>ERZ501016.467-NODE-467-length-11472-cov-4.614172_pt1 | contig 11472 bp, 8 predicted proteins | sample MGYA00248889_ERZ501016 | MGnify/ENA primary metagenome ERZ501016 (study PRJEB25958, sample SAMN03398594) | human skin metagenome | study: EMG produced TPA metagenomics assembly of the Human Skin Microbiome Metagenome (human skin metagenome) data set. | reverse complement strand
CGCTTCCAGTTCGTCGCCGACAACTCCGCCACCTTCGAGGTGAAGCGACTGTGCGCGCTCGTCGAGATCGAGCGCTCGTCCTACTACGCCTGGCTCAACGCCGCCCCCGCTCGCGCAGAGCGCGCCCGGGCAGATGCTGAGCTCGCGACGCGGATCAGGGCCGTTCATGCCGAGGACGACACCCAGGGGGCGCCGCGGATCACCGCCGAGCTCAACGACAACGCCCCTGCCGGTGAGCGCGTGAACCACAAGCGCGTGGCCAGGGTGATGCGGCTCGAGGGCATCCGTGGCTACGCGAAGAAGCGGCGGGTGCGGACCACGATCCCCGAGCCGTCGGGGCAGAAGTATTTGGATCTGCTCAAGCGGGACTTCACCGCCGAGCGCCCGAACCGGCGCTACGTCGGGGACATCACCTACCTGCCGTTGGCCGACGGGACGAACCTGTACCTGGCGACCGTGATCGACTGCTACTCACGTCGGCTCGCCGGCTGGGCGATCGCCGACCACATGCGCACCGACGTGCTGCGGGTCGCCGCGGCCTTGGACGAGGGTGACCCGGACATGGTGTTGGGGGTACGCCGCTTCACTGGGCGGGTGCCGCTGCGCTCCCGGGTCGGCAATGCGCTGACCGAGCGGATCTTCGCCCTGGCCACCCGGCGCCGAATCACCGACACGCAGACCGGTCTGCGCGCCTATCCGGCCCGGATGCTGGCCTGGCTCGGCGCGGTCCCGGGCGATCGGTTCGAGTACGAACTGCGGCTGCTGCTGCGCGGGTGTGCGGAGGCCAAATCGATCCGCGAGGTGGAGATCGCCACCATCTATCTGGATGAGAACGCCTCCTCGCACTTCCGCCCGGTGCGCGATTCCCTGCTCATTTATCGCCAACTCGTCGGGTTCGCGGTGTCCTCGGTGCTTGCCTTCGCCCTGGACACGCTGCTTTTCCTGCTCGGTATGGCGTTGACCGGCAGCGTGACCGCGTCCGCGATCGGGGCCCGATTGCTCAGTGGCACAGCGAATTTCACGCTCAACCGGCAGTGGGTGTTCCGCGCCGGTGCCCGGCCGGCGGCGCTCTGGAGTTCCGCCCGTCGGTATGCCGCCCTGGCCGCCGGCATCCTGGTGGCGAATGTCCTCGTCCTGCACGCGTTGGTCGGGCTGCTCGGGCACCTGCTGCTGGCCAAGGTGCTCACCGAGGTCACCCTCTTCGCCGCGAGCTTCGCCATACAGCGCTCACTGGTGTATGTCCGCGGCGAGGCCCCGGACACCGCAACGCTCCCCGCAGCCGAGGCGACGCTTCAGCCCTCTCCGCCGGGCGGGCGCTGAGCGAGGGCTTCGCGAGCCGCGGCGAGGACCATCTCGTCGCGGCAGCCCTTGGCGAAGCCCCGGACGCGGCGCCGGATCTCATAGCCGAGGATGACATGCCCCAGCCGGTGGCCGATCGGCTGCAACCACGTCGGGCGCACATCGAAGGTGTACTTCCAGATTGCGCGGGTGCCCGAGCCCTCCGGCTCAAAGCGCCAGCCGCCCCCGAACCGCCCGAAGAACCACGGCCCGGACACCATCGTCATTCCGACCGAGGTCGGGGGGCGGAAGGAGACGTACTGGCTGATCATGCTCGGGCCCAGGCGCGAGGCGGTGTAGGTGCGCACGCCCTTGGCGGGCGCGGTGGCCCCATCGAGGAAATGCTGGCCGCGGATGAACGGATCCCAGCGCCGCCGGGTCGCGCCGGTGGTCTGCGAGACCGCGAACGCCAGCTCGGGCGGGATCGGGACATACAGATCGGCACTCACCTGCGGCATCGTCCGAACCTACCCGCCTCCCCGAGGCCCGGTCGTGACCGAGGCCCGGTCGTTACTCGGCCGTCCCGGTCTCCAGCAGCCGCACGAAGCCCGCCTCGTCCAAGACCACGAGCCCCAGCTCGCGCGCCTTGGTCTCCTTGGTCCCGGCGCCCGGGCCGACGACGACGAAGTCGGTCTTCTTGGAGACCGAACCCGAGGCCTTCCCGCCCCGAGCGAGGATCGCCTCCTTGGCCGAATCCCGGCTGAAGCCTTCGAGCGAACCGGTCACCACCACCGTCTTCCCGGCCAGCGTGGGTTCCAGCGCTTCGGTCTGTTCGTCAACCATCCGCACGCCGTCGGCCGTCCACTGGTCCACGATGCGGCCGTGCCAGTCGTGCCCCTCCCGGTCGAACCAGTCACGCACCGACTCCGCGATCACCCCGCCGACGCCCTCCACCGCGGACAGGTCTTCGCTGCTCGCCGCACGGATGGCGGCCATCGACCCGAAATGCCGGGCCAGGGCCCGCGCGGCGGTCGGACCGACATGCCGAATGGAGAGCGCCACCAGCACCCGCCACAACGGCTGGTCCTTGGCGCTCGCCAGGTTGTCCACCAGGCGCTGCCCGTTGGCGGAGAGCACCCGGCCATCGACGACAGCATCCGCCGGATCGGACTTCTTCGCCGCCCGGGTATACAGCGGCACCCGAGCGATCTCTTGCTCCCCCAAGGAAAAAAGCATCGACTCACACGGCCCGCCCAAGACCGGGTCAACCAGCACCCCGGAGTCCAGCAGGGCCACCGCGCCCTCCCAGCCCAGCGCCTCGATGTCGAAGCCCCCGCGGGCCGCGAGCCCAAAGATCCGCTCCCGCAACTGGCTGGGACAGGAACGCGCATTCGGACAGCGCAGGTCCTTGTCGCCCTCCTTCTCCTCCACCAGCGTGGTCCCGCACGAGGGGCACTGCGTTGGCATCTCCCAGGCCGGCAACCCCTCGGGCCGCAGGTCCATCACCGGCGCCAGGATCTCCGGGATCACATCACCCGCCTTGCGCAGCACCACGGTGTCCCCGGGGCGGACATCCTTGCGCGCCACCTCGTATTTGTTGTGCAGCGTCGCCTGGCTCACCGTCGAGCCGGCGACCACCACTGGCTCCATGACCCCGTATGGGGTTGCCCGCCCCGTCCGGCCGACGTTGACCAGGATGTCGAGGAGTGTGGTGTTGACCTCCTCCGGCGGGAACTTGAAGGCGATCGCCCAGCGCGGCGCGCGCGAGGTGGCCCCGAGCTGGCGCTGCGCGGCGATCTCGTCGACCTTGACCACCACGCCGTCGATCTCGTGCTCGCCGTCGTGGCGGTGCTTGCCGGTGTCCTCGATATACGCGAGCACCTGGGCGAGGGTGTCCACCACGGCATACCGGGTGGAGACCGGTAGCCCCCAGGCGCGCATCGCGTCATAGCCCGCGCTCTGGCGGGTCAAGTCGAAGCCGGTGCGCTTGCCCAGGCCGTGCACCAGCATGCGCAGCGGACGGCTGCGGGTGACCCGAGGATCCTTCTGCCGCAACGATCCTGCCGCGGCATTGCGGGGGTTGGCGAAGGGCGCCCGCCCCGCCTCGACCAGGGTGGCGTTGAGGTCGGCGAAGGCGGCCACCGGGAAGAAGACCTCGCCGCGGATCTCCACCAATTCCGGCACCGGGAACTCGGCGGTGCCCGTCAACTCGGTGGGCACCCCCTCGATGGTGCGCACGTTCAGCGTCACATCCTCGCCGGTGCGCCCATCGCCTCGGGTCAGGGCGCGGACCAGCCGGCCCTGCTCATACAGGAGATTGACCGCGAGCCCGTCGATCTTGAGCTCGCACAGGAAATGCACGTCCTCGCCGCCAAGGTCGCGCTCGACCCGGGCCGCCCATTCGCTCATCTCCTGCGGGCTGAATGCGTTGTCCAGACTGAGCATCCGCTCCAGATGGTCCACGGCCCGGAAGTCGGTGGCGAAGATCGCGCCGCCGACCTGCTGGGTGGGGCTGTCCGGGGTCCGCAGCTCCGGATGCGCCTCCTCCAGCGCCTGTAGCCGCCGAATCAACGCGTCATACTCCCCGTCGGAGATCGTCGGCGCGTCCTTGACGTGATAGGCGAACTGGGCGGCGCTCGCTTGTTCGGCCAGTTCGGCCCACTCGTGGCGGGCGTCCTGGGGCACCGGGTCGGCGGGAATCTCGGTCACGGCAGCATCCTGCCCCAGGGCACCGCCAGCCCACCCATAGCTCACCGGACAATCCGCCATCCATCGCTTGGGGCGGGGCGGGCGCCCGAGCGTGCACAATGTGCGGCAAGGCACGGGCATACGGGCTCGGCACAGTCCCCGGAGGGTCAACGATGACCAACCTCGCCAGCAATCTCACCGCGACCGCGAGCGCACATCCCGAGCGACCCATGCTTGCGCTCAACGGCCAGCATCTCTCGTATGCCGCGGTGGCCCAGCTCGTCGCCAAACTCGCCGGTGAGCTCAAGGCGGCCGGGATCGAGCCCGGCGACCGGGTGGCGCTGATCCTGCCGAATGTCCCGGCCTATCCGGTCACCTTCTTTGCCACGCTCGCCGCCGGCGGCATCGTGGTGCCGATGAACCCGCTGCTCAAGGCCGGGGAAATCGACTTCTTCTTCAGCAACTCCGGCGCGAAGATCGCCTTCGTCTGGCCCGACTTCGTCGACGAAGCCACCAAGGGCGCGGCCAATTCGGGCACGCGGATCATCCCGTGTGACCCGATGGGACCGGTCGCCGGGCAACTCGACAGCGCGGAACCGATCGCCGAGCCGCTGGAGCGCGCGGACGACGACACCGCGGTCATCCTCTACACCTCCGGGACCACCGGGCGGCCCAAGGGTGCCGAGCTGACCCACCGCAATCTGCACCTCAACGCCCAGCGCTGCGCCGAGACGATCCTGACGATCACCCCCAACGACGTGCTGATGGGATGTCTGCCCCTCTTCCACGTCTTCGGCCTGGTCGTCAGTCTGCAGGCCGCGGTGCTCACCGGCGCCTGCCTGGCGCTGATTCCCCGCTTCGATCCGGCCGCCGCGATGCAGACCATCACCAACGAGAAGGTGAGCGTGATGATCGGGGTGCCCACCATGTATGCCGCGATCCTGCACCACCCCGACTCGGACAACTGGGATGCCTCCAGCCTGCGCACCTGCGTCTCCGGCGGCTCGGCCATGCCGCACCAGGTGCAGGCAGCCTTCGAGGAGAAGTTCTCCTGCCAGGTGCTGGAGGGCTATGGCCTGTCCGAGACCTCGCCGGTGGCCTCGTTCAATATGCCGCACCTGCCGACCAAGCCCGGCACGATCGGCGTGGTCATCCCCGGCTGCGAGATGAAGCTCGTGGACGACGAGGGCAAGGACAGTGCCCCCGGGGAAGTCGGCGAGATCGCCATCCGCGGCGACAATGTGATGAAGGGCTATTGGGACAACCCCGAGGCGACCCAGGCCGCCATCCCCGACGGCTGGTTCCGCACCGGCGACATGGCCACGGTCGACGACGAGGGCTACTACACCATCGTCGACCGCAAGAAGGACATGATCCTGCGGGGCGGGATGAACGTCTACCCGCGTGAGGTCGAGGAACTCATCTACACCCACCCCGATGTGGTTGAGGTCGCCGTGGTGGCCATCCCCGATGAGCTCTATGGCGAGAATGTCGGCGCGGCGATCGTGCTGCGCGAGGGCGCCGAGGCGAGCATCGGGGACGTCAAAGCGTGGACCAAGGAGCGCATCGCGGCCTACAAATACCCCCGCTCGGTATGGCAGGTCGCCGAGCTCCCGAAGGGCCCGACTGGCAAGATCCTGCGCCGGGAGGTCAAGGCGCCGGCTGGCGAGGGCTGACCCCCCTCCCCCGGCCCGTGGCCCCGATCCGACGCGGGGCTCAGGCCCGCTTGGGAGTGCGGCTGACCAGCACCGCGGCGAGCAGCACAATCGCGAACCCGCCCAACTGGGCGGCACCGATGTGCTCACCGAGGACCAGCACCCCGAGCAGCACGGAGACCACCGGGATGAGGTAGGTGACGGTGGTGGAGACCACCGCGCCGGCGGCGCGGACCACGTCATACTGCAGCAGGTAGGCCAACCCGGTGCCGACGACCCCGAGCGCCAGGACGCACAGCAAGCCGGCCCAGACCGGGTATGGCTGGTTCCCCGGCTGCAGGGACCAGGGCGCGGCAACCTCGGGGCGCTCGATGAGCCACCAGATGAGCGCGACGGGGACCATGATCACGCTGCCGCAGAGCATCATCGCGGTCGGCTGGGCGAGCCCGCCGAGGTCGGCGTCGGCCAGGAAGCGGCGGTTGTAGGTCCAGCCGACGCCATAGCAACAGCCGGAGAGCACCACGATCAAAAACCCAATCGGATCGGGGCGGCCGCCGGCATTCCAGGGTTCGGCGATCACGATCACCCCGCAGAATCCCAGGGCTACCGCGAACAATTTCTCTCGTGTGGGCCGCTGCGCGGGCAGGAGCAGCAGGGTCATCACCACGGTGGCGATGGGTGTGGTGGCATTGCCGATCCCGGCGATCGCGGAGGCCACCCGGGTCTCCCCCAACACGAAGCCGGTGAACGGCAGCGCGGTGAGGAAGATCGAAGAGACGAAGATGTGCGCCCAGACCCGACGGCCGCGCGGCAGACGGCTACGGGTGACGCGGGCCAGGATCACCAGCACGGCTGCGGCCAGCAGGATGCGGGCGGTGGCGATCTGGATCGGGTGCAGCGCCGCCAGGCCCACCTTCATAAAGAGGAAGGAGGAGCCCCAGATGACCGCCAGGGTCAGGAATTTTACCTGCCAGGGAATGCCGGCGCGGCTCGATTCCGGAGCGGTCGGGGACACTGCGGCGGAAGAGATGTCGGCCGATTGATTCGCCGCGGTGCTCATGCCACAGCCTGGGCGAGTTCTTCGGCCGCGTCGCGGGTGGCCCGCTGGATGGCCCGCGCCTGGCCCACCGTGGCCCCGGCCAGCCCGCAGGCGGGGGTGAGGGTCAGGGCGGCCAGTTCGGCGCTGCCCAGGCCTACCGCCTCGGCGGCCGCGAGCACCCGACGTACCGCTCCGGTCACATCCGGGCTCACCGCGTCGGTGGCGAAGATCCCGGCATAGACGCCGATCCCTGACTCCAGGGCCACGGCGAGCGACTCCCATACGGCCGGGCGCGCCGCGGTGACATCGACGGCGAGCGCATTGGCGCCGCATTCACGCAGCAGCGGCAGGGGCGCGTCGTCGGCGCAGCAGTGCACGACGACCGGGACGTCCAGGGCGCCGCACACCTCGCGCAGCCCGTCCCGCACCAGGGCCGGATCGACGGCGCGCACCCGGCCGTAGCCGGAGGCGGTGGGCAACCGGCCGGCCAGGACGGCGGGCAGGGATGGTTCGTCGAGCTGCAGGATGAGTTGCGCGCCGGGCACCAGGCGGGTGACGTCGGCGGCATATGTGCGGATGCCCTCGGCGAGCGAGCCGTGCAGATCCCGGGTCGCGCCGGGATCGACCAGGGCGCGTTCACCGCGGGTCAACTCCAGGCCCGCCGCGAGGGTCCAGGGACCGGCAACCTGAAGCTTGAGGGGACCGGTATAGCCGTCATAGGCCTCCGCGAGTTCGTCGAGGTCCTCGCGGTGCAGGGCGGCGGTGCGCGCCGCGTCCCGGCCGGGCCGATCGACCAGCCGCCAGCCGCTGGGCTGCAGGTCGACGGCCAGGTCCACCAGCAGCCCGGCACCGCGGCCGAGCAGGTCGGCGCCGGGGCCGCGGCCGGGGGTCTCCGGCGCATACGGAATGCCGCTACCCTCCCCGTCGAGCAGCAGATCGCGGACCGTGATCACGGCCTCTCGGGCGCTGGATCCCGGCCAGGAGCCGATTCCGGTGGCGCGGATAGGCGCGCTCACGGGGCGGGGTGGGCCGCGACGAAATTCGCCACCGAAGCGGGCACCGGGCCCACCGACCACGGGGCGGCCTCGGGCTTGCCGGCGGTCAGGGCGAGCGGAATCACCCCGCACCACACGTCCACCGGCTCACCGGGGTCTCCCGGTAGGCCGTCGCGGCTCTTCAGCAGCCAGTTGTCCGCCTCGATCGCCAGGGTCAGACCCATGGTCGCGGCCTCCTCCTTGGCGGTGGAGGGGCGCACCTCGGCATTGCGCCCGGGGATGATGCCCTCGGTGATCTCGCGCAGCGCCTCGGTCCGCTCTTGCGCGCGCAGGGGCTGCAGCCGACCGCGGATCACCGCTGAACGGTAGTTCGCCGAGGATTCGAAGGTGCTCTCGGCGACCACCAGCCCGTCCACGGCGACCACGCAGAAGGCGGCGGGCGCCCCGGCGGCCACCTGGCGCAGGGCACCGGCGCCGGTAGAGCCATGCAGCAGGATCCGGTCGCCGTCGCGGCCATAGAGCATCGGCACCACCCACGGCTCGCCGTCCACCGTGGTGGCCAGCACTCCGACGAAACCGCTGTCCAGCAGCGCGTCCAGGTCCGCCCGATCCGCGCTTCCGCGCTCGGACATCCGGGTCAGCGAGGCGGTCGGTGGGGTGGCTTTGGGCGGCATACCGCCCATCTCATCACGCCGATCCGGGCGCCGTCGCGCGCGTATCGCGGACGCGCCGGGCGCCCTCAGGAGGCGGCGTCGGCTGCCGCGCGCGAGGCGGTGGCGATGGTCGCCGACCCGAGCACCCGGGTCCCGTCATAGAGCACCACGGATTGCCCGGGGGCGACGCCGCGCACGCGCCGCGCCAGCCGCACCCGCAGGCCGCCATCGCCAGTGGGCTCGGCTTTCGCCGGGATCTCCTCGCCGTGCGCACGCACCTGCGCTCCGACCTGCAACGGGCCGGTGGGCGCCGGCCCGCACCAGCGCGCGTCCATGCCCTCGATCAGGTCCACCCCGAGCAGGTCGGCGGTGCCGATGGTGACGGTATTGGCGCGGCGGTCGATGTCCACGACATACCGGGCCTGGCCGTCCATGGCGCTGCGGTCGAGGCCGAGACCCCTGCGCTGACCGATGGTGAATCCATATGCGCCGGAATGGGTTCCCACCACGGTGCCATCCGGATCGAGGATCTCCCCCGGCGCCTCACCGAGCCGGCGGGTCAGCCAGCCGCGGGTGTCCCCGTCGGGGATGAAGCAGATGTCGAAGGAGTCCGGTTTCTTGGCCACCGAGAAGCCCCGGGCCGCGGCCTCGGCGCGCACCTGCGGCTTCGTGGAGTCACCGAGCGGGAAGAACGCACGCTCGAGTTGCGCGGCGGTGAGCACCCCAAGGACGTATGACTGGTCCTTGTCCGGATCGACCGCGCGGTGCAATTCCCGCCCCGCCGGCCCCTCGACGATCTGAGCGTAATGCCCGGTGGCCACCGCGTCGAAACCGAGCGCGAGCGCCTTGTCCAGCAGGGCGGCGAACTTGATCCGCTCATTGCAGCGCAGGCAGGGGTTCGGGGTGCGCCCGGCGTCATATTCCGCGACAAAATCCTCGACCACATCGGCCGCAAAGCGGTCGGCCAGATCCCAGACATAGAACGGGATCTCCAACCGGTCGGCGACCCGGCGCGCGTCCCCGGCATCCTCGATGGTGCAGCAGCCGCGCGCGGATTCGCGCAGCGTGGCGGCGCTGCGGGACAGGGCGAGGTGGACGCCGACCACCTCGTGCCCGAGGTCGCGCATCCGGGCTGCGGCCACGGCCGAGTCCACGCCACCGCTCATCGCGCAGACGACGCGCATCAGCTCGCCCCCTTGGCCCGGCGGGCCCGCTCGATCGCGGTCGGGAGGGCGGCCAAGGCCGCGTCCACGTCCGCCTCCGTGGAGGTATGACCGAGGGTCAGCCGCAACGACCCGTGCGCGTCCGCTTCCGGTATGCCGAGTGCCAGCACCACATGGCTGGGGCGCGGCACACCCGCCGAGCAGGCGGACCCGGTCGCGCAGGCGATTCCGGCCTCATCCAGGAGGAAGAGCAGCGAGTCGCCATCGGCGCCGGGCACGCGCAGGTGCACATTGCCGGGCAGCCGGTCGGCGGCGCTGCCGGGCGTCCAGTGCCCGGTCACCCGCACGTCGAGGTCCAGCGCCAGCGCGCCGTGAATCAGCCTGTCCCGCAGGGTAATCAGGCGGACGCTCTCGGCCGTCAGGTTGGCAACCGATTCCTCGACCGCGCTCGCCAAAGCCCATACGGCGGGCGCGTCGACGGTCCCGGAACGAACCCCGCGCTCCTGGCCCCCGCCGTGCAGGAGCGGTTCCAGCGTCGCATCGCGGCGAGCAATCAGCGCCCCGGCCCCGATCGGCCCGCCAAGCTTGTGACCGGTCAGCGTCATCAGGTCCAGGCCGCTGGCGGCGAAGTCCACCGGGATATGTCCCACCGCCTGCACGGCGTCACTGTGCAGGGTGACCCCGCGCTCGCGGGCCACCGCGGCGAGTTCGACCATCGGGGAAATCGTGCCGATCTCGTTGTTGGCCCACACCAGGCTGGCCACCGCGACGTCCGCGCCATCCCCCAGCACGTGGGCCAGGGCGTCCGGGCAGATCGCGCCCCCGGCGTCGGGCTCCACGAAGTCCACCGTGGCATTCGCGGTGCGCGCGAGATGTTCCGCCGCGTCGAGCACCGCGTGGTGCTCTACCCCACTGACCACGACGCGGCGCCGGGTGGGGTCGGCGCCGACGCGGGCCGCATAGGCGCCCTTGACCGCCAGGTTGTCGGCCTCGGTGCCGCCGGAGGTGAAGATGACCTCGCTGCGGTGCGCGCCGATGGCGGCGGCGAGGCGTTCGCGGGCCTCCTCGACCACCCGGCGGGCTCGGCGGCCGGCGGCGTGGATCGAGGACGGGTTGCCCACCTGTTCGAGCTGCTCGAGCAAGGCCGCGCGGGCCGCGGGCAGCATCGGGGTGCTGGCCGCATGGTCGAGATAAACGCTCACGAGGGCAATTTTACGAGCCGCCGAGCGCGGCCCCGGACCGGCGAAGGGCCGGCCGGGGCGCGCCGAGCAGCACGTTCAGCGAGATGGGGGCGCTCAGCCCTTGCGCTGCTGGACCTGTTCAGAGGCCTGCGGCAGGACAGTGAAGAGGTCACCGACCACCCCGAAGTCGACCAGATCGAAGATCGGCGCCTCCGGGTCCTTGTTGACCGCGACGATGGTCTTGGAGGTCTGCATCCCGGCGCGGTGCTGAATAGCACCGGAGATCCCGCACGCGACATACAGCTGCGGGCTGACCTGCTTGCCGGTCTGACCGACCTGGGAGGTATGCGGATACCACCCCGCGTCGACGGCGGCGCGCGAGGCGCCGACCGCGGCGCCCAGGCTGTCGGCGAAGGCCTCGACCGGGGCGAAGTCGCCGGCGGTGCCACGCCCGCCGGAGACCACGATCGCGGCTTCGGTCAGTTCGGGACGCCCTGAGGCCTTCTTCTCGGTGGATTCGCTGATCTGGGCGGTCTTGGCCCCGTCGGTGATGGTCAGGTTGACCGGCACGACCTGAGCAGCGCAGGCATTCTCCTGCGGCGCAGCGGAATTGGGCTTGATGGTGATGATCGGGGTGCCCTTGGTGACCCGGGCCTGCACGGTGTAGCTACCGGCAAACACCGACTGGGTGGTCACCAGCGAGCCGTCCGCACCGGGCTGGACGTCGATGGCGTCGGTGATCAGACCGGAGTCGGTCTTGATCGCCAGGCGCGCGGCGACCTCCTTGCCGGCGGGGGGGGCCGGCAGGAGCACCGCGGCC
>ERZ501016.466-NODE-466-length-11489-cov-3.595942_pt1 | contig 11489 bp, 10 predicted proteins | sample MGYA00248889_ERZ501016 | MGnify/ENA primary metagenome ERZ501016 (study PRJEB25958, sample SAMN03398594) | human skin metagenome | study: EMG produced TPA metagenomics assembly of the Human Skin Microbiome Metagenome (human skin metagenome) data set. | reverse complement strand
CTTCTTCGATCGCCTGGCGCATCGAGTAGAGATGGAAGGGCTCGGGTGTACCGTCCTCGCCCTTTCGTCCAAATCGCTCCAGCGTGACGTTACGAGGTGTCGCGGTGAAGGCGAGGTAGCTGATGTTGGGCTGCGGCCCGCGTGCTGCCTGGAATTCGGCGACCACGTCCTCGAAATCTTGTGCAGGCTGAGCATCGCCCCGGGCAAGCGCTTCGGTCATTGCCTGCGCGCTCTTGCCTGACTGGCTGCCGTGGGCCTCGTCGATGATGACGGCGAAGCGTCGGCCTCCCTGCCCGGAGATCGTGGCGAGGTGCTCGGTCGAGAACTTTTGGATCGTCGTGACGATAATTCGAGCCCCGCTCGTCAGCGCTTCCTTGAGCTGCTTCGACGTGCCGTCGATGGTCTTCACTAGGCCCGGCGTCTGCGAGAGCTTGGAGACGGTGTCCTGCAGCTGGCGATCGAGCACGATGCGGTCGGTGACGATGATCGCCGTGTCGAAGACCGGTTTGTCCTGTTCGTCGTGAAGGGTGATGGCACGATGCGCCGCCCAGGCAATCGTGTTCGACTTGCCCGACCCGGCCGAGTGCTGAATCAAATAGTTCTGCCCCGGCCCTTTCGCTCGAGCGTCCGCCATGATTCGACGGACCGCGTCGATCTGCTGGAAGCGCGGGAAGATCATCGTCTCGCGCTTGTCGAGCGTCCCATCGGGCAGGAACACCTCTTCAGAGTCGAGGTGGAGGTAGTTGCCGATGACATCGAGTAGCACCTCGCGCGAAAGGATCGCGGGGCCTTCTGGTTGGTCGGCCCACATGTAGGCGGTGCGGTGCTCCCCCGTGATGTCCGGGTTGCCGGCGCCGCGATCCCGCCCGCGATTGAAGGGCAGGAACCTTGTCTTCCCGTTCATCAGCCGGGTGGTCATGGACACGTTCGACGTGTCCATTGCGAAATGCACCAGCGCTCCGCGCTTGAAGGTCAGGAGCGGCTCGTTCGCGGGCGAGCGGTCCTTGCGATACTGCTTCTCTGCGTGACGGAAGGTCGAACCGGTCAGTTCGTTCTTGAGCTCGAAGGTGGCTACGGGGACGCCATTGACGAAGGCGACCACGTCGATCGCGTTCTCATTTCGGCGGCTGTATCGGACCTGCCGTATAATCGACAGGATGTTGGCCGAGTACCGCGCGGTGAGGGCCTGGTTGACGCTTGAGGCCGGCTGGAACGCGCACAGCGTGAACTTGATGCCCGGAACGATTTTGATCCCCTGCCGGAGCACGGAGAGCGTGCCCAGGCGCTTCAGGTTAGCCGCCACTTGGGTGAGCAGCTCTTTCTCGGCCGACGTGCCGTAATGGGCTTCGAGCTTGGCCCAATCGTCTGGCTGGGTCGCTTTGAGAAACTCGATCGTGAGGGCCGGGTCGAGCGCCAGGTCGCGGTCGTAGTCGGCGTCGGTCCGCAGGCGATAGCCCTGCTTGGTGACAAGCTGGTCGACCATGTGCTGCTCGAGCACATCCTCGCGATGGACGCTGGAAGCCGTGTGGGTCTTGGTCATGCGGCCTCTCTCTCGTTGTTCTGCGCGTGTCCGCGTACGTCAATCTTGCCGGTGACAGCCGCGGTGATGAGCGCCGAGCGACGCTCTCGCAGCAGTTCGATGCTCTCCCGAGCGCGGTCGATCAGCTGTTCCGTCTTCGGCTTGTCCCGAATGAGACGGGAAGCAATCTTGCGTTGCTCCTCCATCGGCGGGACGGGGATCATCAGCTTCTCGATGTCGGGCATATAGATCGTCTTATGTGTCGACCCGATCATCAGGCTTTGGAACAGCGGCTGCATCGAACGCAGGCAGAACAGCAGGTATTCTGGCAGGAGCTCTGTTCCGCATATCCAAGCTGCAAAATCTTGGGAGACTGCCATCTCACGGCCCATGATACCGCTGAAGCCGACGGACGCCGTGCGTGACAGAAAAACGGTGTTCGCCGGGAGCAGACGGGCCGATGAGTTCGCCAGTCCCGTCGCGCTTATCTTCACGGCGGTGTCATCTAGATAGATGGCTCGTCCATCTCGCAGACCCTTGACATCGCCGGTCGTCACCCACGGGATCGTGCAATCCTCCTCGATCCAGTACTCAGGCTTGGACCTGCTCGGCGTATGGCCGCTTTCGAGCCTCGCCAATTTGCGGATGGGCTGTACCAACCAATGGGCCGGTATTTGGCCGAGCCAATCTAAGCGGCTGTCTGAGTATGGAACGTCGAAATTTAACCCCTTAGAGATGGCGCGGGAGATAGTCGCAGCGCTCTTCTCAACAAGCAGTTCAATTAAGCGCTCTTGCGCTGCTATCGCGACATCAATCTTTGTTGTTTCGAAATCGAGGAAGTCGGCGATTTGGCGTAACTGATCAGCAGGTGGGATAGCGAACCTGCACTGGGATACCTGAGATGAAGAGAGATGCTTTACAGTTGTCGCGTAGGTGACCGTATTGATTGCCTGGAGTGGTATCGGGAGGGCGTAGAAAAGAAATCTATGCGTGGCATCGTCATCGGCTCGTACCGCGCACATCCTTTGGTTTAGCAAAGCCGGCGTGCTGCCCATCCACCGGCCGACCGAAAAATCGCCATCCATTCCGATTAAAATGTCATTGTTGTCAATTGCAGCTTGCGCAACAAAGGCGCCATCGAAGTAGGTTGCAGGCTCGGATGCATTCAAGTCACGGATACGAATTAATGGCCATTGGCCGTCCGGACTAAATCTTTCCGAAGCGAATGGGTAGCCGTTGACGACGCGAGCGATTGACTTGAGGGGCGTGATCTTCCAATCGCTCGGCACTTTACCGAGCCAGTCGACATTGCTGGAGTTGTAATTTTGGTGAGGAGGAAAGCTCACGCCGCCATCTCCGCAAGCATGGCTTGAATTTCTGCCGTCACGGCCGCGAGATCGGCATCGATTTCCTCAAGCGGCCTTGGCGCCTCGAACACATAGAAGAACCGGTTGAACGGGATCTCATACCCGATCCGGGTCTTACTCTCGTCGATCCAAGCGTCGGGGGCATGAGGCCGCACCTCACGCTCGAAATACTCGGCCACGTCCTCGAGGAGTGGCACGTTCTCCGTGTCGCGGAGCGCGGGATCCGGGACCAGGTTACCCTTGCCCTTGCCCCTGGTCACGCGCAGGACGTTACCATCCTCGTCCCGCAGCGGCCGCTCAACGGTGATCGTGCGGTAGCCGAAGGCTTCGTTCGGCACCACGATGGAGACGGGTCGACGCTTCGTGGTGGCGTGCTCGACCTTTGCCACAAGCTGTGGCGGCAAGTCATGCTCCGCAGGCAGGGTGACGGACGCGATCTCACTACCGTCCTCCCTGATGCTGACGATATCCGCCGGCACGCCTTCAAAGAACAGGTCGATGATCGCCTTTCGATCGGCCTGATCCATCTCGCGTCGCTTCATGCCCAGCGACTTGCGCATTTTTTGCCAGAAGGATGAGCCGTCGATCAGCTGGACGTGACCCCGGCGGCGCTCTTCCTTACGGTTCGTCAGGATCCACACGAACGTTTGTATGCCCGTGTTGTAAAAGAGGTCGGTTGGCAGCGCGATGATGGCGGTGACGAGATCGTTCTCGAGCAGCCAACGGCGGATTTCGCTTTCACCCGAGCCGGCGCCGCCCGTGAACATCGGCGACCCGTTCATGACGATGCCGATCTGCGAGCCCTGTTCGTCGTCTCGCATCTTGGCGACCATGTGCTGAAGGAAGAGTAGCTGGCCATCGCTGATACGCGGCAAACCCGCCCCGAAGCGGCCCTTGTTGCCGAGCTCCTTTGCTTCTTTCTGCACGGCCGCTGCCGATGCCTTCCAGTCCACCCCATAAGGTGGATTGCACATCATCCAGTGGAAGCGCCGCCCGTGATGTTGGTCGTTGGCGAGGGTGTCCCCGAATGCGATCTGCTCAGGGTCATGCCCGGTGATGAGCATATCGGACCGGCAGACGGCGTAGGACTCTTTGTTGAGCTCCTGGCCGTAGAGCTCTACACGCACGTTCTCATTACTGGCCTTGATCTCGGCTTCGGAGATCGAGAGGATGCCTCCCGTCCCGCAGGCGGGATCATAGACCGTGCGTATCAGGCCGCGTCCGGTGAGCGCCTTGTCGTTGGCGATCAAGAGATCCACCATGAGGTGGACGACCTCTCGCGGGGTGAAGTGTTCGCCGGCCGTCTCATTAGATTGCTCGGAAAATCGGCGGATCAGTTCCTCGAAGGCATAGCCCATTTCGAGGTTCGACACCTCTGCCGGGCTGAGGTCGACATTGGTGAAGCGCTCGAACACGTCCCAGAGGATATCGTGGTCCTTGAGTTCCTTGATCTGCTCGAGGAATTTGAATTTGTCGATGAAGATGTCGCCCATGTTGGCCGAGAAGCCGGTGATGTAGGCAACGAGGTTATCATGCAGGTCCGCCGCGCTCTGACCCTTGATGCGCGCGAATGTCAGGGGCGACAGGTTGTAGACCTTACCGGCCTTGGCGACGTCAAACAAAAGTAGGTCGCGGGTATCCTCGTCGATGCCCTCGGGGAGAGCTCGTGACGTCTCGATAGTGGCGTCCTGCGTGCTTGCCAGAAGGCAATCGAGGCGCCGCAGGACGAAGAACGGCAGGATGACTTTCCCGTAGTCGTGTGCCTTGAACTTGCCTCGCAGCGTGTCCGCGGTGCCCCAGATGAAATTTGAAAGTTCACGGACCTTGGCGTTCAGCATGGATGGCGACCCCTCTTTGAAAACCCTTGTAGGATGAGGTGTTCGTCGGAGCCAAGCTGTGGTTGCCGGAGGTCCGGGCGGCGTGCGCGGGCGGTCGCGGGTCATATACGGTGATCCTTTCTAGATGCCCGCGGTCGCAGTTCGAGATACCCGCGGTCGCAGGAGGCGCTTGGTCGTCGTTGTCTTGATCGGGCCAAGCCAGCTTCAGCCTGGACGGGTGGCCCCAATTTGGGGGAGCGTTGAGGGCTCGTGTATCTAACGCGAGCTTATCGTGCCTTCATGTCAGCCGATGCTGAATCGCTTTCGCGCTGATCCTCGCGTTCCTTTTGAGACGCACTGTCTTTCGAAGAATATTTACGAGCCGGGGTTATCGCAGGCGGATGTTCGCTTATTTTCGCCGTCGCGGGGTCACCGCAAACTTTGCCGCCCGGTCCTTCGTTGTTTTAGCCGCTGCAGGGGTTGCGTTCCTTACGGCCCACCTGGCGCAAAGAGACGCGTTCAGTCGCCAGAATCAGACTGACGGGACGTCAGCAGCCGTCTTGCCGCACGGCAACGGCTATCAACCTGCGCTCGATCCAACCTTTTCGGGCATCGATTACTTACCGGCCAAAGGCCAGCCAGCAGGCGGTCCACGCGACCGTAGTAGAGATGGTGCCAACGAGAACGCTCAAGTCAACGAAGGTGAACCGACGAAAGAAGGGCAGCGTCGTGCAACAGAGGATCGTCCAACAGGCCACGATCCACATTGTCGCAACCCCGTAGACAAGGACGCCAGCGACCTTTGCGCTCAGTGGAGCGCTGTTCGTGCCGCGGATGATGCCGCTTTGGCGGGGTGGGCCAGCGCCAACTTGGAACGGGTCAACCTGTACGTCTCCGTTTTCGTGGGGACGCTGGGGGTTCTGGGCCTGATCATCGCGGTACGTGCCGCCGAACTCGCCACCTACGCCCATGAGGACACTACGCGCGCTCAGCGGGCCGTGTTGTTCCCATTCTGCGAAGTAGACGAATCTGGAAGCCGCCTTGTCATCCGCAATTTGGGCCACAGCGTTGGCTTCTTGTCCAGCGTGACCATTTATCGCGTTGAATGTGGAGGGCGGCTGTCTCCAAGTGATCCGGTATTTGTCAGCTCTCGAATGATGGCTCCTGTTGCCTCGCAGTGCGCATACGCCGTCAACTGCGGGGACGTAGCTATTGTCGATCGTCTTGATGTTCGTTTCGCTTATTCGGACCTCTTGGGCGTGCGCTACGCTGCTACCGCTAAGTTGGTTCGGCGCGACGATGGCGAATACCATTGCTATGAGCACTGCGAGGACAATCCGGATCGTAAGCCGGGCGAACTCATCGCGAACTATCGCGAACGTATGCGCGCCAGGCACGCGTGAGCCCTTTTCCATCATCCGTCTCCTTCAGGTGGTTACCCACCGTCGGGATCCAGAGATGTGGCCCTTAGGGGGCTGTCAGCAGTTGTCGTTGATGCCGAGTGCGCGCAGCACGTCGTCATCGCAGCGCTCCGTGCGCCGCGGACCTGTCGCCTGCCAGTAGCCGGCGAAGGTGCGTGATGGCCCTAGGCCCATCGCTGCGCGAATCAACTTAAGCACCTTTTCGCGGTCATCGAGCTTACGGTTCTCCTCGCGCCAAGCGTTGTCGGCCGCGTAGAAGTCCAGGTACGGCCCGGCAATGTGATGGTGAATGCCGAGTTCGGCGCGCCGCATGCGTGCGAAGGCGCTTTCGGCGCCGTTCGTGTGAACGCCTTCGTCGGTGCAGAACTCTCGAGAGTGGTTGACACGCTCGACATGATGGCTGGCATGGAGCACGTCCCAGCCGCTACCCTCATCTGCGTACACGATTGCCTGACGATTAACGCTTTCCGTGATCCACGAGGCGCCCTCCCTCTCATTTTTGAACGTTCGCGCGAGGACGCGTCCGTCTCCGCCGCGCTCACGCAGCACCACGACGCACTGGCGTTTGCGGGTATTCAGGGGGATGCGGCGCCGGTCGAGGCGCTCCTCTTTTTTGTTGGCTGGCTTCAAGTACCCCCCGAAGTAGGCGCCATCGATCTCGACATCGCCGACGAGGAAGACATCTTTCTGGTCGATGAACATGACCTCGCGTAGCTTTTCGGTCATCACCCAGGCGGTCTTGTAGTCGCAGCCGTAGTCGTGGCTTAGCCACAGCGATGCTGCCCCCTTGGCGTGTACCGCCATAGCGCGCACCAGAAGGAGGAGAGTCCGATAGCTGAGGCGCTTGTGCGCAAAGACTGTTCCGCTGGTGATCGAGAAGAACTTGTTGCACGCCGAGTTGGCGCACTTGAACCGCTTTTGTGTTGCGATGTGATAGATCCGCTCGCTTCCGCACGCTGGACAGATTGGCTTACCCTCGGGCCAGCGGGCTTGGAGAAATATCTGTCGGCAACCGTCTTCGCCCATCGCGTAGATATCGTCGATTGTCAGCGTGCGGCTCTCTGGCCGCTTGAGCCAGTGCGTGCCCTGCTTCTTTCGTTTGAAGGTCGAGGTTGCGCGGGCGGCCATATAGGTGTCGTATATGACACCTTGACCGCCACTGCGCAACCCTTTGGTCTCGTTTTCGACACCTCGCCTGGCATTTTCGCATCTTGGCGGCTAAAAAGCCGCCATGAAAGAAAAGCTTGAATCGGACTGGGAGCAGCTAGCCCGGAATATGGTGCGCGGGCAGCTGATGCTGCGTGGTATGTCCTATGCGGCGCTACGCGACGCACTCGCTGAGCTTGGGGTTGAGGACACAGAAGGCGCCATCAAGAGCAAGATGAGCCGCGGCCGCTTCAGCGCTGTTTTCTTTCTCCAGTGCATGACAGCGATCGGCGTCAGTTGGATCGAGATCCCTGGAGCCCCTCAAGGCGCTGGTTCGGTGGGGCTCGGACCACACGGCGCGCAAGCTTTGGCTAAGCGTGGAAGTGTGAAGCCAGATTAAGCAGGTCAGCGGTCGACTCGATCTCCGCCATAAGTCGCTTATTGTTGGCGATTCAAAGGTTTACCGCCTGTTTGGTGCAATAACTCCACCATGCCGGATCGATTCCGATGGCGCGATGTGGATGCGCGTTAATAGATGGTCGCCATTCGGGGTGAACCGGCCGCTCATCGTGTGCTATGGGCTTGACGCGGCGTGCCGCGTAATGTGTGTCCGGATCCTTGCGTTTGCGGCCTCGTCGCATACGCCCTTGCTCAGCGATCTTGACCTGTTCCAGTGTCTGATTGGGCGGTAGCTTGCGCAGATCCATTGGATCGAAGGTGATGCTGAGGTGGGTACGGCTAAGGCTGAACTGGACCGATATTTCGCAAGCTGCGGCCAGCTTTGCTACGGCTCGGACCAGTTTGCCGGCCTTGCCGGACATTTCTGGTAGTTGGAGTGTGACTCCATGTTTCAGAAACTCTACGCCACAGGTTAGACCGTCTGCGCTCAAGCGGAAATGGCGATTTCCCCAGCGTGTGCGATCGCCTGTGATCTCGATCGCACGCTGCTGTCGTAGTGCCTTCCATTCGTCGTTGGAGATCAGGCCCTTTTGGCGGCGTAGCAGATTGCTGCGTCCACCGAACACCATCTTACCGTCGGTTTTGATATGGTGGAGTCGTATTCCATCGAGGGTGGCGCAATGGATGGCCCAACTGCCGAGTGGATGTCCTGGGAAGCGCTTCTTCAGGAAGCGTTCGAGTTCCTGAGCGGTACGGCCTTCAGCGTTGGCATAGGCTGATCGGAGTACGGCAGCTTGTGCTTTCTGCCATGACGCAACGGTTGCGCGGCCTTCAGTGGACGCCGTCCAAGGGATCCGGATTGTTTGCTGCGTCATAACTTTCTTGATTATAGGACAAAGTGAGACTCAACACTATAATCCGAATAGCCGAGCTTTCTCCTGGCACCGATCTGGTGATGGTGGCTTTGTGGCGGTGTCGAGCCTTCAGTTGTATTCGAGGCTCATCTCGTAGCGGTAGTCCGCTTCCCCGTCGTCGTAGTCCTGGATGTCGTCGTCGACCCGATCGGCAGCGATATCGATGATACGCGCCATTTCGTCGTCGCTAAGTGTGAGCGGCCGCCCGTTGGGCCCGGTGACATCGATGATGTCGATCTCTCCACCGTAACCAGGGCCGGCCCCGGGCCCATAGAGTATCGGCGCGACTCGGCGGCTCGTCTCGTAGGTGACCGTGATATCGAGCTCTTCCTCGCCGCGTTCGATGGTGGTCTCGAACTCGATTCGCATGACTGTTCCTCCTGTTTTTTTCGCCTCTTTCGCGCGCGTGATGTCGTAGGGGTGCCGGGATCGGGGATCGCGCAACCGTAGGCGATCGTGTGCACGCAAGAGCCGTTTGCGTTGAGCCATTTTTGAGGCGTATTTTGGCGTTTCGCTTAGAGCACACTTTGCCTGAGTGTTTGCTCGATTTCCTCTGCGATGCCGGCAAATCCTCGAACTTTGGCCCGCTACCTTGAGGGGCAACCCCCAAGGTAGCGCGTCTACCTTGGGGGTTGCCTATATAGCCTCCAATTGCCTCGCGCGCGGTCATCTGCGGGCCCGCAACATAGAACGCAGAATTGCCCGATCCCCGAGCTGTCAGAAGGTCTTGCGCCCGAAGATCGCGCAATGCCTTGCTGGCCGGTTGGCTTGCGCCGTCGGCTTTGGTTGAAAGTCTGGAAATGGAGCGCCCGGTTGGATTCGAACCAACGGCCCCGAGATTAGAAGTCACGTGCTCTGTCCAGCTGAGCTACGGGCGCTTAGGCGATCGACAACTTTTCGCGTGATCGCGGTATTCTGGTGCCCGCCGTCCGACTCGAACGGACGACCTACCGCTTACAAGGCGGTTGCTCTACCAGCTGAGCTAGGCGGGCATTGTCAGGATTGATCGAGCCTTACCGTCTACATATTGCTCGATCGGCCCATTTAAGTCGACGTGGGCTTGAGGATGATTTGGTCCGGGGGACAGGATTTGAACCTGCGACCCTCTGCTCCCAAAGCAGATGCGCTACCAGACTGCGCTACCCCCGGACACCGTACAACCGGCGGAGGTAGCGGGGTCGCTTACCTTCGCCGGATTCTGGGCGATGTTGGGATCGTGACGCGGATCATGGGCGTGATGTTGCCCATGATTCATTGTAGCGTCAACCGCCTTTTTCCGTCCCTGTTTTCCCATCGCCTGATCCGAGATAACCGATCGTCGACAAACCTGACCAGCTTGCATGGTGTCGGAGCAGTTGGTCGATTTCATTGGCATAGGCGCCGGCCGCGCCGGCGAGCGCCCATCGCCGGCGCAGATTCCACCGTGGCGTTTCAAGGAGCTTCTGCAGTATCTCCTCGCGATGCTTTTCGAATCGCGACAGCAGGATATGGGCCGGTATGGCGTAGGTAGGGATTTGTTTGTCCTGGGCGATCACTTTTCTCCCCAGATTCTCTGGTTTTCGACCGCTTACCTCTTCAGCCGTTCACCTTGTAAACGCCGATCAGGTAGCCCTTCTCGTCCAGCTGGCCATCGAGGTCATGACGGTCCTCGTTGCATGGGATATAGAGAGGTCCATTGTCGTCCTGTTCGACCGTGGATACCTGGCCTGCAGGCCGGCAGGTGAAGTCTCCGTCGGTTTCAACCTTGTCGCCGGCCTTCAACTGGTCGAGTCGGGCGTAAGGTCGTCCGTTGAGATCCTTCATATTCTTCTCCGTTGTCGGGGTTGAGAATGGTTTTCCCTGGCCTGCGGCTGCGAGTCTTTCGATCTTATGACCGATAGGGCGCCATAAACGCGTGCTGCGATACGCGGACGAGATCGTAGATGAGTTCGTCATCTCGATCGTCAGGGATAAGGCGTGGATCGAGCCGCGTGCCCTCTCCAGCCAACCAGGCGGCTGCGTACGCCGGCTGTTCGAGAGCCATCTGCCGGAGCTCGTCGTCGCTCAGTCTGATGACGATTGCCAAGGCTTCCGTCAGGTGCTCGACGTCTGTCTCGGATAGCCGCCGCCTGTTGGCCTTGCGATTGGCGTGCAACCGACGTTCGCCCTCGGTGAGTTCAACGCTCCAGGGCTTTTCACCGACACCCAAGGTCGACCAATCGCAACCTGCGCCGAGCATTCCGCTGACGGCCTCGCCCCGGGGCCCGATCTTGGCGGCGATGTAATTGTCGAAGGACACCGGCCGGCCATAATCGTCGAGGTGGCTCTTGTCGGCAAGGAACATGGCCATCATTGCTGATTCGACATTCAGCGTCGTTGCTTCAGCGCCTGCCTGCTCCACCAGGAGCAGCATCCCCTCGACGATCTTGTCGCGCTTGGGAACGAAGCGCAACTGGTCGTTGGCTGCGGTTTCCGACGGCGCTTGCGTGAGGTTGCTCATGGTTTTTCCCTTCTAATATATATTCGCAAGAGGCCGTAGAAGGCAGAATGTGGTTGCTTTCATATTGGAAACATATACCAATATGAAAGCTGAGTCTGCAGACGTTACAGCTATGAAAACATGAGCAGACTGGCGTTACGAAATATGAAAATGGCGGTCCGAGCGAGGGTTGAACTCGCGGCCTTCCGGGTCATTACTCCGGACGCTCTACCACTGAGCTATCGGACCATTGTTTGCTGTGTTCTTACCGCTTGGCGCTTACCTTCGGTCGCTCGACGATCGAAAGCGTCATACGGATAAAGGCGCGAAACTCGGCATCGCTGAGTTGATTATTGTCGACGTTGGCCGCGATCTGTTCGACGAAGTTCTGCGCCGGGATGGTCGGCTGGTTCCGGCTCCGGTAGATAGATCGGAAGAGCACACGTCA
>ERZ501016.465-NODE-465-length-11511-cov-3.538146_pt1 | contig 11511 bp, 11 predicted proteins | sample MGYA00248889_ERZ501016 | MGnify/ENA primary metagenome ERZ501016 (study PRJEB25958, sample SAMN03398594) | human skin metagenome | study: EMG produced TPA metagenomics assembly of the Human Skin Microbiome Metagenome (human skin metagenome) data set. | reverse complement strand
TACTTCATGAAATACCAGTCGGCGCAGGGCCACCTGAACGCCATTCTGGAGACGCTGTACCGCAGCCAGGACGAACTGCGCAAGGACAACGCCGCCATCGAGCAGGAAAAGGTGAACCTCTGGAACGCCATGCAGCGCCTGAGGCAGCAGGCCTACGTGGGCCGCGCGGTGGACGAGGCGCTGACCGGGCGCATCGAGCAGATCCGAGCCACCGACCCGGAGAAGGCCAAGATCATCAGCGAGGAACTGCTGTTCGCGGTGCGCCAGCGCGTGACCGACATCCTGACCCAGCTGGCCGTGAGCGTGCAGGGCTACCTGGCCCTGGACCTGGTGCGGCGCAACAACCTGGAACTGGTCAAGGGCGTGGACCGGGCCACCACCACCACCGTGAGCGCCCTGCGCACCGCCGTGATGGTCTCGCAGGCGCTGGCGAACCAGAAGCTCGTGCTGGACCAGGTCACGGCCCTGAACACCACCACCGGCAACATGATCGAGGGCACGTCCCGCATGCTGCGCGAGCAGTCCACCGCCATTCATCAGCAGGCGGGCAGCGCCATGATCAGCGTGGACCAGCTCAAGGCCAGTTTCGACAACGTGTACGCGGCGCTCGACCAGATCAGCGAATTCAAGGCGCAGGCGCTGGACAACTTCAGCAAGACCATCGACACCTTGCAGACCGAGGTGGACGGCGCGCAAAAACGCCTGGACCGCGTGCGCAGCGACATCGCTCAGGAGGCCACCCGCGACCTGAACCTGAAAGAACTGGACCTGAGCAAGCCCGGTTCCGGAGACATCACGCTGTGACGGGCGGGGGGCGAAGCCACAGAACCGTCGCGGCGGTGCTGCTGGCCGCCGCCCTGCCGCTGGCCCTGAGCGGCTGCAAAAAGGAGGGCGCGCAGGCTGGGCCTGGCAACTCCAGCGACCCGGCCAGCCTGACCATCCTGGCCGGAAGCGAACTGCGGGACATCGAGCCGCTGGTCCCCGAGATCGAGCGGGCCGCGAAGGTCAAGCTGAATTTCCAGTATTCCGGCACCCTGGAAGGCACCGAGCGGCTGCTGGCCGGCGAAGCGCCGGACGTCGCCTGGTTCTCTCACGCCAAATACCTGACGCTCCAGCAGGACCTGAAAGGCCGCGTGCTGAGCAGCGAGAAGACCATGCTCTCGCCGGTGGTGCTGGGCGTGAAGGAAAGCCTGGCCCGGCAGTGGGGCTGGGACAGGAACAGCGTCACCTGGAAAGACATTGCCGCCAGGGCGCAGAGCGGGCAACTGAAGTACGGCATGACCAACCCTGCGGCGAGCAACAGCGGCTTCACGGCGCTCATTGGCGTGACGGCGGCCCTGAGCGGCCGGGGCGACGCCATCACGACCGCCGACGTGAGTGCCCCTGCCATTCAGGGCTTCCTGAAGGGACAGGCGCTGACCGCCGGGTCCAGCGGATTTCTGGGAGACGCGTACATTCGTGAGCAGGACCGGCTGGGCGGGCTGATCAATTACGAGAGCGTGCTGCTGGGCCTGAACGCGGGCGGAAACCTGCGCGAGAAACTCACGCTGATCTACCCGCGCGAGGGCATCGTGACCGCCGATTACCCGGCGCTCCTTATGACTGGGGCCAAGCGCGAGGCGTACACCCGGCTGGTGGACACCCTGAGAAGCCCCGAGATTCAGGCGAAGCTGACGCGGGAGACGCTGCGCCGCCCGGTCACGCCCGGCGTGAAGCCGGACCCGCGCATTCCGGAGGCGCTGCTGGTGGAACTGCCGTTTCCAGGGCAGCTGGACGTGTTGAACGCCATCCTGACGGCGTACCTCGACGAGAACCGCCGCCCGCTGAACGCCACCTTCGTGCTGGACGTGAGCGGCAGCATGGACGGCGAACGCCTGGACGCGCTGAAAACCAGCCTGGGCAACCTGGCGGGCGGGGACACCAGCCTGACCGGGAAATTCAGCCGCTTCAGCGACCGGGAACAGGTGAACCTGATCACCTTCAGCAGCCGGGTGGAAGACCAGCGGACCTTTACCCTGGGCAGCGGCCAGAGCGCCGACGCGACCCGCAACGACATCCGCGCGTACGTGAACCGGCTCTCCCCCGGCGGCGGTACGGCGCTGTACACCGCCCTGCGCGCCGCCTACGAGGGCGTGCGCCAGCAGCAGGCGCTTCATACGGGGGTTCACGCCGGTGCGCATGTGGCGCGGGTAAATCCACGTCCAGCCGATCTCCAGGCCGCTGTCGGCGGGGCGCAGGTCGCCGTAACGGGTGGTTCCCGCGAGTTCGCCGTCTACGAGCAGGACGAACGGCATCTGGTTGGGGGCGTCCAGGGCCGATTGGTAGTACGCGGGCGTATTGGGTGGCGTGCCCATGAGGCGCAGTTCGTCCGCGCACTCGTCAGCCAGGGCGCACAGCGCCGGAATGTCCAGCGCGGTCAGGGGGCGCAAGGTCACGTTGCCGTCCGTCAGGGTTACGCTGTGCCGCATGACCTTCAGTGTAGTGCGGCCCGCACAAGAACCTCCAGCAGCACTCTCCTGGTCGGTACTCGGCTCCCCGAGGACAGCGAGGGTGGAGTGATCGGGGCCGTGCATGGTGATGCACCGGGCGAGGCGCGGGCTGTAGCCTGGAAGGTGTCGCGACTGTTGATCCTGGCAGTGGTTCTGTGGGTGGGTCTGTGCGGGGTGGGCCGGGCAGCGGGCCTGACGCCCGAGCAGATCAGCGTCTGGGAGGCATCGTGCACGTCAGTCACGGAGGGGCTGGGGGCAGTGCTGGGGGCCGCTTCGGTGAACGAGCAGCCGTTCGTGCGCGTGCAGCTGGGGGTGGCGGTGCGGGGCTGCGCACATCCGGAAGTGTTCGAATCGCCCATGTGATTTATGGGCACGTTGCGGGAGTTCGTGGAGCTGTTCGTGTTGGGCGGGGGCGACTGGCCGGAAATCCGGCGCAGGTGCCCACACACCCTGTTGGTGAGCTGCTTGGAATCGATGGTGCGCCAGCACATCTACGCCGAGCTGCTGCCGACCATCCACGTTCAGGGGTGTGGTTCGCAGCGGGACTGGGAGCAGGTGCAGGTGTTCATCGTGGACGCCGCCCGTGAAGAAGCGGAGTGGCTGGGCTGGGGCGCGGCCCTGGTGGTTGCGCTGTACCGGCAGGACGTTCGGTTTCGTTGCCTGTACCCCACCCTCACGCCTGTGTCCACCTCTGGATCACGTGGTGAGTTGATGTCACCTTTTGGGCGCATGGCAGGTTGGGAGAACTGGAGGCGTTCTGTTACTGACAGCCCTGCTTCCATTATTCAGTTTTCACCTGCCACCACCCTGGCCCGTCGTCAATAAGCTTATACGGGTCTGAACTAAACTTCGGGCACTCGGGAAAAACGCCCGAATACGCTCCACGCCGTCCAGACCCGTATTTTCTCCTACTCACCCTGTTCGGAAAAAGAGATTGCGCATCCAATCTATTTTTCCGAGCGGTATTACAGGGCCTCGCGGTTTTTCTCGATCAGGTCGTCCAGGGCCTCGCGCAGTAAGGAAGCCTCGGTGCGGCCCAGTGCGCCGCTGAGTTTGGCGAGGCGTTCCAGTTGGCTTTTGGGGTAGTAGTTGCTTTTCAAGACCATTTTGCTTTCGACGTAAATGCAGGCCCGGCCCCTTCCTTCGCGTTTGGCGCGCAGCAGGGCTTCGTCGGCGGCGCGGTACAGTTCGGCGTACTCGCTGGCGTGCGCGGGGCGGGCGGCCAGGCCCACGCTGAGGCCCAGGCTTTTGGGCCACTGCGGGTCACGGTAAATGTGAAAGTGCTTGATAACTTCGTCCAGCAGGATCAGGGCGGTTTCGGCGGCGGTTTCGGGCAGGAGGGCGGCGTACTCATCCCCGCCGATGCGCCCCACCACGCTGCCGCTGGGGAGGCTGCCGGAGAGCAGGCGTTCCACGTCGCGCAGGGCGCGGTCTCCTTCGGCGTGACCGAGGCGGTCATTCAGTTCCTTGAAGTGATCCAGGTCAAGCACGGCGAGGGTCAGTGGGGCCGCGCCGAGTTTGGTGAAAGCAGTCTCGAAGGTTTCGCGGTTGAGGATTTCGGGTCTGGGCATGGGTTTCCTCCAGTTGAGTAGGGCCGTTCATCAGCAAACGATCAGGTATATATCTTTCTTACATATATATGTTTTGGATATTAGACTTCAAGGGTGTACGTCGTTTCCGCGTCCCAGCGCAACTTGAGTCGACCACACTCAGATTCTCATATTGCAGGATTTGACATTTTTCTTACTGAGCGCCTACACTCCAGAGCGGATCGAAGCCACCAGACGGCAAAAAGCCCAACGGTGCGCCAACCAAACCCATTCAAACGGAGGAACACCCATGCTGAAACCACTAGGTGACCGCGTACTCGTCGAAATCGTCGAAGAAGCCGAACAGAAGACCGCCGGCGGACTCTACGTCCCCGACACCGCCAAGGAAAAAAGCCAGCGCGGCAAAGTCGTCGCCGTCGGCACCGGCAAGACCCTGGACAACGGCACCAAAGTCGCCATGGAAGTCAAGGTCGGCGACACCGTGTACTTCGCCAAGTACGGCGGCACGGAAGTCAGCCTGGAAGGCAAGAACTACAGCCTGCTGTCCGAGCGCGACCTCCTCGCCATCGTCGAGTAAGGCGACTAGGGCCAAGCGCCCGCCCATCCGACTCCGGCATCCCTCGCCCCACCCCTAACTCATGTTTAAGGAGCACCCATCATGGCTAAACAGCTCGTGTTTGATGAATCCGCCCGCCGCAGCCTGGAACGCGGCGTCAATGCCGTCGCCAACGCCGTCAAAGTGACCCTGGGGCCCCGTGGCCGCAACGTGGTCATCGAGAAGAAGTTCGGCAGCCCCACCATCACCAAGGACGGCGTGACCGTCGCCAAGGAAGTGGAGCTGGAAGACAAGCTGGAGAACATCGGCGCTCAACTGCTGAAGGAAGTCGCCAGCAAGACCAACGACATCACGGGTGACGGCACCACCACCGCTACCGTGCTCGGCCAGGCCATCGTGAAAGAAGGCCTGCGCAACGTCGCCGCCGGCGCGAACCCCCTGGCCCTCAAGCGCGGCATCGAGAAGGCCGTGGCCGTCGCCATCGAGGAAATCAAGAAGCAGGCCCAGCCGGTGGAAGACAGCGACGCCATCAAGAAAGTCGCCGGGATCAGCGCCAACGATGAAGTCGTCGGTCAGGAAATCGCCAGCGCGATGGACAAGGTCGGCAAGGAAGGCGTCATCACCATCGAGGAAAGCAAGGGCTTCGACACCGAAGTGGACGTCGTTGAAGGGATGCAGTTCGACAAGGGCTTCATCAACCCCTACTTCATCACCAACCCCGAGAAGATGGAAGCGGTGCTGGAAGACGCCTACATCCTGATCAACGAGAAGAAGGTCAGCAACCTGAAAGACATGCTGCCCATCCTGGAGAAGGTCGCCCAGACCGGCCGTCCCCTGCTGATCATCGCTGAGGACGTGGAAGGCGAAGCCCTCGCCACCCTGGTGGTCAACAAGCTGCGCGGCACCCTGAACATCGCCGCCGTGAAGGCCCCCGGCTTCGGCGACCGCCGCAAGGAAATGCTGCGCGACATCGCCGCCGTCACTGGCGGGGAAGTCGTTAGCGAAGACCTGGGCCACAAGCTCGAGAACGTCACCATGGAGATGCTCGGCCGCGCCGCGCGCATCCGCATCACCAAGGACGAAACCACCATCGTGGACGGCAAGGGTGAGCAGAGCGCCATCGACGCCCGCGTGAACGCCATCAAGGGTGAACTGGACAGCACCGACAGCGACTACGCCAAGGAAAAACTCCAGGAGCGCCTCGCCAAGCTGAGCGGCGGTGTGGCCGTGATCCGCGTGGGTGCCGCCACCGAAACCGAACTGAAAGAGAAGAAGCACCGCTACGAGGACGCCCTGAGCACCGCGCGCAGCGCTGTCGAGGAAGGCATCGTGGCCGGTGGGGGCACCACCCTGCTGCGCGTCATCCCCGCTGTTCGCCAGGCCGCTGAGGGGCTGCACGGTGACGAGGCCACCGGTGCCCGCATCCTGATCCGTGCCCTGGAAGAACCCGCCCGCCAGATCGCCGCGAACGCCGGCGAGGAAGGCAGCGTCATCGTGAACGCCGTGGTGAACAGCGACAAGGCCCGCTACGGGTACAACGCCGCCACCGGCGAGTACGTGGACGACATGGTCGCCGCCGGCATCGTCGACCCCGCCAAGGTGACCCGCACCGCGCTGCAAAACGCCGCTAGCATCGCCAGCCTGATTCTGACCACCGAAGCGATTGTCAGCGACAAGCCCGAGAAGGCCGCGCCTGCTGCTCCTGCTGGTGGCCCCGACATGGGCGGGATGGACTTCTAACCAAGAGCAACTTCTCCTGCGTAAATTGGTCAAGAAAGGCGAAGGGCCGTCCCTGAGCCTACGGCCACCAAAACGCAGAAGGCAAACAGCCAAAAAGGAAGCCGGGGCGATTGCTCCGGCTTCCTTCGTTGCAAACTGAATGTATGGATGAAGAGCATGTTGAAACTCAGCCGGATCTAGCGCGATTTATTTCGGCGCTACTGGCTGAGTATCTTCGCAATCCAAATCGCTGGGAGAATGGGACGCTGCCAGAGTAACTGCTCAGCACGAGAAGTCGAGTGGGGTTGACCCGCGCCTGTCACTTCTTGCGGTTAAAGTTCCCCGTGCTCCACAGGGCCAGCCACACCAGCAGAGGCTGGAAGAACAACCGAATGAAGCGTTTCTGATCGGTGTCCAGACCAAAAGCGTCCCTGTGCCCCAGGTACTGCGCGATATTGCCCGGAAAGACGGCAATGAAAAAGGCGGCCAGCAGCCGACCCACCTGGCCCTGGCGTCGTGGCAGCAGCAGGAGGGACAGACCGAACCCAATTTCGACCACGCCGGAGGCCAGCACCACGGCGTCCTTGTCGAGCGGCAGCGAATCCGGCACCTGCGCCTGAAAGTCATCGCGGGCGAAGGTGAGGTGGCCCACCCCGGCGAAGGTCATGAACAGGCCCAGCCCCACGCGGGCAACGGTTTGCATCAGTGAAGGCGCGGAAGAAGTCATGCCCGAGTGTAAGTCACGGACTGATCCTGGCGAGCCGAAGCGGGCCGACTTTCGGTGGATGCCGCGCCGCGAAGGGGCCGTTAAGATCGGGTCAATGTCTCCCCTGCTCCTGATCGTTTCTGGCCTGCCTGCTTCCGGGAAAACGACCCTGGCTTCACATCTGGCGCGTGAATTGCGGTTGCCGCTGGTCACGAAGGACGAGTACAAGCAGCTTCTCTGCGACAGTCTGCCGGAGTTGCCGAACAGTGCGGCGGGGCCGCTGAGTTTTTCCCTGCTGTGGCATGGGGCGGGCGTGACGCTGACGGCGGGTGTGGACACGCTGCTGGAAACGCATTTTCACCGTCCGCAGAGTGAAGAGGAGGTTTTAAGACTGGCAGAGAGACACCATGCGCGGCTGGCGCAGGTGTTCTGTCATGCGCCCCTGCCGGAGTTGAAGGCGCGTCACGCGGCGCGGGTGGCATCCGGGGTGCGCCCACGCATTGATTTCCCGTTCGATCACGAGGACTTGCCGCCCTCGGCGTGCTGGGAGCCGCTGGAACTGGGCGACGTGCCTTTGCTGCGGCTGGACACGACGCGGGAGGACGCGCACGCGCAAGCAACCTCCTGGGTGCGAGGCTTCCTCGTTTAAGTTCAGGTGTGAAGGCTGTTCACGCGCACCCGCACGGGGGGAAGGTACTCGCGGGCGGCAGTGGCGATGGCCTGCCCGCGCCCGTTGGCCTGCGGCTCGGGGTGAACGCCGTCCTTTCCAGACAGGCCGATGCTGTACAGCGTTCCTAGAATTTCAGGGCGTCTGCTGAGATTCACGCCGCCAAGCGCCCAGTGGTTGATGGTCTGGCGCAGGCGGGCGGCAATGACGCCAGGGACGTTCTCGCGGTTCAGCAGGTAGGCGATCTGTTCGCACAGGGTGCCGGGAAGGCGGAGCAGGCCAGCGTGGGCCACCTCCTGCAAGGTGCCGGGTTTCATCTGTGCCGGGCCGATACTGTGCCGGGCCGATACTGTGCGTGGTCAGGGAACGGCGCGTGACGAACTCGGCGGCGTTCCGCAGCAAGTGCCGGAGGCCGACGGGCAGGCGGCACAGGGCGACCGCCACGCTGTTTTGCAGGTGGTCGAAGGTGTCCAGGCGGTTCAGTTCGTCCTGCCAGATGGCGGCGATCAGTCCGGCGTCCACCCCGTACTGCTGAGCAGCCTGGGCGATGCACCGGTGATCCCGGGCGGTGAGGTGGCGTTCGAGCATGCCCCCATGGTGGCCGACTGGCGGGGATTTCTCGTCACCCGAAGGGCATAAGCCGAAAGGATGAGGGCCGAAGCGTGTCGGCTTCAGCCCTCATTGCTCATTGCAGTTCGGTGCCCTGCCGGCGGCTCAGTCGATGCTTGAACGCCACTTCCATTCGCTGGCTTTTTTCATGACGTGGGCCATGCCGCCAGTCATGGCGAGTTTCTGATTCCAGGGGAGTTTCATCCAGCCGACGGCCATCAGTCCGCCCAGGGACACGAATTCGCCCATGGTGTTGGGTTCGTACTTCTCCAGTTCGCGGCCTTTCACGAGGCTGCGAATGTTCTTGCCGGTGAGTCGACCCTGCTGTCCGGCGTGCTGCGCGGTGGTGGGGACGGGTTTGCCGCCCTGGTCGTGCGCGAGGGCCATGTCCCCCACCACGAACACTTCCGGGTAACCCTTAGCCCGCAGGTAATCGTCCACGGCGATGCGTCCGCCGGGGCCTTTCTCCAGCCGCTCACCTTTGACGATGTCGCGGGCCTGAATGCCGCCCGTCCAGATGATCTTCCCGGCCTGAAGCTGTTTTTGCTCGCCGTCGGCGGTCTGCACGGTGACGCCTGTGGCGGTGGCTTCCATCAGGCGGTGCCCGGTCAGGACGTGAATGCCGTACTCGTTCAGGGTACGTTCGGCACGGGCGCGAAGGGCGTCGTCCAGCACGGGCAGGATTTTCGGCCCGGCTTCCACGAGGTAAATGTTGAAGGGCGGTAACCCGCGTGCCCTGGACAGCACCTGGGCACGCTGGGCGAGTTCGGTGACCAGTTCCACTCCCGTGAGGCCCGCGCCGCCCACCACGATGTCGCGGTTTCCGGTGTACCCGGCGCTGTAGATGCGGTTCACGTAGTTGAAGATCTCGTCGGCGTCGGACACGTCCTTCAGTTCGGTGGCGTGGTCGCTCAGGCCGGGGATGCGGTAGAAGTTCGTGACGCTGCCCAGGCCGACCACCAGCGTGTCGTAGGTCAGCACCCGGCCATCCTTGAGGGTCACTTCACGCGCGTCCACGTCGATGCTGTCCACGCTGGCCTGCTCGAAATTGACCCCGGTGCCGCGCAGCAGCGGCTCTATCGGCAGGGTGACGCGGGTGTTGTGGGCGGCGGCCTCGTGCAGGCGCGTTTCGAAGGTGTGGTAGGGGTTGCGTTCGACCAGCAGGACTTCCAGGTCGGGGGTGGGTTTCATTTTGGTGGCGGTGGCCAGGCCAGCGTAGCCTGCGCCGAGGATCAGGGTTTTCATGGGCGGCTCCTGTGGGGCGGTGCGTGGGGCGATCCGGGGTGGACTTCGGCGGGGTGTCGGGGTTCCTGCCCCTTCCTTTTGGTGAATCTATTCACAAATTGACGACATTCGGAAGCCACGCAGAGGGGCGAGCCAGGGGACATTTCGCCCGGCCTGAAAGAAGTGTACACTACCCCCGAAATGCAACCGTAATGCAACCCTCACCGTGACAGAGCCACAGAAACGCAGCTCTTTTGAACCGCGTCCAACAGACCACGGCGCTGTACCAGCAGGCCGTGCCCTCCCCCACCCTCCGCCCCGCCCTGCTGGAAACCGTCGCCCGGAGGCTCCTCCGGCAGACCGCCCAGCCCGTCCTGAAAGTTGCCGTGGACGCGCTACCGCCTGGGCCGCCGCTCACCGGAAGGGTTCTACCGAGACTCGTACAACCTGGACGCCCTGAAAAGAGAACTGCTGGAACCGCTCAGTCCAGGCGGCTCACTGCGTTACCTGACGCGGATCTTTGACGTGAATAGCGACCACACCATCCACGACAAACCCGCACACGCGCAAGGGGGTGAGATTCTGCTCCTGGACGGGCTTTTTCTGCACCGCCCGGAACTGCGATCCTTCTGGAACGACTCGATTTTCCTGAAGGTGGATTTCGTCATTTCCGTGCCACGCGGCGCAGCTCGCGGCCCCGGTTTCGGCTCCGCTGATCCTTACGCCGAGAGCAACCGGCGGTACGTGCAGGGCAACCGGCTGTACTTTGCCGAGGCCAGCCCGGAAGACCATGCCGGGATCGTCGTGAACAACAACGACCTGCACGCCCCGTATATCGAGAAAATCACACCAGGAAACTAAAGCAGCCCCCGCCGCTGCAATTCCGCCAGGGCGTGCCACATCACCAGACTGCCCGGCGCGTCGTGAATCTCACCCGCCCGCAGCCTCCGGTACGCTTCCGCCAGCGGCAAAACCATGCGCTCGATAGTCTCGTCCGGCATCAGTCGGTTTTCGCCCAGTTGCACACCGAACGCGATGAAAGCGAAGTACACCGCGCCGCTGAAACTGGCGTTCGGGTAGAAGGCGGGCAGGGCCACCCACTCGCCCGCCGTGCCGCCCGCCTCCTCCAGCAGTTCGCGCTGGGCCGCCGCGAAGGGTTCCTCACCTTCCTCAAGGGTGCCCGCCACCGTTCCCGTGACGAAGGCCCTGACCGGGTGGCGGTACTCGCGCAGCAAGACGACCTCGCCCGCCGCAGTGACCGGGAGGACGAAAACGGCTTTCGGGCCGCGTGGACGGTACAGTTCCTCGAATTCATGACCGGACGGCATCCGCACGCGGTCTGTCCTGACCGTGCGCTTCCCCGCCGTCAACTCGCGCGAGGAGAGCACCTGCACGGGCAGCGCGTCGTCCGGCTGCAATTCAGTCCAGTTCAGGTGGGCGGGCGTTTCAGGCATGGCCCGAGCTTAATGCAGGCACCGCGGCCGGGCATCCACCGGAAGAGACGGGAACGTTTCGGCAACCCTTCACCTCCCGCGTTCCGGTGTGCTTGAATGTGAAGCGGTCAACACAATTCAGTCCGGTTCTCGCCCGTAGCACTCCCGCCCCACAGGAGGCCTGAATGAACGTCACCGTCAACGTGAACGGCAAACCCTACACCCGCGACGTGGAAGCCCGAACGCTCCTCGTCCATTTCCTGCGCGAAGACCTGGGCCTGACCGGCACGCACGTCGGCTGCGACACCAGCCAGTGCGGCGCGTGTACCGTCCACGTGAACGGCGACGCGGTGAAATCCTGCACCCTGCTGGCCGTGCAGTGCGACGGCATGGACGTCAAGACCATCGAGGGCATGGGCACCCCCGCCGACCTGCACCCCCTCCAGCAGGGCTTCTGGGAGGAACACGGCCTCCAGTGCGGCTTCTGCACGCCCGGCATGATCATGGCGAGCGCCGAACTGCTGAAACACAACCCCCACCCCACCGAAGAAGAAATCC
>ERZ501016.462-NODE-462-length-11608-cov-8.433307_pt1 | contig 11608 bp, 10 predicted proteins | sample MGYA00248889_ERZ501016 | MGnify/ENA primary metagenome ERZ501016 (study PRJEB25958, sample SAMN03398594) | human skin metagenome | study: EMG produced TPA metagenomics assembly of the Human Skin Microbiome Metagenome (human skin metagenome) data set. | reverse complement strand
CTCCGGCTCGCCAGGGTAGCGGTCGCCGTGCCACGGCGACGCCTGTGGTTGGCTGTCCGGCGTGACTGATCTGGTGGTGATGGCAGCGGGCATGGGGTCCCGGTTCGGCGGGATCAAGCAGCTGGCCCAGATCGGGCCCTCGGGCGAGACGGTCATGGACTACGCCGTCCACGACGCTGTACGCGCCGGGCTGTCACGCGTGGTGTTCGTCATCCGCCGGGACCTGGAGCGCGACTTCCGCGAGGTCGTCGGCGCTCGCTACGAGGGCTGGGTCGACGTCGCGTACGCCTTCCAGGAGCTGGACGACCTCCCCGCCGGCCGTCGGCCGCCGCAGGGGCGTACGAAGCCGTGGGGCACCGGCCAGGCGGTGTGGGCCGCGCGCCACGTCGTCAGCGACCCCTTCGTGGTCATCAACGCCGACGACTTCTACGGGCGGTCGGCCTTCGAGCAGGTGGCCGGTTTCCTCGCCGGCGGCGGGCCCAGGGAGTACGCCCTGGTGGCGTATCGGCTGGCGAACACCCTGTCCGAGAACGGGTCCGTATCCCGCGGCGTCTGCGAGGTCGGCGACTCCGGGCGGCTGGTGTCGGTGACCGAGCACACCAGCCTGACCCCGTCCGGCGACGCGGTGGTCGACGCCTCGGGTGCCCGGTTCACGGGCGAGGAGCCGGTGAGCATGAACTTCTGGGGGCTGCGGCCCGACGTGTTCGGCGCGCTCGAGGAGCGGTTCGCGACCTTCCTGGACACCCGCGGCGGCGAGCCCTCCGCCGAGCTGTACCTGCCGGCCGTGGTCGACGCCATGGTGTCGGCGGGCGAGGCGACGGTGCAGGTGCTGCGGTCCGACGACCACTGGTTCGGCGTCACCTACAGCGGCGACGCCCCCAGGGTCGCGGCGAGGGTCCAGGAGCTGGTCGACTCCGGCGCGTACCCGGGCGACCTGCGCGCGGGCCGCTAGACCTCAGTCCTCGCCCTGGCGCCGCAGGTAGCGCTGGAACTCCGCGGCGATCGCGTCGCCCGACGGCTCGACCTGGCGGGCGTCGTTCGCCTCCTCCAGGGTGGAGATGTACTCGGCCACGTCAGGGTCGTCGTCAGCGAGCTCGTCGACGTTCTTCTCCCACAGCTCGGCCCGCGCCGGGAGGTCGCCCAGGTCGATCGGGCCCTGCACCAGGTCCTCGAGGCGCGACAGCAGGGCGAGGGTGGCCTTGGGGTTGGGCGGGCTGGCCACGTAGTGCGAGCAGGACGCCCACACGCTGACGACCGGCATGCCGGCGACGTGGCAGGCCTGGGTCATCACCCCCTGGATGCCGGTCGGCCCCTCGTACGTCGGGGCCTCCGCGTCGTACTGCTCCCGCAACGCCTGATCCGAGCTGGACAGCATCACCGGCACCGGCCGCGTGTGCGGGTTCTCGCTCAGCATCGCGCCCAGCACGATGACCAGCTCGGTCTCCACGAGCAGCAGCGGCGCCACCAGGGCAGCCGCGAACGCAGGCCAGCGGAAGTTGGGCTCGGGCCCCCGGACGACGACGAGGTCGCGCTGCGGGAGGTGGCAGACCAGGATCTCGGTGCTGGGCCAGGAGATCGACCGGTCGCCATCCTCGTTCATGGCGATGAGCGGCCGGCTGGCCTGGAAGTCGTAGTAGTCGCTGGGGTCCAGCGCCAGCACGACCTCGCTGTCATAGGTGGTGACCAGGTGGTCGACCGCGTCCGACGCGGCCTGGGCGGCATCGCTCCAGCCCCCGAACGCCATCACGACGTACGGGTTGCGGAGGTTGCGCAGATCGGCCTCAGGCATGGGGGACACGCTACCGGGTGCTCCCGAGAAACCCAGTGCGGCTCCGCGGACCCACGCAGGTCGCCGGTCCCGGAGCCATCACCTACCCTGACGCGGTGATGAGGAGACGGATCGTGCTGGCTGGCCTGCTGGGCTCCGCCTCCTGCGCGTCGCCGGGCACGGGGCAGCAGCCGGACCCGGGCTCCTCGTCGGCAGCGTCCGGCACCTCGTTGAGCGCCGCTACCGCGATCAGCGCCCCGGCGAGCCGCACCCCGTCGGAGAGCGCCGCCGCGCCGCCCGCGCCGTCCTCGTCGGCGCCGGCTGAGCCCCCAGCAGAATGAGCAGGTGCGCCTCGCCCTCACCGCCTCCGACGCCGACGCGCTGGCCGCGGTCCGCTCGGCCATCGTCGGGGGACGCGGTGCGAGCATGACCGCGGTGCTGCGGGCCTGCGGCGACACCACGCCCACCGGCTGGCTAGGGCGAAGGGTGTCGGGCAGGGTGTCCGCCGGAGACCGACACCGCCGCGTCAACCGGCCTCCCGGATGAGACGTCTCAGGCCTGAGCAGAAAGGACGACCCATGACGATGAGCAGACGCGGTGCGATGCGTGCCGCCGCTCTGGCAGGCCTCGGCGGCCTCACCGGGTGCGGGCCCGTCCAGCACCGCGTCGGGACGCTGGTCGGGCACTGGAGCCAGTCGGAGGCGCAGGGCCGCCCGAACGACTACGCAGGGCCGCCGGTCCTGGTCACCGATCCGGCGGGCTGGCAGACGGCGGCGTCCCGCCTGCCCGAACGGCTGGCCGCCGACCCGGCGCTGGCGGGCAACGCGTTCGAGACCTCGGTCCTGGTCGTGGGCAGCTATCCACGGTGCCGGGAGCAGTCGCGGGTGCTCGACGAGGGCGGAGGACGCCTCGTCTTCGAGGTCCACAACCCCGAGCCGAACGTCAGCTGCGTCTGGTCACCGCTACAGATCGACGTCTGGAGGGTCGACCTGAGCTCGCTCGCAGCACGACCCACGAGCGTCAGCCGCCGGCCCTGACGCGACGCCCCGGTGATCGGGCACGACGAGGCCGGGGCGTCATGGACGCCCCGGCCTGGTCTGCGGGTCAGCTCCTGCCCGACGCCCCGTCAGCGTGGAAGACCGGGGTCGCGGAGCGCGTCTCGGCCTGGGCCACGGCGGGAGCCGGCAGTGCCGGCTTCTCCGGGCGTGCGTCAGCGCCGTCGGCGTCACCCGATCCGTCACGCCGGGCGGTGCCCAGCGCCGACCGTGGCGTCGCCTGGGGAGCCGGCTGACCGAGCCTGACAGCCAGCTCAGTGGCACCCTCCGCGTCGACCACCACCCGGTGCGCGACGGGGGCGTACCCCGCGGTCGTCACCGTGTACGACCCGGCGGGCAGGTCCTCCAGCCGGTACCGGCCGTCCTCCTGGCTGACCGTCGTGGCCACCACCTGGCCGTCGTCGTCCAGGACGGTGACGGTCGCCTCCTCCACCGGGGCCCCGGTGCGAGCTGCCGTGACGACGCCCTGGACACGGCCACCCACGGGCACGTGGACGTCCAGCTCGACGACACCGTCGTCCGGCACCTCGAGGCTGCGGGCGACCGGTCGTCGGGTCGCTCCCTGCGCCGTGACCACGTAGGAACCCGGGGTCAGCTGCGTGAAGTGGTACGAGCCGTCGTCGGCGGTCCGCACCGTCCCCGCGACGCTGCCGTCGGGGTCCACGAGGGTGACCACGGCGCTCGCCAGACCCTCGGGAGCCGACGTCCCGGCGGCCTGCCGCAGCACCCGCCCCTTGATCGAGGAGCGACCCGCCAGGGTGACGTCGCGCTGCACGGGGTGGTCGCCAACGCTCACCATCGTGGCCGAGGGGCTGAGCCCCTCCGACCCCGCGATCACGAGGTACGAGCCGCCCTTGGCCAGCGGCACCCGGTAGGTCCCGTCGGCGTCGGTCGCCGTACGCGCCACCTGGTTGCCGGCGGCGTCGGTGACGGTCACCTGCACCCCGGGCAGGGTGCGCCCGTGGTGCTTCACGGTGCCGGAGAGGGCCAGCGACCCGTCGTCGGCGAGGGACCGGTCGGTTGCCAGGGCGGACCCGGTCTCGTGGTCGCTGGGCGCGTTCCACCGCTGCGTCGAGCCCTCCGCCCCGGCCGAGACCTCGGCGCCGGTGTCGGCATCGCCCGCAGGCGAGGGAGCACCCGCACCCGGGCCGCCGCCCGCGACGCTGCCGAGGGTGGTCTCCTCGAGGAAGAACGAGACCAGCAGGCCGACGAACGCGAACGGGGCGGCCCACAGGAACAGCTCGGCGATGCTGGTGCCGTACGCGGTCTGGATGATGTTGCGCAGCGGCTCAGGGATCTCGGCGAGCTTGGGGATGCCCGTCCCGAGGTACGCCCGGGGGTCGATGCGCGCCGCCACCAGCTCGGCCTGCCGGTCGATGACGCCCTGCTCCAGGTGGTCCTTGATGGCGTTGGAGAGCACCGCGCCCAGCGCCGAGACGCCGATGGCGCCACCGAGGGAGCGCGTGAACGCGACGAACGAGCTGGCGGCGCCCAGGTCGCGCGGCTCCACCACGTTCTGCACGGCGAGCACCAGGTTCTGCATCATGGCACCGACGCCCAGACCGATGAGGAACATGTAGAGCGACACCAGCCAGTACTCCGTGTCCCACTCCACGGTGCTCATCAGCGCCAGGCCGGCGGTGAGGAAGACGCCGCCCATGATCACGTACGCCTTCCACCGGCCGGTGCGGGTGATGAGGCGGCCGATCACGATCGACGAGAGCAGCAGGCCGCCGACCATCGGCAGCGTGCGCAGGCCCGCCTCGGTGGGGGAGTCGCCCCGGGCGAGCTGGAAGTACTGGCTCAGGAAGATCGTGGCCCCGAACATGGCGACTCCGACGAACATGCTGGCCAGCGAGGAGAGCGCCACGGTGCGGTTGCGGAAGAACCGCAGCGGGATGATCGGCTCCGGAGCCTGCGCCTCGGCGAGCAGGGCCAGCGCGAGCAGCGCCACGCCGCCAGACGTCATCAGGGCCGTCTGCCACGACCACCACTCGAACTCGTGCCCGGCCATGGAGACCCAGATCAGCAGCGAGGACACGCCCGCGGCGATCAGCGCCGCACCCAGGTAGTCGATGTGGACCTTGCGCTTCATCACGGGCAGGTGCAGCGTCGCCTGCAGCACGAAGAAGGCGAGCACCGCGAACGGCACGCCCACGTAGAAGCACCAGTGCCACGAGAGGTGCTCGGTGAGGGCGCCGCCGATCAGCGGGCCGCCGACGGTGCCGAGCGCCATCACGCCGCCGAGGTAGCCGGAGTACCGGCCCCGCTCGCGCGGCGCGATCATGGTCGCCATCACCACCTGCGCCAGGGCGGTCAGGCCGCCGGCGCCGATGCCCTGGAACACGCGCATCGTGATCAGCGTGGCCATGTTCTGCGAGAGGCCGGCGACGGCGGAGGAGGCGACGAACACCACGATCGCGACCTGGATCAGCGCCTTCTTCGAGAACAGGTCGGCGAGCTTGCCCCAGATCGGGGTCGCGATGGTGGTGGCCAGCAGGGTCGACGTGACGACCCAGGTATAGCCGGACTCCGTGCCGCCCAGGTCGGAGACGATCGTGGGCAGGGCGTTGGAGACGACGGTGGAGGAGATGATGGCGACGAACATCGCCAGCAGGATGCCGGTGAGGGCCTCCATGATCTGGCGGTGGGTCATCTGCTCGCCGGGCACGGCTGCTGCGTCGGGCAGCGCGCGAGCAGGCGGGACGGTCGGGCCCATGTGGTGTTCCTTCCGAGGCTGTCGGCGAGCCGACGTGGTCACCGACAGCACCGTCGGAGGTTCGAGCCCTCAGCGTACACCGGATCGGAGGAAGATCCTCCGCTTAGGGGGTGGGGGTGAGGCATGATGGGGGGCATGCCCCCCGAGCCACGGCTGCGAGCCGACGCCCAGAAGAACCGTGAGCTGCTCGTCAGAGCCGCCATCGAGGTCTTCACGGTCGACGGCTTCGACGCACCGCTGGAGGACGTGGCCCGCGCCGCGGGGGTGGGCATCGGCACGCTCTACCGGCGTTTCCCCGACCGTACGGCGCTCATCGTCGGCGTGGTGAGGGAGAGCCTCACCACGCTGGTGGCCGAGGTGGGCGCGGCGATCCGTGAGCAGCCCGACTCCTGGTCGGTGCTCACCCATGCGCTGCCGCGGCCAGGGGAGTTCTCGGTGTCGATGCGGTCGATCCTCTCCCTGCCCCAGAGCGTGCGGGTGGCGGTGGGCAGGGACCCGAACATCGTGGGCCTGCGCCGTCAGCTGAGCGACCAGATCGAGGGCGTGGTGACCCGGGCCCAGGCGGAGGGGTCGTTGCGGCCAGACATCGGCTCAGGCGACGTGCTGCGGCTCTTCGGCCTGCTCACGCTCGCGAAGCGGCGTACGCCCGAGGAGGTGGCGGCTGCCGACCGGATCCGCCTGATCGTGCTGGACGGGCTCCGTTCCGGGGCCACCAGCGAGCTCCCCGGCACCGCCGCCAGTGCCGAGGAGATCGTGCGTCGCTGACCTAGGCGACGATCAGCGGCCGCAGGGTGCGGTAGGAGATCTCCAGCCCGGTGAGCACCTTCTCGGGGGTGCCTCCCCACAGCGGGTCCTCGTGCTCGACCGAAAGCACGCCGTCGAATCCGGCCTCGTACAGGCGGTCGACGACCCGCGTCCAGTCCACGTCGCCGAGACCGGGCACGCGGTACCGCCACCAGCCCATGTCCCACGGGTTCGACTTGTAGACGGTCCCGAAGAAGCCGCAGCGGTTGCGGGCCCGGGTGTCGAGCTGCACGTCCTTCGCCTGCGCGTGGAGGATCTTGTCGGCGTAGGGGAGGATCGTCTCCACCGGGTCGATGCCGATCCAGGTCAGGTGCGACGGGTCCCAGTTGAGGTAGAACCCGAGGTCGAACATCCACTCCCACAGCTCGGGGGAGTAGGCGAGGTTGCCGGGGTAGCCGTCGGGGTGCCAGCCCTCCATCACGCAGTTCTCGACGACGATCTTCACGTCGCGCTCGCCGGCGTACTCGACGAGCTCGGGCAGGATCTGCTCGCCCTTGCGCAGGTTGTCCGCGACCGACAGGCTCGGGTCGCGGCCGATGAAGGTGCCGACCGTGGGCACGCCGAGCGCCTGGGCGGCGTCGATGACCGACCTGAGGTGGGTCCGGATCTCCTCGCGACGCGCCTCGTCGGGGTGGAGGTTGTTCTCGTAGTAGGCGAGCGACTGGCAGGCGAGCCCGTGCTGGTCCAGGAGGGCGCGGGTGCGCTCGGTCTCGCCCTGGTCCCAGGACGCGACCGGCAGGTGCGAGGCCTCGAAGTCACGGCCGCCCGTGCTGGGCCAGACAGCGATCTCCAGGGCCTCGTACCCCGTCTTCTCGGCCCAGGCCGCGATGTCGGCGAGAGACCAGGTGGGCAGGCAGGCGGTGAGGAATCCGAGCTTCATGCGATCTCCGTCCATGCTCGCGAGGCTGCCGAGCGCAGCACCGCGTCGATGAGGTGTGCCGACCGGGCCCCGTCGGCGAAGGTGGGCAGCCCGTCGCGGACCTCGCCGCGCACGGCGGCGTACGTGTCGGCGACGAAGCTCTCGAAGCACTGCGCGTACCCCTGCGCGTGCCCGGCGGGCAGGGAGGAGAGGCGCCGGGCGTCGGGGGAGCCCTGGCTGCCGTCGCGCACCAGCACGGTCGACGAGGCCTCGCCGCCCAGCCAGACCGACTCGGGGTTCTCCTGGTCGAACACCGCGCACTGTCGCTCGCCGTCGATCTCGAACCAGAGCCGGTTCTTGCGCCCGGCGCTGACCTGGGAGATGACGACCGAGCCGGGCACGCCGTCCGCGGTGCGGAGCAGGACGGTGGCGGCGTCCTCGGTGGTGACTGGGGCGGTGTCCCCGCCGTTGGCGCCGCCGAAGCTGGCGCCGGAGGAGACCGGCCGCTCCCCGTACACCGTGCGCAGGTCGGCGACCAGCTCGGTGAACCGTCGCCCGGTGACGAACTCCACCAGGTCGCACCAGTGGGAGCCGATGTCGGCGAAGGCGCGCGAGGGCCCGCCGTCGGCCTCGAACACGCGCCAGCTGGAGGCGGCGGGGTCGAGCAGCCAGTCCTGCAGGTACGAGCCGTGCACGAGGTGCACCGTGCCCAGCTCTCCCGCGGCGACCCGGGCCCGGATCTCGCGGACCAGCGGGTGGAACCGATAGACGAAGGGCACCGTGGCCACCAGCCCAGCCGTCTCGGCGAGGGTGGCGAGGGCCTCCGCGTCCTCGACCGAGGTGGCGAGCGGCTTCTCGCACACGACGTGGCAGCCGGCCTCCAGGGCAGCACGCGCGTACGCCACGTGGGTGGCGTTCGGCGTGCAGACGTGCACCACGTCGGGGCGGTCGGCGAGGAGCTCCTCGATCGAACCGGCGGCGGTCTCCACCCCCCAGTCGCGGGCGATCTCGGCCGACCGCTCCGGCGAGGAGCCGAGCACGACGCTGACCTGGGCGCCGGCCAGAAGGGCGGCACGGCGATGCACGGCGGCGATCATGCCGCCACCGACGATCGCGACGCGGAGGGGGGTCATGCGCCGACCTGCTCCTGCGGCACCAGCGGCATCGGCTCGGGCCGCTGGCAGGTGGTGGTGGTCTCCAGCGCCTGCCCGGCCGCCGCGGCCGCCTCGATCGTGGTCAGCACGTCGAGCACGTGCAGGGCGAGCTCGCTGGAGGCACGGTGCGGACGGCCCTCGGCCAGCGCGCCTGCCATGTCGGCGATCCCGGTGCCGCGCTCGGAGTCCTCGGCGCCGGCACTGACCGCGACCGGTTGCCAGTCTCCGCCCGTGGCGAGGTGGCGCACCACCTCGCCGCCGAAGGTGTTGGGGTCGGGGACGTTGATCGTGCCGTCGACCCCGTACACCTCGATGCGCGGCAGCCGCGAGCCACCGGCCACGTCGAAGCTCGCGACCAGCGTCGACAGCACGCCGCCCTCGTGCTCCAGGGTCGCCGAGACGTGGGTGGGCACGGCCACGTCGAAGCTGCCGCCCTCGTTTGGGCCGCCCGTGCTGGTGCGGGTGGGCCGCAGGCTGGACGCCAGAGCCGAGACCCGGCGTACGGGCCCAAGCAGCGTCACCAGCGAGGTGACGTAGTAGGGGCCCATGTCGAGCAGCGGCCCGCCGCCCGGCTGGTAGAAGAAGGCGGGTGTGGCGTGGAAGTTGTCCGGGCCGCCGCCGGCGAAGAACGCCGACGCGGCGAGCACCCGCCCGATGCCACCCTCGTCGACGACCGCCCGGGCGGTCTGGATGCCGGTGCCGAGCACCGTGTCGGGGGCGACGCCCAGCCGGAGGCCGGCGGCCTGCGCGGCGGCCACGAGCTCCTTGCCCTCCTCCAGGGTCGTGGCCAGCGGCTTCTCGACGTACACGTGCTTGCCGGCCGCCAGTGCCGCCAGCGTGGTCTCGTAGTGCACGGCCGGGATGGTGAGGTTCAGCACCAGGTCGACGTCTGGGTCGGCCAGCAGGCCCTCGGGCGTCACGGCGCGGGCACCGGGCAGGTCGGCGGCGACCTTCTCGGCGCGCTCCGGCAGCAGGTCGGAGACGGCCACGACCTCGACGTGAGGCAGCCGGGCGATGGTCTTGAGGTACTTGCCCAGGATCATCCCGCACCCCAGGACCCCCACGCGCAGCGTGCTCATGCCTCGCTCCAGGAGGAGAGGCCGGCCTCGACCAGCAGCGCGGCGTTGCCGCCGAGCAGGGCGTACGTGTCGCCGGCGGTCTGGTCGACCTCCATCACGTGCCACCGGGCGGGGGAGGCGGCGATGGCGCCCCGCACGTCGACGACACCGGTGCCGAACGGGGTCTGGTCCTCGCCCTGCCGCGCCGGGCCGTCCTTGAGGTGCAGCGCGCCGACCCGGTCACCGAGACGGGTCAGCAGCGCCGACGGGTCCTCGCCGCCGGCCTTGGCCCAGTACACGTCCAGCTGCAGCACGACGTCAGCCCCGAGCTGGGAGGCGAGCGCGTCGTACGCGGTCCCGTCGCCGAGCGGCGGGAACTCCATCCAGTGGTTGTGGTAGCCGACGGCGATCCCGCGCTCGGCGCCGTTGGCGGCGGCCTCGGTCAGTCTCGCCGCCATCTCGGTCACCTTCGCCGGGTCGTCGAAGAGGTCCCACTCCAGACCCAGGCTGATGGGGGTCGGCACCACGAGGGTGTCGACGCCGAGGGCCTGCGCCGCGTCCAGCACGCGCTCGGACGCCTCTCCGAGCGGGGCGTCGCCGTGCGTCCACCGGGCCGTGAGGCCGGCGGCGTCCAGGTCACGCCGCCATGCCTCCGCGGCCGCCACCGGGTCGTCGCCCGCGCCGATCTGCCAGGGCTCCACGACGGTGAAGCCGAGCTCCCTGACCCTGGCCAGGGCCCGCGGCCGGTCGGCCGCGATGTCCTCGCGCAACGAGTAGAGCTGGACGGACAGGGTGCCTGTCATGCGGGTTCTCCTTGACGCCGGGCGTCGTGGTCGGTGGTGGTCTTCTTCGACATCGACCCTAGTGGCGTCGCGTCGGGAGGTCATGCATTTCGGAATGCGGTTTCAGGTGCGGTTCCCCCGACCGTCGCGCCCAGGGGTGAGGACGGCTGGCGATGTCACGCGGCCACCGGGCTGTGGGCGTACAGGGACGGCGGCGTCAGGCCGCGAAGACGAGCCTCCGGTAGGCTCGAGTGACACACACCAGGAGGTTGGATGAGCGGCGGACTTGCTGCCCTTCTCGACGACATCGCCGCGCTCGCGAAGCTGGCGGCGGCATCGGTCGACGACGTGGGCGCCGCCGCTGCGCGCGCCAGTGCCAAGGCCGCCGGCGTCGTCGTGGACGACACCGCGGTGACCCCCCGGTACGTGCAGGGCCTGGCCGCCAAGCGTGAGCTCCCGATCATCAAGAGCATCGCCAGGGGATCCCTGGTCAACAAGATGATCATCATCGTGTTCGCGATGCTGCTCAGCCAGTTCGCCCCCTGGTTGCTCACGCCGATCCTCATGTGCGGCGGCATCTACCTCTCCTTCGAGGGTGCGGAGAAGCTCTACGAGCACTTCTTCCACCGCGAGGCCGAGGTCGAGCAGGAGTCACGCGCGACGGTCGTCAGCCCCGAGCAGGAGAAGAAGATCGTCTCCGGTGCCGTGCGCACCGACTTCATCCTCTCGGCCGAGATCATGGTGATCTCCCTCAACGAGGTCGCTGACGAGGGCTTCGTCAGCCGTCTCGTCATCCTGCTGGTCGTGGCGGTCCTGATCACCGTGCTCGTGTACGGCTCGGTCGCCCTGATCGTGAAGATGGACGACATCGGTCTCCATCTGATCGAGCACGGCACGCCCGCGCGGCAGCGTCTCGGCAAGACGCTGGTCACGGCGATGCCGAAGGTGATGTCGGTGCTCTCCGTGGTGGGCGTGGCGGCCATGCTGTGGGTCGGCGGTCACATCCTGCTGGTCGGTGCGGACGAGCTCGGCCTGCACGCCCCGTACGCGTTCGTGCACCACCTGGAGGAGGTCGTGCACCACGCCGTCCCGGTGGTCGGCGGGGTTCTCGGCTGGCTCGTGAACACGTTCTTCTCCGCCGTGATCGGCCTGGTCGTCGGCTTCGTCATCGTCGGGATCATGCACCTCGTGCCGCACAAGACGAAGCACGAGGGTGCCGCCGCGCACTGACGCGGCGCCGGGACACGGGCTCGGCCCTGAGCGGGGCCGTCGGTGCGGCCCGTTAGAGTGGGGACTGCTACGGCGTGGGTGATGACCCATGCGGTCCGACGGGCCGCGCCCAGGTGGGCTGCGCCGGCACACACGACAACGAGGAGCAACGCCCCCTATGTCCTTTGACTTCAAGGTCG
>ERZ501016.461-NODE-461-length-11628-cov-4.217835_pt1 | contig 11628 bp, 10 predicted proteins | sample MGYA00248889_ERZ501016 | MGnify/ENA primary metagenome ERZ501016 (study PRJEB25958, sample SAMN03398594) | human skin metagenome | study: EMG produced TPA metagenomics assembly of the Human Skin Microbiome Metagenome (human skin metagenome) data set. | reverse complement strand
CGTAGGCGCCGTCGAGCTCGAGCACCTTGAGGGGCTCGTTGACGATCTGCTGGTGCACCTTGTTGGGGAAGTAGGTCTCCAGGCTGCGGCCGTTGATGGTCCACTCGCCGGTGCCGGGGACGATGCGCACCCGGGCAATGGCCTGCTTGCGGCGGCCGGTGCCGGCGCCGGGGGCGGAGGCAGACGGCTTGCGGGCCGGCTCGTCGGAGACGGGGCCGGTCGACTCCGAGGTGTACTCGGTCAGCTCGACGTCCTCGTCGAAGTCGTAGGTCGTGTCAGTCACGGCGAAAATTCCTTTGTGTCAGTAGTCGATCGGCGCCGTTACTGCGCGACCTGGGAGATCGTGTAGGGGGTGGGCTGCTGGGCGGTGTGCGGGTGCTCGGCACCGGCATACACCTTGAGCTTGGTGAGCTGCTGGCGGCCCAGGGTGGTCTTGGGGATCATGCCGCGCACGGCCTTCTCCACGGCCTTGGCCGGGTCGCGGTCGAGCAGCTGGGCGTAAGTCTCGGACTTCAGACCACCCGGGTAGCCGGAGTGCCGGTAGGCACGCTTCTGCTCGAGCTTGGCGCCGGTGAGGGCCACCTTGTCGGCGTTGATGATGATGACGAAGTCACCGGTGTCCACGTGGGGGGCGAAGGTCGCCTTGTGCTTGCCACGCAGGAGCGCCGCGGTGTGGGTCGCCAGGCGGCCGAGCACGATGTCGGTGGCGTCGATGACGTGCCACTGACGGGTGATCTCACTCGCCTTCGGGGTGAAGGTACGCACGGGTACTGCCTTACTGTCTCGGATGGTCACCGGCGCTCGCGCGCGGTGAAGGGGGCCGTATGTCGTGAGCTCCCGGCGGGCTAGCCGCTCGCTGGCCGCTGGCGCGCCCGAGGGCACACGACACAACAGTCCTCAATTCTATGGGGTGCCATCGCGCCACCCAAATCTTGCGAAGCCCCTGTGTTTGGCTAGCTGACCTGCGCATTCACTCATCCGCGCAGAAATCGCACATTAGTTGTGCAAATGAATTATGCAAAGGTATTGTGCGATCCATGACCGATCCCGGCTCGTTCATCCGCCTCGATGCCACCTCCATCAAGGTCCTCGCGCACCCCCTGCGTGCACGTCTAATGAGTGCTCTGCGGCTGACGGGTCCGGCGACGGCAACCGCCCTGGCGCGCGAACTGGGCACCAACTCGGGGGCCACGTCATATCACCTGCGCAAGCTGGCCGAGGTGGGGTTGGTCGTCGACACCGGGGAGGGGGATGCCAAGTCGCGGGTATGGGCGGCGGCCACCGAGTTCACCCGGTTCGACCAGACGGACTTCGACGACGATGAGAACGCCGCCACCGCCATGGGGTGGCTGGAGCGGGACTGGTTGCGCCATTTCACCGAGAAGTTCGGGCGCTGGCTCGATGTCCGGGAGGCCTGGCCCGCTCCGTGGCGTACCCAGGCGAGCATGAATGACACGCTCGTCGTGGTCACCCCCGAGCAATTGGCCGAGATGCACGCCGAGATCGATGCGGTCATCGAGCGCTATCGCCGCGTGGGACAAGGCAATCCACAGGCGAAGCGGGTCGCGGCATACCTGGTCTTCTACCCGGTCGACATGGACCGGGCGCCGCGGCGATGACCGCCATACCTGCCGCCGCAGGCCCGCCGCTCTCCCCCGCCCAGGCGCGGCGTGTCTTCTATCTGCTGACGCTGACCCGATGGTTCCCGGTCGGTCTGGTGGTCGGCATCTTTATCTTGCTCGCGACCAGCCGGGGACTGAGCACCACGCAGGCGCTCACCGCGAGCGCAGTCTCCGGCGTCGTCTGCTTCGCCCTGGAGTTGCCCACCAGCGGTTTCGCCGATGCCTTGGGCCGGCGGCCCGTGTATGTCGTTGCCGCCGTAGTGAATGTGATCACCGGCTTCTGTTATCTCTTCGCCCACAGCTTCTGGGCATTCGCAACCGCGGCCGCGCTGATGGGAGTCTTCCGCGCACTGGACAGCGGCCCGTTGGAGGCCTGGTTCGTGGACACCGTGCACGAGAGCGAGCCGGGCAAGGACGTGGATCAGGAACTGGCGCGGGCCGGCAGCCTGCTGGGGGCGGCGATTGCCGCCGGTGCGGTGCTCTCCGGTCTGCTCATCTGGTGGCACCCGGTGCGCGCCCAGCCCGCCCTCGATCTGGCCGTATGGGTGTTCGCCCTCGCCAATGTCGCCCACTTGGTGGCAGTGCTCGTGCTGCTGCGCGAGACCCCGCGCCATGACACCGAGGCAACCCGCCGGGCCAACCTCAGCCGGTCGGTACGCCAGGCCCCGCGGGTCGTCGGCTCCGGCGTGAAACTGTTGGCGCGCAACCGCATCCTGTTGGCGCTGATCTGCGCGGAGGTGTGCTGGTCGGTCGGCATGATCGGATTCGAGTCGCTGCTGCCCCTGCGCCTCGAGGAGGTGCTCGACTCGACCCAGCGGGCCGGGGCCCTCGTCGGCCCGGTCGCCGCCGCCGGCTGGGCGGTTTTTGCCCTCGGCAGTGCACTGGCCGGCCGGCTCTCTCGGCGGATCGGAATAGCCCGCGCCGCGATGATCGGCCGGGTGCTCAACGGGGTGGGCGGCGTCATCATGGGTCTGGCGCTGGGCCCGGTCGGCCTGGTCGCGGCCTATCTGTTCACCTATTCGATGCACGGGATGAATGGCGCGCCGCACAGTGCCCTGCTGCACCGCGAGGCGGCGGCAGATAATCGCGCGACCGTGCTGTCGATGAACTCGATGATGGCCCTCCTGGCCTTCGCCGTGGCCGGCCCGCTCGTCGGCCGGCTCAGCGAAGTCACGTCGCTGCGCGTAGCCATGGTCACGGTGGGGGCGATCGGCACCCTCGGGGTCCTCGGCTACCTGCCCGCCCGCCGCCACGAACGCTCCGCCAGGGCGCTAGACCGGGACCCAGCCGCGCCACCGAACGCCAACTCGGCCGGGTGACCCGGGCCGGCCGGCAGATCGGCCGGCCACGCTGCCCCGGGATCGACGGCCGGGTCCGGCCCGGTCCGGCCGCCCTCTGCGACGATGCCGGCCATGAACCGAGAGCTCTCGGACAGCGAGATTCGCGAGATTGCCACTCCGTCCGGCCCGGCCCGTGCCCATCTCGACCTCAATCCGACTGGCCGTGGCTTGCTGGTGTTGGGCCATGGCGCCGGCGGCGGGGTGGACGCGGCCGACCTGCGGCTCGCCGGAGCGGCGGCGATCCGGCTCGGGATGTCGCTGGCCCGGGTGGAACAGCCATACCGGGTCGCCGGGCGCAAGGCGCCCGCTCCCGCCACGGTCGCCGACGCTGCCTGGACCGCGGTCGTCGCCGAACTGGTCCCGCTCGCGGACGGACCCCTGGTCACCGGCGGCCGGTCGTATGGCGCCCGGGTCGCCTGCCGCACGGCGGCGGCTACCGGCAGCTCGGGCGTGCTCTGCCTGGCCTTCCCGGTGCAGCCCGCGCGCGCCGGCGCTCCGTCCCGGCAGCCCGAGCTCGACGGCGTCGGGGTGCCCACCCTCGTCATCCAAGGTGATCGGGACCCATTCGGTATGCCGATCGGCTCGCCAACCACCGAGATCGCCGTCGTCTCTGGCGACCATTCGCTGCGACGAGATCACCCGCAGATCGAGGCCATCGTCGAGCGCTGGTTGACCGACCGCCTCGCCGGCGGCTGATCTTCCCGCTGGCCGAGGCTTGGCGCTGGACAAGCGTCGACGCGGCGGATTGTGCAACCGCCCAGCTGTGGCCCCGCCGAAGTCGCTCAGACCCGCAGCCAGGCGAGCACCGCGAGGACGCGGCGATGGTCGTCGGGCGCCAGCGGCAGGTCGAGCTTGGCGAAAATGTTGTTGATGTGCTTGGCGATCGCCTTCTCGGTGACCACCAGCGAGCCGGCGATCGCGGCATTCGAGCGTCCTTCGGCCATAAGCGCCAAGACCTCTCGTTCCCGCTCCGTGAGCCGATCCAGCGGCTCTTCGCGCCGCCGATTCATCAGCGTCGCAACGACTTCCGGATCCAACACGGTCCCCCCGGCGGCCACCCGGCGCACGCTGTCCACGAACTCGCCGGCATCGGCGACCCGGTCCTTGAGCAGATAGCCGATCGCCCCATCCCCCGAGGCGAGCAACTCCCGGGCATAGAGGTGCTCGACATACTGGCTGAGCACCATGACGGGGAACCCCGGTCGCGCGCCGCGCGCCTGGATCGCCGCCCGCAGGCCCTCGTCGGTGAAGCTGGGCGGTAACCGGACGTCGAGGACGGCGACCTCGACGTCGGGTCGCTGCAGCGCCTCGGCGAGCCTGTCGGTCCCCTCAAGGGCCTGCACGACCTCGAAGCCGTATGCCGTGAGCAGCCGGGTCAGGCCGTCGCGGAGGAGGGCGTGGTCTTCGGCGACCACAACGCGCATGGCACCTCCATCGTCACCAGGGTCGGCCCGCCGGCCGGACTGTCCACCGTCATCGTGCCGTCAAGGGCGGACAGCCGACGCGCCACCCCCGCCAAGCCCGTCCCCTGGCCTGGGTTCGCCCCACCGCGTCCGTCGTCCCCGACCTGCAGTCGCAGCCTGCCGTCCAGCCCGGCGATGACCACCCAAGCATGTTGGGCCCCAGCGTGTTTGACGACATTGCTCAAGCATTCGGCCACGGCGAAATACGCGGCGGACTCCAGCGGCGCCGGGGGCCGGCCCGGGAGCGTGGCATCCACGGTCACCGGCAGCGGCAGGTCCAGCGCTAGCGCCTGGACCGCGCCGATCAACCCGCGATCGGAGAGCACCGGTGGATGAATGCCGCGCACCACGGCACGGATATCGCCCAGCGCCGCACCGGTGCTGGTGCGTGCCTCGTCGAGCAGCCGGCGCGCCGCCTCCGGATCGCGATCGAGCAGGTCGGCCGCCATTCCCAGGTTCATGCCGAGGGCGACCAGCCGCGCCTGGGCACCGTCGTGCAGATCCCGTTCGATGCGCCGCACTTCCGCGGCGGAGGCATCGACGGTCTCGGCGCGGGTAACGGTGAGATCGGCCACCCGCCGCTGCAGGGCGTCACTGCGGTCGGGACGCAAGATCGCCCGCTCGGTCTGAGCTCGCCACCGCAGCAACGAATCCCCCATGAACCACCACAGCAAGATCAAGGCCAGCCCGCACCCCAGCAGCAGCGGCGGCACGAATCCCAGACCCGTGCCGGATCCCCACAGGCCGAACGCCGTGGCAATCGTGGCGAGGGCACCCAGCGGCATACCGACGACCAGGCAGGAGAGGACCAGCCCACCGGTGGCCGCGAACGCGAGCCAACCGACGCGCTGCCAGAAGGCCCGTGTCCCGAACCAGCCGATCACGGTGCCCCATGGGCTGAATCCGCCCGCGGTCAGCGGGGCCACCGCGATGTCACGCTCCAGGAAGCTTCCCGCCATCCGGCAGCAATAGGCGGCCATGATCGAGATGAGCGGGGTCAGGGGTCGGATGAGCACAACGCCAACGCCCACCGGGATCAGGGCCGCGGCCACCGTGACCCCGGCGAAGAGCAGCGCAATCGGCAGCGCTACGGCGACGTGCCCGAGGGCGTATGCCGTGGCTCGCCACGGCGGCCGGTGGGACAGGGACATGGCTCCATCCTGTCCCGAACGCCCGGGGCGCGCAGTGGTGCAGGCACCACTTCATACCGGGGTGGCAGGGCCCCCGACAACACCCCCACGCGGGCGGCACGGTGGACGACATACCAGCGCGGCGCGCGTCGCCTGGGCCAACCTGCTCCTGGACAAGGATCCGAAATGCCTTCTCTTACTGCCATTCCGAGCGCGACCGCGCGGTGGAGTGCGCGCCATCCCTGGCGGGCGATCGGCGGCTGGCTTGCATTCGTTGCGCTGGCTGTCGGCCTGGCGATGGTCATCCCCACAAAATCGACGACGGAGGCGGACTACCGCCTCGGTGACTCTGGCCGCGCCCAGGCGATCCTGGAGGCCGGCGGCCTGCGCCAGCCGGATGCCGAGAACGTCCTGATCACCTCGCGGAGTGGTCCGCTGCCGAAGGATCAGGTGAGCGCGGTGGGCCGGGAACTCACCACCGCGATGTCGCGCATCCCGACCGTTGCGCAGGTCGCCGAGCCGGTATGGAGTGCCGATCGCTCCGCGGCCCTGGTCCCGGTGACCCTCAAGACGGGCGCCGACGAGGTGGCGCCGCTGCTGGCGGCCACTGCGACGGTGCAGGCGGCACATCCCGGCCTGGAGATCCGACAGGGCGGCGATCTGTCCATCCAGTCCGGGATCAACGACCGGGTGGCCGAGGACCTGCATACGGCCGAATTCCTCAGCATCCCAGCGACTTTGGTGCTCATGCTGCTCGCCTTCGGCGCGTTGATCGCGGCCGGGGTGCCGGTCCTGCTCGCCGGCACCGCGGTCGGCGCGAGCATGGGGCTGGCCGCGCCGATCTCCTATCTCGTGCATGCCGAGCCCACCGTCAATTCGATGATCGGGCTGGTCGGGATGGCGGTCGGGGTCGACTACTCGCTCTTCTATCTCAAGCGCGAGCGGGAGGAACGCGAGAAGGGCGCGTCCACCGTCGACGCCGTAGAGATCGCCGCCCGGACCTCCGGCCACGCCATCCTCGTCTCCGGGGGTGCGGTCATCGTGTCGATGGCCAGTCTCTATCTGGTCGGCGCCGCCACCTTCAACTCCCTGGCCACCGGCGCCATCGTCGTGGTCGCGGTCGCCGTGCTCGGCTCGATCACCGTGCTACCGGCCCTGCTGGTCAAGCTCGGCACATGGGTCGATCGGCCACGGATTCCGTTGCTATGGCGCATGACTCGCGGAATGCAGCGCGGTGCGGTCAGCAGCAGACTCACCGCTCCGGTGCTGCGGCATCCCGCGGTCGCGCTCCTCGTGGCGCTGGCGGCGACGGCGGCCCTGGCCGTGCCCGCCCTGGGTATGCGCGTGCACGGTGCCAGCCTGGAGACCCTGCCGGGCGATATCCCCGCGGTGGCGACGGCGAAGCGCATCGCCGAGGAGTTCCCCAGCCGCGGGACCAGCGCGGTCGTGGTGGTCCGTGCCGACGCGCAGGCCCAGTCCCAGGTGGCGGCCGCGCTGACCAAGCTGGCCGGCGAGGCCGAGCGGGCGGCATACGTCGAGGGGGCGTCAGCCGACGCGATCCGCACGTCAGCCGACCGCACGGTCACCCGGTTGGACCTGCCGATCCCCTTTGGGGAACGAGACAGCAAGACGGAGAACGCGATTCACGACCTGCGGAACACCTTGGTGCCCAATGCTCTTCACGGCATCACGGCCGAGTATGCCGTCGGCGGCAGCGCCGCGGAGAACCTCGATTTCGTCGACCGGCAGAGCGGCCGAATGTCGTATGTCGTCGGCCTGGTCCTGCTGCTCACCCTGGTGGTGATGTTCGGCGCCTTCCGCAGCCTGCCGTTGGCGCTGGTGTCCGCCGGGCTCAACCTGCTCTCCGTCGGCGCGGCCTTCGGGGTGCTGCGGCTGGTCTTCCAGGACGGCCGGTTCACCTCGCTCTTGGACTACACCAGCCCCGGCTATGTCATCGACTGGATTCCGCTCTTCGTGCTCGCGATCCTGGTCGGGCTGTCGATGGATTATCACGTCTTCGTAACCAGCCGGATCCGGGAATGGGCCGACACCGGGCTACCGATGCGCGAGGCGGTGCGCCGCGGACTGGCGGACACGGCGGGCGTGGTAACGAGCGCGGCGGCGGTGATGATCGCGGTCTTCTCGATCTTCGTCACCCTGTCGATGCTGGAGATGAAGATGATGGGCGTCGGCCTCGCGGCGGCCATCCTCGTGGACGCGACGCTGGTGCGCTTGGTGCTCCTGCCGGCCGCGCTCGTCCTCCTCGGCGAACGGGTGTGGCCCCGCGCCGCCGCGCACGCCCGACCCGACCGAGCCCCGATGCTGGAGGGAGCGTCGGGGCTGGTCGGGGCCGGCCGCCGTTAGTTTCCCCTCACTCGTGCAGCGCTCCCGGCCCACGCTCGGGGGCGCTGCACCGGCCTGGCGGGCCACTCGAGCACGAGGTGGTTGAGCGTCATTCCCCGGGGTAGGAATCGATATTCCAGAGGTTGCCCTCGGCGTCACGCACCGCGGCGCTGCGTCCGCCGTGCGGCGGATGGTGCGCTTCCTGCGCGAGGGTGGCGCCGTGGGCCAGGGCGAGGTCCACGACCTCGTCCACCCGAACATCGGACTCGACCACGAGATTGCAGGCGCCCTGGCTGGGCCGAGTCGCGAAGCCGACCTCGTCGTCCTCGCGCACGGAGCCGAACATCAGCCCGCCGTTGTCGCGCCACCGGAACTGCGCATGGTGCACGATGCTCGGATCGTCGGGATCCCGCACCACGAGGACCTCCACGAACCCGATGGCGGTCAGGAAGTCGATGGCCCGGTCCGCATCCCGGTAGTTCAGGCAGCAGAAGAGCTGGGGCTTGGCGGCACTGTGCGTGCTGGTGTTGGTGTCCATACCGGGAGTGTGCCGAAGCGCCTGGCCCCCCGTCTTGGATCTTTGGGAACCCGGTCGCCGGATGCTCACCGCTCGCTGGCGAACTCGGCGGGCATGTCCGTCAGGGTCTGCGTCGGCGTCTGCCCGGCCAGCGCTCGCCATTCCCGGTTCAGGTGCGATTGGTCGACATAGCCGGCGAGCGCGGCGGCCAGGGCCAGCGGCCGGCCATGCTCGACCAGAGATCGGGCGTGGTCGAAGCGGACGATGCGGCCGGCCTCCTTGGGGGTCACTCCGTATTCGGCGACGAATTGGGTATACAGATGCCGCCGCGACCAGCCCACCTCCCGCGCAAGGTCCGCCACCCGGATCGTGCCGTGGGAGTTGAGCACGCGTCGCCAGGCCTCGGCGACCTCCGGGCGCGCCATCCGTCCCGGCCGGGCCGCACCGACGGCGGCGAGCAGCCGACGCTCGAGAAGCGCAAACCGGTCACCCCAGCCCAGTTCGCCCAGTTCCGCATGCAGGGTCGGCGAGAGCACCGGCCCGGGCGCCACGGTTGCCCGCCGCACCCGCCCCAGCTCCCCCGCCGGCGCGAGCGTCTCGGCGAGCGCGGCGACCGGGACGCCGAACACGGCTCGCACACCGGCCGGGGTGAGGCCGAGTTGGATGCCGCACTGCCTGCCGTGCGTCCGGATCACCGCCGGCCGGGTATGCAGCCCGCCCACCAGCGACCACCACAGCGCGGACCCCTCACCGGCCAGGCCGCAATCCAATGGCTCCTCGAAGGCGAGGATCACGGTGGCGGCGGGTGAGGGCTTGCCGTGGTGAATGTCGTCGGGATCCGTCACATAGTCGTAGCCGACGCACGAGGCGACATAGTCGCTCAGCGCCGGGTGGACCGGGTGCGCGTAGCTCGGCACGCACTCAGGTTACGGTCCGCCGCCGCGCGGGTCATCGGCAGACCGCAGGCGATCACCGCACGCGCTGGACGCGGGCCTCGTCCCATACCGGCTCCGGGGACTCATAGACCCGGCCGTCGGCACCGAAGACGAGGAAGCGGTCGAACCGGCGGGCGAACCACCGGTCGTGCGTGACCGCGACGACTGCTCCCTCGAAGGCGTCGAGGGCGTCCTCGAGTGCCTCGGCGGAGTGCAGGTCGAGGTTGTCGGTCGGTTCGTCGAGCAGGAGCATGGTGGCGCCGCTGAGTTCGAGCAGCAGGATCTGGAAACGTGCCTGCTGCCCCCCGGACAGCATCTCGAAGTTGCGCTCTGATGCCCCGGCGAGGCCATACCGGTCCAGGGCCTTGGCCGCTTCCTCTCGCGGTTTGCCGGACCGGTGTTCGTCGCCGCGGTGCAGGATCTCCAGCAGCGTGCGCCCGTGCAGAGTCGTATGGTCGTGCGTCTGCGCGAACCAGCCCGGCCGCACGCGGGAGCCCAGCCGGGCGATCCCGTTGTGCACCACGGGTTTCGGGGCGAAGTCCCCCACGGGACGGTGTTCGGCATCCGGGTCGCTGCCGCCGGCGGCCAGGAGCCGGAGGAAGTGCGACTTCCCGGAGCCATTGGACCCGAGGACGGCCACCCGCTCTCCGAACCACAGCTCGGCGTCGAAGGGTTTCATCAGCTGCGTGCTCGCGCCGTCCGGTCCGGTCACCTGCAACTCCAACCGCTCACAGACGACCGCCCGCTTGGCCGTGCGGCCACCGGCCAAGCGCATACGGACGTTCTGCCGCAACGGAATCCTCTCCGGCGGACCCGCCTCCTCGAACTTCGCCAGCCGGGTCTTGGCGGCCTGATAACGCGAGGCGAGGCCGTCGTTGTAGGCCGCCTTGACCTTGTACATCTGCACCAGGTCCTTGAGCTTCTGGTGCTCCTCATCCCAGCGGCGCATGAGTTCGTCGAGCCGCTCGGTGCGCTCCCGCCGCGCCTGGTCGTATGTCGTGAAGGACCCCGGGTGCACCCAGATCGTCGCGCCGGCGGGGTTGGGCTCCAACGTGGCGATCCGGGTCGCCGCACGGGAGAGTAGTTCCCGGTCGTGACTGATGAAGAGGACGGTCTTGGGCGAGGAGATGAGCTGGTCTTCGAGCCAACGCTTGCCGGGCACGTCGAGGTAGTTGTCCGGCTCGTCGAGGACGAGCACCTCCTCGGGTCCGCGCAGCAGCGCCTCCAGCACGAGCCGCTTTTGTTCGCCACCCGAGAGGGTGGTGACCTTGCGCCACTGGGCCTTCTCGAACGGCATACCCAGCGCGGCGGTGGCGCACTCGTCCCAAAGGATCTCCACCTCATACCCGCCGGCGTCGCCCCAGTCGACGAGCGCCTGCGCATAGGCGAGCTGGTCCTCCTCGGCGTCGCGCTCCATCATCAGCAGTTCGGTGCGGTCGATCTCCGCCGCGGCCCGCCGCACGGCTTCCGGGGCGGCGAGGAGCAGTAGGTCGCGCACCGTGGAGTCGTCGCGTACCTGGCCGATGAACTGACGCATGATCCCGAGGCCGCCGGAGCGCACCACCGCGCCGTCGTCCGGGATGAGGTCGCCGGCAAGGATGCGGATCAACGTCGTCTTGCCGGTGCCATTGGGCCCGACGAGCGCGGTCTTGGACCCCTCACCGACCCGCAGGTTCACGTCGCGGAGCAACGGGCGTCCGTCCGGGAGCGTGAAATCCACCCCGCTGAACTCGATATGACCCACGATCGTCCAGCATGACGGATGCCGCGCTCCCGGCGCCAACGGTTTGCCGCGCCCGGCATTCCCCAACCACTGCGAATGCTGATATCGACCCTCGGGCGCCGACCAAGAGTTGACCTCTCAGGGTGCTTAGGCTCGGTGGATGCAGGATGACCACGTCGCCGCGATCGCTGAGGTTGTCGATTGTGCCCGTGGTTTGGGTGCGGTGTGTGGTTGCGCGGGGGCTGGGCGATGGACTTCACGCTCGGGCGCTGGACGCGTCACCACGAAGATGTTGACTTCTTTGTCCTGACCGAGTCCTTGGACTCGCTCGCAGCCTCCCTTTGCCTAGCGGGCTGGAGCGAGGTCGGCGACCATCCGCGGGATCAGCAACGTGATTTACGCCACGATGGCGTCGTTGGCCTCGCGCCAGTAACGATCGACACCGACAACCAACCTCTGGTGGGCGGCGGCCCCTGGATCGGTGCGAAGTACCCATCGGACATGCTTTCCGAGTCCGCCCACTGGACGTTGGCAGGGGTGACTGCGGCGGTGTTA
>ERZ501016.459-NODE-459-length-11659-cov-7.462858_pt1 | contig 11659 bp, 12 predicted proteins | sample MGYA00248889_ERZ501016 | MGnify/ENA primary metagenome ERZ501016 (study PRJEB25958, sample SAMN03398594) | human skin metagenome | study: EMG produced TPA metagenomics assembly of the Human Skin Microbiome Metagenome (human skin metagenome) data set. | reverse complement strand
CTGAATGCTCAGGTGTCGTCATGCTCGCCTTCTTCTTTCGGGGCAACTTCAGAACTGAACAGCGGGCGAGGCGGTGGCATGCGTACCGCGCGCGGGGCACCGGGGGCCGCTGAAACCTCTTCGGTTTCGCTTTCAGTAGGTGAGGCGGGGGCAGCGTCTGCTGGCGCACTGCTGACGTTCTCAGGGGCGCTGCGGGTCAGCGTGCCTGCATGCTTCAGGGTCAGGCGAACAGGACGCGAAAGCTGCACCTGGGCGTCATGGTTGAGCATCAGGCCTGCCAGTTGGCGCAGGGTAGCTGCAGGCAGGTCAGGCGCAAGCGGCTGCAACTGAGTCACCAGGTCGCGGGGGCTTTTTGCGAGCAGCTGGCGGCGGCCTTTGGGGGCGGCAACGTCAATCAAAAAAACAACGTCGGGACGTGAGCGGGACATGTTTTTAACACTAGATGCAGGGGGTCGCTGAAAAAATTGCAGACCTTATCTGAGAGTTGGAAGCGAAGCGACTTGATCAAGACGCCTTGCCATTGAAGCAATGTGCAGCGAGGCTGGAGGCAGCAACGGGTCCCCCTCGGTTGCAATCGGCTCACGGGCTGGAAAGCCGGATGCGTGCAACACACGCCTGTCCGGTTTGGGGTGGGGTCTGGGGTTGAAATGCCCTGGGTCTATCACCACTGCGAAGAATGACAACGCAAGAAAAACGATGGAGAACTGTTCGAGCTAGAGCACGTTTTACGAACGGGATACCACCCGTGTGCACTGAGGGAAGTGCACGCCCGCCTGCTAGTGCATGCTGTCCGTGACTGGGCACATGTGCGGAGGAGCAGGTCAAATGTCGCGGTAGCGGCTAGGGCGAGGAACAAGAAGGTTGAGCACCGAAGGTGCGAATCGGAGGATGATGTCAGACGGTTGGAGTCATCGAGCTTGATGCTCGTTGCGCCTTCCTGGTGGGAGTTTCCAGCTCTCGCCCGCCAGTCCTGAAAAAGAGGATTTCTGGCCGTCTGGTTGACCCGGCAACCCAGATCAGCAGGGCAACCTGCCGCGCAGCTTCGGCTGTGTGTTGTTCATGGCGTTTAACGTGTTGAATGGCGAAGCCAGTCCAGCGCGCACCCTGGGACGGGGTAGCAGCTGAGCGAACAGCAGCGAATGCCCTTCGGGGTCAAGGCTGCTCGTTGCGGTGAGAGAGTGCAGTCAAGGACTGCTCACCGTTTCACAGAAGGCCTGTTGTCGTGAGGCAGCAGGACGGTGATAGCGAAGATTGGTGGCGGAGGCTTCGTAGTAGCGTGGCAGCTTCGTGCTGCGGGAAACTGCCGAAAGGGCAGACCAGTGAAGGGGGCTAGGTTTCTGTGTGCTGTGCAGTATGCGCTGGGTGGGGACCCGTTGCGCCTGCATGTCCCATGCAAAGACCTTCAGACCAGAGAGAGAGTTTCGCGCTTCGCGTTTCTCTCTCTGGTTCTCCTGCTAGCGCTCTTCGATGTATTGAAGAGAGTTCGTGAGACTCACGAGCTGCAGCGCCTGGACGTGGCCATGAGCAGCAGGCAGTCAGGGACGGGTGCTGCTCTGGGGCATGGCAGGGGGTCAACGGCAAAGAGCACGCCGCAAGGCACAGGAAGGACGGACTGCCAGTGGACAGACCAACCGTAGACAACGCCGAGCAGAACTGAAGAAGAAAGATAGCAGAGATATGAAAGTGAATAATGCTATCTCTGCTGCGCCCAAATGGGAGAAGAAGTCAACTTATCGCCTGCAGCCTGAACCGTATTCCGCTGATGCTTGGCGCTCGCTGATATGGGCATGTAGGCAAAAGAACCGTTACCGCTTCGGGGGCGTGGTGCCGGTGCCAGCAGGCGGCGCAGCAGACCTGGTGCCAGCGGGACGGGGGGCACGGTGGTTCATCACGCCTGCAGGTGCGGTGCTGCTCGCGCCAGACGACACCGGGCCGTTCGGGCGCTGGGGCTGGTTGCAGGACCTGCAGCAGCAACCCCTGGACTTAGGCGTGTTCGTGCTGAGCTGGACGCCTCCGCGCAGCCTGGAACGCCAGCGGCAACTGCAGCGTGAACAGTTGCAGCGTATCGAGCGCGCCCGCCAGGACCACGCGCGGCGCGTCGAGCGCCTGCCGCCATTCGATGCTGCAGACGTGCCTGGGCCTGCTCTCCCCTCCCCTGGTCGCCTGCTCCTGGCGGTGTCTGGCGGCTGGCTCGATGAGCAGCAGGCGCGGGTGTCTTACTTGGCGCGCGTCCTTTCACCCAGAGCAGGCGAAAAGAAGAAGGGCGAGAAACGCGAAAAGGTGCCCGGCATCGCCCCTCTGGACGCGCAGCGCCTGGTCATGGCCACTAACCGCGTGACGCGCGAGGTCATGACTGCCGACGAATTCGCGTGGTCGTGGCCAGCGTCTCGCCGCAGTTGGAACGCCCACACGCGGCGGGTGGTCATGAATTTTCTTGTCTCGGCGCATGGCATGAAAGCGAGGCAGGCCCGCGAGTTCGTTCACGCAGGCCTGCTCGTGTGGAAGTTGGTAGAGAGCTGATTTACTTCAACTTCAGAAGATGCTCCCTCACCGCTGCTGACAGCTGCATTTCTGTCAGCAGGCCGTATGAGTACAGTTCACGCCAGGACTCGCCCACTTTGACCTTGTAAAGAAAAAAATTCTGTTTACTTGCCGGAATCTTTTTCTTCTGTGCAGCTGCTTCTTTCCGCTCCTGGGCTGTTTCGCTCACGCTCAGCAGATAAGCTGCCCAGTAAGCAAAGCCATTCCCCACAGTGACCTTGCCTGTACCTGTCAGCAGCCTTCCGGGAATATCGCTCGCTTGTTGACTGAAGCGATAAACGCCGCCTTTCCACATTCCGCTGTTTGTCTCTGCACTCGGCCCACTCTCGTCATCAGCCACTTTGCGCGCCCGGCGTTCGCCTGGTTCAGCAGTTTCAAGCGCTGCCCGTATCGCCTCGTCCTTATCCATGTTCAAAGCTCAGCAAGATTGACCGTGCATCCAGAACAGGGGAGAGGTTAAAGTGCGTCTGAGTCAATAAAAAAGCGAGTTCTCTTCAATACATCGAAGAGCTAGCAAAGTGAGCATTGCTTCTAGAAGTAACCTTGCGGCGAACGCCACTCAGCGGCACCAACAGGGGCATTCGGTGGTGGGGCCGCTGGGTGGCGTGAGGCATGTTCATAACTGCTAGCAGACATAGCGGCGATAACATCAGACATGCGAAGAATTGCCGTGACCAGCGAGAAGGGCGGGGTAGGGAAGAGCACACTCTCATTCAATTTGAGCGGTGCTCTGACTGATCAAGGCCAGCGTGTGCTGCTGGTGGATGAGGACGTGCGCGTGCAGAGCTGCCTGGAATGGTCGCGGCTGGCCGATGTTCCCTTCCGCGTTATCAGACCGGAAGAAGTGGCAGAGGGAATTAAAGCAGTTCAGCCAACGGTGCTGTTGGTGGACACGGAAGGACGCCCGGAAGTGAAGGACATGAAAGAGATGCTGCAGCAGTTTGACCTGGTGCTGATTCCAACGGGGCCGAGCAGATTAGAAATTGCGAGCACGCTTCGCCTCTGGGCGCAACTACGCGGCGCACCTGGCGCTGACCGTCTGCGCGTGGTTGTGACGCGCGTTCCGCCAGTGGGCCGCGTGGGGATGGAGGCAAGAGACGCACTACGCGCTGCAGGGGTTCCAGTCATTCACACAGTGGTGCGACGTTTGACGGCACATGAGCGGGCGGCAGAGGTTGGGGGGCTGACGCGAGATGTAGCAGACCCGCGAGCGGGTGAGGCCTGGCGAGACATTACCGCGCTGGCGAAGGAGATTCGAGGATGAAGAAAAGGGGCAGATTCGATTATGCGACGCAGCAAGCAGAAGAAGCAGAGCAAGCAGTGATAGCAATAGAAGCTAAACAATCAGCGAAGGCGGTGCAGATTGACGCTGCTGCTGCACTGCGAAACCCCAGCGCGTACCAACTGCCACCCCGGCAGCGCGGGAAGCTGAAAGAAGGGACGCCCAGCAGGACAGAAATCGAGCGAGTGCAGATGAATGTCCGAATCAGACCGGAACTAAAGCGAGCACTTGCGGGCTGGGCAGGCCTGAACGGAATGACGGTCAATGACGCGGTAGAGCGGGCAGTTATCGAGATGTTGGAGAGGGCAGGAAGCTAAGGAACAAAAAGACGGCTCGCCCCCAGTGGAGTAGCTGTATACACCTGGTTCCACTGCTAACTGCACCCCCCCCCCTCAGCGATACAGGTCTGCATGCGTTTTCACCGTGCGCACGGACAGTTCTGTAATGGCGGCAATGGCCCTGCTGGTGGGGATTTGCCCAGTCTGGCGGATACGTTCTGCGGCAAGCGCGATTGCGGCGCGTGTGGTGGCCGTCTTGCTGGCTGCAGCCTGCGCTGCCCCTGCCTGGCGGCGCTGTTGAGCCTCTTCAGGCGTCAGCTTGGTCCGCTGCCAGCTCCGCTGCCTGCTGCGGGCGCTGCCCTGGCTGCTGCTGGTGGGCTGGTCAGAACGATTACCAACCCATTTTTTCTGCATGAATTTGTCCACACTCCGGCTGATGGTGCGCACTTCGCCAGCAGGCAGCGGGGGGTTATACGTGTTCATGCTGTGTGCCGCCGCGCTGATGGTGTCGAAGTTGAGCGTCCCGAAATGACCGGCGCGCGCCTGGTTCATCGCCCAGTAAACCGTGCGCATATACAGCTCGTCATTCCGGCCTTCTGCCTGGTCTAGTCGCTCCTCAGGCACAGGACGCATGACAGCTTCCCGGCGTTTCACTTCCGCAATTTCAGATGGCATCAGCGCAGCCAGTTCTTTTAGCTCCCAGCGCTTGAACAGGACAGGGTAAAAAACATGCTGCGAATGCCAGGGGGTGCGCGTGATGCCGTTTTTATGGCTGGTGTCGCCACTCAGGACCATGCGCAGAGCCTTGTGGACCAGATGCAGCGTGCGAAGCGGTTTCGGGCGTCCGTTTGGCCCGAGCGTCACGGGGTCGGCCAGTGCGTAAACGGCGTGCGCATGCCCGTTAAGGCTGTTGTAAACAACCCACGTCGGGAACGGGATTTGTGCGCCTGACATGATGAGGTCGAGCGGGTCGCGGTCGTCTAAGTCCAGGGCAATGACCGGATTCCATTTCTCGGTGTGCGTCAGATAGTGCGTGAAGCCGTGCAGCGCCCTGCTGCGGTCCTCAAGCACGTTCACAATGGCGTCATTGCCGCAGAGAACGCGCTTAGGCGTTCGTGCAGCCACCAGGCGGCGGAAATCCCCTAGGTTCGCGCCCCCTGGGATTTCACAACGGTTAGCCGCTCGGAATGCACCGGCAGACGGGCGGGAGCTAGCAGTAGGCACGCTGCACCCCCTGCTCAAACTGCGTGAGCTGGCAGCGACGGGTGAAGGCAGTCTGAGCGGTTTGTGGCCTATAGCGTCGGCATTCTTGCGATGAGTGCGTTATGATGACGACACCCCACGCCCGGGGTCAAAGAACATCGAATCTCCTTCTTGCCTGGAGGGATTCCCGAGGAGACGCTTGTGGTGAGCGTCTCTTCGCCTTTGCGGGTGGTGGCCGCATAGTGCAAGGCGAAGTGCACCTCTTCGGGTTCTTCTACTCTACACCGTCTCCTCAAATTCAACGGGGTCAAACCCACTGCTCTTGTGGGAACAGTGGGAAAAGCCAAGCAGAGGCAGAAGCCTGGTACTTGGACAGTTACCAGGCTTCTGCCTCTGCGTAAGAATTTGGGTTAATGCTCAAATATGCCGAGTTTTATAAGCCGCAAGGTCATAGCCTGCTCGCTGACGTTAAAGTCTTTTGCCATTCTCCACGCAATATCCTCTATGGACGAAAACCGAATCGAGTATTTTATTAAGCAGTCCCTAATCAAATCTTCTGGCATCAACAGAGAAGCGGCGAAAGAGTTGGCCTCGATTTCTTTGGAGTGCACACCCCATGCAGATTCCCTATCTCGAGCAAAAAATGCAGATGTTGACGATTTATCCACAAACATTGGACTTGCTTCATCTAAATGCAAAATGCAATGTCCTATTTCATGACCTATCGTAAATCTTTGTCGCTTAATGCTGTGCCCAGAATTCACGCCGATTACTGTTATATCGCCGTCTTTTTTCAAAAACCCAGAAACAGCACCATCCATGTCGCCAGCCACAACTTTTATTCCCAGCCTTTTAGCCAGCAGTTCAACATCCACAGGATATCGGCGCATTGAGAATTTGTCTAAAATCTCACTGGCGCGCATCTCGATATAACTGGAATCGTAATTCATGATTTGGCGGCAACCTCAAATAGATTTTTTACCGCCTGAATATCCTTTTCCGTTACATCTTCATCAGATTGGATATTCGCATCACTGAATGTATCCAGATCAAGCAATAAATCATTTGGCTCTACATCGAACACTTCGCATAACTGTAACAAGGTATGTGTAAGAACACGCTGACGGCCACTCTCAATAGCAGAAATGGCTGACCGGGGTAGCCCTATCCGGTCTGCCACCTCTTCCTGAGTCAGTTTCGGACGACGCCCTGTGCGTGTAGCATGTATCTTTCGGCCCAAAGCGGCGTAGACCGGCTCTATAGCATTCATACTTTAAGCTGTCAAATGTCATTGATAATGTCAAATAATGTCATTAATAATGACATTTATTTTTAAATGGCCATTGACAACGACAGCTAGATGTGATTTATTTCATGCAACCGCATTCCACACGGTTATGACAGGCTCCAGGGGGTGAGAGCAGTGGCAACAGGTAGAAGCGCGATTACAGGACGGTTTGTTAAGCAAAGCACAGTTAAAAGCAATCCCAAGCAAACAGTCAATCACGACTACAGCAAAACAAAAGGCGGCAAGAAGAAATAATTCCGAGATTCATTCAGACGGGAGGCGGTTATGAACGGAACTACGGGCCAAACATGTCAGATTAGCGGTGTATATCGTTGCCTGAACCACTCATCTAACACCATTCCCCTAGCCAAAGGGAATCGCTTCCCTCCCTGCTCTGCTGGGGGCGGGCATAGCACAACTTGGGTATTGATTCAGCGAGCCTAACAGAACAAGCCCAAATGAAGTGGAGGTGTTTACACCTCCACTTCATTTTTCGTCTGCTTGCCAGCACACAACGATTGACCGCTTTTTTATCCTGTTTTCAGGAGGTGGCCCTACCCCTCGGAGAGCTGCCGAGGGGCCTTCCTGAGCCTTCTGTGGTGTCTGTTTGGGGTACACGCCAAGCCCACAGGTTTGTGCGCCCCTTATCGTGTCTAACTGAGTTCGTTTTCTGCATTGTCTGACACCTGTCAGTCTGCTTTTAAGACGCTAGACTGACATTATGACGGGCACCAGGAAGAAGAAGGACATCAAGCCGCCTGCCAGCCCAGCTGCAGCTGCAGGGCAGCGCGTGGGGTATGTTCGCGTCAGCAGCAGTGACCAGAACGCCGCGCGGCAGCTGGCGGGCGTTTCGGTTGACCGCGTGTTCACGGACAAGGTAAGCGGGGCGAGGGCTGACCGGCCAGCCCTGGGCGAGCTGCGCCGGTACGCGCGCGAGGGTGACACTGTGGTTGTGCACTCGATGGACCGCCTCGCGCGTGACCTGCTGGACCTCCGCAGCCTCGTTGATGAGTTCACGCGGCGCGGCGTGCGAGTCGAGTTCGTAAAAGAGGCATTGACATTCAGTGGCGATGACGCGCCCATGTCGCGGCTGCTGCTGTCGCTGATGGGGGCCGTCGCTGAGTTCGAGCGGTCGCTAATCAAAGAGAGGCAGCGAGAGGGCATCGAGCTGGCAAAGAAGCGCGGCGTCTATAAGGGCAGGAAGCCCGCCCTTACGCCCCTACAGGCTGAGGAGGTACGCAGGCGCGCTGCAGCGGGCGAGCAAAAGACTGCCCTCGCGCGCGAGCTGGGCGTGTCCCGAGAAACGATTTACGCAGCGCTGCGCGGAATTTGAGAGGCGGGGTAAAGGGGCGGTAGCCCCTCGCCGTTGAGCCTGTGCCGCATGCGGCAAAGGCGCGCCCCTGGGCGCAAATGCCCAGGGCGCGGCCATGTCGTGCAGCTTAGTCTGCGCTTGGTTTTTGCTGTGCTGGTGCAGGCGAAGGAGTGGCGTCAATCTGGCTGCTGTAGGGCAGCGTCGAAATGAACGCTTCCATGTACGCTATGTCAGGCTTGCCGTCTTTGGTGGCTGGCAGCTTGATCGTGGTCGCTTCCATGCGCTCCAAGTGCCACTTCCGCCCGTAGTTGTAGCGGTACTGGTCTTGGCGAATCACCGTGCAGATAAACAGGGCAGTTGCTGGCGTCATGGGAAAGCGCGGGTAGAGCACATTCACGTCATCGCTGGCCCAAAACGGTTCAGGTTGGTAATACGCTTCCCCAACGCTGCCGTTGTAATTCACCGTGATAGTGCCGCCGTCGTGCAGGTGCTCGCGGTTGGAAATGAACTGCCGAACGCCGTTGTTTTTATCAATCGCCCCGATATACGGAACGTCACCGGGTCGCATGTTGAACTTCGTCAGACGCTTGCCTTTCCGAAGTTCAAAAAGGGCATCGAGCCTGAACTCGGCCCACTTCGATGTGTCCAGCGTCGGCGCGGTTGCCTGGGCAGCGGCTGGCGCGTCCTTGCCGTCAAACATGCTGGGGTTGGCGTCATTCACCCAGGCAGGGATGGATTCAAGCGCGGGCACCATCAGGTCTTTCAGAGTCCGGTTAGCCTGCCTCCCATAGCTGTAGCGGTAGCGGTTCGCGCGGATGCACGCCGCGTAGTACAACTTCTGTGCATCGGTGAGCGGTTGTTTGGCGGTGAGGTAGTAAAGGTCCCGCCCGGAGTAGTAGTCCTCTGTTTGAAGGAAAGTTGCCAAGACGGAACCACCCCCAGCGACGCTCAGCGTGCCCGCAGGGATGGGCTGCACACTGGGAAGCAGTTTCACGCGTGCCGTGACGCCGTTGTTCCTATCTGAGCGGGCGACGAAAGGCACGCCATCTGGCACGACAGTCATTCTGTTCAGTTCCAGATTGACGCCGTAACTCACTTCAAAGAGGGATGAGACGGAAACGAGCTTCACTCCGCGTCCCCTGCAGCTTCTTCGCCATCGTCGTCCTGCGCTCCGAGCAGCCGGAACACGGCATAGTCACGCACAACCTTTTCAAAATCCGCAGGCGCGATGGTCGAGTAATCCGTTTCCATGTATGCCTCGGCGCACCACTCGTCATCAGGCCCAACTTCTTTCATCACACTTTCGCCCGCATGCACAGTGCGGTTGCGGTAAGCCTTCACCCAGCGGTCACGGATGCTCGGCCATTCGCCGCGAACATCGGTGCGGCCCAGGTTTTTGACTTTGATGTGCCCGTCATCCTTCCAGTAACCGAACCAGGTTGCGCGGTCACTCTCTGCATGCGGCTTATGTGCAGTCCAGACCATGATGCACGTCACCGTGCCCACTGGATAGAAGAGGTCGCTAGGCATGCTCATGACGGCTTCTAGCGTGTGGTCCCGCATGAGTTCCGCTTTCAGTGGGTGCGGGGCTATGGCGCAGGAGATCGGCACGATAGCCAGACCCGTACCACCTTCCTCCAGGGCGTCAAGCATCTGCTGAATGAAACGCAACTCATGCAAGCTGGCGTCGCTCTGGCTGTAAGGCGGGTTAATCATGCCCACGTCCGGCTTCAATTCCTTGACGGCGCTGATAATGCCGTCATCGAAGCAAGACCCCTGATGCAGATTTGCTTTGCCGTCGCCACGAAGAATCATGTTGCTGGCCGCAAGAGCGAACATATTCGGCTGCTGCTCGATGCCGATGAGTCCTTTGCTCTTGATGCGCTTGCGCTCGGCCTCGGTGGTTGCGCCCTTCATCATCTGGTGCATGCTGGCGATGAGGAATGCACCGGAACCCGTGCAGGTGTCGAGCACCGTGCTCTTCTTCGTGACGTTCGCCAGCAGGGCAAAAAGCTCAGTGATGTGACGCGGCGTCAGGACGATACCAAGCCCTTTCTTGTCGCCGCCCGTGTAGCGCAGAAACTCGCCGTAGAACTGACCCACGACGTCGTAGTCGTGGTAAATCGTGATGAAAGGTTTCACTTTCTCGTCCAGGCGGCGGATAAGTTCATTCAGCACGCCACGCGGGTAGTCTTTCGTGGACTTGCCTAGCTCCGGGTGAACCTCAATCGAGCTGTAAGGCTGCGTCATGTTGTCTTTTTTCGTGTTTGGAATGTCGGCCTTCTCGATTTCCGCTTTGATGGTCGTCATCCAGGCTTTTTGCAGCTCAGCAGCGGGGTACTCGTTATACGCGGCAGCAAAGGGGCGACTTTGAAGCGCCAGCAGCGTACCGCTGACAAGAAGCGGCTTCTCAGATTCGGTGAGTTTCGCGTGGTCGCGCATAAACTCGTGCAAGTCCTTTGCAAAGGTCATGAGTTGGTCGAAGCGCAGCTTTTGCACGCTGGGGTCGAAACTGCCGTGTGCCACGTAATCTGCCCAGGGAATAATGCTCTCGACTGGCTGCCCGCTCTGATTCGTCAGCAGCTTGGGCCGCTCAGCACCACGCGGCCACAAGTAAGTGCTGATTTTTGCGCCTCTGGCCGTTTCGCCGCTTACCGCGACGGCAATCACGTTGTATTCCTTCGACAGAAAGCGCGCGTAGTGCAGCGCACCGTCGGCAGCGTACCTATTCGCGCGCTGCACGGCCTTCAGGCGCTCTGTGTCCTCTTCAGGCTCAACGGGAAGCGTGCCGTCGAGAATGCCTTGCAGCTCGCTGCTAACGTGGTCTTTCGTGTCTGCTTTCCCCTCGAAAATGACCAGGAAATCAGGCGTGCTGGGTGCGCTGATGATGAACTCAGGCGCACCACTGCCGCCTTTGCCAGTTTTGCTCGCACTTTTTAGCGCCTTCTTAACGGCTTCAATGTTGCTCTTCTGTTCCTCAACTTGAATGTCGTTGTCAGCGTTGTAGTAGCCCAGCTCGCGCAGCTGGTCACGAATGACGTTCTCGGTGTTGCGTTCGTTCTTCGATTTAGCAGCCATTAGGCGTCATCCTGCCACGCTGGGGCTTCGATGCATTGAAGGTATGCCTCAAGCGGTTGATGCTCTGCGCGCACCATTCGCACCACTGGGCGCAGGTCGCCGGTCAGTTCTGCAGGCGCACCTGGTAGCGTCTGCAACGCGCGCAGCACGCCTGCAAGGTGGGCGTATTTGGCTGCCATCTCACGCCAGAGCGCGGCGCGGCGCTCTGGCCGATGCCGCGTGAGCATGCCGCGCAGGTCCTGCAGGGTTTCGGGCTCAAGCTGCCAGCCCTTCTGCGCGCGTTGATACGGTCCCCAGGTCGCATGCTCGGTGCTGCCTGGGAATGGTTCATTACTGCAGACCAGAGCGTGCAGCAGCAGGGGGTCCAGTGGGTCTGCCAGCAGCAGCAGCGCGCAGCCGGGGCTGCCGTCGTTCCTGTAGCCCTGCCTGCTCGTGTTGTTGTGCGTGGCGTTGGGGTGGGCCGAAAGGACGCGCCCGAGTGCGGCGCAGTGGTCGCCCGCGATTGGATACGAACAGCTGAAGGGTTGAAGGCGAAGGACCTTACTCGCGCTTTGCAGCGCCGCAGAGTGGCGCAGCTGAACTGGCCAAAGGCGCGAACGTGAGGCGGCGCGGGCGTCATGTCCTGAATGCTCAGGTGTCGTCATGCTCGCCTTCTTCTTTCGGGGCAACTTCAGAAC
>ERZ501016.457-NODE-457-length-11705-cov-4.541717_pt1 | contig 11705 bp, 10 predicted proteins | sample MGYA00248889_ERZ501016 | MGnify/ENA primary metagenome ERZ501016 (study PRJEB25958, sample SAMN03398594) | human skin metagenome | study: EMG produced TPA metagenomics assembly of the Human Skin Microbiome Metagenome (human skin metagenome) data set. | reverse complement strand
GCAAAGGCGGCCCCAGTGCGCGGTGTCTGTGGAACCGGGCGTTCGGCGGGGTTAAGCCCGCCTCGCGGTCGGCGCTCAGCTCGCCTTGCGCTGAGCAGCGGGGAGCGAGCACGCCGGGGTCCCACCCGGCAGGCGGTGCCGGTTGGCGGCCACCCACCGATAGACCACCCCGGCCACCTGGTTGATCCCGGGCAGCAGCAGCACCGCTCCGAACGGCCGCCACCACACGTGGCCGCGCAAGAGGACCTTTGCGACGGCGTCCTGGGCCGCGTAGTGCATGCCATTGGGCAGCACCCACTGCAAGGCCTCCTCGCACTGCTGGGGCGTTAGGCCCAGCGTCGTGAGGTCCAGGCGCTGCCAGGGCGCGACGACGAAATCGCTCTCAGACGCGCGGATATACCGCTCCACTACGCCCGCAAGCGTGGTGCACATACCGCAGTCGCCGTCGAAGACCAGGGTGGGAACGCGCGTGCTCATCCCGCCATTCTCCCACCTGCCGCCGGCGCGCCAGCACGCCCGCCCGCTGGCCCCAACCCCGCGAGCCCGCGGCCCGCGAGCCCGTGCCCACCGCCAGCCCGCGGCCCGCACGTGCCCGCCGGCTCGCCTGCCCGTGCCCGTCCGTCCGTGCCTGCCGGTCCGCCCGTCGCCGGGTTCACTGGCCCACGTCGGCCGTGACTGCACGGTGTGCGTCTCGGCATCCGAGAAATCACCCCCGCGGTTACCGGACGCTAACGCGCCACGCCATCCGGCAACATCGCCGTAACACGACGCGCAACAGCCGGAAATCGCGCGCGCCCAAGCTAGGCCGCATGACAACACTCGTCACCCTCGCGGCTGCCGATGAGCCGACGATCGACTATGCGTCGACCGCCTTCCTCATCCTGTGCGCCTCACTGGTCCTCCTGATGACGACGCCCGCGCTCGCCCTCTTCTACGGCGGCATGACGCGGGCGAAGTCAATCCTCAACATGATGATGATGTCCTTCGGGGCGATGGGCGTCGTCGGCATCATCTACGTCCTCTACGGCTACTCAATGTCCTTCGGCCCGACCAATCTCGCCGGCATCGTCGCCAATCCCTTCGACAAGTTCGGGCTCAAGGACACCGCGGGCCTGGTCAATCCCTTCGGCTACGACGGCTACGGCAATATCCCCGAGCTCGCCTTCGTCGGCTTCCAGCTCACCTTCGCGGTGATCACCGTCGCCCTGATCAGCGGCGCCATCGCCGACCGCGTGAAGTTCTCCACCTGGCTGGTGTTCTCCGGCCTGTGGGTCACCTTGTGCTACTTCCCGATTGCCCACATGGTGTGGGGCGGCGGCCTGCTTTCGGGCTCGGCCGACGGCCTGTCGGCGAAGATCTTCGGGGTCACCGACGAGGTCGCCAACACCCTGCCCATCGACTTTGCCGGTGGCACGGTCGTGCACATCAACGCCGGTATGGCCGGCCTCGTCCTCGCCCTGATCACCGGCAAGCGCCTCGGCTTCGGCAAGGAAGCACTCCGCCCGCACAATGTCCCGCTCGTGATGATCGGCGCCGGCCTGCTGTGGTTCGGCTGGTTCGGCTTCAACGCCGGCTCGGAGCTCGCGCCCGACGGCACGGCCGCCCTGGTCTGGATCAACACCACCGTCGCCACCTGCGCCGCGATGCTCGGCTGGTTGCTGCTGGAGAAGCTGCGTGACGCACACGCCACCTCGATCGGCGCCGCGTCCGGTGTCGTCGCCGGTCTGGTCGCCATCACCCCGGCCTGCGGCGCCCTCTCGCCGCTCGGCTCGATCGCCCTCGGCCTGGTCGCCGGCATGCTCTCGGCCTATGCCGTCGGCCTGAAGTTCAAATTCGGCGTCGATGACTCCCTCGACGTCGTCGGTGTCCACCTGGTCGCCGGCCTTTGGGGCACCATCGGCGCCGGCCTGCTCTCGACCACCACTGGCCTGCTCTACGGCCACGGGGTCAAGCAGACCGTCATCCAGATCCTCATCGCGCTGATCTCGGTCGCCATCTCCGGCGTCGTCACCGCGATCATCGGTTACGCGCTCAAGGCCACCATGGGCTGGCGGATCACCGAGGACGCTGAGTTCGCGGGCATCGACCAGAGTGAGCACGCCGAGACCGCCTATGACCTCAGCCCCCGCGGCGGCCGCCTGGCCGGCGCCCTGGGCGCGGCCGGCGTCATGCGCGAGGCCCCCGTCACCGAAGGAGCGAATGCATGAAGCTCGTCACTGCCATCATCAAGCCCCACCAGCTCGAGACCGTCAAGTCAGCCTTGGAGGCCTACGGCATCTCCGGAATGACGATCAGCGAGGCCAGCGGCTATGGCCGCCAGCGCGGGCACTCCGAGGTCTACCGCGGAGCGGAATACACCGTCGACTTCGTCCCGAAGATCCGCGTCGAGGTCCTGCTCGACGACATCGACGCCGGCGCCGTGGTCGACATCATTGTCAAGGCCGCTTCCACCGGACGCATCGGCGACGGCAAGGTCTGGGTCATCCCCGTCGAGGACATCGCCCGCGTCCGCACCGGAGAGCGCGGCTCCGACGCCATCTGAGCCGACAACAACCCAGGTCACAACAGCGACGCGCCCGTATGCCGCGCGGCCCGGGACCCGAAGATATCTCCCCTCCCAGCCGCGCGGCATACGTGGTGTCACGCCGAACGCACGCGACGAAGAGGAGCCATGCGTACTTCTCCCACCGGCATCGACGGTGCCCGGCTGGACCTGGCCGGCACGCGCAGCTTCACCGCGCCTGGGGCGGGCCCGACGCGGCGCGCCGCCATCGGGGCCTACCTGACCGACTGGCTTGATCAGCTATGGGCGCAGGCCACCGACGGCCAAGCGCTCACAGGTGTGGCGCTCGCGGCCGTTGGTTCCCTCGGCCGCGGCGACTGCGGGCCGCTGAGCGATATCGACCTGGTGTTGCTGCACGACGGACGGTCGCTGCCGGCCGAGCGGCTGACGACGCTCGCCGACCGGGTCTGGTATCCCATCTGGGACGCCAATGTGCGTCTCGATCACAGCGTCCGCACCCTCGCGCAATGCCGTGCGATCGCTTCCGCCGACCTCAGCGCGGCCGTGGGGCTGCTAGATGTGGCGCCGATCGCCGGGGATCGCGAGTTCGTGGCTGCGATCCGTTCAACTCTCGCGCACGACTGGCGTGCGCAGGCCCGAAAGCGCCTACCCCAGCTCGTGGCATCCCTGCGGGAGCGCCACGACCGGCACGGCGAACTCGCGCAGTCCATCGAGCCGGACCTGAAGGAAGCCCGCGGCGGCCTGCGCGATAGGACCGTGCTCCGCGCCCTCGTCGCCGCCTGGCTCACCGACCGGCCCCATGGCGAGGTCGACGAGGCGTATGCCCGCCTGCTCGATGTCCGCGACGCCCTCCAGGTCGTCACCGGACGAGGCCGCGACCGACTCGGCCGCGAGGATCACGACGCGGTAGCCGCGCTCCTGGGCTATAGCGACGCCGACGACCTGATGACGATGGTCTCGCGCAGCGGGCGCACCCTGGCTTATGCGCTGGACGCCACGATGCGCCGCGCCGGCCAGAGCCAGCGCGCGCGCACCCTACGCGTTGGCCCGCGCCGGCCCACCATGGTCGGCCTCGGCTATGGCGTCTTCGAGCACGATGGCGAGGCCGTGCTGGGGGCGGCCCCCAGCGCAGACGTCACCCAGCCGATCCGAGCAGCGGTGGTCGCGGCACGGGCCGGTCTGGCCCTGAGCCCGCAGACACTGGCGAATCTTGCCGAGGTCGGGGACCTGTCGACCCCGTGGCCCGAATTGGCCAGGGAGCTGTTCACCGACCTGCTCGCCACGGGAGCGGGCCTGCCGGCGGTGTGGGCGGGACTTACCCAGGCCGGCCTGGTCGCGCGCTGGTTGCCGGAGTGGGGCGCGGTCGACTCGCGGCCGCAACGCAACCCGATCCATCGGCATACGGTCGATCGGCACTTGATCCAGACGGTCGTGGAAGCGAGCGCCTTCGTGCGCGAGGTCGCGCGGCCCGACTTGTTGCTGCTTGCCGCCTTGCTGCACGACATCGGCAAGGTGGCCGGTGCGCACGATCACTCGGTGACCGGCGCCAAGATCGCCCGGTCGGTGCTGGCGCGGATGGGGGTCGCGGACGCCGATGCCGAGATCGTCGTGCGGCTGGTGCGCGAGCACCTGACATTGATGGAACTCGCGACCCGGCGTGACCTGGAGGATCCGGCAACCGCCACGGCCGCGTGGGCGGCGGCCGGGGAGGACCCGGATGTCTTTGACCTCCTGCGCTATCTGTCGATCGCCGATGCCATGGCTGCCGGCAGCCTGTCCTGGAACGACTGGCGCGCAAAGCTTTTCGAGCGGTTGTGCGTTGAGGTCAACCGCACCGGGCGCGCGCGGACGCGCCCGGACGCAGCGCCGGACGTCGTTGAGTTGCCCGACGAGGTGCTGACACAACTCGGGGTGGGGGAGCCGGTTGTCCAGGTCAGCGAGATCGACGGGGCCTATCGGATCGCGGTCTTCGACCGAGACCGGCTCGGGCTATTCGCCGACACGGCCGGCCTATTCGCCGCCCAGGGCTTGACCGTGCGTACCGCTGTGCTGCGCACCCTCGACGCCGTCGCCGTAAACGAATGGATCGTCGAGGTCCCCGGCTCCGACGCGCCGTCGGCTTCGCGCCTCGCGCTCGGGCTCGCCGGTCTCGCGCGCGGTGAGCTAGCGCCGTTGGCCGCCCTTGAGCGCCGCCGTGCGTATGCCCGCCCGGCCGCCGCCGCGGTTGCCGCCGGTATGCCGACGCGAGCCTTCGTGCTCCCGGATGCATCGTCGGACGCCACAGTGCTGGAGGTGCGGACCCGTGACCGGCTCGGTCTCCTGCACGACTTGGGCCGGTGCTTCGCCAAGGCCGGTCTGACGGTGCGGTCCGCGCACATCGCCACCTATGCCGGGCAGGCGCTCGACACCTTCTACCTGACCGAAGCGTCCGGCGCCATGCTCAGCCCGCCCCGCGTCGCCGCCACGGTGGCGGCGATCATCGACTCCTGCGACTCCTGACGCGTTGGCACTACCTGGCCGAGCGCCGGCTCGGCGTGTCCGAGCGTCGGCTCGTCCGGCACTGGCCGCCGGCTCGCCCGGCAGCGCGCCTCAGCCACTCTCGGCACCGGCGGACCAGTTGGATGCGCCCGGTTAGGCTTGAGCCCGTGTTCACGTCACTCTCCGATCGCCTTGCCGCGACCTTCAAGAACCTGCGGGGCAAGGGTCGGCTGAGCGAGTCCGACGTCAACAAGACGGTCCGTGACATCCGCATGGCCCTCTTGGAGGCCGATGTCGCGCTGCCCGTGGTCAAGGACTTCACGCACAACATCCGAGAGCGCGCCCTTGGCGCGGAGGTCTCGCAGGCCCTCAACCCGGCCCAGCAGATCGTCAAGATCGTCAACGAGGAACTCGTCGACATTCTCGGCCAGCACACCCGGCCGCTGCGCCTGGCCAAGACCGCGCCGACCGTCATCATGCTCGCCGGCCTCCAGGGCTCGGGCAAGACGACGCTCGCCGGCAAGCTCGGCAAGTGGTTCAAGGACCAGGGGGACACCCCGCTGCTGGTGGCGGCCGACCTCCAGCGCCCGAATGCGGTGACCCAGCTTCAGGTCGTCGGTGAGCGGGCCGGGGTCCCGGTCTTCGCCCCCGAGCGCGGGAATGTCGGCGGGCACGACGCCGTCGGTCCGACGGGGGAGGGGACGCGGTCATACGGGGACCCGGTGGAGGTCGCCGAGGACGGCATCCAGCACGCGATCTCCAAGCTCTACAACGTGGTCATCGTGGACACCGCCGGCCGGTTGGCGATCGATGAGACGCTGATGGAGCAGGCCGCCGACATCAAGGACGCGATCGAGCCTGACGAGGTGCTCTTCGTCATCGACGCGATGATCGGTCAGGCGGCGGTGGAGACCGCGCAGGCCTTCCAGGAGGGCATCGACTTCTCCGGGGTGGTGCTCACCAAGCTCGACGGTGACGCCCGCGGTGGTGCCGCGCTCTCGGTGGCCAAGATCACCGGGCGGCCGATCATGTTTGCCTCCACGGGTGAAGGCCTGAAGGACTTCGAGATCTTCCACCCCGACCGGATGGCCTCGCGCATCCTCGATATGGGTGACCTGCTCACCCTGATCGAGCAGGCCGAGAAGGCCTTTGACCGGGCCCAGGCCGCCGAGATGGAGCGCAAATTCCTGGCGGCCGAGGACTTCACGCTCAACGACTTCCTGCAGCAGATGGCCGCGATCAAGCGGATGGGTTCGCTGAAGTCGATGCTGGCGATGATGCCCGGGATGAATCAGATGAAGGACCAACTGGACGCCTTGGACGAGCGCGAGTTCGACCGGATCGAGGCGATCATCCGCTCGATGACGCCCTTCGAGCGCGACCACCCCAAGCAGATCAATGGCTCGCGCCGTACCCGCATCGCGGGTGGTTCCGGGGTGACGGTCACCGAGGTCAACGAGCTGCTCACTCGCTTCGGCGAGGCGCAGAAGATGATGAACCAGCTCGCCAAGGGCGGCGGCATTCCCGGTATGCCGGGTCTGCCCGGCCTGCCCGGGGCCGGCAAGCGCGGCCGCCAGCAGGCCCCGCAGCGCAAGAAGGGTAAGTCCGGCAACCCGGCCAAGCGGGCCGAGCAGGAGCGGGCCGCCAACAGCCGCACTCCCGCCGACGCCAGCCCGGGCTCGGCCTTCGGTGGCCCGAGCGATGCCCCCGGTGGGCCGCTGGGCGGGCTCGATCCGGCTCAGTTGCCCAAGGGGTTCGAGAAGTTCCTCGGCAAGTAGGTCGTGGTGAGCGGGCTGCATACCCTTACCGTGGGCTCCGCCGGGCCACGGGTGGCCTTCCTGCACGGACTGTTCGGGCAAGGGCGCAACTGGTCGACCGTCGCCAAAGCGCTCAGCGGGCCGGCGGGTGATCAGGCTCGGGCGCTGCTGATCGACCTGCCCGACCACGGCCGCTCGCCGTGGAGCAGCGAGTTCTCATATGCCGGTTACGCCGATGCGGTTGCTGCGACCCTGCAGGAGTGGGCGGGGGATGAGCCGCTGACGCTGGTCGGGCATTCGCTCGGTGGCAAGGTTGCGATGGTGACCGCCCTGGAGCACCCCGAACTCATCGAACGCCTCTGCGTGGTCGACATCGCCCCCAAGGGGTATGGCAGTCTCGACCGCTTCTCCGGCTATATCGCCGGGATGCGCGGCCTGCCGCTCGCCGAGTTGGGCAGCCGGGCCGATGCCGAGGAGCGCTTCGCCCAGGTGGAATCCGACCCGGGGGTGCGCGCCTTCCTGCTGCAGAACCTGCGCCGGGACGGTGCGGAATGGCGGTGGGCGGCCAACCTGGAACTGATCGCCGCCGACGCGGCGCGCGAGGGCGACTCCCGGATCGCGGGATTTCCGGCGCCGGCCGCGGGGGGTAAGTGGACGCCATACCCGGGCCCGGTGCTCTGGCTGGTGGGCGAACGCTCGGAGTATGTGCGCGAGGAGGACTCGGCGCGGATGCGCGAACTGTTCCCGCAGACGCGCAAGATCGTGGTCAAGGGGGCCGCGCACTGGGTGCACACCGACGCCCCGCAGGTCGTGATCTCTGCGATCTCCGCCTTGTTGCGCCAGGACCGCGCCTAGGCCGTATGCGCCCACTAGGGTCGGTGCGTATGGGCGAAATCCTCCACCTGACCGGTCCGGTGCTCACCAGCCCGTCGGACGTGCTGCCCGAGATCTGGGTCATCGACGGGCGGATCAGCCTCACCCCGCCCACCAGCGGTGCCGCCACCACGATCGAGGGCTGGGTGCTGCCCGGTCTCGTCGATGCGCACTGCCACGTCGGCCTGGACCGGCATGGCGCAGTCCCCGTGGAGGTCGCCGAGGAGCAGATCCGCACCGATCGCGCCCGCGGCACCCTGCTCATTCGTGACGCCGGCTCACCGGCCGACACGCGCTGGGTGGACGATCGCGAGGATTTGCCGAAGTTGATCCGGGCCGGTCGGCATATCGCGCGGACCAAGCGGTATATCCGCAATTACGCCAACGAGGTTGAGCCGGAGCAGCTCGTCGAGGCCGTGCGGGAGCAGGCCCGCCGCGGTGACGGCTGGGTCAAGATTGTCGGCGACTGGATCGACCGGGACCTGGGGGATATGGCGCCGTGCTGGCCGCGCGAAGTGCTGGCCGAGGCGCTGGCCGCTGCGCATGAAGAAGGCGCCCGGATGACCGCGCACTGCTTCGGCCAGGAGGTGCTCTATGACCTCGCTGCGATCGGCATCGATTGCGTGGAGCACGCCACGGGACTGACGCCGGACACCATCGATTCCTTTGCGGCACAAGGGATTGCCATCGTCCCAACGCTGGTCAACATCGCGACCTTCCCGCAGATCGCCGAACCCGCCCGGGACAAATTCCCCGACTATCACCGCCGGATGCTCGACCTGCACGAGCGCCGCTATGCCACCGTCGGCGCGGCATACGAGGCCGGGGTGCCGATCTACCTCGGCACTGACGCCGGCGGCTCGCTGCCCCATGGCCTGGCGCCCAAGGAATGCCTGGAATTGCAGCGCGCCGGGCTGCCCGCTGCGGCGGTACTCGACGCCACGACCTGGGGCGCCCGGAGCTGGCTGGGCCGACCCGGGATCGAGGAAGGGGCCGACGCGGATCTGCTGGTCCTGCGAGCCGACCCCCGTGCCGAGCTGGCGGCCCTGGCCGATCCCGCGGCGATCGTGCTGCGCGGTCGGGTCGTCGCGGGCGGGCCCACCGGGCGCTAGCCCCGACGCTACCTCCGTAATCAGATCGTGATCTCTCGCGGCTGACCGCGGATTTGTTTATCTCTAAAACCGACCTAGTATGTAGGGATAGGGGGTGTGGCGATGAGGCCGGCGCCCTCCCCGCCTGGGCCGAGGACATACGGCCCGGGCGTGCGCACCACCTGCTCCGCTTCATTCAGAACTTGTGAAAGGCGCCCTCATGGCCAGCTCGCGGCTTATCGCGACCACACTCCTCCTTGTCGGATCGCTCGGTCTCGCGGCCTGCTCCGGTGACTCCGACACCGCGACGAGCACCTCCGGCGGCAGCGCCGCCAGCACCGCCGCGGCCAAAGAGGTGCGGCTCGGGTACTTCCCCAATGTCACCCACGCGCTGCCGATCGTCGGGGACAAGGAGGGGCTTTACACCAAGCACCTGGGCTCCACCACGCTCAAGGTCACCACCTTCAATGCCGGCCCGGCCGCCATGGAGGCACTGAAGTCAGGCGCGGTGGACGCCACCTATGTCGGCCCCGGCCCCGCGACCAATGCCTTCATCAACTCCGGCGGCAAGGCGATCCGCGTGGTCTCCGGTGCGGCCACCGGTGGCGCCGCCCTGGTCGTCGACCCGTCGATCACCTCCGTCGCCGACCTCAAGGGCAAGAAGGTCGCCACCCCGCAGCTCGGCAACACCCAGGACATCGCGCTGCGCTACTACCTCAAGCAGCAGGGGCTGACCACCGACCTGCAGGGCGGCGGCGACGTCAGCGTCACCCCGCAGGAGAATGCGCAAATCCTCGACTCCTTCGAGCAGAAGCTGATCGCCGGCGCCTGGGTGCCCGAGCCCTATGCCACCCGGCTGGTCGACGCGGGCGGCAAGGTGCTCGTCGACGAGCACGACCTGTGGAAGGACGGCAAGTTCCCGATCACCGTGCTCGCGGTGCGCCCCGACTTCCTGGAGAAGTACCCGGGCACCGTCCAGGCGCTATTGGCCGGGCAGATCGAGGCCGAGACCTTCATCGCCGACCAGGCCGACAAGGCGCAGGCGGACGTCGGTGAGGTAATCAAGACCGTCTCCGGCAAGGCGCTCGACCCCGCGGTGATCACCAAGGCGTGGAAGAACCTCGAGTTCACCAACGACCCGGTCGCTACGGCGATGACCGAGGGCGCTCAGCACGCGGTCGATGTGGGCATCCTCAAGACCAAGCCCGAACTCAACGGCCTCGTCGATCTGACCCTCCTGAACAAGGCGCTGACCGCGGCCGGCAAGGAGACGGTGCAATGAGCACGGTTGCCCCGCCGATCGCCGACGGTCGGCTCCAGGAAGAGGATCCCTTCGGGCTCCTGCCGCCCCCCGGCGGCGGCCAGTCCGACGCCATCGTGCTGCGCGATGTCACCAAGCGCTATCCGGGTGGCACCCTGGCGCTGGACGGGATCAACCTGACAGTCGCCCGCGGCGAGTTCGTGTGCATCGTCGGTGCCTCCGGTTGCGGCAAGTCGACGTTGCTCAATATCGTCAGCGGCCTCGACAGCGCGACCTCGGGCGAGGTTTCGACACAGGCCCGGCCGGCCCTGATGTTCCAGGAACACGCGCTGATGCCGTGGCTGACGGCGCTGGACAATGTCGCACTTCCGATGCGCCTGGCCGGGGTGCCCAAGGCCGAGCGCGAAGACCGGGCGCGCGAGCTGCTCGCCAGCGTCCACCTGGCCGATGTCCCCGATCGGCGCCCGCACGAGCTCTCCGGCGGTATGCGGCAACGGGTCGCCCTGGCGCGCACCCTGGCGACCGCATCCCCGGTGCTGCTCATGGACGAGCCCTTCGGCGCGCTGGATGCGATGACCCGGGACCTGCTGCACGACGAGTTGGAGTCCGTATGGCGGGCCCGCGGCCTCGCGGTCCTCTTCGTCACCCACAACGTGCGCGAGGCGGTCCGGCTCGCCGACCGGGTGGTCCTGGTCTCCAGCCGCCCGGGCCGCATCGTCGCGGAGTATCCGATCGACTTCCCGCGCCCCCGGCGCTTCGATGACCCCGCCGTCGGCGCCTCCACCGCCGAGATCACCGCCGCGTTGCGCCAGGAGGTCGCCCGCCATGGCCGTTGATGTCTCTCTCGCTACCGAACTCAAGGGCCTTGACACCCTCGAGGCCCCCCAGGAGCGGCGCCCTGTCGGGGCCCGGCTCTGGTCGGCGACCTGGCCGAAGCTGGCCGCTATCGGCCTCTTCGTGCTGATCTGGCAGATCGTGGTCTGGTTGGAGCTGAAACCGTCATACGTCCTGCCCGGGCCGGGTGCGGCATTCGGGGAGTTTTTCCACCAACTGACACAGGGCACCTTCTGGCATGCCACGGCGGTGACCCTCACCCGCGGCGTCGTCGGCTTCGCCATCGCCTCGGCCGTCGGTCTGCTGCTGGGCATTGCGGTCTCCCGCTCGCGGATCCTGCGCTCGGCCATCGGATCGCTGATCACCGGCCTGCAGACCATGCCGTCGATCGCGTGGTTCCCGCTGGCGATCCTGCTCTTTCAGCTCTCGGAGAAGGCGATCCTCTTCGTCATCCTCATCGGTGCCGTGCCGTCGATCGCGAATGGGGTGATCAGCGGAGTGGACTATGTGCCCACGCTGCTGCTGCGCGCCGGACGCAATATCGGCGCGCGCGGCATCTCGCTCTACCGCCACGTGATCATCCCCGCGGCTCTGCCGAGCATCGTCTCGGGTCTGAAGCAGGGCTGGGCGTTTGCCTGGCGTTCGCTGCTGGCCGGTGAGTTGATCGTGGCCATCGCCAACCGGCCCAGCCTGGGTGCCTTCCTGACCAATAGTCGGGAGCTGGGCGAACCGACATACATGCTGGCGCTGATGATCGCGATCCTGCTCATCGGTGTGCTCGTCGACTCTCTGTTCAGCGCCGCCGACGGACGTATGCGGCGCGGGCGGGGAGTTGGGGCGGGCGCCTGAGCGCGCGGCGCCACGCCCCAGCGGGGCGCGCCGGGCGG
>ERZ501016.456-NODE-456-length-11729-cov-3.994261_pt1 | contig 11729 bp, 10 predicted proteins | sample MGYA00248889_ERZ501016 | MGnify/ENA primary metagenome ERZ501016 (study PRJEB25958, sample SAMN03398594) | human skin metagenome | study: EMG produced TPA metagenomics assembly of the Human Skin Microbiome Metagenome (human skin metagenome) data set. | reverse complement strand
TAAAACCCATCAATACAGCCCCAGCCGGCAGCAGCATCAAAATCCAACTACCGTGAGAAGCCCAGGACAGCAGCCTGGGCCTTCTTTCTCTACTGCCAGCGCTCCCTGTTCTCGACACGCTCGTTCAGCAACAGAGGCCGCAACTCACCGATCAGGTAAAGACTGCCGCAGGCCACGCTGAAAGCCTCGTGCTTCACGGCGTCCAGTGCGGCCTGCGGGCCAGGCGTCACAGTCACCTGGCAGTCGGGAAAATACCGGGCCAGGGCCGCCGGGTCTGCCGCCCGTGGACTCAGGGCCGCGCGGGTCAGAACGACCCTGGACGCCACGCGCCGCAGTTGCGCGGCCACGCCAGCCACGTCCTTGTCTTCCGCCGCGCCGAAAATCACCGGAACGGGCGTCACCCCCAGGGAAATCAGCGCTTCCGCCAGGGCCGCCGCGCCGTCGGGGTTGTGCGCTCCATCCAGCAGCATCTGCCCGCCCGGCCAGGGCAGCACTTCCATACGTCCCGGCCAGGTGGCCGCCGCCACACCACGCTCTACCGCGTCCAGCGGCACGCCCAGGCGCAGGGCCGCCACCACCGCCAGCGCTGCATTTCGCGCCCCGTGCTCCCCCAGAAGGGACGTGCGAAAAACAAACGGCGAACGGTCCGGCAGCGTGACCTGCACCTCCGACCCCCTCCAGCCCAGCGGGTGAATTTCCAGCGTGAAGTCCACCCCGGCACTCCACAGGTTCGCACCTTCAGCCCGGAAAATGGGGATCAGCCCGCCCGCGACCCCCACCACCGCTGGCCGCTCAGGCCGCAGAATCCCGGCCTTCTCCTGTGCGATCAGTTCCTTCGTTTCTCCGAGTATCGCCGTGTGATCCAGGGCCACGTTCGTCACGACACTCAGCACCGGGTCAAGGGCATTCGTGGAATCCAGGCGGCCCCCCAGGCCCACCTCCATGACCGCCGTGGTCACGTGCTGCCGGGCGAACAGCAGGCACGCCATGACGGTCACGACCTCAAAGAAAGTGGCCTGCACCTCCTCGGCCAGCGGGCGCAACTCCTGCAACACGGCAAGCACATCCGCCGGCGTTAATTCCTGACCGTTCACCAGGAACCGCTCGGTGAAACGTGTCAGGTGCGGGCTGGTGAACAACCCCACCCGCTCCCCGCTCGTCTGAAGAATGCTCGCCAGGGTGGCGGAATTGCTGCCCTTCCCGTTCGTACCACCGACCAGCACCACCCGGAAAGACCGCTGCGGCTGCCCCAGGCGCTCCAGCATGGCCCGCATGCGCTCCAGCCCAGGCTTCATACCAAAACGCTGCCGGGCGAAGAGCCAATCCAGGTCACTGTCCAGATTCACGCCACGCAGCATACGAAAAAGCAGCCCCGTGAGTACGCCTTCACGGGCCTGCCCAGAAGAAGAACTTTAATCTCCAACGCGATTCAGAGTGATGGGGGCGCTCTGACCACCGGAAGTGCAGGTTCCCGAGTACAGGTTATTGTCAGTGAACTTACCGCTGCATGTCACGGTCACGCCGCTGCTGGAAGCGACCAGCGCCCCTGTTTTCGTGTTCCCGGTAATCGTGGCGTCGTCCACATTAACCGCGCCTGACAGCTTGCCGGTTCCCGTAAAATCACCCGCATTGGGTTGATCCGTCAACGTAAGCTGGGCCGAGATGTTAACAGTGACCCACAATTTGGAAACGCTTCCTGTCCAGTGACCAGTGACACTGGCTGCGGGTGGAATCTGCGGCGTGTTGCAACTGGCCAGGACAAAAAGCAGAGGGCTGAGAAGCAAGTATTTTTTCACGTCTTGCAGTATAGGAGATGCACTTGAATGTGATCTGATCACAGGAGCCGACGCTGACTTCTGCCAGGCGACCCGCCCCCTTCCCAGTGCGCCGTGATTTCAGGCGGGTGGTGTAAAGTACTTCTCCAGTGTAGGTACCAGTTGCTTTTTACGACTGATACGGTTCCCCAGGTCGGCCACATGATCCTGGGTGACAGCACCGAACGCTTCATGAAGCACTTTTTCTTCGGTGGCACTCAGTACCAGAGTGCGGTTCGTTTCGTTCAGGATGTCCACCACACTCAGCAACACGCCCGAAAGGGTGTCATCGGCCTTGACCTGATCCATTGCCGTGAGCAGCTCCTGCTGACGTCCGAACACGTAGGCCGGGTTGGTCGTCTCGATCACGCCGAGGCCCCAGTGCTGTGGCTGCGCCGCGTCGCCGAAAGGAAAGACCTTGTAGTCCATACGCAGCAGCGTTTCGGCAGGCGTGTCGCCCAGGTCGCTCTTGGCGGCGAACATGGCCAGGGCGTACTCCTCCACGTTCTGAATCCCGGCGATGGGAGCCAGGAAGTCCACCGCGTCGCGGTCATCCTGGGTGGTGGTGGGGCTGCGGAAGTGCAAGGTGTCGCTCAGAATGGCGCTCAGCATCAGTTTCGCGTCACGGGCTTCTACACTGAGATTGGCTTCCCGATGCAACTTCAGCAGGATGGTGCCGGTGCAGCCCACGGGTTCGAAACGCAGGTACGGGGGGTTGGCGGTGGTCAGGTCACCCAGCTTGTGGTGATCCACCACGCGTTTCACGCTCAATTCGCTCAGGTTAGCGGTGGACTGGGCGCTCTCGTTATGGTCAACCAGTGCAACTTCCGTCCCGGCCTGCAAGGCGCTGAGCAGGGGCGGAGCTTCCAGTTCAAGGGCCTTCAGCACGAACTGAGTTTCAAAGTTCAATTCACCGAGCCGGAAAGCCTGGGCCTCTACGCCCTGCCGGTTAAGCAGGTTGGCGTACACCAGCGCAGCAGTGATGGCGTCCGTGTCAGGGTTGGTGTGACCGAAAACATGCAGCATGTGGATAGTTTAGCAACAGCAGAACGGAAGAAACCCCCGCGCTTAGGCAGGGGTTCCTTCCAGGAAAGTCGGTTTGAAGGAGTTTAGAACTTGAAGTTGTACGCGACCTTGAAGCCATGGGCAACGCTTTCCTTTGTGGAAGCAGCGTTGATGGTGCCGTTGGCGTTGTAACCGTAGGTGGTGTTCTTGAAGATGCCGTAGTTCGCCGTCAGGCCGCTCCAGCCCACCTGGGCGAACAGGCCGTTGGACTTGACGCCCAGGGCGTTGGCTGCGCTGTTGCTGTAGATGCGGTCATCGCTGGAGTTGAAGGCGTAGTTGCCGTCAGCGGTCAGCACGGGGGTAACGTTGCCGCCCTGGTACCAGGAGTAGCCGACGTTAGCACTCACGCCGTCGATCAGCAGGCGGTTCAGACCAACGCCGACCTGACCCAGCATTTCAGCCGACTTGACGCCGGTCACCGTGCTGGAACGGGTCACGAAGTTGGCGTACAGGCTGGGTTCCAGCGGAATGCTGGTCAGCACGCCCGTGGAGGCTTTCACACCGAACTTGTAGGCGGTGTAGTCGACCACTGCGGTGCCGCCGCCGGTCACGCTGCGGTAACGGAACAGGGGCTTGAGGGTCATGCCGCCCAGGCTGGCGGTGTAGTCACCGTACACGTAGAAGCTGTTGGTCTTGCTGACGTTGAAGTAAGCGTCACCCAGCGTGAAGTTCAGGTTCTTGATCAGGGCGTTGGTGGCGGCCCCGTCGTGCTTGACCTGTGCGCCGAAGGTGCTGGTCATGCTGAACGGCACGTTGGCAATGCCCATGCCTGCGCTGCCCTTGTTGAAGTCACTGCCAGTCCAGCCGTTGTCGCCAGTTTTGTTACCGTCGATGGCTTTGTTGTTTTGGCTGAGGCTGTTGTAGAACGCCACGGCTTCCAGAGCGCCCAGTTGTGCGCCCGCTTTCACACCGAAGCCCAGGGTGGGGTTGGCACCGGCCCAGTTGGTGTAACGGTCAGCGTAAGCGCCGAGGGCCACGGGGCCGAGGTTGGTACCCAGGGCCACACCGAAGCCGATCTGGTCACCCTTGTAGGGGCCTTCCCATTTGGAAGACATGCCGGCGTTGCTGAAGGTGGGGTTGGTAGGGTCTTTATCGAAGTCGCCGTAAGCGGGGTTGATGGCACGCCAGTTGGCTCCGACCTTGAACATACCCAGGTCAGCGCGGGCTTCCAGGTAGGCCAGACCGTCACTGCCAGCGCGGAGGTTCTCGAACCGGCCCTGGTTGGTCAGGAAGGTGCTGTCCTGGGCAGGAACGCTCAGGATCGCTTCACCTTTCAGGCCCACCACACCGAACTTCAGGTCGGCGTTTGCGCCAACGGCACTACGGTTACCATCGACTTGAGCGTAGGAAACGCCGAAGTTACCACCGTCGCCGACTTTCTGCTGGGTGTGCACGCCCCAGTAGTTGGCAGGGGACTGTGCGCCGGTCATGCGGGCGTCGTTGGTGTTGCCTGCCACGATGGTCAGGGTGGGAGCGCCAGGCAGCTTGCTCGCCTCGACGGTCGCCACGATGCCACGGCGACCGCTGCCGTCCGTATTGTTGAACAGGTAGTCGGTGAACTTGAAATCGGCAGCGGACTGGTGGTACTTCACAGTGAACTTCTGACCGTTGATGGTGCCGTCGGCATTACCATCCTGCACGAAAACGTAGGGTTCAGCCACAGTGATACTGTTGCCAGCCGCGTCCTTGTAAGTTTTACCGGCGATGGCCCAGGGGTTAGCAGTGCGGAAGTTAATGGCAGCGTTGTTCACCACAACCGCACCGTTGGCGGTGGTCAACTGGCTGGCTTTCACACCGAAGCGGATACCGGTGCCCGTGTAGGTCTGGGGGACGTCGGTCGCGGTAACATCGCCACTGTCAGCCACGTCGAACACGCCAGCAGCGAAGGTGCCGGTGGTCAGGCGAGTAACGTCCCAGTCACCCGTTCCGCCGTTCACGTTGTTGACGATAGCCAGGCGGCCGTAGGCAGCGTCGATGCTGCCGCTCACGCTGAAGCGGGGCAGTTTTTCCAGCACGCCCACGCGGGTGTCGATGGCGGTGACTTTACCGCTGAGGTTGTCGAAGTCGGCGCGGGTCACGAAGTCGGCCTGGGCGGCTTCCACGGCGCTCACGCGGTCTTGCAGATCCAGGATGTCCTGGTTCAGCAGCACGGTCAGGTCGTTCAGGGCGGCGATGCTGCTGGCGTTGTCGTCGACGTCGGCACGCAGGGTGTCGTACTCGTCGGCGCGAGCGGTCAGGTCGTCGATCTGGGCCTGGAGGGTGGCGACGGCTTCGGCGTCACCCTGGCCAGCGGCGAGTTCTTCCACGCGGGCTTCCAGGCGGCTGAAGTCGTCCTTGCTGACGGCGTTCTCTTCCAGGTCGCTGACGCGCACGCCCAGCGCGGCGAGGTCGGCGGCGAGTTCCTGCACGGCGTTCTGGAGGGCCGTCAGGTCTTCACCCTGGGGAGCGGGAGCAGTGCCAGCGGCCATCTGGTCGAGCAGACGGGCGATGATCACGGCGGCTTCGTAACGGGTCAGGTTCTGCGTGCCACGGTAGGTGCCGTCCGGGTAGCCGAGGATGATGCCGCGGCTGACCAGGCGGTCGATGGCGTCCTTGGCCCAGTGACCGGCGGGAACGTCGGTCAGTGCGGGCACCTGGGGCGCACTGGCGGTGGCTGCCGTCTGGGCGGTGGCCAGGCCGCCGAACATCAGGGCAGCGGTGAGAACGAGCATGCTTTTCTTCATAGGGAACCCCCAAATACGCCGTGTGATGTGAAGACGTTTCCGACTCTGAAGTTGACGTTGGGGCGAGTTGCCGGGTTTCCTCTCCCAGGGGTAGTTCGCCGTACCGCGCCGTTCTTCTCACACAATCCAACTGCTTTCAGCCCTGGGGTTGAAAAGTCAGATCATGGGGATGATACAAGCATGAAGATCATGTGGTCAACCCTAACGTGAGAGGAAATGGCCCTGTGCGGCGTTCTTTCGTGAATTTTTCCGTCATTCTGGGATCATTTTTCAGGGTCAAGATGAGAATCCTCACATGATTTTTATGCGCTGGGGGCAGCGTTTCTGGGAAGGTGGGGGCTTCCGGCACGGTGACAAATCTGGGAGAACTCTTGTGATCCGATTAAGGCGCAGGGGTGCCCTTTTTCTCAAGCATGAAAGCCTTACACTGCTCTTTATATGATTCGTGTTCTGCTCGTGGATGATCATGCCCTGTTCCGGCAGGGGCTGCGGAGCCTGCTGGAGTCGGAGGGCATGCGGGTGATCGGGGAGGCCTCCAACGGTCGTGAGGCCATTCGTTACGCGGCGGAAACGCACCCGGACGTGATCCTGATGGACATTCAGATGCCTGACCTGGACGGCGTGAAGGCCACCCAGAGCATCCTGGAGATCAACCCGCAGGCGCGGGTCATCATGATCACCATGTACCGCCAGGACCGCTACGTGTTCGAGGCGGTCAAGGCCGGGGCGCGGGGGTACATCCTGAAGGACGCCGACGCGGCCACGCTGATCGACGCGATCACGCGGGTGGCGGCGGGCGAGGCGCTGCTCGACCCGGAAATGGCACAGAACGTACTGGACGACTTCCGGGACAAGCGCGAGGAACTGCCCAGCGAGAAGCACGCCGACCTCAATGAGCGCGAGACCATGATCCTGAAGTTGCTGGCCCAGGGATTCAGTAACCAGGACATCGCCCTGCGGCTGGATATCAGCGAGAAGACGGTGCGTAACCGCCTGTCGGAGATTTTCACGAAGTTACAGTTGAATAACCGCACCCAGGCGGCGCTGTACGCCATCCGCGAGGGCATCGCCAACCTTGACTAGGGGCACCCGGAAGAAACCCGGCCCTGGCAACCAGCCGCTGGAAACGACCTTCCGGGCTGGTTGTGGCCGTGAATGGCAGCTAAGGTCAGCGGAGGCCGATCTGGCGTACACCGAGCAGGCCTTTGCGGAGTGCCCCACCTGCCCGCACCGGGTGGAACCGGAGGGCGCTCCCGCTTTCTGCACGTTGCGTCCTGCGACGGCCAGCCACCCTTTCGCGGGGCTGGCGGGGTTCAAGAGTGAACTGGACGATTGAAACGGAACTGCGCTCGCGGGGGTTCACGGGATCAGTGGGCCTGGTCGTGACTGACCTGAACGGCGCACCTTTATATACGTGGCACGAGTCACGGGTGTTTCCTGCCGCCAGCACCATCAAGGTGCCCCTGCTGATCGCCGCCTTGCAGGAGGCGCAGGCGGGCCGGCTGCGGCTGGAGGAGCACGTGACCTTGCAGGCCGGGGAGCGCGTACCCGGGGCAGGGGTGCTGCACGAGTTGTCGCCGGGCCTGAGCCTGTCGTGGCGAGACGTGCTGACGCTGATGATTATCGTCAGTGACAACACGGCCACCAACCTGGTCATCGAGCGGCTGGGAGTCGAGCAGGTGAACGCCTGGCTGATGGCCCATGAGCTGCATGACACGCGTCTGGTCGGAAAACTGCAGTTACCGCCCGAGCTGCGGAATGAGGCGCAGCGGCGCGGGGAACGCAATTCGACCTCGGCGCGGGATCAGGCGGCGCTGCTGCTGGGACTGGTGCGTGGGGAGTGGCTGGACGAAACGCATACACGCCTGGCGCTGGACATCCTGCACCGGCAGCAGTTGCGGGACGTGCTCGGTCGGCGTGCGCCGCGGGACGAAACCGGGGAACTTCTGTTTCCGGTGGCGTCCAAGAGTGGTGAGTTGCACGGTGTGCATCATGACGTGGGCGTTCTCTACACGCCGCGTCCGCTGGTGGTGGCCCTGCTGTCCGAGGGCGGCAACGACCCGCGTGAACATCCGGAAAACCGTGACGTGACGCTGCTGGCGGACGCCGTCTGGCCCTTGCTGGCGCAGGCTGGGCGCGTAAGTGGGGACATTTAACCGTGCGGTAAGGGGCAAGATACAGCATGCCGAAGTCCGGCTGTAGGACAGCACTTAAGGCCGCTGGGAGGGCACTGGGGGCATGCTATGCTGGACAGCATTAGGCTACTCTGAGGACTCCTTAACGTCCACGTAACGAGGAAAAAGAGCGGCCATTTCATGTTTGAGGGAGAGGAAGAGAGTGGAGAGAAACGACGCAACCATGCCATTGGTGGCCCTGCTGTGCGCGGCGATCATGACGATCCTGCTGCTGTTCCAGTTCAACAAGGAAACCGCTCATGAGCCTGTCGCGGTCGATCCGGCGGTTGCGGCCAGCATCGCGCAGGATTACCCGACCATCGGGAACCAGATTTACCACCAGGGCAACCCGGCGACCGGCGCGATCGCCTGCGCGGGCTGCCACGGCGCGAACGGCGAGGGCGGCGCGGGTCCGAAACTGACGGGGAACACCAAGCTCACGCAGGACGGCGGCGTGCTGGCGCACAACATCGTCCTGAAGGGCAAGGGCGGCATGCCTGCTTTTGAAGGGAAACTGGACGACAAGGAGCTGTACGCCGTCCTGAACTACGTGCTGCACAACTGGGGCAACACCGTGCCGGAACCCCTGACGCCCGCCAAGGTGGCCGAAGGCCAGACGAAAGTCGACCCGGAAGTCCTGAAGAACCGCAGCCGTTTCGTACCTGAAGACCTGAAACTCCCGGAAATCTGGCTGACGACCTTCATCGTCATCCTGCTGACCTACGGACTGATCGGGCTTTACAGCGTGTGGGCCGAAGGTGCGGAACTGCGTCCGGGCATCCACAAGGTGCGCGCCACGCCCGTCGCCATGCTGGGCATCATCACCAGTATGATCCTGACGGTGCTGTTCAGTTACCTGTTCATCCGGCAGATGAACATCGATTACCAGGGCTGGGCGGCCCAGACGCCCGTTAAGCCGAACGTGACCGGCGAGGGTTTCTACGCCGCCATGATCCTGCTCACCCTGGCCGTCACGCTGGGCCTGTACAAGAAGTTCTTCATGGACGGCGAGGCGCTCGTCGAGGACGCCACCGGCGAATTCCCCTGGTAACCCCACCCCCCGCACAGGAGTAAAGGAAACGATGACCCGTTACAAGAGAGAAGACCCAGAAATCACGCGCCGGAAGTTCATCAACACAGCGTTCGGGGCGTCCGCTGCGGTCGGTGGACTCGCGCTGGTGAGTACGCTGGGCGGCGCGAACCCGGTGTTCCGTCTGACCCGTGACAAGATGCCGCCGACGCCGGGCGACCTGCTCATCCACGCCGAGGGCGCGAAATCCGGGCAGCCGGTGGCCGCCACCGACCTGAGCGATAAGGTCACGCGCGCCTGGCCACAGGGCAAGGACAAGGACGGCAATCCCCTGACCCGCAGCGGTGACCCGAACAACATCCTGACCATCTTCAGGTTTCCGGCGGGGCAACTTGTCGCGCCGACGAACATGGAAGCCACCATCAACGGTGAGATCGTGGCCTACAGCGACATCTGCACGCACGCGGGCTGCTCTGTGGCGGACGCCCAGAACAGCAGTGGCCGCATGCACTGCCCCTGCCACTCCGGCGAGTACGAACCGCGCCAGGGCTGCAAGGTCGTGGGTGGCCCGCCGCCCCGCCCACTGGCGCAACTGCCGATCAAGATGGACGGTGACAAGCTGGTGGTGTCGGGGTTCTTCCTGAGTAACCCCTACCCCTTCACGGAAGGGGAATGGGAAGAGCGTAAGAAAGCGGTGGAGGCTGCACTCTCATGAACCAGTGGCTTGATGATCGTCTGCACCTGTCACGCCTGAACGACAAGTTCCTGCGTAAAGCCTTTCCGGTTCACCACAGTTTCTTCCTGGGTGAAATCACGCTGTTCTCGCTGGTGATCCTGATCCTAACCGGGATTCTGCTGGCGCTGTCCTTCGAGCCGAGCAACGCCATGGTGGTGAACAGCTTCGACCCCGGTACGGCGGACAAGCCGAACCTGATCCCGGCGGCGTACCACTCGGCGCTGAAGATCAACGCCATGCCTTTCGGGGACATGCTGCGGCGCATTCACCACTGGTGCGCGAACATCATGGTGGCGGCCTCGATCATTCACATGATGCGCATCTACTTCACCGGGGCCTTCAAGAAACCCCGCGAGATCAACTGGTGGATCGGGCTGCTGCTGCTGATCTTCAGTGCCCTGACCGCCGTGACGGGTTACATCCTCCCGTACGACAACTACGCCTACCAGACGCTGGGCGTGGTGTACGCCATCGTCAAGTCGGTGCCCTGGGTCGGCGACTGGCTGGCACAGGCCGCTTTTGCCGGGGCCTACCCCGGCGAGGGCGTCATTCCGCGCATCTATGGGTATCACATCATGCTGCTGCCCATGATCCTGCTGGCGACGGTGGGGGCGCACATGCTGATCATGATCAAGCAGAAGCACACCCAGCCCGGTTACGCCAAGCGCATCGCCTACAAGAAGATCGTGGGGGTGCCGCTCATGACCCAGCAGACGCCCATCATGATCCTGCTGCTCCTGATCTTCGCCGGGATCGTGCTGCTGTTCAGCGCCTTCATTCCGGTTCACCCGGTCGAGTTCTTCGGGCCGCCTTCCACCACGCCGATCAACAACATCAAGCCGGACTGGTACCTGCTGTGGGTGTTCGGCGCACTGGCGATCATCCCCAGCTTCGAGTTCCACGTGCTGGGCGGCATCATCGGTTCCGAGTTCACGGGGGCCATGCTGTTCCCGGCCATTCCGCTGGGCCTGCTGTTCCTGGTGCCCCTGCTGGACCGCAGCAAGGAGAACATGTACTACGCCGAGAACCCCACCAACCACCCGGTGCGGCTGGCGGCGGGCGTGGCGTTCCTGGCGTTCATGCTGACCCTCTCGCTGGCCGGGTATAAACCCGACCTGATTGCGGCGGGCGTCCTGAAGTCGGCCTCGGCCAACGCGGTGCTGTGGATTCTGGTGTTCCTGGTGCCTGCCGTGGCTTACTTTGCCACCATGGCGATCGTGCGTGGTATCGGTCAGCTGCACGCCGCGAACGAGCGTGAACGCGCCGCGCACGCCCTGCACGATGACGCTCACGGCGCACATAGTCACGACTGAACCTGAAATCCCTTTTCTCTCCTCTGCCCTGGCTGAACGCCGGGGCAGTTTTCATTTACCATGACAGAGTGGATGACCTGGCCCGTGACCTTGCCGCTGAAGCACGAAAACTGCACCTGAACGCCGCGAATCTGGCGGACTGCCCGGAGACTGCGGTGCGGGCGTTTGCTCAGGCAGTGCTGGACGAACTGGCGGCGCGTAGCCTGCTGGAAGGCCCGTCGCAGGTTGGATGCTGGGCGGCACCACGCATCACAGGAAATTAAAAACCGCCCCGGATGGGCGGAATAGAGTTCAGAACCGTATGAGATGAGGTGAGTTTACGCCTGGACGCTGTTGTTCGGGCGGATGACCTGCACACCCTCGACCTGTTTCGCTCCGGCGGCGTACCCGACCCGTGCGCCGAACTGCCAGGCGAGTTTCAGCATGAATTTAATGGCTTCCTCGTCACCTTTCAGGACGAGCTGGTGCAGGTGCTCGGGGAGACCGTCGGGGAGCGGCATGGCGCTGAGTTGCTCGCCGTACTCCTTGCGGAGTTCCTCGAACCACTCGGCATAGGGGTTCCTGGTGGGGGTCTGGGCCATGACAGAATCTTAACATGACCACACTCAAGGTTTGTGAGTGGGTCGGTCAGGCATCTTTGCCTTTTATGCACGATTCTATTGGCTCAAAGGTGTTACGCTTCACGCATGACCGCGACCACGCTCCAAGGAACGCAGGGCAACACGCCCGTCAAGGAAATCACCATCAGCGAATTCGGCGCTCAGAAAGCCCACGACATCCTGCAAAACAGCGGCAAGGAAAATGCCGGCGTGCGCGTATTCATCAAGAGTGGCGGGTGCAGCGGCTACCAGTACGGCATGGCCATCGATGACCG
>ERZ501016.454-NODE-454-length-11766-cov-18.189907_pt1 | contig 11766 bp, 7 predicted proteins | sample MGYA00248889_ERZ501016 | MGnify/ENA primary metagenome ERZ501016 (study PRJEB25958, sample SAMN03398594) | human skin metagenome | study: EMG produced TPA metagenomics assembly of the Human Skin Microbiome Metagenome (human skin metagenome) data set. | reverse complement strand
ATCGCCGCGGCCTCGGCGCGGGAGGGGACGTGCTCCACGTCCTTGCGCAGGTCGTCCGCGAGCCGGTGGCCCGGGCCCTGCGGCACGGTGCCGTCGTCCGCTGCGGCGGGGGCTGCGCCGTCGTCCGCTGCCCCGGTGACGGCCGTGGGCGACGCGGGGAGAGGGTCGCCCGGGGAGCCCGCGGTGGCGTCCTCGAGCAGGGGGGTGGCACCCGGGGCGCTGGCCCGCGTCGTGGCCGGGCGCAGCGCGTCGGCGACGACTCCGGGGTCCTGGGGGCGGTCGTCGCCCGGACGGCTGCGGCCGAGGGCCCGCCGGACCAGGTCCTCGATGTCGTCCGGCACCGCGGCCACGAGCTCGGAAGGTGGGGCCGGCGCGCCACCCACGAAGGGGGTCGCCTGCAGCGAGGTCGCGTCCTGGCCCGGCCACGTGGCGGTGGTCGCCGCGTGCAGGAGGGCCGCGAGACCGATGGCGTCGGTGCGGGAGGCGGCCTGGTCGCTGCCGCCGTCCCGGCCGAGCAGGGCTGCGCGGACCGCCAGGCCACGCAGGCGCACGCTGCCGTCACGCCCGCGCAGCACGTCGTCGGGGGTGAGGGCGAGGTGGTGCAGCCCGCGGGCACGAGCGCGGTCGAGGACCTCGGCGACCTCGAGCACGATCCGCCGTGCCTCGGTGGGCGGGAGGCCGCCGTCCCGCAGCAGCTCGGTCAAGGTGCTGCCCTGGACCTCCTCCTCCACAACGTGCACGAGGCCGTCCTCGCGGCCGGCGTCGAGGATGGGCAGGAGCCGCGGGTCGGTCAGCGCGGAGGCGCGGCGAGCGGCGTCGAGGGCGGCCTCGGCGGCCGGGTCGGCGGCGTCGAGGACGGTGACGACGACGCGGCGACCGAAGGTCGTGTCGTCGGCCTCCCAGCGCTCCACGCGGTCCGTGCGCTCGAGCCGCTGCCGCAGGTGATAGCGGCCCCCGATCGACGTGCCCGGTCCGACTGCCGGCATCCGTCACTCCCTCTCGTCGTCCTGCGTGACCTGCGTCGCGTCCCCCACGGGCGGGCGGTCGTGCTCATCGCATCCTAGGCGCTGGGGGCGGCTCCGGTCCGGCGACGCAGCTGCGCGGCGACCGGTCGGAGCAGGTCGTCGACCTCCCGGATGCGAAAGGCGCGGGCCAGCCCCAGGAAGGCCAGGACGAACACGGCCCCGCCGACCAGCAGCTGCACGAGGTGGTCGAGGCGCGAGGTGCCGAGGAGCGCCGACAGACCGACGACCGAGCCCCAGGCGAGCAGGGCCGCGAGGGTGGACACGACGACCAGCCGGACGTGCAGCCGCACCACGTGCCGCACCGGCAGCCCGCCGACGCGACGCTGCGCGATGAGGACGAAGGCGACCGCCGCCGCGAGGTTGCCCAGCGTCTGCCCGGCCGCGATCAGCGCCACGACGTGCTCCCGCGGACCGACCAGCGCCAGCAGGGCGAGCGCGATCTGGATCGCCGTGAGGAGCAGCTGCAGGTGCAGGTTGGTGCGGCCGTCCTCGAGGGCGAAGAAGAAGCGCTGCTGGAGCGTGGTCCAGCCGAACGGGATCAGGCCCAGGACCATGATTGCGAACACGAGCGCCGTCTCGCTGAGGGCGTCCCCGCTGACCCGGGGCACCATGGCCATGCCCGGCACCGCCAGCGGGATCGCGGCGGCGGTGATGGGCACCAGGGCCACGGAGGGCAGCGTGAGGCCGCGCGTGAGCAGTCGCCGCAGTTCGTCGGTCGCCTCGTCGTGCGCGGCGCGGGACATGCGCGGGTAGATGGCAGTGAGGATCGACGTCGTGATGATCCCGTGCGGCAGCATGAAGACGAGGAAGGCCAGCTGGTAGACCGAGATGCCCGCCACCTGCTGGCCGTCGTGCCGGGCCCAGCCCGCGACGGTGTTCATCACCGCGGCACACGCGTAACCGCCCAGCTGGGCCACGACGAGGGCGGCGAAGGCCCACCCGGCCATCGTGGATGCCGCGCGGAAGCCGTAGCCGCGAAAGCCCCAGCGGGGACGCCACCGGAAACCGCTCGCCCGCAGGTCCGGGACGAGGGCGAGCGCCTGCAGCGCGATGCCGGCGGTGCTCGTGCCCGCGAGCAGCCAGATCATCCCCGGGGTCCACTCCTGCGGAGGGGCGGCGTGGGTGTAGCGCGCCAGGAAGACCGCCATGCCCGCGATCTGCACGAGGTTGGCGAGAACCGGCGTCCACATGAACGACGCGTAGCGTCCTCGGGCGTTGAGGACCTGACCGAGGACGGCGTACAGGCCGTAGAAGAAGATCTGCGGCAGGCAGACGAGGGCGAACGCCGTCGCGAGCTCCCGCGTGGCGGGTGGGATGCGGTAGATCGTGACCAGCGGAGACGCGAGCAGGGTCGCTATGACCGTCACGACCAGGATGGCCCCGATGCAGATCGTCAGGAGCCGGTCGATCACCTCCTGGCCGCCGTCCTCGCGCTTCATCGCCTTGGTGATCTGCGGGATGAGCACGGCGGTGAGCAGGCCACCGGACAGCAGCATGTAGATGATGTTGGGCAGCTGGTTGGCGGTGTTGAACGCGTCGGCCGACGCGGTGGTCACCCCGAGGCAGGCCACGAGCATCAGCTGGCGGACGAGCCCCAGGGGCCGGGACACGATCGAGCCGGCGGCCATGAGGGCGCTCGCCCGTCGGACGCTCTGCTCCTGCACGACGCCGTCGGCCGGGGCAGAGGCAGGCGCGGCAGCGGTGGGTGCGAGGGTCTCGTCGGTGCCGGGGCGCCCGGGGGCGGGGCCGTCCGTCGGCGGCGGTGCACCGTGCCGTGTGCTGCTCATCGAGGATCCTTGTCGGTGCTGCGGGAGAGGTCGGAGCCCCCGGTGCCGAGGACCGCGTCGGCCACCGCCTCGTGGTCGCCGAGCTCGCGCTGGGCCCGGGTGGGGCCACGGCGCAGGGAGCGGGCGAGGCCGAGCACGAGGATCAGGCCGACGATACCCGCGACGAGCGCGAAGACCCACACGCTCGTGGGGCGGACGTTCATGTCCACGGTCGTCGCGGAGCCCAGCGCGATCCCGTCGGGCGTGGACAGCCGCGCCTCCAGCGGCACGGTGCCGGCCCCGAGCGCCGTCACCTCGACCTGGATGGTCGTGCGGCTGCCGGCCGCGATGGTGAGCGACTTGGTGCTCTGGGTGACCCGCAGCTTGGGGCTGCCTGGGACCAGCTCGAGGCGGACGTCGTGGACGGCATACGGCAGCGTGTTGTCGACGGTGATCTGGATCGTGCCCGAGTCCGCCAGGAAGTTGATCGTGCTCGGCCGGACCTGCACGCCGTGGGCCGCGGCGTCGATCGAGCCGCCCACCGCCTCCCGCAGCTGGCTCCAGGCCTGCGACCCACCGCGCCAGCGCGACGACGTCAGCTGCTTGATGCCGGCCGTCCAGGTCCGCGTGGTCGGGGCGTCGGCGGGCAGGATGCGCCGCAGCCCCTCCACGGTCGCGAGGTCCGACTCGAGCTCGTCCACCGTCGTACCGTCCAGCGGCGAGGGAGGTCTCGTGGGAGTGGTGGACGAGGTGACCTGGCTGCCCTGCCGCACCTGCGGGCCCTGCCCGAGGATGCTGCTGACGTCGACCTGACGCAGCCAGGGCGCCGAGGCAGTGGCCCCCCAGAGCCGACGGAGCGCGGGGCCGGACAGGGTGGTCCCGCGAGGGACGGCCACCAGGGCCGTTCGGCGCGTGCCCGGCAGCTCCCCCAGCAGGGTGAGCGACTGGCCCAGGAACTCCTGCACGACCTCGGTGTCGGAGGAGGACTCGTTGCCCGCGGTCACCTCGCTGAGGCCTTCGTCGTAGGCGAGCAGCGGTGTGCCGTCGGCGCTGCGCTGGGCCGCCCCCGGCGTGGTCTGGCGCTGGGGTGACGCGACCGCCTCCGTGGACACCACGGCCGCGGTCGGCGAGGAGCCACCGGTGGTCCGGGTCCAGGCGGTGGTCCGCCCCTCGGCCCACGAGCCGTCCGCCGGCCAGGCGATGGAGTCGGTGACGGTGCGCCCGAGCACCGTGCTCAGCGGGTCGCTGCCCGCGGGCCACACCACCGAGCTGAGACCCGGGTCGGGGGTGGCACGGATGAGGGCGGCGGTGTCGGGGTCGCCGGCCGGCAGGGACCAGACGGGCTGGTCGTCGCCCAACGCCTTGAGGCGGCCTGCGAGGGCGTCCGCCGCGGCCTTGGCGGCGCCCAGAGGGTCGGACGCAGCCCCGGGGGCCGGAGGCGGGGTCTGACCCGCGGGCGAGGAGGCCGGGGGCGAGGGGGACGCCGAGCCGGGTGGGGACGTGCCGGCGGGCGAAGGCGTGACCACCCCGGCCCTCGTGCTCGGGCTCGTGCTCGTGCTCGTGGTGTTCGTCGGTGTCGGGGTCGGGGTCGGGGTTGCGGACGCGGACGTCACCAGACCACCGGCCCCGGTCGGGGGCGTGAGGACGGCCGGGTCGACCATCCAGGTCACCGGTGTGCCGACGGCGGCGTCCAGGCGCTGCCGCAGGACGCCCCCGTCCCCGATGGTCTGCGACCAGGCGGCCCCCACCTCGCGGACGTCGCCGGCGAACAGCTCGCGGCGGGCCGGCAGGGTGAGGGGGGCGATCCAGGCGAGGCGCAGCGGCTCGTACTCCTGGCTGCCGCTGACCCAGGGCAGCACCGACCGGGCCAGGGCCACGCGCTCGCTGCCGCTGCGCACCTCGACGGCCAGCGGGTAGGAGCCGAACGGCGTGCCCCGTCGCAGCGCGCTGCGGGCAATGGTCATCGTCGCCGTCGTCGAGCCCTTGGCCGGCACCCCGGCTGCCAGCGACTGGGTGGCGACCTCTCGCGTGGCGAGGGATCGCGGCTGGGTGGCGTGCAGCCAGCTCGACAGGGCCTGGCGCTGCGTGAAGGGCGCGCCGCCGAGCAGCACCCGGGCTGACAGCGGTCCGCTCGCCTGGGTGCTCGTGGACGAGACGGTCACCCGCACCGTCACGTCCTGGTCCGGCCGCACCACGGCCGGGGCGAGCTCGTCCAAACGCACCGTGAGCCCGCTCGCCTGGGCGCTGGGCCGGGCCTCGGGGACCGTGGCAGGCGGGCGGTGAGGTATGGCGGCGGCCGCGGTCGGCATACCGACGAGCACGATCGAGGCGGCGACGGCCGCCGCGGCCCGGACCGACCGACGAGTCACCGGTCCCCCGCGAGGCGCTGCCACGCCGCCGCGGCGATGCGCCTCTCGTTGGGAAAGGTCAGCTCGGTCGTGTTGTCGCCCAGGCGCACCCAGGCCACGTCGATCGCCTCGGCGTCGGGGTCGTTCTCGATCGTGAGGTGCCCCCCGAGCGCCTCGAGGAGGTAGTGGTGGACCACCTTGTGCACGCGCGACGCCGAGGTGGTGAACCAGTAGTCGATGGAGCCCAGGGAGGCGATCACCCGCCCCTCGATGCCGGTCTCCTCGGCCACCTCACGGACCGCCGTCTCCTCGAGCGTCTCGGCCCCCTCGATGTGCCCCTTGGGCAGGCACCACTCGACGCGGCCCGCCCGGTTGCGGCGCGCGATTATCGCCAGCTCCGCCAGACCGCGCTCGACGCGCACGATCACGCCGCCCGCCGAGACCTCCTCCACCGCCGGCAGTCGACGCGGGAACCGCGCTGCCGGGTTGGTCGGATGGGGAGTGGTCACCTGAGCACTCTAACGAGACCTGGAGTGCTCGGTCGCGGTGCCACGTCGGCCCCCGCGGTCTTCTAAGGTGGGGAACTGTGCCTGGACCCACCCACCCCCCCACCGACGAGCTGCTCGCCGCCGCGGCGCGTCGGCTCGCGCCCGTCACCGGCCTGCTGACCGAGCTGGGGGAGAGGTTCGGGGCGGCCGGGCACGAGCTCGCCCTCGTGGGTGGGCCGGTGCGGGACGCCGTCCTGGGCCGCACGTCCATGGACCTCGACCTCACCACCGACGCCCGCCCCGAGCAGACCGAGCGCCTGCTCCGCGGCTGGGGCGACGCGCTGTGGGACGTCGGGCGGGCGTTCGGCACCATCGGGGCGCGCAAGGACGGCTGGCAGGTCGAGATCACTACCTACCGCAAGGACGCCTACGACCGCACCACCCGCAAGCCCGAGGTGTCCTACGGCGACCGCCTCGAGGACGACCTCGTCCGCCGCGACTTCACCGTCAACGCGATGGCGCTGCGGCTGCCCGACCTGACCTTCGTCGACCCGCACGACGGTCTGGGCGACCTCGCCCGCGGGCTGCTGCGCACGCCGGGGACGCCGGCCGAGTCGTTCGGCGACGACCCGCTGCGCATGATGCGGGCGGCGCGCTTCGTGTCTCAGCTGGGCCTCGCGCTCGACCCCGAGGTGGAGGCGGCGATGCGCGAGCGCGCCGGGTCGCTCGAGATCATCTCCGCAGAGCGGATCCGCGACGAGCTGGTCAAGCTGATGCTGACCCCCGACCCCAGGCCCGGTCTCGAGGTGCTCACCGACACCGGCCTCGCCGACGTCATGCTGCCCGAGCTGTCCGGCATGCGGCGCACCGTCGACGAGCACAACCGCCACAAGGACGTCTACGAGCACTCCCTCACCGTCCTCGCGCAGGCCATCGACCTGGAGCTCCCCGCCCCCCAGCCGGGTCGCGGGACGGCGGCGGCCGAGCCGGGGGCGGTAGCCCCGGCCGACGGCGGGCCCGTCATACGGCCTGATCTGGTGCTGCGACTCGCGGCGCTGCTGCACGACATCGGCAAGCCCGCGACGCGGCGGTTCGAGCCCGACGGGGGCGTGTCCTTCCACCACCACGAGCTCGTGGGCGCCCGTATGGCGACCAAGCGGCTCAAGGCCCTGCGCTTCGACAAGGACACGACCAAGGCGGTGTCACGGCTGATCGAGCTGCACCTGCGGTTCCACGGCTACGGCGACGGCGAGTGGACCGACTCGGCCGTGCGCCGCTACGTGACCGACGCGGGGCCGCTGCTGTCCCGGCTGCACCTGCTGACCCGCGCCGACTGCACCACGCGCAACATCCGCAAGGCGGGCCGGCTGCGGCGCAGCTACGACGGCCTGGAGGCGCGCATCGAGCGGCTGCAGGCCGAGGAGGAGCTCGCCGCCATCCGGCCCGAGCTCGACGGCAACGAGATCGCCGAGGTGCTCGGCATCCGGCCCGGGCCGGTGCTCGGACGCGCCTACAAGCACCTGCTCGCGGTGCGCCTCGACGAGGGCATGATCGGGCGCGAGGAGGCGGCCATGCGCCTCAAGCAGTGGTGGGTCACCCAGCCCGAGTCCACCGAGCAGCGAGACCAGCCGGACTAGCTAGACCAGCTCGTCGATCGCTGCGAGGACGCGCCCGCACGGCCCGTGCACGTCCGTCAATGCCCGCACCTCGAGCGCCGTCTGCAGCGCTCGCTCACGGTCGGCCTCGAGCTCGGGCATGGCGACGGTCAGGGCTCCGATCGCGTGCAGCAGGCCGATGAGGTGCCGGGCGCGGTCGTCGGGCTCCGCGTCGTGCAGCAGCACGTCCGCCAGGTGCTGGCGCACCGAGTCCTCGTGGGTGCTGTCGACGGCGACCCAGGTCGTCCGAGGGATCATCGACTGGCGGGCGGGGGCCTCGCGGCGGAGCACGCCCTTGGCCTCCAGGTCACGGTGCAGCACCGGATAGAGGGCCCGGCCCATGATCGGCAGGACGTTGGTGAGCTTGCGACCCTGCATCCCGCGGAAGGTCTCCAGCGCCCCGTCGAGCACGGGGTCGGCGTCGTGGGTGACCTCGTCGTCGATGGCGAGCCGGCCCGCCTGGATCGGCTCGCCCAGCGACCCGACCACGTGCTCGTGCTCCTCGACGACCCGCACCTGCTCGATCGCCCCCAGCTCGCTCAGTGCGCCACCGGCGACCGCAAGGTCCAGCACGCGCTCGGGCACGCTCATCCGGCCCGTCTCGTCGTCGGTGAGCAGGAGCAGGAGTTCCTCGGCGAGCTGCATGGCTCGACCGTAGACCCCGGTCGGCCCCGCCGCGACCCCTCGCGCCGGTGCGGCCCCACGAACGAGACGACCGCCACACACACCGGTCGCGGAGACCTGAGCACCGTCCACCGTGCCCAGGTCTCCGCGATCACCGGTCGGCGCGTCGCCCGCCTGCGGGGGCCGTCGGGCTGTCGGTCACGGGCGTCAGCGGCTCTCGCTGCCGGCGATGAAGGCCTCGAGCTTGGCGCGGCCCTCGTCGTCGGGACGCTGCTCCGGCGGGGACTTCATCAGGTATGCCGCGGGTGAGAGCAGCGGACCCCCGATGCCCCGGTCCAGCGCGATCTTGGCCGCCCGGATCGCGTCGATGATGATGCCCGCCGAGTTGGGGGAGTCCCAGACCTCGAGCTTGTACTCCAGGTTGAGCGGCACGTCGCCGAACGCCCGGCCCTCCAGGCGGACATAGGCCCACTTGCGGTCGTCCAGCCACGCCACGTAGTCCGACGGGCCGATGTGGACGTTGCGGTCGTCCGTCTTGCCGGCCAGCTCGCCGTGCAGGTTGGAGGTGACGGCCTGGGTCTTGGAGACCTTCTTGGACTCCAGGCGCTCGCGCTCGAGCATGTTCTTGAAGTCCATGTTGCCGCCGACGTTGAGCTGATAGGTCCGGTCCAGCGCCACCCCGCGGTCCTCGAACAGCTTGGCCAGCACGCGGTGGGTGATGGTGGCGCCGACCTGTGACTTGATGTCGTCGCCGATGATCGGGACGCCGGCGGCCTCGAACTTCGCGGCCCACTCGGGGTCGCTCGCGATGAAGACGGGCAGCGCGTTGACGAACGCGACCTTGGCGTCGATCGCGCACTGCGCGTAGAACTTGTCGGCCTCCTCCGACCCCACGGGGAGGTAGGACACGAGCACGTCGACCTCGGCGTCCTTGAGCGCCTGGACCACGTCCACGGGCTCGGCCGTGGACTCGTCGATGGTCTGGCGGTAGTACTTGCCGAGGCCGTCGAGGGTGTGCCCGCGCTGCACCTCGACGCCGAGCGTCGGCACGTCGCAGATCTTGATCGTGTTGTTCTCGGAGGCGTTGATGGCCTCGGAGAGGTCCTTGCCGACCTTCTTGTCGTCGACGTCGAACGCGGCGACGACCTCGACGTCGCGCACGTGGTAGTCGCCGAGCAGGACGTGCATCAGCCCCGGGACCGTGTCCTCGGGGCTGGCGTCCTTGTAGTAGTGGACGCCCTGGACAAGGGACGTCGCACAGTTGCCGACGCCGACGATCGCGACGCGCACTGCAGGCATGGGTGCTCCTCGTGTGGATGGCTGGGTGGCGGGGACCCGTGGCAGGGCCGGCTGTATGCCGTCCGCCCGTCACCGACATGACAAACACGCACTTTGTCACGTCCGTTCGGCCTTGTCACGCCGCCGTGCGCGTCCGGCTGGGGGAGGGGACCGGCGATGCTCCGGGCCAGGACCAGGAGGGGCCGTCATACTGACGGGCAGACCGGAGGTGGGCCCACCACCTCGGAGCATCGAGGAGATCGCGTGAGCCCAGCCACGACCCAGGGCGCCGGTGCCGGCGTCGGCCCCGGGGGCAATCCGTCGAGCACGGCGCGCAAGCCCCGCAAGCCCCGCCGCCGCAGCGGGTGGGCTCGCTTCCTGACCTGGCTCGGCCTCGCGCTGGTGACGCTGCTGGCGCTCGGCGCCGCGGCGGTGGCCTATCTCTACTCGACGATCGACATCCCCGACCCCAACCCGGCGTCGCAGGCGCAGATCTCGACGGTCTACTTCGCCGACGGCAAGACCGAGATGGGCCGGCTGACGGGCGGCACCAACCGCGAGAACGTCCCGCTGAGCAGGGTGCCCGACCATGTGCAGAAGGCCTTCCTCGCGGCCGAGGACCGCTCCTTCTACTCCAACAACGGAGTCAGCCCGAGCGGTATCGCCCGCGCGATCAAGGTGTCCCTGGAGGGTGGCGCGACCCAGGGCGGGTCGACCATCACGCAGCAGTACGTCAAGAACACCTTCTTGACCAGCGACCAGACGGTCCAGCGCAAGCTCAAGGAGATCATCATCTCCGTCAAGCTGGACCAGCAGCGCAGCAAGGACCAGATCCTCGAGGACTACCTCAACACGATCTACTTCGGGCGCAGCGCGAGCGGCATCCAGACGGCGTCCAAGGCGTACTTCGGCAAGGACGTCTCGCAGCTGACCCCCGCCGAGGGCGCCCTGCTGGCGTCGGTCATCCGTGGCCCCTCGATCTACGACCCCTCCCGCTCGGCGAGCAACCTGGCCCGCAGCAAGGAGCGCGTGTCGTGGATCCTCGACGCGATGGTCGACCAGGGCTGGCTCACGGCCGCGCAGCGGTCCCAGGCGGTCTATCCCACCGTGGTCAAGGCCAAGCCCATCGAGATCACCGGCGGCACCAACGGCTACCTGGTCGACCTGGCCAAGAAGGAGCTGGTGAGCCGGGCCAAGCTGGACGAGGACGCCATCGCCAAGGGTGGTCTGCGCATCGTCACGACCGTGGACCAGAGGTACCAGCAGGCGATGATCGAGGCCATCGCCGACCGCGGTGCGGCCGACGACATCGAGGGCGCGCAGACCGGGATGTCCGCGGTCGAGCCGGGCACCGGGGCGATCAAGGCGCTGTATGGCGGGACCGACTTCGCCAAGCGTCCCTACAACAACGCGGTGGACGCGCACCTGTCGGCGGGCTCGACCTTCAAGGCCTACACGCTGGTGGGGGCTCTGCAGAACGGCTACTCCACACGGTCCCGCGTGAGCGGCTCCTCGCCCTACCAGGTGCCGGGGACCAACGACGAGATCGAGAACGAGTTCAACCAGCAGTACGGCTGGATCGACCTGCGTCAGGCCGCCGCGGACTCGGTCAACACGGCGTTCGTGCGGCTCAACAAGGCGATCGGCCCGGCCGCCACCAAGAAGGCGGCCCTGGACACCGGGATCCCGGGCACCGCGCAGGTCAACGTCGAGGACAACCTCACCAACACCCTCGGCACGGCCACCCCGAGCGTCCTGGACAACACCAACGGCTACGCGACGATCGCGGCCGAGGGCAGGCGCGCGACACCGCACATCATCGCCTCGGTCAAGAGCTCCGACGGGGAGGTGGACTACACCGCGTCGACGAGCACGACGCAGGCCATCGACCGGGACGTGGCCGTGGACGTCACCGAGGCCCTGACCCACCCGATCACCGAGGGCACTGCGTCATACGCCCAGCGGGTCCGGCGTCCCGCCGCCGGCAAGACCGGCACGGCCGAGGACCACAAGGAGGTCTGGTTCATCGGCTATGTCCCGCAGCTGGCCGCGGGGTGCGCGATCTACAAGCCGTCCGAGGACGGCAGGACCAACGTGCCGCTCGGCCGCAACGTCGGTGGCTACAAGTATTGCGTGCCGATCTGGACGCAGTTCATGCGCACGGTGCTGGAGGGCGTCGAGGAGAAGGACTTCCCCGAGCGGGTCGGCGTCAACGACGAGGATCGCAAGAACATCGGCACCCGGCCGCGGTCGACGTCCACGGCGCCGGCGGGCCCGGGTGGCTCGGGCACCTCCGGCACGGGCGACACCGGCCGTGCGAGCGCGCCCGCCACCTCCTCGGCCGCGCAGCCGTCGCAGACGCCGACGCAGGACACGCCGTCGGCGCCGAGCGGCTCCGAAGCGTTCGGCTTGGTCGGCGTGGCCCGGTAGGGGCCGATGCCGATCAGGTCGAGCGTGCCGGGCGGCATCGCGTCCGCCGCCCTGATCTCGTCGGCGCGAGAGACCGACCATCCGATGTGGAAGTCGTGGCGCCCGAGGGCCTCGGCGATTCGCCGTGCGGCGACGGGATCGAGATCGCTCTG
>ERZ501016.452-NODE-452-length-11825-cov-3.910960_pt1 | contig 11825 bp, 11 predicted proteins | sample MGYA00248889_ERZ501016 | MGnify/ENA primary metagenome ERZ501016 (study PRJEB25958, sample SAMN03398594) | human skin metagenome | study: EMG produced TPA metagenomics assembly of the Human Skin Microbiome Metagenome (human skin metagenome) data set. | reverse complement strand
CCCACGGACTTCCTTCACTGGAATCTTTTACCGCTTGACTTTCAAGACGGAATCTTCGCTCGAAAATCAGCCTTCGGCGAAGCCTGATTTTTGAAGAGTGGTATTACTTCTGCACGATCCACTTGTTCAGCAGGTTCTGGTACTCGCCACTGGCCTTCAATCGCGCCAGGGTCTTGTTCGCGGCGGCCACCAGGTCGCTGTTCTTCCTGAAGACCATGCCGTAATCCTCGGCGGCCAGGTCACTGCCGGCCTGCTGAAATTGACCGGGCAGGCGTTTTTGCAGGTCGGTCACGGTGGGCGCGTCCCCGATCAGCGCGGTAATGCGTCCGGCCCGCACGTCCGCCAGGCCTGCGGCGAAATCGTCGTACACCTTGATCGTGGCTCCCCTGGGTTTCAGCAGGTCGTTCGCCACGTACTGCCCGGTGGTGTTCGCCTGCACGCCGATCACTTTGCCTTTCATGCCGGAGTTCCACGGCCAGCCGAATTTTTGCGGGTTGCCGCTTTTCACGATGAACACCTGGGCGCTGCGGTAGTACGGTGCACTGAACGACACGATCTTGGCGCGTTCCGCCGTGATGGTAATGGCACTGAGGGCCATGTCCACCCGTCCGGATGTGACCGACTGCGGCATCAGCGCCCCGAACCCCACGGGCCGAACCTCCAGTTTCACGCCCAGGTCTTTGGCCACGGCCCTGGCAATGTCAATGTCGAAGCCCTGGAACTGCCCGTCCGCGCCCCTGAACTCGAACGGCGCGAAGGTCGGGTCGGTGCCCAGCACCAGCACACCTTTTTTCTTCACCTCGGCCACCGAGGTCGCCTGGGCCACAACGGAAAGGGAAAGCAGCAGAACAAGGGCACGTTTCATGGCGTTAGCTTAAGGCAATCAGGATGGCCCTGAAACCTGCACATCTTTACCAGAGGGCCAGCTTTACCAGAGGGGTTGGGCGGTCTGCGGCGCTTTTGGCGTTGGGGTGGGCGTGACGGGTTTGACCGGGGCAGGCGTAAGCGTACGCACAGGGGCCGGGCGGGCAGGAACAGCCCTGAAGGGCGCGCGGCGGGTCGCCGTGTATCCCGTGGCGGCGACGCGGTTCCCTGCCCCGGTGACGAGGAGGGTGGGGCGCGTTCCAGTCAGGGCTTTACGCCACGTGACGTTGTTGCGGCTGCCCGTCACGACGACCCGCCCCACCTGTTCGATCTGCACGGTGTTGCCACTTCCCGTCACGGTGACGCTGGGGCAGCGGCCCAGCAGGTTCACGCGCCCGTTGGATCCGGTGACGTTCACGGCCCGCCCGGCGCAGTTCAGGTTCTGTGTCCCTGCCGTTATGGCTGGCGCGGGCTGGTTCACACCCACGCGCAAGCCGTTCTGATCCAGCCGGAAGCTCACGTCGTTCGGGGCGCTGCCCGTGCTGAAGCTCACGCCGTTCGGGCCAATGCTGAGGCTTTGCGCCCCGGCCAGGCCTGCACTGCCCAGGAGCACCGCGAGAAGGAAAGCAGTCGTTTTCATGCCTGCACCCTAGAGAGTACCCATGAGCGCCGCCTCCGGCCCGGCTGACCGGCGCTTTCATGAGAGCGCGAAAGGCTCCGGCGGAGCAATGCGCATTTATTTGGAGGGCCGGGCGTTATACGCTTTGGCCGTTGCATGAAGCGCCCGCCCCACCCTTCCACCATTCGGTTCTGGTCCCTGCTGTTCATCCTGATCGCCTGCGGGTGGTGGTGGGTGACCCGCACGCACGCCGGGTCGTGGTGGTGGGCCGCTGTGCTGAACGTCGTGCCGCCGCAGGTGCTGCTGCCCCTGCCGCTGCTCATGGCGTGGCTGGCCTGGCGGGCCAGAAAACGCGGCTGGGTGCTCCTGAACCTCGTCTCGGCGGCTGTCTTCACGGTGTCCGTGGTGGGGCTGCTGCTGCCCCGCGCCGAGCAGCAAGTGAGCGGCACTCCCCTCACCTTCATGACCCTCAACACCAATTTCGCCGGAACCGACCCCGCCGGGCTGGCGCAGGTGGCGTTGCGGGAGGGCGTGCAGGTCATCGCCTTGCAGGAAGCCCTGAACCGCCAGTTCAACCCCGGCGAGTACGAGCGGCACCTCCGCGCCGCTTTTCCCGGCTGGTCGGTCGCGCGTTACGACGAACTGGTCACCATCAGCAAATTCCCCATCCTGAACGTGAGAAGCGTGAAGTTCCCGAATTCCGCGCACGCCGTGCTGGTCACGCAGGTGCGGGCGCAGGGGCAACTGGTCACGGTCGTGAACACGCACCTGCCCGCCCCGAAACTGAAAGCGTCCGCCAGTGACGTCTCCCGGAAGCGGAACCTGCCGGAACGCATGAACGTGACCCTGGACATTCGCCGGGACTTCCAGAAGGTCATCGGCGGCCTCATTCGCGCCGACAGCACGCCCCTCGTCATCGCCGGAGACCTCAATGCCCCGCCGCGCGGCGGCGTGTGGTACCAGTTGCGCTCACTGGGCCTGCGCGACGCCTTCATGCAGGCTGGACGGGGCTTCGGCTTCACGCACCACGCCCTCTTCGGCCACTCCCGCATCGATTACGTGTGGCTGCGCGGCGCAAGAGCACAGCAGACCCGCACCCTCAGAGACCTCCTCAGCGACCACCGGGCGGTCGTGGTGAAAGTCATGCTGCCGGAAACGGGAAGCGGTCAGTAGGGAGTGGGAGGTTGGATCGTAGATCGTGGGAAAAGAGGGATGGAACAACATTGAGGGGGCCGGATTCTCTCCAGGCCCCCTCCCTCTTTGCGCTTTGCTCTTTGCGATCTGCGGCTGTTACCCGCCGTTTCGCAGGAAGGCGGGAATCTCGTAATCCTTGGGGTCGTAGCTGGTGCCGCCGCCGCGCACCGGGCGGACGATGGTTTCGATGGTGCCGCCACGACTCGCTCCCGCCAGGCCGCCGAGGCCGCTGTTGAAGGCTCCCTCGCCGAAACCGGTGGCGATCACGGTGACGCGCACTTCGTCGCCGGCGGCCTCGTCGGGGGTGATGCCGAAGAGGACGTCGGGATCTTCGTAGCCGGTGGCCTCGCGGATCTTCTCGACGATCTCGTTGGCGTCGGTCATGCTCATGTCGTACCCGCCGGTGACATTCACCAGGATGCGGCGTGCGCCCTCGATGCCGCGTTCCAGCAGCGGGCTGTGAATGGCGCTCAGGGCGGCTTCCTCGGCGACCTTCTCGCCCCGGCCCGCGCCGATGCCCATCAGGACGGTGCCGCTGTTGGCCAGCAGGTTGCGCACGTCGGCGAAGTCCAGGTTGATCATACCCTCGACGTTGATGACGTCGCTGATGCCTTTCACGCCGTAGTACAGCACCCGGTCGGCGATCAGGAAGGCTTCGCGGAAGGACACCTTCTTGTCCACGGCGGTCAGGAGTTTCTCGTTGTTGACGACGATCATGCCGTCCACGCGCTCCTGCAACTTGGTGATGTACTCCTCGGCCACGCGGGTGCGTTTCGGCCCCTCGAACTTGAAGGGGCGGGTGACGATGGCGACGGTCAGGATGCCCATTTCCCGGGCGATCTCGGCCACCACCGGGCTGCTGCCGGTGCCGGTGCCGCCGCCCATTCCGGCGGTGATGAACAGCATGTCGGTGTCGTCGAGGTATTCCTTGATGCGTTCGCGGTCTTCCAGGGCGGCCTGCTCGCCGACTTCGGGGTTGGCCCCGGCACCCAGGCCGCGGGTCAGGCGGTCGCCCAGTTGAATACGCACTTCGGCGTGGTTCTTGGCAAGCACCTGAGCGTCGGTGTTTGCTGCAATAAATTCGACTCCTTCGAGTCCCGATTCGATCATGCGGTTGACGGCATTGTTGCCGGCCCCGCCCAAGCCAATTACGCGAATTCTGGCCGCTTGCATCAATTTCTCCTCACTGAAGGCCTCTACTCCCGGCGTTTGGTCGGGGGGCCGTTATTTAACTTCGGACAGTGTAGCGTACCCCACCGTGGCACTTGCCTCAAGGCAAAACGCCCCACCCTCTCACGAATGCGGCGGGCGGTTCAGAACCAGTCTTTCATGATCTTGCGCAGGCGGTCGCCCAGGCCGGGCTGGTTGGACTTGGGTTTGCTGGGCGCGGCGGGTCTGGTGTCCGGGGTGGGCGCGGTGGAAATAACAACCGGGCCTTTCGGGCCTTCGGGCTGGGGGGCGGGCTGCCCGGATGTGGGCGTACCCACGGCGTTGCCGGCGGTGCCCGGGCGTCCGGTGGCGCTGTCACCGCGGAGCTGGGCCGGCGTGGTCTGGTGCTGGCCCTGAAGCTGCTCGCCGCTGAACACGCTGAGGGGCACCTTGCCGTCCTGGCCGATGCCGTACAGCACCATGCCGACGCTGCAGGCGAATTCGGGGCTGGACACGATGTCGCTGAGGCCCGCGATGCCGCGTGGCTGGCCCAGGCGGGTGGGCAGGCGGAAACGGTCACGCGCCAGGTCGACCGCGCCGCGAAGCTGGGCCGCGCCGCCGGTCAGGACGACCGACTGGGCCACCAGTTCCACCGGGCCGAGCGCCTGGTCGATCTCGTCGCGGATCAGGCCGTAGATTTCGTTGACGCGGGGCTTGATCACGCGGGACAGCTCGAAGGCGCTGATGGCGTGGGTGGTGCCGTTGGCGGTGGTGATTTCCAGCGTCAAGTCCTGATCGGCCAGTTCCGGGAGGGCCGCGCCGTAACGTTTCTTGACGTTCTCGGCCTCCTCCATGGGAATTTTCAGGATCTGCGCCAGGTCGGCGGTCACATGTTCGCCGCCAATGGGAATGCTGGCACTGTGCGCGAGGTTACCGCGTTTGAACACGCCGATGTCGGTGGTGCCGCCGCCCATGTCGATGACGATGGTGGTCTGCATCTGCTCGCCAGCTTCCAGCGTGGCAAGGCCGGATGCGAGGGCGTGCAGCACGAAGCCCTCGACCTGAAGGCCGGCCTCCTGCACGCAGCGGCGCAGGTTCAGGAGCGGTCCGGCGGTGCCGGCCACGATATGCACGTCGACTTCCAGGCGCACGCCGTGCATCCCGACGGCGCTCTTGATGCCTTCCTGGCCATCCACGACGTACTCCTGCGGGAGGGTGTGCAGGATTTCCAGGTTCGGGTCGAGCGGGACGGCGCGGGCGTTCTCGATGGCACGGTCGACGTCGGCCTGGTTGATTTCCTGGTTGCGGCGAATAGCTGCGAGGCCGTGACTGGTAATCGCCTTGGCGTGGTTACCGGCGACGGAGACGAACACGCTCTTGACTTTCACGCCGCTGACGCGCTCGGCGGCCTGGACGGACTGTTTGATGGCGTGGGTGGCGCGTTCCAGGTTGACGACGCTGCCGCGCTTCATGCCCTCCGAGGGGACGCTGCCTTCACCGATGATGTCGACTGCGCCGCCGGGCATGACCTCGCCGATGACGGTGGTGATTTTGGTGGTGCCGATGTCCAGGCCGACAATGATATTGTCTCGCATTACTGAACACTCACCCCCCACGGATAGACGTTGATTTTCTGGTTAGGGTACATGCCGATACTCCCAGCATACTTCAAGAGGGATTTCAGGTCGCCACCCCACACGGTTCCGGCAGCGGTTTTCACCGTTAATCCAGAAGGGGTGTACGCAACCGATTGCACAGTGTACCGCGCCAGAGCATGAGCAACGAGCACCGCATCAGGCAGCCTGTCCGGCCCCCAACCAGAAACTACGGGCAAAGTCTCGAACCCCTTTTTCCACGGCAGCAAACGCCCATCCTGCGCCACCAGCACCGGCTGCCCCTGACGGTTCTGCATCCGAAGGAACGGCTGGCGCTCCGTGACCTCCAGCGTGACCGTATCGGGGAATTTCCGCGTGACCACCGCCGACTGCACCCACGGGTTCTTCAGCAGCCCCTCCGCCCGCCCACGCCCGTAGTACAGCCAGCCCGGCGACCCGCGCAGGCCCGCCAGTGACTTCACTTCCGCTTCGCTCAGCACCTTATTGCCCGTCACCGCCACCTGACGGACGGGCAACGCGAACCAGCTTGCCAGCCCGAGCGTCAGCAGAAGCGTCAGGCCGCCCGCCGTCCACCACACCCACCGCCGCACGCGGGACGCCGGGCGCAGGCGCGGGGGCAGGGTCGCCACGTCCACGGGCTTCACGTCCGGGTTCACGTCTGGCACGGGGTGGCTGGCCAGTTCTGTCATCTGTTCGGCCACGTCGCTCGGTTCCAGGAACTCCGTGTCGAACGGGTCGGGGAAGTCCTCGTCATCCAACGCTTCAGCGGGAATGTCCGCTGGTTCGGGTTTCAGAGGTTTCGGGGCGCGGCGGAACATATCTTTATCTCAACTCCGCTGTTTGAGCCTGGGAGAGTTCAGGCCGTTCAGGCCACAGTTCGTACTCCAGTTCCATCGGGACGCTCACCTTCTCCCGGATGACTTCCAGCAGCGCGTGAACATCTGCTGCGGTGGCCCCGCCCAGGTTGACGATGAAGTTCGCGTGTTCCGGGGCGATCATGGCGTTTCCGACCCGCGTTCCTTTCAGGCCGGCCTGGTCGATCAGCAGTCCGGCGCTGACCTTCTGCCCGCCGGGCAGGGTGGGGTTCTTGAAGGCGCAGCCGGGCGTCTTATTCTTGGGCTGGCCCTTGCGGGCGTGGTCGGCGGCGTCCATCCTGGCTTGCACCTCGTCGGGCGTGCCGCGCTTCAATTTCAACCTGACCCGCGTGACGATATGGTTGCGGGGAATGCCACTGTTGCGGTAGCCCCAGTTCAGGTCGGCGGGCGTGACCTGCTTCACCCCGTCAGGCGTGGCAATTTCGATGGTGTGCAGGCCGTCGAACATCTCGCCGAAGCGCGTACCGGCGTTCATCCACACGCTGCCGCCCACCTGGCCGGGAATGCCCACCGTGCCCTCCAGGTTGGAGAGGCCCAGTTTTTGCAGCGCCCGCACCAGTCCGGGCAGGGGAACGCCGCCGCCCACCCAGCCGGTCACGATTTCGGTGTCGCCGGAGAAGGTCGGGTCGGGTTCCAGGTCACGCTCGGCGAACGGCCCACTCAGGCGAATGACGCGCTCCGGCACGCCCTCGTCGGAGATGACGAGGTTGCTGCCGCCGCCCAGGATCCGGTACGGCTGCTCCATCGCCTCGGCCAGTTGCTCGTGCGTGGACACGAACCACACCTCGGACTCGCCGCCCACGCCCAGCGTCGTGTATCGGGCGAGGGGCAGGCGTTCCACTTTCGCCCCGGTGCGGCTTTCGCTCATCGGGGCACTCCGGCCAGGTCACGCGACACCTGCCATACATCGCCCGCGCCCATGGTCACGATCAGGTCGCGGGGCTGAGCAGTTTCTTTCAGGTGCGCCAGCATCGCGGCCCGGTCCGGGTAATACGTGATGTCGGCGTGGCCGTTTGCCTTCATGCGGTCGCTGATCAGCGTGGCGTGAATGCCCTCGATGGGCGGTTCGGACGCGGCGGCGATATCAAGGAGCAGCACCTCGTCGGCTTCCATCAGCGCGTCGGCCAGTTTGGGCCAGCTCTGTTGGGTTCGCAGGTAACGGTGCGGCTGGAACACCACGCGCACCCGCCGCCCGGTCTGCTTCCCGGCCTGCACGGCGGCGGCCACCTTGGTGGCGTTGTGGGCGTAATCGTCGACGATCAGTGCGCCGTTCAGCTCGCCCACTTTCTGCCAGCGGCGACCAGGGCCGTGAAACTCGGCGAGGGCCGCCGCACCTTTCTCGAAATCTCCGCCGTACAGGTCGACGATGGCGAGGGCCGCCAGGCCGTTCAGGACGTTATGCACGCCCGGCAGTCCCACGCGCCCCTGGCCCAGTACCCGGCCCCGGTGGGACACGGTGAAGGTGGTGCCTTCCTCGTCGGGGCGCAACTCCGTGGCGCGGTAATCGGCATTCTCGGCCTGACCGTAAGTCAGGGTGGCCTGCGCGTCCTGGCACAGGCTCAGCAGGCCGGGCCAGTCGGCGCAGGCCAGCACGCGCCCCGCCTGGCCCACGAACCGGGCAAACGCGGCGTGCTGTTCCTCCACGGTGGCCCAGTAGGTGGCCTGGTTGCCGCCCACGTGGTCATCCTCGGCATTCGTGAACACGGCGGTGTCGCAGCGCAGGTCGGCGAAGCCTTTATCCGACTCGTCCACCTCGGCCACGAAGGGGCCGGTACCCACGCGGGCGTTGCTGCCGCCGAACTCGGGCACCTTGCCGCCCACGAAGGCCGAGGGGTCGAGGCCCGCGCCGTGCAGGGCCACCGCGATCATGCTGGTGGTGGTGGTTTTGCCGTGCGTGCCGATCACCCCGACGCTGGGGCCGGAGCGCAGCAACTCGTCCAGCAGGGCCATGCGCGGGCGGATCTCCGCGCCCATCTTCTGCGCGGCCAGCAGTTCCGGGTGCGTCTTGGGCACCGCCTCGGAAGCCACGATCACGTCCACCTTTCCGAAAGGCGCGTCCAGAACGTGCGCGGCGGCGTGATCCTGCGCGACGGGAATGCCCTCGTGGACAAGCTGGGCGGTCAGTTCGGTGAGGTGTTCGTCGCAGCCGCTGACCTTATGGCCTTTCGCCACCAGCAGGCGAGCGAAGGCGCTCATGCCGATGCCACCGATGCCCAGCAGGTGGTAGTGCAAAGGAGCCGTGGGCAGTGAGGTCGAGGGGATAGCGGCGGAAGTCTGGGAGTCAGTCATGGTTCTTTAGGGGGTCGGGGAGAGGTGGTGTTCGATCAGGTCAGCGAAACGGGCCGCTGCACCCGGCTGAGCGCGGCTGTGTGCGGCGCCGCGCATGACCGCCAGATTCCCCGGCTGCACACACTCTAACACCGCCTGCCCCAGCCGCCCGGAGACGTCCTTCTGCTCCACCACGCGCCCCGCCCCCGCCGCCTGCACGCTGGTCGCGTTGTGAAACTGGTGGTTCTCCGCCGACTCCGGCAGCGGCACCATGACCAGCGGCACGCCATGAAACGCCGCTTCCGCCAGGGTGCTGGTGCCCGCCCGCGTAACGCCCAGGTGGGCTGCCGACCACGCCGCCACCGCGTCCACGAACGGCGACACGTGATACCACGGCAGATGCGCCACTCTGGGCGTCACCTGCTCGATCCAGCGCGGCCCGGTCTGGTGCAGCACCTGCACCGCCCGCCCGTCCAGCAGTCCACTGGGGAAAATCCCTTCCAGAATGCCGGGAACGTTCTCGTTCAGGAACAGGGAACCCTGCGAACCGCCCATGACCAGCAGCGTCAAGGGGCCGTCCTGCAAGCCCAGTTGTCGCAGGGCTGCGCCGCGCTCCAGGCGGGTCTCGCGGACGGGCATCCCGACCAGCGCGGCCTTGTTTACATCCAGTCCCTTCACTTCCTGGTACGACGTTCCGACCGCTTTCGCGCGGCCCACCGCGAGTTTCTGCGTCAGGCCCAGCAGGGCGTTCTGCTCGTGCAGCACCGTGGGAATGCCCAGCGACTGGGCCGCCAGAATGCCCGGCAGACTGGCGAATCCGCCGTAGCCCACCACCGCGCCGGGTTTCCTCTCGGCCAGCACGCGCCGCGCCTGCACCACCCCCGTCGCCGCCCGCAACAACTGGCGCGGGTCAGCCAGGCCCTGACCACTCCGTGCCAGTTTTCCGGCGTCCACGCCGACAAATTCCAGGCCCTGCTCGGCAGCCACGCGCTCCTCCATGCCGCCACGCTGCCCCAGCATCAACGCCGAATGACCACGCGAAATCAACTCCCGCGCCGTCGCCACCGCCGGGTAAATGTGCCCACCCGTGCCGCCCGTTGCCATCACCACCAGACTCATTGAGGGTCAGTGTAGAGCAGCCGGAAGTGAGGAAAGGCGGAGGCGCGATTACCAGTTGCCCGGCACGCTGGACGTTAAGTCCTGCTGTGCGGGTTGCAGTGGCCCCGGGCGGCTGGCATCCAGCAGCCGGGCGACGCTGTTGGCGAAATTGCGTGACCAGTACACCAGAAACGCCAGCAGGCCGTACAGGAGGACGCCTGCCAGGGCAAGCCAGGCGACATTCCGTATGAATGATCTGATGAGGCGCATGGTTTCCGCGTCGGGCGGGGCGGTGGTGGAGTCGTTCTTCAGCATCCAGTTGAAGAATGCCGGGAAAAAAACCAGCATGGCTGTTCCGGCCAGGGCGTTCAGCAGGCCCAGGATGAGCAGCACGAGCGTAAAAATGAGCCAGCCGTCGAGGCTCCGCGCGAAGGGCCGCACCGGGAAGGTGGCGTTGCTGGTACGCGTGACCACGGCGTCCAGCCAGCGTTTCACGGCGGCCAGGCCCAGCCACGCGATGAGGGCCGCGGGCAGCGTGCCGATCACGCAGCCAATGACACTGAACACGATGGGGGCATGACGGTCTCGGCAGTGTCCGCGCCCGTCCCGAGGCCCGTGGCGGCGAGCAGCGCGGCGTAAAACAGGGCGGTCAGAACCCCCGTGATGACCGGGAACCATTACCCCAGCGTGATCCACGGGCGCACCGTGCGGGCCTGCCGCAGGAGGCCGCCCGCGTTTTCGCTGCCGGGTTCCAGTGTCCAGCGCTGCACCGCCGCGACCGCTTTTCTGACGACGTTCAGGCACCACACGTTGAGGACTGTTCCCAGCAGGGTCAGACCCGCCGTGACCGCCCAGAACCAGCCGGGAATGTCTTTCATGGTGTCCCTTAATTCCTGCTGCTCGGCGGGCGTCAGGGGTGCACCCCAGCTTTGCAGCAGCTCGGGCAGGGAGCGGCTTACCCACAGGGCACCCAGCACACCCAGGAGAGCGCCCACGATGTTCAGCCCCAGCAAGACCAGCAGTCCGCTTTGAATGCGGTTTCCGTTCACTTCCACGCCGGCGCGGGCCTGCTGCGCCTCGTGCGGCGTGACGGGCGAGTCCACGTAACTGGCGGGCAGGGTGGGCAGCTTGATCATGTGCTCATGCTGCCACGCGTGGGGGGAGGTGACGAGGCAAATCCTTGACCCCCCACCCCGCAACCTTTACCCTGTACCTCATGACGGCCTGCGCCACCACCACTACTCCGTAGGGCGGTGCCTGTGCTGGCCACCGCCCCGCAGGACGTGCGTGGGCGGTTTTCATTTGGAGGAATGATGCGCGTAGCGATTGTCGGAGCGACCGGAGCGGTAGGGCACGAACTGATGCAGGTGCTGGAGCAGTCCCAGAAGCGGGGCAGCCTGAAGATCGACGAGTTGCAATTGTACGCTTCCCCGCGCAGTGCCGGGAAAACCCTGCCGTTTGGCGGGCAGGAGTTGACGGTGCAGGTCACGCCGGAAGGCCCGATCGACGCGGACATCGTGCTGGCCTCGGCGGGCGGCAGCGTCAGCAAGGCCCTGGCACACCAGTGGGCGTCGAACGGCGCGATTGTCATCGACAACAGCAGCGCCTTCCGGTACGACGTGGACGTGCCGCTGGTCGTGCCCGAGGTGAACGGCCCGGACGCCCTGAAGCACCAGGGCATCATCGCCAACCCCAACTGCACCACCGCCATTGCCGTGGTCGCGGTGGCCCCCATTCACCGCAAGTACGGCGTCAAGCGCATGATCGTCAGCACCTACCAGGCGACCAGCGGCGCGGGGCAGAAGGGCATGGATGAACTGCTGGCCGAGACGCACAAGGTGCTGCACGGTCAGCCGGCTGGCAACCAGGAATTCGCTCACCCGATTCCTTTCAACGTGATTCCGCACATCGACGTGTTCCAGGACAACGGCTACACCAAAGAGGAAATGAAAGTTGCGTGGGAAACGCACAAGATTATCGGCGACGAGAGCATCAAGGTCAGTTGCACCGCCGTGCGCATTCCGACCCTGCGCACGCACAGCGAGGCGATCACACTGGACCTGGAGCGCCCCGCCACCCCGGACCAGATTCGTGACCTGCTGGCAGGCGCACCCGGCGTGGAAATCCGCGACAACCCGCAGG
>ERZ501016.451-NODE-451-length-11825-cov-18.753696_pt1 | contig 11825 bp, 11 predicted proteins | sample MGYA00248889_ERZ501016 | MGnify/ENA primary metagenome ERZ501016 (study PRJEB25958, sample SAMN03398594) | human skin metagenome | study: EMG produced TPA metagenomics assembly of the Human Skin Microbiome Metagenome (human skin metagenome) data set. | reverse complement strand
GTTGGAGGCACGCGCTCACTCAGGTCCGTCGTACACCACTCTGCTGGACTTCACTTCATCTCCCGCCATCTGGATTGATGCCTAGGCTGGGCACCATGGACCGACGCAGCCTGCTCCGGCTCACGGGAGGCCTGTCGCTGGCCGGCGCTCTGGGCGCTTGCTCCTCCACCTCGGGTGGGGTAACCAGCACGTCGGCAACATCGACGCCGACTACCTTCCCCCCGGAGCGAATCGACGGGGGCACCTTCCGCTCACGTCTGCGCGGCAACCAGGACACGCCCTGGTTGCTCCTCTACCCACCGGGGTACGGACGCGGCGCCAGGCTGCCGGTCCTGATCACCTTGCATGGGACGGGCAGCGGCGAGGAGACGCCATGGATCCTTCGATGGCCCGAGACATCAGAGGCGCTGGCCAAGGAGGGTCTCCCGCCCTTTGCCTGCGCGGGGGTCGCTGGAGGTGACACGTGGTGGCACCGACGCACGGACGGCACCGACAGTGGCGCCATGGTGATCGAGGAGCTCATCCCGTTGCTCGCATCCCGAGGTCTGGATACACGCCGTGTGAGCTTGTACGGCTACTCCATGGGCGGCGTCGGCGCGATCTATCTCGCCACTCAGCTACGGCAACCCCGGGTGGCCTCGGTGGTGGCAGCCAGCACGCCGTTCATCCCGTCGTTCGAGGTCAGCCAAGGCGCCTACGACTCTCCTGCGGACTTCGCGCAGCACGACATCCGCACCCTGTGGCCCCGCCTGTCCGGCATCCCCGTCCGGGTGGACATCGGCGAAGAGGACCAGTTCCTCCAGACCAACAGGGACTTCATCCCCACGGCGCGTCCTGCGCCCGAGTTCCACATCAGCCCCGGAGGGCACAACCGCGAGTTCTGGGGTGGCGTGGCGCTGGATGAGCTGCGTTTCGTCGCCCGCCATCTCTGACGCAGCCGTCAGGCGTGAGCGTCGCCACCGTCGAGGGCGCCCGCCTCGTCCTCGGTCCGCAGCAGCCAGAAGGCACCGGCGAGCGCGAGGACCAGTCCGACGGCCACCTGCGGCAAGGTGCCGGGCCGGGTGTGCTCGCCGAGCAACCCGATCCCGAAGGCGGCGGGAAAGACGGTGGCCATGCCGTAGTTGCAGCCCAGTACGGGTGCGGCATGTCCGCGGGCCAGCCCCTTGGTCAGGTGGACCTGGCCGAGGACCATCCCCGTCACGATCAGGGCGCCGGCAACCCAGTTGATCACCGGCAGCTCCCAGAACCTCCAGAGGGGGTGTGCGTGGTCCCCGATCAACAGGCGCGCGCAGATCGCGGAGAAGGAGAAGCCGAAACCTGCCAGCAGCCCGTTGACCACCGGCCCCTCGGGAAGCAGGAGCCCCAGCGCACATGCCGCGGCGCACCCCAGCAGGACGACGACGTCTCGCGACTCGATGGGAGGTGGGGGACCCGTGATGGTCACCATCCCCAGCGCGGCGATGCCCGCGACGACAGCCAGGACCGCCACCGCGTCCGACGCGCGGAGCCGGCGCACACCCTGCACGTGCTGGATGACGGCGGTCACCGCCAGCGCCGACGTCACGCAGGCCTGCACGATGAGCAAGGGGAGGAATCGACGCGCGAACAACGTGAACAGGAATCCAGCACCTTGGAGCAGAGTGCCCACCCACCAGCTCCCCGACCGGAGGGCGCCACCCTCCGCCTGTGAGCCCTTGTGCAACCGAGCCCCCGAGATACCGTAGGCGAGGACGCCCAGGACGAGCATGACGATGGCAAGGATCACGAACTCACGCTAACCCGCCCCGTGGCCCTGCCGTTCGACCGCCGAGCCCCAGCGGCCTCACGCCTGTCCTTCGTCCGGGACGCGGGCCGTGTCGCCGTGGTCGCTGCCGCGCCTGCCTTCGGCCCCGTCCGTCCCCTCGGGAGCAGGGGTTCGAGCTGCGCGCACCAAGGCCCTGATGGCATAAGCGAGGCCGATGCCGAGGAGCGCCCCCACGAGACCCCCGATCGGAGGACTCACCGGGTCAGACCTCTTGGCCACCTGGGCCGGGTCCACCACAGCGACGTTCACGGACTCGTTGGTCGGCTTCTCGCGACCGTAGGTTTGCAGGAGGACTGTCCTCAGCTGCTCGGACACGGCCGCCGCGATGTCATGCGACCTGGAGGCTTCGGGGGCGCTCGCCTCGACGTTGATGAGGATCGTCTTGGCGGGCGAGCTCACCTTGACCATGGGAGCGAGCGACTGGGCGCCGCCAGACATCCCGAGCCGCGCCGCAGCGGGTCCGAGCACCGAGTCGGTGGAGCCGAACTGCGCCAGGGTGGGCACGCGGTCGAGGAACGTGGCGGCCCCTTCGGCCGTGTTCGGGGACACGAGCAGGGTTGCCCTGGACACGTAAGGAGAGTGGATGGCGGCGGTCGCGATCGCCCCGACCACAGCACCGACGACGGCGGCGGTCGCGAGAGGAGCGATCGACTTCACCGTCTGCATCGACCCGCCTCGTCGAGTCACTGAGCGCGCCGCCCGCCTCTCGGCCGACTGGCTGTCCCTGACGATGAGCAACGAGAGGAGGAGGAGCGGCAGGAGGGCCGCCCCCAGAACCGCCAGGACGGGAGGTGAGAGCTTCCCCGCGGGCTCGGCGGTGTCAGCGTGCTCGACCACCGAGGCATCCACGGCCTGCGCCTTGGTGATGGCCCCGCCGAACCCGCCGTTGAGCTCCCTGGTGTAGCTGTTGGCCACAGCCTCGGTCAGCTGGATGGCACGCCCCTGGTCAGGGTCGGTGCCGGACACGAGGACCAGGTACGTGCCGTCGCCGTAGGTGCCCGTGATCTGCGACGAGAGGTCTTTGACGTCGAACTGGGCGCTCACCGGGGCGAGCACGCGCTGCGACGTCGCCAGCTGTGCGTAGCTCGGCACCCGGGCGAGGAGGCTGGGGGCACCCTCGTTCGTCGCCGAGCTCATCACGACAGCAGCGGAGGATGTCCACCCAGGGGCCATCAGTCGTCCGGCCGCGTACCCCAGGGCGGCCCCCAGGAGGAGGGCCACCACCAGGGCCTTCCAGGCACCGGAGATCGACCTCGAGATCTGAGCAAAGCTCACGGTGTCACACCCTTCGACGTTTCCTGGGAGTCAGACAACCCGTCACCCCTGCGCTCGGCCTCTGACGCCGTCAGGTCCCTCACCACGCCGCGCAGATACTCCGTGACAAAGGTACGGGCATCGACCGAGAGAAGCCCATGGTCGAGCACGTCCTGTCGCTGGGACGTGATCTGCTGACCGCCAGCTCGCGGTCCCACGAAGGCGTCGTCCCCGCCGATGCTCGCGAAGGACGGCCAGTCGTCGTTGCCGAACAGGTAGTCGAACGAGGTGTCCGAGGGAGCAGCGCCCACCAGGACGGAAGGGTCCTGTGCCAGACCCACCCTTGCTGCCCGTAGGCGAAGACCGTCAGGGACTGCTCCTACAGCCCAGCGCGCCGCTGCTATCAGGAGCGTCCATACCGGTCCACGGCCCCGGACGAGCCCGGTGTCCTCGGCCTTCGCGACCGACGTACCTTCGACCGGCTCGGGACTCGTCCCGGCAGCTGCCGTCGCAAGGTCGAAGACCCCGCGGGCCACGTTGATGCGGTCCTTGGCCGCAAGCAGGGCTCGATAGGGCCGCGGAGACAACCCCCAGACCGGATTGTTGAACCCCACCACCCGATCGACGCCTCCGCCTCGTGCAGATAGGCCGGCGTACCACGCACCGGCGCAGATTCCGACGCACACGATAGGGCGCCCGCGGTCAGCGCAGGCCCGGACGATGGCGCGATAGTCCTCGACCCCTCGGTCGGAGTACGGAAGCGGCTCACGGTGGCGCATCGGGTTGCTGAGATCTCCCGTACCTCTCCGGTCGGTGCGGATCACGCGGGCCCCGGCCGCAGCCAACGGACCACTCATCTGTGCCCACAGACCGCCTGGACCGCACATCGACTCCATGGAGCCCTGAGCGCAGACGACGGTGCAGGACGATTCCCTGTCCAGCGATTCGCTGACGACTGCGGGGAGCCCGAACTCCGTGATGGCGGTGAACGTGTGCGAGACGGCTCCGTCCGTCGTGGTCTCCACGTAGCTGACGACCGGAGACCACGCACGAGCCGGCCGGGGTGCCGAACGTGGGACCCAGGCGACGATCTCGTCCAGCGAGGCAAACGGTGTGGTCGCGTGAGCGACATCCGTGGCGTAGAGAGCGCTGGACACAGACTCATCGGCCTCGTGACGGACGGCGCACGCTGGTGTCGTCGCTCCCGGCTCAGCGAGGTTCCGCAGGCTGCTCACCTGAGCCTTCGTGTACAGAGCCCCCAGTATCTCGGTGCCCAGGTCGCTGCGCGGCGGGGTGCTGACCGACAACCGTCGAATCGCTCGCTGGCCCCTCAGCCAACGCCTGGGCTCCACCGGCTCCCAGGCGAGCAGGTTCCCGCGGGCCCGTTCGGGCAACATGGCGGCCACGCAGGCACCCATCCGCAGGCCGATGACGCTGAGCGGCACGTCAGGGGCGAGCGAACGCGCCAGCTCCACGACGGCTGCGAGATCGCTGACCAGCTCGCCGGCCAGGTCGTCGCCCACACGCCCCTGGGAGTCACCGTCGCCCGTGAACGCGAACCGGACCGCGATGAAGCCCTCATCTGTGAGCTGGCAGGCCAGTGACCTCATCGCTCGGTAGGTGATGGCCCATTCCCGGGCTATGGGCGGCGCCAGCACCACGACCCCCCGCGCTTCGCCATTCTGTGGTCGGTGCACCTGCACGGCGAGTGCACCGCCCGGCCGGATGACCCAGGTAGGCGTGCTCGATGTTGCTCGGATCGTTGTCATCGTCCCCAGTCTCCCCGCACTCGTTCATCCGCGCCGTGGTCCACGGCGCGATCAGCAGCCCCAGCGAGCAAAAGTCTTCGCGTATCCGCCCCCCTGATAGGCGAGCTGGTACCAGCGGTCGTAGGGCTGGCGAACTTCTTGCATTTTCACCTCGCCCGCGATGCACCGCCCAAGGAGGATCCGTGCCCGCTCCACGTGGGGTGTGTAGGTCAGTGCTCGCACGGACGACCAGCCATGTTCACGCATGAGCCGGGCCACGGATCGAGCCTCCCCCTGGGTCGTGGCCGGGCTCGGGTCGAAGCAGTAGACGGGGTAGGGCATGCCACCTCGGCACGGCTTGGGCACCTCCCACAACGTGTCGGAAGGGTGTGCGCTGACCACCATCACGTCGGCCTCGGCTCGCGACATCAGGTCCTCCGCCACGGACAGTCGCGCGGGGGTGGATGGCCCCAGCACGAGGAGGACGTCCGTCTTGCCGCCGGCATCGCTTCGGGGGGCGTTCACGGTCCACGCCAGTACGGCGACCAGGCAGGCACCCGTGGCGGCCACCACCGCCAATGCAGGGACCAGGAAGCGGCGGATCCGCGCAGGCATCATCATCGCGCTCGCCGAAGCGAATCGACGACGTCAGCCATGAAGCCCCTCCAGCTCATCGGCCCATCCGCAGCCTCCAGCTCTGCCATCGAGACCGGCGTGTAGGCCTCAGGGTCCAGCAGGTGGTCGATCGCCTCGGCCAGCGCGCCTGCGGCGACAGCCGTGGCCACCCGGCCTGCGCCCGCCGCGGTCACCTGCTCTGACAGGCCACCGACGGGGGTCGCCACGACGGGAACGCCCAGCGCCAGCGCCTCGGTGAGAACCCCCGACTGGCTGGCCTCACGGTAGGGCAGCAGCAGCAGGTCGAACCCGGCGATGGTCTCCATGACCTCGGTGTCATCGACCCACCTGTCCTGCAGGTCGAGCCACTCCTCACGGTCCGGAACCGCCGATGAGATCCCCTTCCCCACGAGCCGGACCACCACGTCCCGACCTCGACCCCTCAGCAATCTGCCCGCCTCGACCGCCAGATCGAACCCCTTGTACGCCACTACTCGGCCGAACATGCCCAGGACGACCGGGCGGTCATCAGGAAGAGAGCGTGCCGACGAACGAGGCGTCTCCCGGCCCATGATGGGTGGCAGATGGGTCAGGTCGACCTGATTCGGGCGAAATCCCCAGTCCCGCAGAGCGATCCGCCGCACCGACTCGCTGAAGACGACGACGCGGTTCGCCGGGCGGAGGTGCATCCTGCGAAGCCTGTCATGGAGCCTGGAGGCCTCGCCGAGGTGCAGCTGACCATCGTGCAGGCAATGGACGTACGAAGCGCCCCCGAGGCGAAATGCCCAGGTGACGAATGACTGGAGGACTTGGTCCATGGGCACGAGGACCACGTCGACGCGATGCCGCCTCAGGAACAGCACCAGCCGGGTCAGCGTCAAGGGAAGCTTGATCAGTGCCCTCGGCACATCACGCGCAGAGGCCCAGGTGCGGACGGGGAAGGAGCCGAGCCCCAGCTCGGCGAAGTCCTGAGCGATCTCGGCGTCGGACGAGTAGGAGATCAGGGCTCGCACACCCGGGACGCCCCGGAGGCTGTCGGCGATCCTGAGGGTTAGTGCGGGCCCCGACGCCGTGCGACCCCAGTGCAGCACGAGAACCGTCAGCTCACCCCGATCCACGACGGTCACCTTGCCTCCCGGTTGCGCGCGGGGATCCCGACGGCCACGGCGTGCGGGGGCACGTCCTTGACGACCACGGCGTTCGCCCCCACCTTGGCACCGTCTCCGACACTGACCGGGCCGATGACTCGGCAACCTGCTCCGAGAAACACATCGTCCCCCAGCACCGGGAACCCGTCGGGATTCGCCTGGTCCCCACCCAGGCCGCCGAGCGTCACACCCTGCTGAATGGTGCACCTGGCACCCGCCCGGACGTGTTCGCCGACCACCACCCCCGTGGGGTGGAACAGCGCGAGGCCTGGCCCCAGCTGAGCCTGCCAGGCGATGTCCGCCCCAGTGACCAGGTGATTGAGCTGCTTGACGAGGGTTCCGAGAAGCGGGTGCTTGGCGCCGGCTGCCTGGGACAGGCGGAAGAGGCCCGTTGCCAGCATCCTCACGGTGACGATGCGGGAGAGGCCGCCCGCTCGGACGAGATCTTGCTTGAAGGCGTCAGACCACATGGTTCGGCTCCGTTCGGCTGCGTGCGGCTAGTGGGGCTCGGCGCGAGGGGAGCTGCTGTGCCCGCGCTAACACGAGGAAGAAGAGTGGCATCGTGGGGAGGCTGTGCCGGAGGTAGGAGCCGAAGTCGGGCTCGAACAGGGCCTGGGCGAAGATCAGGGCAAAGATCATGCTCACCGCCCGCGTCAGGCCCACATCGACTCTCAGACGGCCTGCTTGCAGCAATCGGCGGAGCGACAGGACGAGGCCTACCCAGAGGCCGATCGTGACACCGCAGAAGACGAGGTAGAGCGGGTTCGGGGACAGGAGGAGCGGCAGAGGAACGATGAGGGTCGCCAGCGTCAGCCACGCATTGAGCCCGCCCAGGACCGGGTTGGCCGTAGGCAGATAGTTCTGGATGGCCGACTGTGCATCCTGGGAGAAGGTGCGGCTCTCTGAGACGACGTCGCGAGCGTAGGAGAGTGGCTGCCCCATCACCGCCTGCAGTCCGAAGGCCATCACCACATATCCAACCAGCGCCAGGATCGGGAGCCACCCCATCGACCGAAGGCGCGGCAGCAACACACGCAGCACGAGATAGAGGCCGGCAATGATGTACCAGTAGGTGCGAATGTGCTGCGCATAGACCGCCATCGCCCCCACGAACGCCAGGTCCATCGACCAGTGCTTCGGCAGGACTCGGAGCAACAGGACGAGGACGACGACCAGGCTTTCCTTCGAGTACTGCGCCAGGTAGACGGCGCTGCTGACGAGGGCGTAGAGCACCCCGGCCGTCGCCAGCGGCCCGAACGTCGACAGACGCCGCCAAGGAACGCAGGTGAGCAGGAGGATCGCGAAGATGGCCATCTGCGCGATCTGAACTTCCGCGTAGTGGTTCATGCCGCCAAGCTGACGATAGATCCAGCCCATCACGATGAACGAGTCACCTGAGGACGGATCTCCGATAGGCATTCGAGAGCGCAGCGTTGCTGAGTCGTAGAAGAACTTCTCAGGGAGCAGCGCCTTGTTGTTCAGTCCCACGATCAAAGAGATCGGGAAGAAGACCGCGACGATAGCGGCCGGCAGTGCCTGGCCGATCGCGTCGTGGTTGAGGCGGGGTCCGCCCGATCGTCTGTGCCTCATAGCTGTTGTGCTCCCCCCAGGAGCCGCCGGCTCCGCCGATGGCGTCCCCGAGCACTGACCGATCGCTTGCCCATCCCGCGCCAGACGAGGGCGATGTAGGCCAGGTCGGTCACGACCTCGACCAGGACACACCACTGAAGTCGGTAGTCTCCCCCGCCGACGATAACCGCGGCGAGCAGCGCTGACTTGCCGACCGCCCACAGCAGACGCGATCGGTCCTCACCGAGCAGCAGCAGGGTGTTGAACATCGCTGAGACCGAGATCATGGCGACGACGTACAACGTGCCTGCGACGCTGACCGTGACCACTTGATGACCGTGCAGGGCGTCCAAGGCGCCGACCACCGAGAGCAGCGGCAGGGCGACGACGATCGTGAGGACACCCAGACCAAGACCCGCGTAGAGCTGCCCTTTGACCCCGCGCAGCACGTCACGGGGTCGGTGGTCGCGAACGCCCTGCGACACCTGGATGTCGAGAGCGGGTGCGATGAGCTGCATGCTCACCGTCGTCACTCCGCCGGCCAGGCGCATCAGCCCGGTCCAAGCGTCGTGGTAGACGCCGATGCCGGGGATGATGAGCAGGTTCAGCTGCGAAGCAAGACCGGTGAACGCCGCTGAGACGGAGGCTTCGCGGGTGTCCCTCAGGTATGCCCTCACGCCCGACCCGGTGGTGTCGCGCTCCCGCTGGGTCAGGGTCGCGGCCAGGTCGACCCGGTTCGCGAAGCACACGAAGGTGGCCGCCACCACGTAGGCCAGGCTCGCGGCGAGAACCAGCCCGAAACGCGTCGGCGACCAGAGGCAGGCGATGAGCGTTCCCGCCGCCATGGCGGCGCCGTAGACAAGGCGACCTGTCGCGATCACCGGGTAGTTGCCGTAGCGGACCGCCGCACCCGCCGTCATGAGGTACAGGGCCTGGCAGGCGGTCATGCCACCCCATGCGAGCGAGATCGCGGCGGGACCCGGCCGTCCCGCCAGGGCCAAGCCCGCTCCAGCAGCGAGCAGGAGGAGGCACACTGCCGAAGCGAATCCACCGGAGGCCAGGATGGCGGACCGCATGCGGTGGGCCTCCCTGATCCTGGGGAAGACACTGGGGAAGCCGAGCGTGAAGGTATAGGACAGGACCTGCGCTCCGGCGCTGGCGACGAGAAGTGTCGAGAGCTGCTGGAACTCCGCGAAGGCGATCGGCATGAGCATGGCAAGGAAGCTCAGCCCCTGCCCGAGCAGACCCAGCCATCCCCGACGCAGCACTCCGAGTGCCTTCGTCGCGACGGACACCGTCCCGGTACGTCCTTGGTCGGTGAGGGCCGGCTCCAGGTCTGGGCTGGTCATGACAGTTCCTTCACCAGCGTGTCGAAGCCCGGCTTGGGCTTCCACGAGGAGTCGAGGAGACCATAACCACGCTCCGCGCCCGCGAGGGGGTCACGCAGGTCATACCACCCGACCATCGAGGCTCCCCCGCGCCGCAAGGACTGGATGTGCGCTGCGCCGTAGCGACCCTGCGTCTGCAGCGTGATGCGGTTGTCGGGATCGACGGGGGCACCCGTCTCGACGATCCACACGGGCTTGGCGTACCGCGCCCGAATTCGTCGGACCCTACCCGCCAGAGCATCGATGAGGGTCGTGTCCGTCCCGCAGTAGCAATCGAGGCCGATGACGTCCAAGGACGAGGCGATGACGTCGAGGGCCGTGACCCACGAAGCCTCCACCGCGTCATCGCAGGGCCACCCGCCAAGGTTCGTGGTGAGCGGCACTCCCGGAAGGGCGGCATGAACCGTCTCCTTCGCGGCATCGAGGGTGCTCTTCAGCTCCAGCCAGTAGCCCGGGTCAGGTCGCAGAGGCGAGTACGTCCGGAAGTGGCCCCGATCTGGCTCGTTGAACACCTGCCAGGCGTCCACCCGGGCACCAAGCCTGGCGGCCAGAGCACCGACGTACTCGCGCACCACCTCGACGTAGGCACCGGCGGTCCCCGAGAAGGGCCCGCCCGCGTGCCCGGCGGTCGCCACCAAGACCGACAGCCCCTTCTCCTTCGCATAGTCGAGGGCGTGCAGCGTGTCCTTCATCAGCGGGGTTGCGAAGTCGAGCCCCCTGGCGCCGGTCGGTGAGCTGCCGACCCACGACGACAGCGGCGCCCGGATGAGTCGGAGTCCGCTGCCCGCGACTACGCCGACGTCACGCTTCCAGGTGTCGATGGTCTGCCCGGAGCGGGCGCCTGGCAGAGGCACCGTGACGCCTCCGAATGGAGGGTGGTAGGTAGCAGGAGCAACCGGCTCATCCGGCCCAGAGCACGCGGCGACGGCGACGCTCACAGCAACACCGAGAGCTGCGCGACGACTGATGGCACCACCATGACGGATCATCCGACGATCCGGCTGAAGGTCATGCGGGGGGTTCCCGGTCACGTGCTCCGTGCCCCGGCCAGCTCGAGGAGGTGGTGCGCCATCTGCGCCGTGGTGTCTCGGACATCGAAGGCCGCAGCGACGCGCTGGGCGTTGCGCTCTCCCTCCGCTCGACGAAGGTCGTCGTCGGCCAGCCGTCGTGAGATCTGCGCGGCGAGCGCCACCTCGTCCTCCACCGGCACGATCGCGTCTGACTCACCCATCACCTCACGCACACCAGCCACGTCGGAGGCGACGACGCATCGTCCGCACGCCATCGCCTCGAGCAGCACGAGCGGCATGCCTTCCCACCGGGACGGCATGATGACCAGATCGGCGGCCGAGAACCACGGATGACTGTCACCTCCTGGCTGGAGGCTGGCGCCCTCGACGAGATCCCTTTGCAGGCGCTCCTTGTCGGGGCCGTCTCCCACCATCACCAGCTGGGCCGAAGGATGGGCTTGCCGCACCAACGGCCAGGCACCCAGAGCGACGTCCTGTCCCTTCTGGCGCGCCAGTCGACCGACAAGCACGACCAGTGGGTCCTGGCTCAGTCCCAGGTCGGACCTGGCCAGGTCCTGGTCGCGCCGAGCCCAGCGATCGACATCCACGCCGTTGGGGATCACCACGCTGCGGCGCGCCAGGCAGCGAGCCCGACGGCCGGTCTCTCGCTCGCCCTCGCTGACCAGGACATCCAGCGTGGTCCACCGAGCGGCCAGCCCCTCCCACAGCTGCGACGCCAGGGCGACGGCGCCCTGAACTGCCTCGAAGGACCAGGAATGGGGCATGAAGACGGTCGGCACGCGACCGCGAAGGCACAGTCGACCTGCCAGCCCTGCTTTGGATGCGTGCAGGACCACGACGTCCGGCTCAGCTCGACCAAGGATCCGCGACAGGGATCGGCACTCCTGCAGGATGCCCGGACCTGGAGAGCGCGTGGCTGGCCAAGCATGCACCTCGGCCCCGTGCTCACGCGCGCGTTCCGGCAGGTCGCCAGGGGTCGGAGGGCAGGCGAGCTGGACCTGCCAGCCACGTGCGATCTGATCCTTGATGAGCGCCATGATGACGTTCGCCACACCAGCCTCGGTCGGCTGGGTTACGTGCAGGACCCGCATGAGGTCAGCCTCCCGCACCGGTGACGACAGAGCCAACCGTGCGCAGGATGATCTTGACGTCCAGCCAGAGCGACCAGTTCTGGATGTAGTAGTTGTCAAAGCGCGCGCGCTCGGCGATCGACGTGTCGCCGCGCAGCCCGTTGACGGCTGCCCAGCCGGTCAGGCCGCAGGGCACGC
>ERZ501016.450-NODE-450-length-11887-cov-19.551978_pt1 | contig 11887 bp, 10 predicted proteins | sample MGYA00248889_ERZ501016 | MGnify/ENA primary metagenome ERZ501016 (study PRJEB25958, sample SAMN03398594) | human skin metagenome | study: EMG produced TPA metagenomics assembly of the Human Skin Microbiome Metagenome (human skin metagenome) data set. | reverse complement strand
CCCACCAGATCGGCCCCCGGATCTCGCCGTCCGGGGGCCGTTCTCTTAGCCCCTGTCACTCGCCCCGGCTGCCCCGTCGCGCCACGCCCCTCCGCCTGGGTCGTTGGTCACCAATCGTTCGCGTCCCGGTCATGGCTCGGTGGTGGCCATGGGATCTGCCCACGGGGCTGCGGCCACCAACGACCGGGGTCTCAGCCCAAGGGGCTCACCCCTTGGCCGGCCGTGCTTGGGTGGGGCGAACGGAGCTGCCGCTGGTTTGGACGCCGAGGTCTTCCAGGGTGAACCAGGCGACCTTGAGCCTTTCCTCGGCGGCTTGCCGACCGAGGGCTTCGAGCAGGAACGTCTTCCCGGTCCCCGACGGGCCGCACACCACCGGGTTCTCCCGTCGGTGGACCCACCCCTCAGGGTCAGCTCAGCTGGCGGCGGGGCTCAACGTGGCGCGGATCTTGTTGTTGGCCTTCTCGACGTCGAGACGACTGAGGAAGAACAGGATGATGGCGGTGGCGATGGCGGGGATCCACAAGTACATGAAGTAGAGCATGTTGATCGCCGAGGTGCTCTGGGTAGCGGCCTTGCCGACGTAGCCGCTGGCGGCGAGCAGCCAGCCGGCGAGTGCGGTCCCGATGCCTCCGCCGATCTTCACACCCAAGGTGGTGCAGGAGAACATCATCCCGTCGATGCGCTTGCCCGTGCGCAGCAGCGTGTGCTCAGAGGCCTCGGCGATGAGGGCGTTCAGGGTGCCTTGCAGGGGGCTCATGCCGAACGAGGCGATCGCAGAGAAGGCGAGCATGACGGGGATGTTGCCCAGATAGCCGCCGATCACGACGCCGATGCGGCCGATGACGGCGATGATGTAGCCCCACAGGTTGACCTTGTACATCTGTCCGAACCTGGCGACCAGGACCGGGGTGAACAGCAGGCCGAGGATGATCGGGATGTTGATGGCCCACGCGAACATGCCCAGAAGGGTCGCGTCGTTGAGGACGTAGGTCATGAAGTAGATGCCCATGTTCAGCGTCGCGGTGAAGATCTGCTGCACCAGGTAGACGACCAGGATGATCAGGTAGAACTTGTTCGCCAGGAGTAGGCGGGCACCCTCCTTGAAGGTGTACGTCTCGGTGGCCTGGACGTCGCGTCCTTCGTCGAGCTCGGTGGCGGGCAGTTCCTTGACCGACAGCACCGACAGGGTGTTGACCGCCAGGCCGATGACGGCGTAGATCACGGCAATCCAACGCCATCCGTCCGCGCCGCCTCCGAGGGCGCGCACGCCCTGGACCGTGAGGGTCTGGATGAGCATGCTCGTGGTGAAGGCGAACATGAAGCGGATCGAGCCCATCTGGACACGCTCGGCGGGGTTCTTGGTGATGAGTGCTGTCAGCGCGGAGTAGGCGATGTTGTTGGCAGTGAAGAAGACGCTGTTGAGCAGGGTGTAGGCGATGAAGAACCAGACGTACTGGCTGGTCTCGCCGAGGCTGTCGGGGATGGCGAAGCAGGCCACCAGGGTCAGCGCGCAGCCGAAGTAGGGCCAAAGCATCCAGGGTCGGGCCTTGCCCATGCGGGTGTGGGTCCGGTCCAGCAGGGCACCGAAGCCGATGTCGGTGACACCGTTGAACAGCTGGGCGACCATCATCAGTGTGCCGATGACGCCGGCGTTCAGTCCGACCTGGTCGGTCAGGTAGATCATGACGAAGGCCGACAGGAGGGCGTAGACGACGTTGCCGGCGACGTCGCCGGAGCCGTAGCCGATCTTGTTGCCCCAGGTCAGGTATTTCTTGTGCGTCAGGGACGCAGGGGATGCCGTGCTCATGGTCGTGTCCTTGTGCGATGGGGGTCAGTGGGCGACCGGGGTGAGGGTGAAGTCGATGAGGTACGTGTCGGCGTCGACGCGGTACTGCTCCAGCAGCTCGGGGCCGCAGCTGTTCGACCCGATGCCGGCCATCGCGTGGTCCAGGCACAGGACGGTGGATCCGCTGGGCTGGACCTCGGTGTCGTGCCGTGCTGCCTGGAGCGCTTCCTGGGTGGCGGTGGAGGCGTTGAAGGAGAACGGGGCGGCGCCGGTCACGGTCAGGGACGCGTCGCCGCCGGTCAGCCTCAGCCAGTCGCAGTCGCCGCGGCTGCCGTTCTCCTGCGGGCGCAGATAGGGCGTGCCGAGGGTGTCGACGGTGCTGTCGAACCGGCCGTGCCAGCTGGAACGACGCTTGTCGGGGTAGTTCTCCCCGGGGCCGAGCCCGATGTAGCAGACCTGGTCGACCTGGGCGGGCAGGAAGAAGCGCAGCCCCAGGCGTGGCAGAGGGGGAAACTCCGGCGCGCGGCGCACGTCCATGCGCACCCTGAGGGTGCCGCAGGCGTGGATGGTCCATCGAGTGCTCATCCGCAGGATGGGCTGCACGGTGGGGGCCACCATCGACATGTCGGCGTCGATGATCACGGCCCCGTCGGGGGTCGTGGTGACGTCGCACGTGTAGGCGCGTGCCTGTGCCTGGTGGTAGTGGGCTCGTTCCCACTCCAGGCGGATGCGTCGGTCGTTGTCGGTGGGAGCGCGCCAGATGTTCATCTCGGCGGGCCGCTCGAGCAGGTCCGTGCCGTTCACGCGCAGCGTCTGGGGCAGGCCGGTGGTCGGGTCGAAGACGTACCGGAAGCCCTCACCGGCGACGACGATGCTGCGGTCGGTGCGTGCCACGGTGGGGGTGGCGCCCCTCGCCGCGGGCTTCTCGGCCAGGGCGCGCTGGTTGCGGGGGTCGGCGGTGGGCACCTCGACCTCGTCCATCCCGAGCTCATGACCGGCCGGGCGTATCCCGTCGTCGTGGCGCAGGTGGTAGCGGACCTGCAGGTGGCATCGTCCGGCCGCGGGGACCGGGGGTCGGCACGACACCTGCACGACCTGGTGGGGGGCCACAGGGCCGTCGAGGACGATGCCGTCCTGGGCGTCGACGACCTCGCCGTCGCACACGAGTCGCCAGGACAGGGTGGCGTGGGCGGCCAGGTCGGTGAAGTCGAGGTCGTTGCGTACGGTGAAGGAACCGTTGTCGTGGTCGTAGCCGAGGACGCGTGCGGGGCGTTGGACGTTCTTCAGCTCCAGCAGCCCCGGATGGGGGCGCCGGTCCGGCGAGACCAGCCCGTCGACGCAGAAGTTGCCGTCGTGAATCGTCTCTCCGGAGTCGCCGCCGTACAGGTACCGCGGTCGCCCGTCAGCGGTTCGGCCCGCAAGGACCGCATGGTCGCACCACTCCCACACGAACCCGCCGCACAGGCGAGGGTCGTCGTTGATCAGCTGCCAGTAGTCCTCGAGGTCGCCAGGCCCGTTGCCCATGGCGTGGCAGTACTCCACCAGGATCAGCGGCTTGTCCGGGTCGGTCGCCAGGTAGTCCTTCATCTCGGCCTGGGTGGGGTACATCCGGCTGTACAGGTCGATGTTGGAGTAGTCGTAGCGCCGCTTGGAGTCCCGGTAGTAGGAGCTCTCGTAGTGGGTGAGGCGGGTCGGGTCGAAGCCCTTCATCCACTGCAGCGCCTGCTCCAGGGTGCAGCCATAGGCGCACTCGTTGCCGGCAGACCAGGAGATGATGCTGGGCCGGTTCTTCTCCCGCCGGACGCACAGCTGCACGCGGTCGACCGTGGCGTCGGTCCAGTCCGGGTTGTCGGCGATGAGGTCGTTCCAGTGCTCGACGACGTTGTCCCAGGAGTCGTCGGCCAGGAACTGCGTCTGGGTGCCGTGGCTCTCGTTGTCGGCCTCGGACATGACCAGGAAGCCGTACTGGTCGCACAGCTGGTAGAACCGGGGGTCGTTCGGGTAGTGCGAGCTGCGGACGGCATTGATGTTGTGCTGTCGCATGAGCGCCAGGTCGTGTCGCATGTGTTCCAGGTCGACCACCGGGCCGGTCTCGGGGTCGGAGTCGTGGCGGTTGACGCCACGGATGGTGACCGGGGCGCCGTTGAGCTGCAGTACCACGTCCTGGATCCCGACCTCCCGGATCCCGACCTGGTCCGTGATCACCTCACCGGGGGTCTGCACCTGCAGCGTGTACAGGTAGGGGGCCTCGGGGTTCCACAGCCGCGGCTGGTCCACCCGCAGCTCGCACCGGTGGGTGTACCCCTGCTCGTCTCCTCCCGGCCCCATGTCGCCGGTCGCGACGATCGTCCCGTCCGCGGCGGTCAGGGTGACGCGGGTGGGCACAGGCTCCCCCCGGTAGGTGCCGCGCACCAGGACGCACGCGTCCTCGATGCCCAGGGTGGTGGTGACGAAGTAGTCGAAGAGCACCGACTCAGGACGCGTGAGCAGGTATACGTCGCGGATGATGCCGCTCGTGCGGAACTTGTCCTGGTCTTCCAGATAGGTCCCGTCGCACCACTTGACGACGAGCACGACGAGTCGGTTGCTGCCGGGCTGGAGCACGTCCGTGACGTCAAACTCGCTGGTCGCGTGCGTCACCTGGCTATAACCCACGTAGCGGCCGTTCAACCACACGTAGAAGCACGAGTCCACGCCCTCGAACACCAGGTAGGAGCGTGGCGTACCGGAGCGGGGCTCGTGCTCGAGGTCCAGGGTGTACACCCCGCACGGATTGTCCTGGGGGACGAACGGCGGATCCAGCGGGATGGGGTAGCGCACGTTCGTGTACTGGTGCGCGTCGTAGCCGGCGGCCTGCCAGGTGCCGGGAACCTGTACCGCGTCCATAGCCCCCAGGTCGCGCTCGGGCGAGCAGAAGTCGTCCGGGAGGTCGCGCACGCTGGCGTGACAGCTGAATGCCCAGGTGCCGTTGAGCAGGCGCACCCGGTCGGAGTCGCGACGGGCGTTGACCACGTCGGGCAACGGACCAGACCCGGGGATGTAGTAGGACCGCGCCGGCAGGGTGTTCTCGTGCAGGACGCTCAGATCCTCGTGGTGCTTCGGAACCATCATCGTTGGTGCTCCTGAACCGCTGGGGTGCTCGAGCTCGTGACAGTGAGCCACGAGGGGACTTTCGAGGCCGCGGTCGCCGCCAGGACCGCCCCCGGCCCCCGGAGGGACCCACGACGGACTGGGTCAGCGTCGACCGAACCATACCTATGTTTGCGTTACCACAGACGTTATTTCGTCAAGCATCCGCACGCCGTGGGCAGTTGTCAAGGGTTGCGAAACGGTTGTGATAGCGCAAACATGGGAGTGCTTCCGGTGCCTCCCGGGGATGGCTCGCCGAGCCGGTCATCCACCGGGCCGCCCCTGGCAGCCCGGCCGAGCGGCTGCTGTGATCTCGCCGGACACCCGGACGAACGGGCCCGTGACGGTACCGTTGCCGCGTCCTACCGCCGCCATCGGCCGCGCCTCCGCGGCCACCACTTACCAGAAGGGACCCCGCCCATGACCCAGCTGAGCAGCACCGGGCGCCGCGGCGGCGTCGGATGGATCGGGCGCCCTACCGCCAAGGACGTCGCGTCCCTCGCCGGCGTGTCCGCTCAGACCGTCTCCCGGGTGGCCAACGGCGCCGACAACGTCCTTCCCGAGACGCGCGACCGTGTGCTGGAGGTCATGGCCCGCCTGGGGTACACCCCCAATGCGGCAGCACGCGTCCTGCGCGCCGGCCGCTCCACCAGCCTCGGTTTGGTCGCGCACCACATCAGCCGCACCGGCGAGGCCAAGATCATCGAAGCCGTCTGCGCCACGGCCCGCGAACGCAGCTACGACGTGTCCCTGACCGTTGCTCCCACCGGCTCCTCCGACGACCTCAACCGCGCGATGCTGCGTTCGCGCCAAGGAGTCGCCGGCCTGGTCGTCCTCGGTCTGGAGACCGCCGAGATCGACCAACTGCGATTCCCCGCGAACATGCCCGTGGTCGTGACCGACTCCCGCACCCTGTCGCTGCCCACCGTCGGACTCGACCAGGCAGGTGGCGCGCAGCTGGCCGTCGAGCACCTGCTCGGCACCGGCGCCCACACGGTCCACCTGGTCGCGGGCCCCGAGAACTCGATCCAGTCCCAGCAGCGGCAGCAGGGGTGGCGACGAGCTCTCCAGACAGCCGGTCGCCCGATCCCCGAACCCCTCCATGGCGACTGGACCCCCGCCTCGGGATACCAGGCGGGACGGCACCTAGCCGCGCAGGACGGCGTCCGGGCCGTCTTCGTCGCGAACGACGAGATGGCCAGCGGTGTCATGCGCGCCATGCACGAAGCCGGGCTGCGAATCCCCGAAGACGTCGCCCTGGTCGGTTTCGACGACGTCAGCGCGGAGTGCCTCTGGCCTCCCCTGACCAGCGTGAGGCAGGACTTCCGCGCCATCGGCGAGCACCTGGTCACCCTCCTGCTTGAACGCCTCGACACCCCATCTGCCCAAGGCGCCATCCCGGTGTCCCAGGCCATCGTCGTCCCACCGCGCCTGATCGTCCGCGCGAGCACCGCACGACGGTGATGACCGGCCGGATGGGATTTGCGGTGTCGAGCAGCGTGATCGCATATCGGACCACCCGACGGCGCTGACGCCCGACGAGGAGCCGCCGATGTTCCAGCCGATCCCCCTGGCCAACGTCCCCGCCCCCGCCTGACCGGTCCTCACGAGATCGGGGCTGCTCCTGGTGATAGCCACCAGCAGCAGCCCCGATCTCGTGCGTTCGCCCCGTCCGGGCGGGTAGGGCGGCTCGGCATACGAGCGTCTCTGGGCTCTCCCGGTCCGGCGAGACGGTATGACGACCCGCCCGGAGCAGGCCCTGCCGCCGTCAGCTCGCGACGGTGAAGCGCTCGCCGCGGTGGGCGGGGCGCTCGAGCTCGTCGATGAGGGCCACCGCGAAGTCCTCGGCGCTGACCTGGTCACCGGCGGGCACGTCGAGCTCGACGGTGTAGCGCCCGGTCCGCTCGCCGGGCGCGATGACCGGCGCGGGCGCGAGCATCGTCCAGTCCAGCCCCTCGGCCGCGCGATAGAGGTCGAGCACGGCGGCGAAGGTGTCGGACTCGGGCTTGTACTCCGCGGGGAAGTCCGGGGTGTTGCGCAGCTGGGTGTCCCCGACCTGAAGCGCACCGGCTCCGCCGACGACGAGGAGGCGACCCTCGGGACGTGCCTCGATGAGCGCGCGGTGCGCGGCGAGGGTCGGCTCGTGGCTGCCGCCGTCTCGTGCCGGTGGCACCGCGATGACGGTCGCGTCGCTGGCGGCCATCTGGGCGATGACGACGTCGGTGTCGGACAGGTCGATGGTCAGGGCCTCGGCCCCGTCGACGGGAGTGCCGCGGCGCGATCCGGCGACGATCTCGTGGCCGCGGGAGAGTGCCTCCGCGACGACGCGCTGACCGACCATGCCGGTGGCCCCGATGACGGTGATCCTCATGTCTGCCTCCTGTGATGATGTGCTGCCTGGACCAACGATAGTATTGATAGGTAACCAAGTACCTCAAGGTAACCATTACCCCCAGGAGCAGATTCGTCGTGGACCGCCAGCCCCGCTTCGACGTCCTCGACCCCGGCTGCCCCTCGCGCAGCGTGCTCCGCCACCTCACCGACCGGTGGACCCCGCTGGTGGTGGGGGTGCTCGCGGAGGGGCCTGCGCGCTTCGGCGAGGTCCGGGACCAGGTGGGCGGCGTCACCGCCAAGGTGCTCACCCAGACGCTGCGCTCGATGGAGCGGGACGGCCTCGTGAGCCGGCGCGCCCAGCCGACGATGCCGCCGCGGGTGGACTACGAGCTCACCACGCTGGGGCTGACGCTCGTCGAGCCGCTGGACGCGCTGCGCGGCTGGGCGGAGCAGCATGCGGGCGAGGTGCTGGAGGCGCGCTCGTCCTACGACCTGGGCCCTGCGCCGGCGCCTGACGGCGGCTGACCGCCGATCAGGACAGGACCCAGCCGTCGGGGGTCTCGCGGATCACCCGGTCCGCGCGCGACCGGGTCGCCCGGATCAGCTCGGCATTGACCTCGTCGACCTCGTCCACCCAGGCCCGTGCCGCTGCGGCCGGCTTGCCAAAGGCCGTATGCCGGGCGACCAGCCGCTCGCGGCGCACCGCGTCGTCGAGCTCGACCCACCACACCTCGTCGCACGCGGCGCGCGCCTGCTCCCACCCCGGCAGCAGGAGGTAGTTGCCCTCCGAGACGACGACGCGCGCCGCCGCCTCCACGACCAGGGCCGCTGCGAGGGGCTGCTCCAGCTCGCGCTCGAAGCCGGGCACGTAGACGTCCTCGTCGGCAGTGCTGACCCGGGCGAGGGTGGCGGCGTACCCGTCCCGGTCGAAGGTCTCGGGCGCTCCCTTGCGCTCGCGCAGGCCCAGCCGGTCGAGCTGCGCGTCGGCGAGGTGGAAGCCGTCCATCGGCAGGTGCGCCGCGAAGCCCTCGCCGTGCCGGGCGCGCAGCGCGTCCAGGAGGGCCACCGCCAGCGTGGTCTTGCCGGCGCCGGGGGCCCCCGTGATTCCGAGGACGAGTCGCCGGCCCCCGCCGGGGCCGCGCTCGCCCGGGCTGCGCTCGCCCGAGCCGGGCCCGCCAAGCCCCTCGACGAGCGTCTCGACGAGCTGCGAGAGGGTGGCGGTCGTCATACGGGACCACCCGGGTGGGCGGTCGAGTCCGGCCGCCTCCCAACCCGGCTCACCAGATCTCGAACGACCCGCGGAACACCCGCGCGGCGTCGTCCTCGGTCACCTCCTTGGGGCAGGCGCTGAGCAGGCGCTGCTGCTTCATGGTGCCGGTGACCAGGTCGTCAACATCCGCGTCGCTATAGCCGACGGCGCCGAGCCCGTTGGGCAGCGCGATGTCGCGCATCAGGCGGGACAGCACGGTCGGCAGCAGGTCGGCCGGGTCGTCGGTCATCGGGGCGTCCGGGTCGAGCATCCGGGCGGCCTCGACGTGCCGGTCCGGGTTGGTGTCGAAGGTGAACCGGAAGGCTTCCGGCGCCGTCAGCGACACCGACATGCCGTGCGGCACCATCGGCTCGTCCCCCGCGTAGTCGTCGGGGTGGAAGTCCTTGACCTGCCCCGCGATCGGGTAGGCATTGGCGTGCGGCAGATGCACCCCGGCGTTGCCGAAGCCCATCCCCGCGAAGGTCGCTGCGAGTGCCATGTCATAGCGCGCGCCCTCGTCGTCGCCGTGGTGCACCGCCTGGCGGAAGGCGTGCGAGAGCAGCTGCAGCGCGCGGCTGCACCACATGTCCGAGACCGGGTTGGCGCCGCAGTACGGCACGCGCTGCTCGGGCTGCTTGCGGGGGTAGGCGGCATACGGCTTGGCGGTCCAGCTCTCGAGCGCGTGGCACAAGATGTCCATGCCGGCGCTCGCGGTGACCCCCGCGGGCTGGGTCAGGGTCAGCCGCGGGTCCACGACGGCGAGGGTGGGGCGCAGCCGCGCGTGGCTGATCCCCGTCTTGACCTTCTGCGCGAGCACGTCGAGCACGCAGATGGTGGTGCTCTCGGCGCCCGTGCCGGTGGTGGTGGGGACGGCCACGAGCGGCTTGAGCGGGTTGACGGGGTCGCGGCCCTCGCCGACGGGCACGTTGACGTAGTCCATCAGCTCGCCGGGGTTGGTCATCAGCAGGTTGATCGCCTTGGCGGTGTCGATGCTCGACCCACCGCCGACCGCGACGTAGGCGTCAAAGGGGCCGTGCGCACGGGCGTGGTCGATGGCCTCCTGCAGGCTCGCATCGGTCGGCTCCACGTGCACCTGGTCAAAGACGTCGGCCCGTATGTCGAACCGGGCCATCTGCTCGGCAACGCGCTGCGGGGTGCCGGTGGCGGCGATGCCGGGGTCGGTGACGACGAGGACGCGCTTGGCGCCCGTGAGGGACAGGTCGTAGCCGATCTCCTCTGACGCGCCGAGCCCGAACTTGAGCTGGGGGGCGCCGTACGTGAAGACGGTCTCCAGGTGCGCGTGCTCGCTCACTTGATCGCCACCGGGTTGACGGGGGTGCCCGCGGCCTTGGCGACCTTGAGCGGCGCCGCGACGTAGAAGAAGGTGAACTGGCCGTCCTCGGCGCAGTCCGCGGCGAGCTCCTCCAGGTCGCAGATCTCGGTGAGGGCGACGCCGAGGTTGCGCATGAGCGCGCAGTGAAGCGGGAGCGCGACGCCCGAGCCCGGGTCGTAGGTGACCTCGTTGGCGATGGTGTCGGTCGCGAGGTTGGGGATCTCCATGTCCTGGAACCACTGGGCGAGCTCGAGCGAGTAGGTCAGGCCCGGCTCGCAGAAGTCGTCGTAGAAGGCGTCACCCTTGTCGAAGAAGTGCTTGAGGTAGTTGGTGCGCACCACGAGGATGTCGTGCTTCTCGATCGGGGTGCCCTGCGCCTCCGCGCACGCGACGAGGTCCTCGTGGGTGAACGTCTCGGCCGGGTCCAGGGCCTCCTTGCCGCGCCACCGCGCGATGTCGAGCAGGATGCCGCGGCCGGCCACGCCCCGCTCCGCGATCGGCATGATCGACGCCTTGTCGAGCCCGCCGACGGTGGTGTCGGCGTCGTAGCCGTTCCAGATCTTGCCGTCGTACCAGAGGTGGCCGAGGGCGTCATACTGCGTCGATCCCTGCAGGAAGGCGTCGAGCTTGTCGTCGGCGTAGTGCAGGCCGCCGGGGTACTCGGGGCCGCCCGCGCCGTCGTACCAGTTGGACTCGTCGAGGATCTGGGTGCGCACCGCGGGGGTGCGGCCGGGCCAGACCGGGTCGCCCTTGGGGTCCCCGATCATGCGCTGCAGCGTGAAGACGCGGCCGGTCCTGACGCTGCCGATCCCGCGCATCACCTCGCCCGGGGTGAGGTAGTTGAGGGCGCCCACCTCGTCGTCGGGACCCCACTTGCCCCAGTTGGTGGGGGCGTCCTTGAGCAGCTCGTTCATCGAGGGTGCATCGGTCATCGTCGTCCTCCTGCACTGAGGGGTGGGGCGCCTCGTCGCGGCCCGCCGCACCAGTAGACCCCGTCGGCCCGCACTGCGCTACCCCAGGATCAGGGCGCCTATGCCGGGGCCCGCCGCGCGACCCCGTGACGTGCTGGCGCCGTGGGGCAGCGCGTGGGCTAGCGTCCGGGCTAGTCACTCCGGACCATCTTTCAGGTCATCGAGGCACCTGGCGCGCACGAGGGTGGACCCGTCACGCAGGATGAACCCGTCGTGACCTCGCGATGACACCGACCACCCGAAGGGCCCACCCCGCATGTCCGCTGCCTCTGTCTCTGCCTCCGCCTCTGTTTCCGCCTCTGCCGTGCTGGCTGCGGCCCTGGCCGTCTCTGTCGTCCCCGCCTCCGCTGCCTCGGCCGCGCCGCCCCCGCCGCCGCTGCAGCTGGCGAGGTTCCAGGCCGACGCGGGTGGCACCAAGGTCAAGGACGACAAGAAGAACGTCAACGGGGAGTACCTCCAGGTGCGCAACACCTCCGCGAAGGCGATCAACGTCACCGGCTACTGGTTCCGTGACACCCACGGGAACCGGTTCGTCTTCCCGCGGGGGTCGGTGATCGGGGCGCGCACGACGGTCACGGTCTACACCGGCGTGGGCACCAACCGCGGCACCGCGTTCTACTGGAAGCAGGGCTTCCACAAGTGGAACAACACGGGCGACACGGCCAGCCTCCACTCCCCCAAGAACGTCCGGCTTGACGTGTGCACCTACAAGAAGAATGTCGCCGGGTTCGTCAGCTGCTGACCTGCTCGAGGCGAGCCGTGATGCGTGGGCGCCGCGTCCCGGCTGCGCCTACCACCGACTCATGTCCTCACGTCTGACAGCGGTGGTCCTCGACGCCGACGACCCCGACCGGCTGCACCTCCACCTCATCAGCGCCGACGCGGTGGAGCAGCGGACGATCGTGGGGCGCGTCATACGGCTCGGAGGTGATCACCTGGACGTCGGTCAGCGCCCGGAGGAGCGGCACGTCGTGCTGGTCGACCCCAAGGGCAACGCGCTGTGCGTGATCGCGCCGGGCAATGCCTTCCTCGTCGGGTGCGGGCCTCTCGGCGAGGTCGCGTGCGACGGGAGCCGGCGGGTCGGC
>ERZ501016.449-NODE-449-length-11912-cov-17.037531_pt1 | contig 11912 bp, 14 predicted proteins | sample MGYA00248889_ERZ501016 | MGnify/ENA primary metagenome ERZ501016 (study PRJEB25958, sample SAMN03398594) | human skin metagenome | study: EMG produced TPA metagenomics assembly of the Human Skin Microbiome Metagenome (human skin metagenome) data set. | reverse complement strand
GGCCCACGGTCCCGGCCGCCGTGCCCGCCGTGTCCGCCCGGCCCGCCGGTGCGCACCTCGACGGTCGCGAGGTCCTTGGACACCTCGACCATGACGTGCTGTCCGGCCTTGGTCCCCATCGCGTCGTAGGACCCGTCGGGGTCCTTGCGCACCTGCTCGACGGTGAGGGTCGCGTCCTTGGCCTTGACGGCGGCCCTGACCTTGGCGGCCTCGTCGCCGGTCACGGTGGTGTGGTCGTGGCCGCCGTGCCTGCGGCCGTCGCCATACCCGGGCTGTGCGCCATACCCGGGCTGTGCGCCATACCCCGTGGCTGCGGGGGTGGTCGAGGTGGCTGCCTGGGCGGCGGCCGCACCCCCCGCGATCATGAGGCCGGCAGCGACGACGGCGCCGGCGGTGAGGATGCGGTTGTTGTCGGACATCGGAACTCCCTGTCGACTCCCTGTCAGTGAGCTGGCCCCGACCGAGCCTGGCGTCCTGGGCTGTCGGGAATCTGTCGCGCAGGTATGAGTTGCCTAGGAATCTGCACCCTCGGCGTAGGAACGCATGACGCGCAGCGCGCTCGCGCCGTAGCCGCCGCCGAAGAGGATGGCGTGCACCAGCAGCGGGGGCAGCTGGTACCACGGCACACGCTCGCGCCACCCGTCGGCGAGGGGGTAGGTCTCGTCGTAGGCGCGGTAGCACTCCTCCCCGAACCCGCCGAACAGCTGCATCATCGCCAGGTCGACCTCACGGTGGCCCCAGTACGCGGCCGGGTCGATCAGCCAGCTGCGACCGCCCTGGTCCACCAAGCGGTTTCCGCCCCACAGGTCGCCGTGCAGCAGCGCCGGCGGCTCGGGTGGGCCGCACAGCTCCTCGGCCCTGCCGGCGAGCTGGTCGACCAGCCGCAGCGCCACGGGGTCGACGCGGCCCTCCCTCACCGCGCGCTCGGTGAGGGGACGCAGCCGTCGCTCCACGTAGAAGTCGCGCCACGAGTCGGTCGGAGTCAGGTCCACCTGCGCCGAGCCCAGGTAGCCGGCCAGCGCACCGTCGATGGCCCCGAACGTCGGGTGGGTCGCCCGGTGCAACCCGGCCAGCCCCCGGCCGAGGGACTCCTCCGTATGCCGCCCCGGCCGCCCCTCCTCGATCCACTCCAGGACCAGGCCGCTGGCGTCGGCGCGGACCACCTCGGGGACCCCGATCTGCTCGGGGGCGTGCTCGCGCAGGATCGCCAACCCGGCGGCCTCCCGCTCGAAGAGGTCCGGCGTCGGACGCTCCTTGGTCTTGAGGAAGAAGGGGCCGTCGGGGGTGTCGAGGCGGTACGCCAGGGCGATGTCGCCACCGCTGAGGGCAGTGGCGCGGCATACCTCCAGGCCGGAGACGAGCGACTCGGGCAGGTGAGGGGACATGACCTCCTTCCTACCCGCCCGGCCGCCCGCTCAGGCCAGGGAGAGGAAGAGCTTCTCCATCGCCTCGAGGTCGGCCTCGCGCTCGGGGTTGTCCGACGTCATGCACTGCTGCAGCCCGGTCGAGATCAGCGCGAAGCCCGCCCGGTCGAGCGCCTTGCTGCACGCCGACAGCTGCATGACGACGTCGCGGCAGTCCCGCTCCTCCTCGATCATGCGGATGACCGCGCTCAGCTGCCCCTGGGCGCGGCGGAGCCGCTTGAGGACGGGGTCGAGATCGTCGGCGGGGAGCTGCATCGGTCAGCGCCCCAGGAGGCGACCGAGGAGGCCGCCCCGCTGGGCCGGCTGGTCCGGGTGGCCGGGGCACCACTGGCCCGCGGGGACGGAGCGGCGCACCTGGTCGACGTGCTGGCCGCAGCCGGCCCAGGTGGTCTTGCCGCAGGTCGTGCAGGTGACGGGGCGACACATGTAGGTCTCCTTCAAGGGTGGGGTATGACGTGCTTCATCATCCAGCATATACCCCCAGGGGTATATGCTGGGCTCATGAACATCGTGATCATCGGAGGCGTGGCCGGCGGGATGTCGGCGGCCACGAGACTGCGCCGCCTGGACGAGTCGGCCACCATCACCGTCGTCGAGCGCAGCGGGCACGTGTCCTTCGCCAACTGTGGGCTCCCCTATCACGTCGGCGGGGTCATCCCCGAGCGCTCGGCGCTGCTCCTGCAGACGCCCGAGGCGCTGCGGGCGCGCTTCGAGCTGGACGTGCGGGTGCAGACCGAGGCGGTGCGGATCGACCGTGACCGCCGGGTCGTCGTGGTGCGCTCGCTCATGGGCGGATCGGAGAGCGAGCTGCCGTATGACGCCCTCGTGCTCGCCCCCGGCGCCCGACCCGTCCGGCCTGCGATCCCCGGCATCGAGCGCGCCCTCGCGCTGCGCAGCGTGGAGGACACCGACGCGATGGTGGCCGCCGTGGGAGGGGCCCGCACCGCCGTCGTCGTGGGCGGGGGGTTCATCGGCGTCGAGACCGCCGAGAACCTCCTGCACCGCGGCCTCGCCGTGACCTTGGTCGAGGCGACCCCGCAGGTCATGGCGCCCCTCGACCCGGAGATGGGTGCCCCGGTCCACGCCGCCCTGCGCGAGGCCGGGATCGACCTGCGCCTGTCGGCCTCGGTCACCGCCATCGGCGAGCGGGACGTCGAGCTGTCCACGGGGGAGCGGGTCCCCGCCGACCTCGTGGTCGCGGCGATCGGGGTCCGTCCCGACACGGGCCTCGCGCAGGCTGCCGGCCTCGAGATCGGCGCGCGCGGCGGGATCGTCGTCGACGACCACCTGCGTACGAGCGACCCCGCGATCTACGCCGTCGGCGACGCGGTGGAGAAGGCCGACGCCCTTGACGGCTCCCCGGTGCTGGTGCCCCTCGCCAACACCGCCAACCTGCAGGGCCGGCGCGTGGCCGACCTGATCGCGGGTCGCGACGTCCGCGACCGGCCGGTCCTCGGCACCGCCATCGTCGGGGTCCTCGGGCTGCAGGTGGCGACCGTGGGGTGGAACGAGAAGCGCCTGGTCGCCGCCGGCCGCGCCCACCGGGTCATCCACACCCACCCCCTCTCGCACGCCGGTTACTACCCCGGGGCGCAGGGGCTTGCGCTCAAGCTGCTCGTGGACCCCGGCACCGACGCGATCCTCGGGGCCCAGGCCGTGGGCCGGGACGGCGCCGACAAGCGCATCGACGTGATCGCGACGGCCATGCGAGGCGGCCTGACCGCGAGCGACCTGGCCGAGCTCGAGCTGGCCTACGCCCCGCAGTTCGGGTCCGCGAAGGACCCCGTCAACATGCTCGGCTTCGTCGACGAGAACCTCGCGAGCGGCCTGACCGACAGCATCCAGTGGCACGAGGTCGAGGACGCCCAGCGGGACGGGGTGACCGTGGTGGACGTGCGCACGCCGGAGGAGTTCGCGGCGGGCGCCATACCGGGGGCCGTCAACGTCCCGGTCGACGAGGTCAGGGACCGCCTCGACGAGGTGCCCGAGGGAGACCTCGTCGTCCACTGCGCGGTGGGTGTCCGGGCACACCTGGCGACCAGGATCCTGCAGGCGTCCGGCCGGTCCGTCCGCAACCTGGACGGCGGCTACCGGACCTGGGTGGCCGGGATGGCCTCTCGGTCGTGACCGCTGGGCGGTAGAGACGCGGCCGCCCGCGATGGGCGAGCCTGCCGGGGTGGCTCCTGCGCCAGGTGGAGATCGTCGCGGTCGCCGCCTTCCTTGCGGCGACCTGCTGGACCAGGGCGTGGAGGCGGCGAGGGACCGGGTGGGGGAGATCTTCACCCGGCTGGGGTCGGTCGCGGCCGCCGGCGCCGGCCTCCTGTCGTCCGCCCTCACCGTCCTGCTGATCACGGTGTTCCACGGCCGGTGGCGTGGCCCTCGGTCTGGTCGGCGTCTTCTTGGCCGTGCCCTTCGCCGGGGTGGTCGTCGCCCTGCGCCGGGGGTGGCGCCAGGGCAAGGACCGTGGCGACTCGCGCGCCGGGGGAGCGACCCGGTTGGACCCCGACGACGTGACTCCCTGACGTCACGGCCCCGCCAAAAGGCGTTGAGGGCGGGGGTCCGGGGTGGGAGAGTGGGCGGACGCCCAGCGAGAGGAGACGACGATGTCTGCCAAGGACAAGCCGCACCACGCCCCCGTCCCGGACGAGGTCAAGCAAAGGATGCGAGCGGCCCTCGACGCCAAGAGGTCTCACGCGGGACGGGACGTCTCGGCCGACGACAACGACCGGTCCAAGGTCTCCGGGCAGGGGCACGGTCGTGAGGCCTCTCAGCAGATGTTCCGCCGCAAGGCCGGCAGCTGATCGGCCGACCTCAGGACGTGCCGGAGCGATCAGCACCCTCGGTGGTCAGTCGTGCGACGTGGAGGGTGAGGTAGACGACCTCGTCCTGCGTGACGGACCGGCCGAGGCGCAGCTCCAGGACGGTCCGGCACCGCTGCGCGCACGCGTAGGCCCCGGGGTAGGACGACCGGATGGCCTCGCGCAGCGGGCCGGCCTCGCCGGTCAGCTGCCGGTCGCCCTTGACCCGCACGAGGAAGTAGCGCAGGTGCGTGATGAAGCGAGCTCTCGATCACCTCGAAGAGCTGCTTGATGATCCCCGTCATCGCATAGGTCTCCGACAGGTCGCCGCCCATCATCGCGGCGTTGACCAGGTGCATCGCGATGGCGACGGCCTCGTCCTGCGGGAGCGGCTCCGGGAGCCGGCCGTTGACGTGCTCGAGCACGCGGCGGGCGCGCTCGAGCTCGCGGGGATAGAGGTGCTCCACCTCGGCGCGCAGGGGCATCTCGAGCTCGATGCCCTGGTGCACCCGCTTGATGGCAAAGCTGAGGTGGTCGGCGACCGCGACGAGGGTCGTCGCGGTGACCGGCACCCCGACGAGGTCCAGGGCCTCCTCGGCCAGGGCGATGTGCTCCGGCGGTATGGCGGCGACCAGCCCGCCCAGCGTGTCGGGGTCTCGACCGTCGGTCGGCTCGAAGACGCGGACGACCTTGAGCGGGTCGACCTCCTCGCCGGCGCGCCGCTGGAAGCCGAGGCCACGTCCGGTGAGCACGACCTCGGTGCCGTCCCCACGCCGTCTGCACGGGGCACCTCCCGTCCGGGCCGACCTCATGCCACGCGTCCGACGGGGGGCTGGACGAGGAACCCGGCCTGGACGAGCGCTCGGTCCCGGGCCAGGCGCCGGGCCCTCTCGGCAGCGCACGTGTCGGGGTCCTCGTGCTCGTGCGGGCGGCTCGAGAGCAGCTGCCCGAGGTAGGTCTTGATGCGCAGGGAGCCGTCCGGGCGGAGCTCGTGCTGCCAGCGCTCCGATGTCTTGAGCTGGTGGTGGTGGCGGCATAGGGCCACGAGGTTGTCCGGGCTGGTGGGCCCGGCGGGCCACGGCGTGCTGTGGTCGAGGTCGCACAGCTCGGACCGTCTGTCGCACCCGGGGACGCGGCAGGTGAGGTCACGGGCCTGCACGTCGGCCCGCATGCTCTCGGTGGGCCCGTAGGTGTGGGTGGTCCGCTCGAGCAGCGTGCCGGTGACGGGGTCGTGGACGATGCGGTGCCACACGCTGTCGGTGCGCAGCGCGATCTCGCGGGCGAGGTCCGCGCTGAGCCAACCGTGACCGACGAGCTCGGCCGGGTCGTCGCGCAGCCCGAGCAGGGTGGTCAGGTTGACCCGGACGTCGATGCGGGCGGCGGGAGTCGGCAGGGAGGCGAGGAGTGTCGCGGTCGCGACCAGCCAGGGGTCTGGATGCTGCGGCAGCGTCGGTGGTGGGTCGGTGCGGAGGGGCTCGTGCAACGGCAGGTCAGCGAATGGCGAGGCGGCGTGCTTGGCGCTCTCGGCCGCCTGTCGCTCCGCCCTGCGCGCTCCTCGGCCACGCACCCCCGGCCCGAAGGGTCCCAGCACCTCGCCGGTCCTCGGGTCGAGCAGCAGGCCGTCAAGGCCGATCAGCCGGCGGCGGCGAGCGTGCGTGAATGGCGCTGGCGTGCCGAGGGGCTCGGGCCGAACGAACGACCCCGCCGGGCGGAGCTCCTCGCCGCCGTCGACCGTCCCGTCGCCCGTGCCGTGGTTGACCGTGCCGTGGAGGAGCAGGGCGAAGGCGATGTCCGACCGGAGCTGGGCGAGCGTCCGGGACTCGCCGCGGCTCTTGGCCGCTCGCGCCATCGCATCGATCCGGTCCCGCGCTGCCGCGGCCTGCTCGGCCGTGCCGGTGGCGCACAGCTCGCCCGTGCCATGGCTCGTGGTGGTGGCGTGCACGTCGCGTCGGGCCAGGTGGTCGGCGCGAGCCTGGTCGTCGAGCCCCAGACGGGCCTCCTCCTTGACCACCTCCGCGCGGATGCGCTGGCGGAAGAGGCGCTGACCGACGACGGCGTCCGGCGACCGGTCGTCGGGGGCGTACCCGCGCTTGGGGCGCAGCACCCGCACGACGACCTCTGCGGCGACCTCGTCGGGCAGGCGATCGGTGTCGTCGCGCAGCGTCGTGGCGCGCTCGAGCGTGCAGGTGCCCCCGGCCATCGCCTCCACCAGCGGATCGCGCACCGCTGCCGCTCCCGACGCGAGGCGCGCCCGCCGCTGGACGGCGCCCACGCCGAGCCCGGTGGCGGCGACGATCTCGTCGGTGGTCAGCCCGCGGGCGTCGGCGCGCAGCGACTCGGGCCCCGGGTGTCGTCCGTGCTCGGCCTCGGACCGACGCAGGTCGTCGACGACGGCGTCGACCAGGTCGGCGTGGGCCGTCACCGCGAGGGCCTCCAGGCAGGCGGTCGCGCGATGGACGGCCACGACCACGGCGAGCGAGCGCCGCGCCCGCTCCAGGTCCGAGCTGCCGGCGTCCCCCTCGTGACCCGCGCCACCGGCGCAGGGTGTGTCGGTGGCAAGCGCCAGGATGGGCTCGAGCGCCTCGCGGAGGTGCTCCGCGACGACCTCGGACAGGGACCTCGACACCATCGGGACCACCTCCTCCACCTCGTCCCGGGATACCTCCAGACTACCGCAGGGCCTGTCTCCAAGGGAAGGGGTCATTTACATATTTCTGCAGGTCAGAGGCTGTTTTGGGACGCCGCGAGGGCGCCACGAGCCATGCCCGCGCGCCCCCCGGCATACCGTCAGACCAGGGAGCCGCCGTTGGTCGCGATGACCTCGCGATACCACCCGAAGGACTTCTTGCGGTGGCGCTCCAACGTCCCCGTCCCGTCGTCGTCGCGGTCGACGTAGATGAAGCCGTACCGCTTGGACAGCTGGGCCGTCGAGGCGCTCACCAGGTCGATGGGACCCCAGGAGGTGTAGCCCAGCAGGTTGACGCCGTCCTGCAGCGCCTCGCCGACCTGGACGAGGTGGTCGTTCATGTAGGCGATGCGGTAGTCGTCCTCGACGGTCGTGACGACGTCGACCTCGACCAGCTGGTCCTTGGCGCCGAGCCCGTTCTCGACGATGAACAACGGCTTCCGCCATCGCTGCCAGCAGTCGTTGAGGACGATCCGCAGGCCGACCGGGTCGATCTGCCAGCCCCACTCGGACGCCTCGAGGGTGGGGTTGGGGACGCCGCCCATGATGTTGCCCTCGCCCTTGTCCTGCTTGGCCGGGTCCGCAGTCTGGCAGACGCTCATGTAGTAGCTGAACGACACAAAGTCGACCGTGTTGGTGCGGTCCTCGCGGTCCTCGTCCGTGTTCTCCAGCTCGATGCCGGCCTCCCGGAAGCGACGCAGGGGGGGTCAGCTCGTTGACGCGAAATGCTCCTCGAGGACGACCGCGATGCCGTCGTCGTCGTTGGAGGCCGTGACCCGGTCGGCGCCGTCCTTGACGTGGTCGAGTGCGTTGCCCATCGCGACGCCGGTCCCGGCGGCGCGGAGCATCGGCAGGTCGTTCTCGTTGTCCCCGAAGGCAGCCGCCTCGGCGGGGTCGAGGTCGCGGGCCGCGCAGTAGTCGAGCAGCCCCGACCCCTTGTCGACGCCGGGTGGCGTGATCTCGAGAAAAAAGGGGGCGGACAGCGCCAGCTCGGCCTGGCCGTGCAGCTCGCGCCGGAAGGTCTCGACGTGCCGGGCGAGCAGGGCGGGCTCGGCGCAGACCAGGACCTTGTGGAGGGGCTCGCCCAGGTCCTCGAAGCGCGGCGTGATGGCCAGCTCCATGCCGTTGGCGGGTGCCTCGGCGGGGACGTTGTAGCCGTCCTCGCGGGTCGCGTGCACCACGTGGCCGAGCGGCGTCATCGCCGCGAGGCCCAGCTCCTCGACCAGGTCGAGCACCCGCGCGGCGAGGGCCGGGTCGAGCGTGCGGTGGCAGATGATCTCCTCCGTCTCGGCGTCCACCACGGCCGCACCGTTGCACGAGGCCAGCACCAGCCGTTCCAGGCCCAGGCCGAGCGTCTCGGCGAGGTGGCGCAGGCCGTGCTCGGGCCGCCCCGAGGCGAGCATGAGGACCGCGCCCTGGTCGCGAGCGGTGCCCAAGGCGTCACGCGTGCGGGGGGAGAGGGTCTTGTCGGACCTCAGCAGGGTCCCGTCGATGTCGACGGCGATCAGGCGAAACATGTGTCTCCTCAGCGGATCCCGCGGGCAGGGCGGCCGTTCTCGAGATAGGTGGCGTGCTCGGCCTCCAGGCCGACGGCGACGCGGCGGCGCACGGGCTTGCGGAGCAGCTGCAGCGCCTCGTCGACCGGCGCGAAGCGGTGCTCGCTGATCTCCTCCTCCTGCAGGCGGATGCGCCTCGCGGCACGCGTCGTGACCGTGCCGCAGTGAAAGAGCAGGCGCAGCCCGAGCTTGGCGCCGTCCTTGCCGGGGCGGGTGTCGACGACGACGAGGCGCCCCGCGTCGACCTCGAGCCCCGTCTCCTCCCGCACCTCGCGGCGGCACGCGTCCCACGGGGACTCCCCGTCGGCCTCCATGACGCCCCCGGGGATGGTCCACCCGGACTTGTAGGTCGGCTTGAGGATCAGCAGGCGGCCCTGCTCGTCGAGGAGGATGGCGCCCGCCGACACGGGCAGCTCGGGCGGGGTCCACGCGCTCATGGGCGCCAGCATGTCAGACCGTCGTCCGCTCACGGGCCGGCAGCTCACGGAGCCGGACGAGGGGGCTCGCGACGACCAGCCGGCACGCCACCACGTGCAGGCCGGCCATCGCGGGGATCGTGGGGCGCACGACGAGGGTGCTGCCGAGCCAGCCGGCCAGCACCCCCCGCGAGCGGCATGCGAGCCGGACGGCGGTGTGGAGGCGACCGGTGCCGACGCGGCTGGCCAGGGGGACGGCGATCACGGAGCCGATGACCCCGCCGATCGCGCCGGTCGTGAAGTACCAGCCGACCATGTCGGTGGTGAGCCCCAGGTCCCGCACCAGGTAGAGGACGAGGAGGGCGCCATACCCGGTCAGCCCGAGGTTGGACAGACCTCCGATGACGACCAGCCACGGCAGGGAGCGGTCGCGGACGACGAACGCCAACCCCCCAGCCTATGTGGAGGACGACCGCGTCGACCTTGGCCACGGCACATCCCCGCGCCTCCGCGGACAGCCACGAGCAGTGGGCTGAATGACGTCGAGCGGCAGGCGTCCCGGGTCCGGGCAGCCCAGTCCCTGCAGGAGCAGCAGCACGTCGACGCCGGCCAGGTCGCGCAGCGCCTCCCAGGTCATCGACTTGGTGAGCGCCTCGTCGTCGTGTCGCCGTACGGACGGTCCCAGGACACCTGCGCGATGGCGAGCTCCAGGTCGACCGCCTGCTGAGCCACGCCCGGGGCGAGACCGCAGGCCGCCATGAGATCGTCGAGAGGCAGCAGGCCATGTCACCCCGGGGGAGGGGTGCGGTATCCCGGCCGGCCGGCGGTCGCCGCCGCGCGCAGGGCGCCGCGACCGAGCGCTCCGGCCGCGCGGCTGAGCATGCCCGGTTGGTCGCCGGTGACCCGCGGCGGCATCACGACGACCGGGCAGGCCGCGGCATAGACCAGGCGCTGCGCGAACGCGGTGCCCGTGGCGGGCAGCCCGCGAGGGGCGTCGACCACGAGCAGGTCGGCATCCTGGGCGGCCTCGAGCAGGGCCTTGCGCTTGCCGCCCCGCACCAGCTGCAGCCGAGCGCCGTGGTCCCGCCCGAGCGTGGCCTCGACGTCGGCCTCGAGCGAGCGCAACGCCTCACGCTCGACGTCCTCAGCGACCGAGACGCGGCCGGGCGAGATGCCGGAGGGTGTGGCCTGCGGGCTGGGGACCTTCCAGGCGCGTACGGCGACCAGCTCGCCCCCGTGGGTCTCCGCCTGGTCGCGGGCCCAGGCCAGGGCGGCCGGCGAGCCGGAGGTGGCGCTGACGCCGACGACGACGGTGTACGGACGTTCGGTCATGGCAGCCTCCTCACACCGGGAGCTTGGTGGTCTCGTTGCCCTGCTCGTCATAGCTCGTGAGCGGGGGCGCGATCTCCTCGAGCGACTTGCCCTCGGCGTCGACGCCCCACTTCGCCGCCACGAAGGCGCCGAAGAGCATGATCACCGACGCGATGACATAGCCCCAGAACATCGGGCCGCGGTCCTTGCCCTCACCGATCAGCCAGCCGTAGAAGACGGGGCCGATCGAGCCGAAGACCTGGGCGATCGCGAAGAAGTAGGAGATGGCCTGGCCGCGGACCTCCAGCGGGAAGATCTCGGAGACCGTCAGGTAGCCGGCCGAGGCGCCCGCGGAGGCGAAGAAGAAGGCCACGCACCAGAAGGCTGTGTGCACCCAGGCGTTGATCATGTTGGCCTGGAACATCCACGCCGAGACCAGCAGGACGACGGCGGCGAAGGAGTAGCAGCCCGCGATCATCTTGCGGCGCCCGACGGTGTCGAACAACGGTCCCAGCAGCAACGGACCGAGGAGGTTGCCGACGGCGAAGGGGAAGAAGTAGATCGCCGCGCTCGCCGCCGTGAGCCCGTAGAAGTTCTGCAGCACGAGGGAGTAGGTGAAGAAGATCGCGTTGTAGAGGAAGGACTGCGTGATCATCAGCGTGGCCCCGAGGAAGGTGCGCGAGGGGTACATCGTGAAGAAGACGTAGCGCAGCTGTTTGGGGCTCAGGCCCTCGCGGGGCTTGATCCACATGGCCTGGTCCTCGGACAGCTCGGGCAGCGCCTTGCCCTGGGCCTGCGCGTCCTGCTCGATGCCGGAGACGATGCTCTCGGCCTCCTCGCCGCGGCCGTGGGTGAGCATCCAGCGAGGGCTCTCCGGGATGTGGCGGCGCAGGTAGATGATGCCGAGGCCGAGGATCGGGCCGAGCAGGAAGGCGATGCGCCAGCCGAGGTTGTCGTCGAAGCGACCCTCCGCCAGGAAGTACGCGCTCGCCGCGGCGCCGAGACCGGCACCGAGCCAGTAGGTGCCGTTGATGGCCAGGTCCACGCGGCCGCGGTACCTGCCGGGGATGAGCTCGTCGACGGCGGAGTTGACCGCGGAGTACTCGCCGCCGATGCCCGCCCCGGAGATGAACCGGCAGACGAGGAAGATCCACATGTTGGGGGAGATGGCCGCGAGGGCGGACCCGGCCAGGTAGACGAACAGCGTCAGGACGAACAGCTTCTTGCGGCCGAGGGAGTCGGTCAGCCGGCCGAAGGTCAGCGCGCCGATCACCTCGCCGAGCAGGTAGATGGTGCCGGCCAGGCCGACCTGCGCCGAGCTCATGCCGAGCGACTTCTCGAAGCCGCCTGCGGCGACGATCTGGACCTCGAGACCGTCGAGGATCCAGGCCGTGCCGAGGCCGAAGATGACCATCCAGTGGAAACGCGACCAGGGCATCTTGTCCATGCGCGCCGGGATCATGCTGCGGACCGGCTTGTCCTCGGTGGATGCAGCAGCCGTCATGGGTGCCTCCTTCCGTTGAGGTCACAGAGGGTTCACAGGTCGACGTGCATCTTCCCGTCCGGCAACCTACGCCTCCGACGGAAACTACGCAGGATGTAGCGACGAAAAGAGGGCGGGCCTCACCAGAATTCTCGTCATCGCCGCCCCGTCTGGTGGATGACAGGGTCTATCGCGTTAACGGTGTAAGTGGCCCTAGCGCCCCGGTTGGGGCAGGAGG
>ERZ501016.447-NODE-447-length-11973-cov-6.282682_pt1 | contig 11973 bp, 14 predicted proteins | sample MGYA00248889_ERZ501016 | MGnify/ENA primary metagenome ERZ501016 (study PRJEB25958, sample SAMN03398594) | human skin metagenome | study: EMG produced TPA metagenomics assembly of the Human Skin Microbiome Metagenome (human skin metagenome) data set. | reverse complement strand
AGATCGTGCTGTCCTTCGGGGCGGCGGCCCTGATGTTCCTGGTGGTGGAAGAACTGCTGACCGAGGCTCACTCCGTGAAGGAAACCCCCTTGAACACGGCTTCTTTTTTTATGGGTTTCGTGGCCCTGTATCTGCTGGAGATACTGGGTTGACGTGGCAGCTTCACGCAGGCCAGGCCAAGTGGCTCTGGCTGGCGCTGGCCGGGGCCGCACTGGGGGTGGTGTATCCACCTTCGCCGCTGGGCTGGCTGGCCCCCCTACCACTGGCCCTGCTGTTCCGGGCGGTCTACGGCGTCACCCCTGTCGTGGCCTTTTCGCTGACCCTGGTCTTCGCGGCAAGTTTTTTCACAGTGCTGCTGTGGTGGCTTCCGCAGAGTCTGGGGGCTTTGCTGGGGTGGGGTCTCGTGGCGGTCTTTCCCGTGCTGGTGTTCCTGCTCAGTGTGATGTGGGCCTTAACGGTCAGTCTGGCGCGTTGGTGGGCTGGGCCGCGCACATGGCTGGCCCTGCCGCTGGCCTGGGTGGTACTTGATACGCTTCGTGAAATGGGGCCGTTCGGGTTCCCTTGGGGTAACCTCGGGTACTTTCTGAGCATGACTCCACTGGTGCAGGTGACGGAGTGGGGTGGAGTGCCGCTGCTGAGTTTGCTGGTGGGGCTGGCGGCGAGTGCGCTGGCGGTCTGGTCGTGGCGCGGGTTGTTGATCCTGCCTGCGTGGGGCCTGGCTTTGCTGTTTGGGATACTGCGCCCTGCTGAATCCCCGGCTTTCCGCGAGGCGCTGCTGGTGCAGGGAAACATTGACCCACGCGTCAAACTGGCAGGGCAGGCCGCCTTAGACTGGAACCGCTACCTGACCCTGACACGCCGTGCCAGTGCCGAGACTGAACTGGTGATCTGGCCGGAAACGGCGGTGTCCTGGCCTGAACCCGCACAGCAGGCCGCCTTGAGCACCATTACGTCCCCGCTGCTGTTTGGCGCGTCCATGTCAGCAGTGCTGCCGAGAAATACGGCGTTGCTCACCTGGCAGGGCACCGTCCTCGGGGCGCAGGACAAGTTGAAACTGGTGCCGTTCGGCGAGTATTTTCCCGCGCAGCGAACATTCCCGCAGGTATATCGGGCCGCCTTCCGGGCGCTGGGGCTGCCAGAATTGACCGGACGTGTCCCTGGCGCGGCCTTGCGGCCCCTGGCGACTGGCCCTGTACGCGCTGGAGTGCTGATCTGTTACGAGTCGGTCTTCCCGTCACTGGCCCGTTCACTGGTGCAGCAGGGCGCAAACGTTCTTGTCACGCCGTCCAATGATGCCTGGTTCGGTTCGACGCGGGGGGCCGAGCAGCACTTTCAGATGGGGCGGGTCAGGGCCATTGAAACGCGCCGCTGGTGGCTGCGGGCGGGCAACGACGGTATCACAGCCGCTGTTGATCCTCAGGGGCGAGTGGTGCGGCGTCTGGAGCGGTTCCGGGCTGGAGTCCTGCCAGTGCAATTTGAACTGCTTTCAGGGCAGACATTCAGCGTCCAGTTCCCCGACTGGTTAAGCTGGATGAGTTTGACGTTGCTCCTGGGTATGCGGGTCAGGTGGCCCCTTCAAGTGATGAAGGGCACACTTTGATCACGAATGGAGGTTTCATGAAATTACGAATGCGTCTGGTGGCCCTGCTGGGCTTCTTCACTTTCAACGTGGTGAGTGCATTAACCGTTCAGGTTCAGCGTGGCGACAGCCTTTCGGGACTGGCCTCGCGGTATGGCACCACGGTGCCGTCCATCTTGCAGGCCAATCCTGGCCTCAATGCCCAGAAGCTGCAAGCAGGACAACGCCTGAAAATCCCTGGAGCCAGCGGCGGGCAGTCGGCTGTCGTTCGCACGGCAGGCATCCGAGTTTCAGCGGTGCTTCCCGTGCAGGGCCGTGTGACCACGGCTCCCAGTTCGCGGCATGTTGGGTTTGACCTGGCAGCCCGGAGTGGCACGAGTATCCGGGCTGCCCTGGGCGGCAGCGTGGTGAAATCCGAGTTCGATGCCCGTGCGGGCTGGGGTTGGACGGTGGTTCTGGATCATGGGAATGGGTTCACCACGCGCTACAGCCACAACAGTGCCAACCTCGTCAGGGTGGGCCAGCAAGTCACTACCGGACAGGTGATTGCCCGCGTGGGCAGCACCGGGAACAGCACTGGCCCGCACGTGGATTTTCGGGTGTACCTGGGTGGCGTGCTGGTCAACCCGTACAGCCTCTACAACTGATGCGGTGATGAGAATGACTGACAGGACTAAAAACATGACTGATTTGCATAAGGAACAGCACAATACCGGGCGCGTGAACTGGCTCAGGGCCGCCGTACTCGGTGCTAATGACGGAGTGGTGTCGGTGTCGAGCGTGGTGGTGGGCGTCGCTGCCGCCCGTGGGGTGACCGCCAGCACCATTCTGCTGGCGGGCGTGGCCGCGCTGGTGGCCGGGGCGACCTCGATGGCGGCGGGCGAGTACGTGTCGGTGCAGTCCCAGGCGGATACCGAGAACGCCGACCTGGCAAAAGAGGCCAGGGAACTGCATGACCAGCCTGAACGCGAGTTGCAGGAACTGGCGGACATTTACGTGTCGCGTGGGGTGGAACCGGCGCTGGCCTTGCAGGTGGCGCAGCAACTCACGGCGGCGGACGCGCTGGGCGCTCATGCCCGTGAGGAACTGGGCATTACCGAGCAACTCCGGGCGCAACCGTTCCAGGCAGCCCTCGCATCAGCGGCGGCGTTCGTGGCGGGCGGAATTATTCCCGTGCTGGGGGCGGTGTTCCTGCCGCAGAGCATCGTGAGTCTCGGCGTGACCGTCATTACCCTGCTGACCCTGACGGTACTGGGGGCGTTGGCAGCGCATGCGGGCGGAGCATCCAGAGTGAAAGGCGCGGTTCGCGTCACCGTTTGGGGGGCTGTGGCAATGGCTCTGAGCGCCTTGATCGGCAGTCTGTTTGGCGTGAAGACGTGATTCAGCCGCAATCCTGGTACAGGCGGGCAACGCCTTGACAATGCAGGAGCTGGATAGCGTTGCCAATCGTCTGCGCTCACGCACCCGGACAGTGCAGTGGATCAGCGCTACCGTGTTCATCGGCCTGATGCTGGTTTTCATTCCACTGGGTGGACAGCTTCCTGCTTCTGCGGCGGTGAGTGCAGTTCAGACCGTGCCCAGCCGTGGGAAACTATATTCGCAGGACAACAAATTATTGGCGACAGGGCCAGCACAAACCCGGCGCTACCCGCAGGGACGACTGGCAGCACAGGTGCTTGGCTTCACTGGGGAGGCAGGAGGTCTGGAGGGTCTTGAGCGGACGCTTGAGGAACCGCTCAGTCAGGGCCGGGATCAGATCCTGACTCTGAATTCCAGTATTCAAGAGGTCGCCGAAAGCGCTCTGGCGCAGGCAGGTGAACGGGTGAAAGCGCAGTACGGTTCAGTGGTGGTGTTGGATCGTCGCAGTGGGGCCGTGCTGGCCCTGGCGAACTGGCCTGCATTTGATCTCAACCGTTGGCAGGAAACCAGCCCGGTACGGTGGCGCAATCGGGCGGCCCTTGATGAGTTTGAGCCGGGCAGTGTGGTCAAGGCGTTGACCGTGGCCGCCCTGCTGAACGAGGGACGCACTTCCCGTGAGCAGGTGTACTCGACGCCCATGCGGCGCTCGTATGCGGGGACAGTCATCAATGACCTTGTTCCGCACCCGGCAAGACTGAATACACAGCACATTCTGCGGTACTCCAGCAATGTGGGAATGACCCGTCTGGTGGAGAGTGTTCCGCCAGATTTGCTGTACTCGTACTTTCGTGCGTATGGTTTGGGTGAATCCCTGCCACTGGAGTTGCCCAACGTCAATGGCGTGCTTCCTGAGCCGCGCAATTGGTCGGCTTTGCGACAGGCCACCATGTCCTTCGGTCAGGGATTAAGTCTGAGTGCCCTGCAACTGGCTGCGGCGTTCAATGTGCTGGCTAATGATGGCGAGTTTGTCAGTCCTTCGATCCTGAGTGGCACGGTTGCGGCGCGGCGTCAGGTGCTGCGTCCTGAAACTGCCCGTGAAATGCAGGACATCCTGAGTGAAGTGGTGGATGAAGGTATTCCCACCCAGGCGGAAGTGCCTGGGTATCACGCTGCCGGAAAGACCGGGACGGCGCAGGTGGCGGTTGGGGGTCGTTACAGCTCGTCGGTCTTTACCAGTACCTTCGCTGGGTTTTTTCCAGCCGCTTCGCCGCAGTACACGGTGGTGGTCATGGTGTACGGCGCTCAGACGAATTTTCAGGGTTCGCAACTGGCTGCGCCAATCTTCCGGGAAATCAAGGCGGCTATCGCGTCTATGCGGGCGTTGTCGCCTGAACAGGGAAAGAAGACTGACCTGCATGGCTGGCATGCTCGCATGGACAGTGCTTCGGTGCAGTGAATAGCATCTCGGCGGGTGTGCCGAGCCTGGACGACCCTTCGGGCATCACCCTAAACTCATCATATATGAGCAATTGTGCAGGTATATTATTCAGGTGGTTTTTCCTGTCCTGAACCGATTTCTTCCACTACTGCTGGTGGCCGTGCTGCTCATCGCAGACCTGTTGTTGAAAGCATGGGCGGCCCGAACGCTCCCAGCAATGCCCTCGCAGCCGCTCATTCCCGGACTGCTCAACCTTAATTTCACGCTGAATACAGGTATGGCCTGGGGAATGCTGGAGAACCTGACCTTACCGCTTGCAGGGCTGCGGCTGGTGGTCGCCGTGGGCCTCATCGTCGCCCTGCTCCTCCGTCACTTCAGGTGCTGGACGGCTCTGGCCCTCAGTCTGCTTGCAGCAGGCGCATTCAGTAATGCCGTGGACGGCCTGACTCGCGGTGCAGTGGTGGATTACCTGAGTTCACCACTGCTTGACCAGCTCCACCGCCTGCTGAACGGGCAACCCTTTCCAGTATTCAACGGCGCTGACATGCTGGTGATTGCTGGCGTGGCACTGCTACTCCTAAGCCTTCCCAAAACCACACCTTCCCCGAACGAACTGAGGGAGACCATTCGATGAAAAGACTTTTGCTGGTTGCACTTTTTCTCGTTTCCTGTAATAGGAACACCGATACCCTGACGGGCGTCAAGACCTTTGAATACAAGGGTGGTGAACACGAGGCGGGACGAATCGATTACACCGAATCCCCACCTGCGGGCGGCAAACACAATCCCGGCTGGCAGAACTGCGGCGTGTACACCCAGGAAATCTACTCGGAGTACGCCGTTCACAGCCTGGAACACGGCGCGGTGTGGATCACGTACAAGCCCGACCTGAACCCCGCCGAGGTGAAGACCCTTCAGGCTGCCGTGGAAGGCCGCACGCACGCCCTCCTGTCCCCGCGCAGTGAACAAAGTGCCCCCATCGTCATGACCGCCTGGAACGCGCAACTGGCATTGGAGAAGGCTGATGATCCCAGGGTCAACCTGTTCATTCAGAAGTTCGAGCAGGGCAGCACCGCCCCGGAATCCGGCGCGTCGTGCAGCGGGGCGTACAGCGAGACCAAATGAAACGGCCCTCGCCCCTTAACCTGGGGGCTTTGCTGATCGGCGGACTGCTGGGAACGGCGCTGTTGATGAACACTTCGGGGCCATCCACCCGGAAGAATCCGGCAGACGTGACTTTCCTGCGCGACATGAGCGCCCATCACGCCCAGGCCGTGGAGATGAGCGTGACCCTGCTGAAACGCAGCAGCGACCCGGACGTGAAACTGCTGGCGCAGGACATCACCCTGACCCAGCAGGCGCAGATCGGGCAGATGAGTGGCTGGCTGACGGCCTGGGGCTTACCCGTCGCCGGGGTGAACCCACCTATGCACGGCATGGATCGCGCGGCGATGGGCATGGCGTCGCAGAACGAGGTACGGAGTCTGGACACGCTCCCGGTCAGGGAAGCCGAAGCCCAGTTCCTGCTGCTGATGCGAGAACACCACCTGGGCGGGGTCAGGATGGCACAGAGCGTGCTGAACACCGGGCAAGAGCCGCTGGTGCGTTCCTTTGCTCAGCGGGTGGTGTCCTCGCAATCCGCCGAGATTCGCACCATAGACGCGCTGCTGAAGGAACGGTCAATCACGCCGTCTACCACGCCGGATCATTCAGAGCCGGATCATTCAGAGATGGAGAACATGGATCATGGCTGAAGGTCACAGTCACAGTGGGGGCCACAGTCACGGCAAGGACGCCAACGCCCGTCAACTCACGATTGCGCTGGCCCTCACCGGAACTTTTCTGGTGGTGGAAGTCGTGTACGGCATCCTGTCCGGCAGTCTGGCACTGCTCTCGGACGCTGGACACATGCTGACCGACGTGGCCGCCCTGGCCCTGTCCCTTTTCGCCATCAGGATGGGCCAGCGGGCAGCGGACAAGCGCCGCACTTTCGGGTATCGCCGCACGGAGATTCTGGCCGCCGCATTGAATGCCGGGGCGCTGTTTGCTATCGGGTTTTACATCCTGTTCGAGGCGTACAAACGCCTGAATGAACCCGTGGACGTGCAGACCACCCCCATGCTGATCGTCGCCACGCTGGGGTTGGTCGTGAACATCATCAGCGCCCGCGTGCTGGTGGGCGGCAGTGAAGGCAGCCTGAACGTCAAATCGGCTTACCTGGAGGTGATGGGTGACCTGCTCGGTTCGGTGGCGGTGATCCTCGGGGCCATCCTGATTCGCTTCACGGGCCTCACTTGGATTGACCCGGTGCTGGGCGCACTGATCGGCCTGTGGGTGCTGCCGCGCACCTGGACGCTGCTCAAGGCCAGCGTGAATGTGCTGCTCGAAGGCGTGCCGGACGGCCTTGACCTGGATGCCCTGCGGGCCGAGATCGCGGCTTTACCCGGTGTGCAGGAAGTCCACGATCTGCACGTCTGGAGCGTCACCAGTGGCGAGAACAACCTCACGGTTCACCTCGTTAGCCCTGACCCTGCTGTTAACCTGACCGCTCAAGTCGCTGAACTGGCCGAGCAGTACGAGATTGAACACGTCACCGTGCAGATAGAAGCCTCCAATTCGCACGCTGGCGGACACATGGAGATTCACCCGTGACCACCCCTGAAATGATTGAACCGACTGAAACCACCACTGCGCCGCGTTCATGGAAGAAGTCCGCCACCCTGGCTTTACTCGCCGTGTCGGCCCTGCTGGGCAGTGTACTGATCTATGACCGCATGACCAATCCGCTGTCGTTCTTCGGCACGGCCTACGACAGGCAAAGCCCAGCCCCGGCCCTGGTGGGTACAGGCGAGGACGGTCAGCCGCTGGCCCTGAGTGACCTGAAAGGCAAGACGGTGGCGGTGTTCTTCGGGTTCCTGAACTGCCCGAATTTCTGCCCCACCACCCTGGCAGCGTTGGAACGGGTGCGGCAGACGCTTCCGAAAGAGAAGCAGGCAAACTTCGTGCCACTGCTGGTGTCGGTTGATCCGAAACGTGACACCGTAAGCAAACTGAACGAATACGTCAAATACTTCAATCCGCACGCCAAAGGCATGATCATCCCCGAACCTCAATTGACCGAGGCGGCAAAAGCCTGGGGCGTGGGGTATCAGTACGTGGACGCCAAAGGACTGGACTACCAGGTCAATCACACCACCGGAACGTACCTGGTGGACGCGGACGGGAACAGGCGACTGGTGTGGGATTACTCGCAGGTGACCACCGACACGGCACGGGTCGCGCAGGACGTGCTGGCGGTGATGGAATGACCGCCGCGCCTTACAATGGAGTGGTGCCTGCCTCCGTGACCCAGCCTGACGACGTGTGTGAAGTGGCCTGCGTTCACCCGGAGTCGGTGGCGAAAGCAAAACAGGCCCTACCGGACGAACTCTGTGTTGACCGGGCCACGTCCTTCCTGAAACTGGTGGCGGATCAGACCCGCCTGAAAATGGTGAGCGCCCTGCACGCCAGCGAACTGTGCGTGTGCGACCTAGCCGCCGTGGTGGGCATCACCGAGAGTGCCGTCAGTCACCAGCTTCGCCTGCTGCGAACCGGGCGGGTGGTCACGTCCCGCAAGGAAGGCCGCGTGGTGTACTACCGCCTGCTGGACAGCCACGTCACCACCCTGATCGAGAACGCCCTTGAACACGCCCGCGAATAGGGTTCTTTCCGCCGCCCTGGGCCTGAGCGTGGTTGCCCTGGGCGCGTATTTTTTCGGCGTGAAGCAACGCAGGCAGGTGATGTACTGCCTTGAGCAACCCGGCCTGGTCTGGAACGGGCTTTTTCCAGTTCCTGCGGGAATGACTCAGGAATGTCCCCAATCAGCCAGTTACCGCCAGGAAGTCAGGGAGGGCCTGACGCGTGTGGAACAGTACCGACTGACAGGCTGGCAACCACTCGCCTTGATGGAACCGTTGAAACGCGCCGGATACGTGCTGCTGGAAGACGAACTGAGAGGCCGCAATAACTACTCGGTGTTCCTGGGCCGCAGCGTGCCAGCCGAGTTGTTTTACACCGCCGTGCAGGAGGGCAAGGACACCGTGATTACCCTCAGCGGGAAGTGAAAGGGTGAGTGAGCAGAGGGAGTCATACGGCTTCGATGAATAAAAGTGGGATCACTTTTGTTCATCCGAGCAGATGCGAGTGGAAGAAACGACGGATTTGAACGGCGCGAAGGGCATCCGGGCGCTTTTCCTGGAGGCCCGAAGTAAAGTTCAAATCCGTATCAGAGCAACTCTATACCAGGTCATTCTCATGCTGAAATTAATCTTCCAGAGCGGTTTTAATTGCACCTTCCAGGGCAGTGAGGCTCAGTTCGGGGAGCGGCTGACCATTCACAAAGAAGCTCGGCGTTCCGGTCACACCCACCGCTTCGCCGTCCTGACGGTCACGGGCCAGCAGTTCCTTCACCGCGTCGGATTCCATCGTGGCCTGCGCTTTTGCACGGTCTAGGCCCATGTTCTCGGCGTATTCAAGGAACAAATTGGTCTGCGGCTGCTGTTTCTCGCCCCATTCTCCCTGCTTCTCGAACAGGTAATCACGCATGCGCCAGCGTTTATCAGCGCTGTCCTGGGCTGCCGCTTCGATCAGGCCCGCCGCCAGCGTGGAATTGGCGTGCAGCGGGAAGTACCGCGCAACCAGGCGCACCTGCCCGTTGTACTTCTGCATCAGTTCCATCAGGGCCGGTTCCACGGCGCGGCAGGCTTCGCATTCCGGGTCGAAGAACTCCACGATGGTCACTTTGGCATCTGCTGGCCCGAGGCTGGGACTGTCAGGTCGGATCAGGCGTTCGGCGACGGAAGTGGTTAAGGGTTCGCGTGGCGTGGGACGTTTGGCAATGTAGTAAAGCAATGCCCCAGCCAGCGCAGCCAGCACCAGGGTGGCGACGTAGAGTGCGTTATTGGTGGCTTTTGTTCGGGTCGTCATGTTGATCTCCTGTGGTTCGCGGGTCATGGTGGCCTGAGCAGGTCAGACTCGTTCAATGTAACAGATGAGTAAGTATGCAGGTATTTTGCAAAAGCGCAACTTTGACACGCTGCACAGCAATTCCCATGACGAGGCGCAACATAATCCGTTTTTGAGAAGTTGAGCGAAAAAATGATCGTCCCAGAGGACTGAATCCCCTTAGCGTTGTGTCTTGGACTGGGAGCCTCACAATGGGTCTCAGTCAAGCCGTCCAGGTCAACAAGCCCGTCCTTAGCGTAGGTTCAAGAGACCGAATTGTAGGTGGGGCCGACTTGGGCACTTTCTTCGAGACAGAACAATATCCGAGGCACGAAAAGCCTGTACACAAGGGCCTGCCCAAAGAAAGACACGCTTGACCAGTCCATCACTTCTCAAGGGGGTCAGCATGTACGTTTTGGGCATCGATGTTGGCAAGACCGAGATTTACGTTCGACTGGTAGAGCGGTGCCCCGGTGGGCCACCGAAAACCATTGGCAAGCAAAAATCCTTCGACTACGTCGAAAAGGGCCTGGATGAACTCACTGCCTGGCTCTCCTCAATGCTGATTGTTTTTTCCGATGTTCACGCGGTTATGGAGGCCACAGGCGTCTACTGGGAACGCTGCGCTTTTTACCTTCATCGGATGGGTTTTGTCGTGAGCGTGGTGAACCCGGCCCAGATTAAGTACTTTGCTCAAAGCTCACTGAGACGTGGAAAAACCGACTCGATGGACGCAGATATCATTGCCCGTTACGGGGCAACGATGGCCCTGAAACGCTGGGAGCCACCGGTGGCAGAACTGGAAAACCTGAAGCTGCTGGTTCATGAACGGGATGGGCTGGTGAAAGAATTGAGCCAGGCCAAGAACCGCCGTCATGCGCTGAATACCCGTGAGCAGCCCGACAAATTGGTACAGAAACTGACAGAAGACCGCATTGCCTTTTTGAAGGGTCAGGTCGAAGCGGTTGACCAGGCCATGCGTGAACGGGTAGCTGCGAATACGGCACTGAACGAACAGGTCAAGCTGCTGCAAAGTGTGCCAGGCTTTGGTTTTCTGACCTCGTTAAGCATCCTGGTTGAGACAGCAGCGTTCAGCACGATGGAAACCAGCCGTCAGTTGGCTGCTTATGCTGGCGTTTCGCCAGCACCACACCAGTCGGGAGCGATGAATCGACGTGGTCGCATTTCTAAGATAGGAAATCCTCGACTCAGACGGATTGTTTACCTTGCTGCGGTGGCAGCTACGCGTACCAAGACGAAGGAAAAGGCGTTCTACCAGCGCTTGCGGGAACAAGGCAAGCCAGGGAAGGTGGCAGTCACAGCGCTGGCACGCAAATTACTATGCGTGGGCTTTGCGGTGGTCAAGTCAGGGAAGCCCTACGACCCGCTGTATGTGCGGCTTTCCAGCGAGACTTGACGAGCCGGGCAAAAAACAATATCTACAATTTTGCGCGAATCGTGTAGTCACCCCCTTTAGGGTGAGGTTCCACCAACGGCGTAATGATTCAAGCTGCTCTAAGCGCACAGAAGGCAGTGCCAGTGCTGCATTCGTGCCGTTTTTGTATGAGCTGTCACCTATCTTGGGATCATTCATGATGAAACGCTCTGTCTCCCTTCTGAATGGCGCTCCATGAACATCTTCGAGTTCCGGCAAGACGTCATCCGGCAGTACCAGTCGTACGTCTCGTCGTTCGTGCACATCCGCGACGGCGATATCCGGGCGTACGTGGACGCGCAGATGAGAAGTGGTGTGTTCTGGCCAGATCCGCTCGCGCAGCTGAACCCTAACTTCACGCCGGGTGGGAGCGTGGCAGATCTCGTACGTGAGGGCACCCTGCATCCCGCATGCGCAACGCTCTTTGCGGCGGGGGAGCCGCGCGCGCCGCTGAACCTGCACGCACACCAGCGCGCTGCCGTTGGGCTGGCCCGGGAGGGGCGGTCGTACGTGGTCACCACCGGGACGGGCTCCGGGAAGTCGCTGACGTACATCCTGCCGATCGTGGATCACGTGCTGAGGCGCGGCAGTGGGCAGGGCGTACAGGCCATCGTGGTGTACCCGATGAATGCCCTGGCGAACAGCCAGGTGGAAGAACTCACCAAATTCCTTGGTGAAGCGGGCCCGGTGACCTTCCAGCGGTACACCGGGCAGGAGTCCCGCGAGGAGAAAGACCGCATCATCTCGAACCCGCCGGACATCCTGCTGACGAACTACATGATGCTGGAACTGATCCTGACCCGGCAGGACGAGGCGGCCCTGGTGCGCGCGGCGCAGGGCGTGCAGTTCATCGTGTTCGACGAACTGCACACGTACCGGGGTCGGCAGGGTGCAGACGTGGCGCTGCTGATCCGGCGGCTGCGCGAGCGACTCCACTCACCGGACGCGGTCTGCGTTGGGACGAGCGCGACGATGTCCTCCAGCCCGGTGTACGCCGAGCGTCAGGCGGCCGTGGCGCAGGTGGCCTCACGGATCTTCGGGGTGGAGGTCACGCCCCAGCAGGTGATCGGGGAGACGCTCGAACGGGTGACGTCCGGGGAGCCCACGGTGACTGAGCTCCGTGACGCGGCCGCGCAGCCCGTGCCGGCCACCTTCGAGGGCTTCATCCGGGACGCCCTG
>ERZ501016.446-NODE-446-length-11980-cov-4.250482_pt1 | contig 11980 bp, 10 predicted proteins | sample MGYA00248889_ERZ501016 | MGnify/ENA primary metagenome ERZ501016 (study PRJEB25958, sample SAMN03398594) | human skin metagenome | study: EMG produced TPA metagenomics assembly of the Human Skin Microbiome Metagenome (human skin metagenome) data set. | reverse complement strand
CTGGTGGCGCGCCCGCGCAGTCCCGGCCGGGCGGTGGCCCCCCGCGGCGGGGCCGCCCCGGTCCGCGGCCGAACTATGCCCGGCGCCGAGCGGTAGCCCTGGCGATCCTGGTCACCGTCTTCGTGCTGCTGTGGCTGGCGTTGCGTTGGCTGATCGGCTTCGTCGGCGGACTCTTCGACGACGATCCCAAGGCCGCGGCACCCCCGTCGCCCACGATGGCTGCCCCGGCCATCACCACGCCGGAGATCCCCGCGCCGAAGCCGAGCCCGCATACCGCTCAGGGCGCCGACGGTCCCGCGGACCAGACCACGCTCGTGCAGACGATGCGATTGGCGTCGAAGTCCATGTCGCCCAAGTCGGTCGTCGCCTCCGGCAACGGTCTGCTCTTCGCGCAGAACATGATGTACCACCACTCGGTCTCGGTCTTTCGGCCTGATGGGGCGCTGCTCAAGACCATCCCGGACTCGGTCAAGCTCGCCGACTTCGGCATCACCGGCCACCCCGGCACCAGCCAGGGGGCGCCCGTCGAGGTCGCCTTCACCCCCGACGGCCAGTACGCCTGGGTGTCCAATTACTCCATGTATGGCAGGGGTTTTGGCCCCGAGGGCCTGGATTCCTGCCACGCCGGGGATGGCACGGACTCCTCCTATGTCTACCGGATCAGCACCACGACCCTGACCGTGGACAAGGTCGTCCCGGTCGGCGCGGTGCCCAAGTATGTGGCGGTCACCCCCGACGGCAAGCAGGTGCTGGTGACCAACTGGTGTTCCTGGGATCTGTCGGTCATCGACGCGGCCAAGGGCACCGAGAGCGCACGCATCGACCTGGGCGGCAAGTATCCGCGCGGGATCGCCGTCGCCCCCGACTCCACCACGGCGTATGTCGCCCTGATGGGCTCCCAGCGCGTCGTCTCGGTGAATCTGGCCAAGCGCTCGGTCGGCACCTTCGCCCAGCCCGGCAACGGACCGCGGCATCTGGTCGCCAGCCCCGACGGTAAGTACCTCTATGTCAGCAACAACTCCTCCGGCACGCTGGTCAAGCTCGACCGGGCCACCGGCGCCCGGCTCGGCGAGGTCCGCACCGGCACCGAACCGCGCTCCATGGCGATCTCGTCCGACGGCAAGGCCCTGTATGTCGTGAACTACGGCGAGAGCTCGATGTCGAAGGTCGCCACCTCGGATATGCGGGTCCTGCAGACCGTTAAGACCGACGCCTCACCAATCGGGATTACCTACGAACCCACGACCCGGGCGGTCTGGGTCGCCTGCTACGGCGGCAGCATCGTGGTCTTCGACGACGCCAAGCTCGCCGGCTGAGCGCCGCCCCTCCAGTCCCCGGTTTCGCTCCGGCTGCCGGAAACGTGCGCTTCCCCCGACTTTGCAGCAGGAGGGAAGCGCACGTTTCCCGAGGGAAGCCCGCCCGCGGGTCTGAGGTGGCGGGTGGCGGGCGCGGGAGCGTCAAGGGACCGGGTTAGCCTGAACGGGTGCTGCGGACCGCCGTCAAACCCAAGTGGCTGATGCTGCTGGTGGTGGCGGCGCTGGTGGCGCTCGCCTTCGTTCAACTTGGGCGCTGGCAGTTGGGCCGGGCGCACGAGCAGGCCCGGGCCGAGGCTCTCGCCGAGGCCGCCCGCCAGCCGGTGGTCCCGGTCGCCGAACTGCTCACCCCGCATACCGAATTCCCCTCGGCCGCGGGTGGCCGCCTGGTCACCGCCACCGGCACGTATGGCGCGGGCCAGGTCTTGGTGCCCGGTCGCCTGCTCGAGGGCCGCAAGGGTTACTGGGTGCTCACCCCCCTGCGCACCGACGCCGCGACCCTGGCCGTGGTACGCGGCTTCACCACGGAGCCGATCGCCCCGGCGCCGCCCGCCGGCACGCTGACCGCGACCGTGAGCCTGGCACCGGGGGAGTCCCCGGCAGCCGAGCCCAGCAGAGACGGCCAGTTGGGCAGCGTTGACCTGGCGCGCCTGGTCAACACCTGGCCCGGGGCGCTCTACAACGCCTTCGGCTTCGCTCAGCGCGAAGTCGCCGGCACCAGCGCACAAGCCGCTAACACCCCGCCCGCCAACACACCGCTGGCCAACGCCCCGGCCGATGATCCCGGTCCGCTGACCCGCATCCCGCCGCCGCGCCCGGACACCTCCCTCAACGCCCGCAACGTCGGCTATGCGCTGCAGTGGTGGGTCTTCGCCGGGTTCGCCTTCTTCCTCTGGCTACGCATGGTGCAGGCCGACAACACCACCGGACCCGGCAGTGCCCGGCGCGCCGCGTCCCGAGCCAAAGCCACCCCCACCACCACCACCAGAACCGCAGCCACCACCCCATCCGGCAACATCGCCCCCGCCGAGAGCACCACCGGCAGCACCGCCGCGCCGGCCGAACAGAGCGCCGGGGAGACCCGGCATACCCCCCTGGAGCAGGAGATATGAGCAGCCCAGCCACCCCGCATACGGCCTCGGCCGATGGTGAACTGACCCACGACCCGCGCGTCGCGGGAGCCCTGCGCTTCTACATCGTGATGGCGATGATCGTCGGCGTGGGGCTGCTGGTGCTGGTGGCCGAGATGGTGCTGCGCTACGGCTTCGACAACCACGCCCTCGACTGGTGGCCGCAGCCGCACGGCTTCCTCTATGTCATCTATGTCGCGGCCACGGCGAACCTCGGTTTCAAGGCCGGGTGGAGCCTGCCGAAGATGATCGGCGTGATGCTCGCCGGGTGCGTGCCCTTCCTCTCCTTCCTCGTCGAGCGGCGGGTCACCGCACCCTTCCGGCGCAACGGTTAGGCTCAGCCCCCGTGAGCCCCTCTCGTCGCCCCGTGCTGGTCGTCGACTATGGCGCCCAGTACGCCCAGCTCATTGCCCGGCGGGTACGCGAGGCCGGCGTCTACAGCGAGATCGCGCCGCATACGGCCTCGGTAGCCGAACTGCTGGAGCGCGATCCGCTCGCGGTCATCCTTTCCGGCGGGCCGTCCAGCGTCTATGCGCCAGGCGCGCCCGCCCTCGACCCGAGCCTCTTGGAGGCCGGGGTGCCGGTCTTTGGCATGTGCTACGGCTTCCAGGCCATGGCCCAGGCGCTCGGCGGCGAGGTCGCCCGCACCGGTGCCCGCGAGTATGGCGCCACTCCCGCGCAGATCACCGGCGACTCCCTGCTGTTCGCCGGCCAGCCGCAGCAGCAGTCGGTCTGGATGTCCCACGGCGACAGCGTCACTCGCGCCCCGGCGGGGATGAGCGTCACCGCGAGCACCCCCGGCGCCCCGGTCGCCGCCTTCGAGGACCGCGAGCGCCGCCTGTATGGCGTGCAATGGCACCCCGAGGTGCGCCACAGCGAGCACGGCCAGGCGCTCTTGGAGCGTTTCCTGCGCGAGGGTGCGGGGCTGCGCCCGGACTGGACCGCCGGCAATGTGATTGAAGAGCAGGTCGCCGCCATTCGGGAACGGGTCGGTGATCGCCGGGTCCTGTGCGGCCTGTCCGGTGGCGTGGACTCCTCGGTTGCCGCGGCCCTGGTGCAGCGCGCGGTCGGCGACCAGTTGACCTGCGTCTTTGTCGATCACGGGCTGCTGCGCGAGGGCGAGGCCGAGCAGGTCGAGCAGGATTTCGTCGCCTCCACCGGGGTGCAATTGGTCGTCGTGGACGCCCGCGAGCGTTTCCTGAGCGCGCTGGCCGGGGTGCGCGACCCGGAGGAGAAGCGCAAGATCATCGGCCGGGAGTTCATCCGAGTCTTTGAGCAGGCGGCCCGCGATGTGGTCGGCGAGGGCGCGCACGAGGGCCACCCGGTCGACTTCCTCGTCCAGGGGACTCTCTATCCCGACATCGTGGAATCCGGGGGCGGCACCGGCGCGGCCACCATCAAGAGCCACCACAACGTCGGCGGCCTGCCCGACGACCTGCAGTTCCAGCTCATCGAACCGCTGCGGGATCTGTTCAAGGACGAGGTCCGCGCGGTCGGTCTGGAACTCGGGGTGCCGGAGAGCATCGTCTGGCGCCAGCCCTTCCCCGGCCCGGGCCTGGGCATCCGGATCGTCGGCGAGGTCACCGCGGACAACCTGGAGACCCTGCGCGCGGCCGACGCCATCGCCCGCGCGGAACTCACCGCGGCCGGCCTGGACCGGGAGATCTGGCAATGCCCGGTGGTGCTGCTCGCCGATGTCCGCTCCGTCGGGGTGCAGGGCGACGGGCGCACCTATGGCCACCCGATCGTGCTGCGTCCGGTGTCCTCCGAGGATGCGATGACCGCCGACTGGACCCGCGTGCCTTATGACGTGCTGGCCCGGATTTCCTCCCGCATCACCAACGAGGTCGCGCAGGTCAACCGAGTGACCATCGATATCACCAGCAAGCCGCCGGGGACGATCGAATGGGAGTGACCGGCCGCCGCTCGACCGCCCGCGATGCGGCCGATGTGCTCATCCTGCTTGTCCTCGGTATGGCGTTGCTGGCCTTGACCGTATGGCTCGCACTGCGCACCGGGCCCGGGTCGCGGGTGGACGCGGACGTGGTCCGCTCGTTCCGGGTGGACGGTTTCAATGCGGGTCGGATCGATGCGCTGCTGCGGGAGATCCGCATTCCGACGATGTTGATGCTCACCCTGGTGGCCATGGCCGTCGCCGCGCTCCAACGCTTGTGGCGGGTCGCTATCGCGCTGCCGCTGCTGGTCGTGGGGGCCAACCAGACCACCCAACTGCTCAAGAACGACTACCTGGATTCCCTGGTCAGCGTCTCGGGCCTGCGGGTGACCATGCCCAGCGGGCATTCCACGGCCGCGCTCTCGCTGGCCGCGGTGGCGATCATCGCCGCCCCCCGCATCATTCGCCCGCTCGCCTGCCTGCTCGGCGGGGCGATCGCCGGCGGCGCCGGCCTGGGCACCATGGCCGAACGCTGGCACCGGCCCGCCGACGTCATCGCCGCCGTCGCCGTGGTGATGATCTGGTCCGCGGTGGCGCTGACCATCGGCGGCAACTGGGTCGGCACGCCCCGGGTCCGCTCGGCCGGTTTCGACCGGGGTGTCGGCAACGCCGCTCTCGCGGTGCTGGGCACCGGGATCGGCGTCTTCGTGCTGCACCGCCTCGGTATGGAGCCGATGGCCGGCTCCCGGGCGCATGCGCTGGCATACGGCTCCCTGGCGGTGGTCGGCACGACCATCGGGCTGGGGCTCGGACTGATCGCCTTGGTCGCCGAGCGCCGCATCTTCCGCCAGGAGGGGCGCCATGTCGGCGGCTGAACCGGTCGTCGCCAGCAACCCGGCGCTGGACGCGGTGATGCGGTATGTGGTGATCGGCCCCGCCTTCCACCTGCTGGCCCGACCCACGGTCGAGGGCCGCGAACATATCCCGCCGGACGGTAGCCCCGCGATCATCGCCAGCAACCACCTGTCGTTCAGCGACTCGATGGTGATCCCGCTGGCCTCGGGGCGGCGGGTGAGCTTCCTGGGCAAGGCCGAGTACTTCCACGGCACGGGCATCAAGGGCGCGCTGGTGCGTTCTTGGATGCGCTCCTTCGCCACCATCCCGGTGGAGCGCTCCGATGCCCGCGCCGCCGCCGAATCGCTGCACCTGGCCGAGCGGGTGCTCGCCGACGGCGGGGCCTTCGGGATCTATCCCGAGGGGACCCGCTCGCGCGACGGCCGGCTGCACCGCGGACGCACCGGGGTGGCCCGGCTCGCCCTGAGCACCGGCGCCCCGATCATCCCGTGTGCCCTGGTCGGCACCGATGTGCTCCAGCCGCCGGATGCACGGGTGCCCCGCCCGACCAAGATCACCGTGCGCTTCGCCCCGGCCATCGATGTGGCGGCGCTGCAGGAGCAGTACCAGAAGGCCGCGCTGCTGCGGGCGATCACCGATGCGGTCATGGACGCCATCGGGCAGATGTCCGGTCAGGAGCGCTCGGGCCGGTATGCCAGTGACGTCAACGCCGAACTCGACGCCCGCGCTCCCGGCGCGGGTCGCTGATCGCGCCCGGGGCGCGATTTAGGCTGCTCGAATGCTGCGCACCTCAGCCGCGATTGCCGCGGGCAAGCTCACGCGCGTCGCGGCCCGGCGCCGCGGCGGCGGTTCGGCGCTGCCCGGGCTGATCGCCGAACGCATCGATCCCGGCATCCTGCGCCACGCCCTGGGCGGGCTGCCCGAGGGGATCGTCGTGGTCTCCGGGACCAATGGTAAGACCACGACCACCCGGATGCTCACCGCGGTGCTGCGCGCCCACGGCCGCAGTGTTTTCACCAATCCCACCGGCAGCAACTTCACCCGGGGGGTGATCTCCGCGCTGCTGGGTGAGGTGGGGCTGCGGGGCAAGCCGGTCGCCGATATCGCCGTGCTGGAGTTGGACGAGGCGCATGCGCTGCGCTTTGCCGAGGCCATCGCCCCCACCCACGCCTTGCTGCTGAATGTGGCCCGCGACCAGCTCGACCGGTTCGCGGAGATCGACCATACGGCCCGGTTGCTGGCGCAGCTCGGTGCGGTGGCGCGGACCGGCGTGGTGGTCAACCGCGACGACTCCTTCGTCGCCCGGGCCGTCGACGGCGTGCAGGCGGGGGTGCAGGTGGGCCGCTTCGGCCTGGACGCCTCGATCGCCCACCGCCTACCCGAGCTCATGGAGCAGGACACCCGGGCCGGGGACGCCTATGTGGCACCTCAGGCGGGGGCGGACGACATACTGCTGCGGCCGCGCGACGAGCGGGAATTCGAGATCCTGCTCGGTGCCGACGGCAGCGGCGGGATCGTGGGCCCGGTGGAACTGCGCCAGCGCGGCCTGGCCGCGATGATCAATGCCACTGCGGCCACGGCGATGGCCCGACAGTTGCTCGGCGCGGCGTTCGACCCGGCGGCCGCGGCGGGGGCGCTGGCCGCGCTCACCCCGGCCTTCGGTCGCGGTGAGGTCATCGACGCCGGCGGGGCGCCGCTGGAATTGGTGTTGGTGAAGAACCCGGCCGGGTTCACGGTGGCGCTGTCCACCTATGGCAGCACGCCCGAGCGCACGATGATCGCGATCAACGACGATTACGCCGACGGCCGGGATGTCTCCTGGCTGTATGACGTGTCCTTCGAGAGCCTGCGCGAGGTCGGGGTGGCGCTCACCACCGGTGTGCGGGCCTACGACATGGCGCTGCGCCTGGAGTATGACGAGGTGGGCGTCGCCGATGTGGAACCGGAGTTGGACCGGGCCCTGGAGCGCTTCCTCGCCGAGCGCGACGGCCAACCGGCCCGGATCTTCTGCACCTATACGGCGATGATGACGCTGCGGCGGATGCTGGCGGCGCGCTACGACATACCGGCGTTCGGGGAAGAGGCGTCATGAGCATCGTGGGCGAGGCCACCGGGCCAAGCAAGGGGGAGGTGCACGTGGTGCATCTCTATCCGCGCGAGATGAGCATCTATGGCGACCTGGGCAACACCCGGGTAATGACGAGTCGGCTGGCCCGGCACGGATATACGCCGGTGCTGCACCGCCATGATCCCGGGGCGCCGTTCCCCACGCAGGCGCACCTGGTGCTCGGCGGCGGCGGCCAGGACTCCGGGCAGGCGCGGGTCGAGCATGACCTGGCCGTGATCGCGCCTCGGCTGCGAGAACTGGCCGCCGCCGGCACCCCGATGTTGATGATCTGCGGGATGTATCAGCTGTTTGGCAATGCCTTCGTCACCGTCGACGGGGTCAGGCTGCCCGGCCTGGGAATCCTCGATGTGACCACCCAAGGCAACGCCAAGCGGATGATCGGCCCGGTGGTGCTGAGCACGGACTTCGGCGATGTCGTCGGCTACGAAAACCACTCCGGCTCCACCCGCCTCGGCGCCGGCCAGGCGCCCTTCGGCACGGTGCGTAGCGGCCTGGGCAATAACGGCGAGGATGGCACCGAGGGCGCCCGCACCGGCAATGTCATCGGTTCCTATCTGCACGGTCCGATCCTGCCCGCCAACCCTCGCCTCGCCGATGCCCTGATCGGGTATGCCGCCACCCTGGCCACCGGCCGCGAGTTCGAGCCCAACCCCCTCGACGACGCCATCGCCGACCAGGCCCGCACCCGCCAGCTCCAGCGCCTGCTGCGCTGACGCCCCGGCGGTCCCCGGTCTCTCTCCGGCTGCCGTAAAGTTGTGGTTCCAGCGACTTTCTAGCCGGGGGTGAGCGCAAGGTTCCCGGGTGAAGCTGCGGCCGGGAAGCTGGTGCCGGTCAGTGGTCGGCGTCCTCTTCGACGGGTTCCACGCGCGAGGAGAAGGTCCACGCCAGCCACCCGAGCGCGCCCAGGGGCACCTCGAGCAGGTGGGTGAAGACGGAGAAGAGCACCACCCCGGCCGTCGCCTCGGCCGGTATGGCGCCCCACGCCACCAGCGCCGCCGCCGTCCCGGCCTCGGTGACGCCGAGACCGCCGGGGGTGACCCCGACCGCGGTGAGCAGCCGGCCGATGGCGAAGGCGGCGAAAAGCTCGCCGTGGAAGAGGTCCACTCCCGTGGCCCGCATGACCGCGAGGAACGCTAGGTAGTAGCAGCCGAAATAGCCCACCAACCCCAGGGTCAACCCCGGCCAGCCATGTCGGACCACGTCGATGATCCGGGCCCGCAGGTCCGCCACCAGGACGTCGATGGGCATCGTCTGCCGGGTCCGGCGCAGCATCGGGCGCAGCAGCCGCTCCGCGAAGCGACCGATCGCCAGGGCCCGCTGCTCCGACCGGATCGCGAGCACAAAGAGCGCCACGATGCCCAGCCCGGAGATCACCGCGGCCACCGCGGCATCCCGCAGCAACCCCGGAAGCCCGGTGCGTCCCATCGACAGCGCGACGATGGCGATGAGGGGCAAGGCGATCCGCGCCAGGGTGTTCCAGACCCCGGAGACGATCGCCGAGGTGGAGACCGCCCGCCGCGAGAAGCCCCAGGTGCGGCAGATCGCGAAGGTCGCTGCCAGCCCCACCGCCCCGCCGCCGGGCAGCAGATTGCTCACCGCCGACCCGCAGATGTTCACCACGAACGCCCGCCAATGCCGCAGCCCGGGCAGGGAGGCGGTCAGCGTGAGGGTGTAGCTCCACAGCCCGAGCAGCACCAGCACCAGGATCAGGCCGGCCTGCGCCGCGGTCACCGAGGTGAGCACCTGCCATACCTGCGACCAGCTGGTGCGCCCGAAGCGCGGCACGCCCCAGATCAGCAGCACCGCGCACAGGATCAGCCCGACCGCGGCCTGGATGACTTGGTGCCGCGCGCGCCCCCCAGGCTCCGTCGTCACCGCGGTGCTCATGGCAACCCCGCGAAGATGTCCCGGGCCACCGGGGCGCCCGCCGGGTGCGCCGGGTCGCGGTACCACTCGCGACCAAAGACCAGGTCGTATGCCGGTCGCGGGATCCGCAGGAAGGCCGCCAGCGTGCGGTCCGCCCCGTCCGCCGCCGCCTGGCTGGCGTGGGCGCGCATGGCGGCGCGCTTGGCCGCGGCATACCGGGTCACGGTGATCCGGTGGGTGATCTCCGAGCGGGCGCTGAAGGCGCGCGCGAAGGCCGCGAAATCGAACTCCGGGGGATAGCGATAGACGCGCGCCGAGGAGCGCACCGCGGCCACCAGCAGGTCCCGCGGGATGGTCGCCTCGAGCACCCGTGGTACCCCGGCCAGCCGCGCCGCGGCCGCCCCGACCTCGTGCACCCGGACATGGTCGCGGTGCCCGTAGCCGCCGTGGGCGTCATAGGTGAGCAGCACATCGGGCCGTTCGGCCTCGAGGATGGCGGCGAGTGCGGCAGCGGCGTCGGCGACCGGCGCGGCGCAGAAGGCTTCGCGCCCGTCCGGTGTCGCGCGCGGCAGCGGCCCGGTCATCCCGCTGTCCCCAAAGCCGAGGTCGACGACGCGCGCTACGCCCAGCGCGGCGGCGCTCGCCTGAGCCTCCGCCAGTCGCCGGGCGCCGAGGTCTTCGCGATGCGCGGCATCGGTCAGCCCGAGGGCGCCGTCGGTGGCGAGCACCAGGACCACCCGGTGCCCTTCGGCCGCGGCCTTGGCCATCGTGCCGGCGGTGAGCAGGGCTTCGTCGTCGGGGTGGGCGTGGAAGGCAACGAGGGTCCGGGCTCGGGTAGGGGTCCTCGGCGTCACGATTCCCCATCCTTACCCATCGTCCGGCCGGCCGCGGCGCGCCCCCGTGGCAGGCTTGGCGAGCCATGAAGATCGCGCTGCTCTCCGACTGCTATCCGCCCCGCCTGGGCGGCATCGAGACGCAGGTGCGCGACCTCGGCCGGCACCTGACCGAGGCGGGGCACGAGGTGCACGTGTTCACCGCGACACCGGCGCGGCCGGGGGAGCGCGGCCGCATAGCGAGCTCCGAGCACGGGGTATGCGTGCACCGGCACACCCTCGGTCTGCCCTTTGACCTGCCGGTCAATCCCTTGCTGCCCGGTCAGGTGCGTGCCGAACTCGCCGACTGCGAGGTGGCTCATGTGCACATGGGGGTCATCTCCCCGGTGGCCACCTCCCTGGCCGAATTGGCCCTGGATCTCGGTATGCCGACCGCCATCACCTGGCATTGCGTGCTCGGCCGCGCGGCCAGCGCCGCGCACCGCCGACGGGGTCGAATCGCCCGCTGGCAGCGGCGCGGGGCGGCCCTGTCCGCGGTCTCCCGGCTGGCCGCGACGCGCGTCGAGCATGCCGGCGCCGGGGGCCCGGTTGCTGTCTTGCCCAACGGAATCGACGTGGCGCGCTGGCGTTCCGGTGCCGGTGGCGGTGCCGGTGCCGGCGTCGGTACCGATGACATGGGTCCGGCCACGGCCGAAGCTGCCGCACCGGATTCCGGTCGGGTGCCGATCCTCAGCGCCTTGCGCTTTGCCCCGCGCAAACGGGTGCGCCCCCTGCTGGGCATGCTGCGGCAGGTCGAGGCGGTCGCCCCGGGGCGGGTGGCGGCGACGGCATACGGCGACGGGCCCCTGCTCGGGCTGGCCCGCGCGCTCACCCGTGGCCAGCGCGACTGGCTGGACCTGCCCGGCCGGGTGCCGCGGGGGCGGTTGGTGACGGCATACGCCGGGGACGGGATCTATCTCGCGCCGGCCCGGATGGAGGCCTTCGGGATCGCCGCCCTGGAGGCGCGGACCGCCGGCCTGCCCGTGGTCGCGCTGCGCGACTCCGGGGTCGCCGATTTCATCACCGACGGGGTGCATGGTCTGCTCGCGGACAATGACGCCGGTCTGGTCGCGGCGGTCGGCCGGTTGGTCGCCGATCCTGTTCTGCGACACCGTATTCGCGATCACAACCGAACCACTCCACCGCGGCAGACCTGGCCGGCAGTCCTCGGCCAGGTCCTCGCGGAATATCGCCGAGCAGGAGCGCGCCCATGAGCACGATCGTCGTCCACGGCATCACCCTCGCCGGCACCCGGGTCGCCGAGTTCGTGCTCGCGCACGGGGCCGACCCGGCCACTGAGTTGGCCACCATGGGCTGGCAGTCCGTGGGAGTGCAGGAGGCCTATGCCACGGCCGAGCACACCGTGGTGGCGCTGACCGTGGTCGCCGACCTCGGCGCGGATGCCGGGCATGCGACCTGGCAGCCGGTGGCCGTCGCGGAGCAGCTGCCCGATGGGGTGGAACCCGTTGTGCGGCAACGACTCGGCGCCTATGCCATGGTCGCTCGCGAGGGCCGGATCCTGGGCACGCAACTCGCCGCCGGGGTGCGCGGCGCGGGCGGCACGTGGACCTTGCCCGGCGGCGGGATCGACCCCGGCGAGGACCCGGCGACCGCCGTACGTCGCGAGACCTGGGAGGAGACCGGGCAACACCTCGGCGAAATCCACCTGGTCGATCTGCTCACCTCGCGCTGGGTCGGCCAGGCACCGGACGGGACCTGGGAGGACTACCAGGTGGTGCGCCTGATCTATGTCGGGACCGTCCCTGAACCCGACCCGCTGGTCGTCCACGACGTGGGTGGGACCACCGCCGCGGCGGCCTGGCTGAGTGTTGCGGACCTGGACGAGGTGCCCCGGGCGCCGCTGCTCACCGGGGATCGCTGGCGGACCTGGCTGGCGATCGCCGAGGGGCGCCGCCGGCACT
>ERZ501016.445-NODE-445-length-11986-cov-3.311877_pt1 | contig 11986 bp, 11 predicted proteins | sample MGYA00248889_ERZ501016 | MGnify/ENA primary metagenome ERZ501016 (study PRJEB25958, sample SAMN03398594) | human skin metagenome | study: EMG produced TPA metagenomics assembly of the Human Skin Microbiome Metagenome (human skin metagenome) data set. | reverse complement strand
GCCACACCGGAACCCTGGACCCGCTGGCGACTGGCGTGGTCGTGCTGTGCGTAGGCGACTCCACCAAACTGGTGCAGTTCATGGAGCACGACACCAAGGAGTACCTCGCCTGGGTCAGCCTCGGCGCGGGCACCCCGACCCTGGACGCCGAAGGGCCGGTGGAGGCGCAGGGCAGATGGCAGAGGGCAGAGGGCGAGGAGCTTCAGCGAACGCTTCAGCAATTCGTCGGCCCGCAAAAGCAGATTCCGCCGCAGTACAGCGCCATTCAGGTGGGGGGGCAACGGGCCTACGCGGTGGCGCGGGCGGGCGGTGAGATTGACCTGCCCGCGCGGGACATCGTGATTCACGACCTGGAGTTGCTGGGCGTGTACGGCAGCGTGCAGGATGCCCCGCGCACGTTCGACCCCGTGAACTGGACGCCTGCGAGTGAGGGCATGACCTTCACCCGGCCTGAGCCGCTGGGGGTCTTCCCCACCCTGCTTGTTCGCACCAGCGTGGGCAGCGGCACCTACCTGCGCTCGCTGGCGCGGGACGTGGGCGCGGCTCTGGGCGTTCCCGCGCACCTGGGCGGCCTGGTGCGCACCCGGGTGGGCCGCTACAGCTTACGCGACGCCGTGCCGCTGGAGCAGGTGGGCGACGCGGCGGGCCTTCCCGACCTGGCCGCGCTGGACTTCCCGGTCATTCAGGCCGACGAGCGAACAGCGCGTGAACTCCGGCAGGGCAAACGCCCCGCGAGTACGGTGCAGGGCAGGCATGTCGTCACCCTGAACGGCGACCTCGTGGCGGTCGTCGACGGAAACGGAGAACACCTGAAGGTCGTGCGGGCCTGGGCCTGACATGATTCAGCGCCGCAGGTAGGCCAGGATCAGGTTTCTGGTGGCCGTCAAGGAGTCCACGTGCATCCTTTCGTAAGCGTGGCTGGCGTCCACGCCGGGGCCGATCAGGGCGACCGGGTAGTCGCCGCCCGCACGCCACGCGGCGCTGCCGTCCGAGCCGTAATAGGGGTAGATGTCCGTGCGCAGCTCAATTCCGGCCTGGCGCGCCACCCCGCGCAGGCGGTTGCCCAGCGCGTGGTCGTAGGGCCCGGAGCTGTCGGCCACGCACAGCGTGACGTGATGCTCGCTGCCGGTCTGCCCGTCCCCCACGACCGCCATATCCACCGCGATCAGTTCGTCGGTGTGTGCGGGAATGCCGGTAGCCGCGCCGTGCCCGACTTCCTCGTAGGTGGTGATGTGGAAGGCGGCAGTGCGCTGGGCAGGGCGTTGCAGTAGGTCGCGGGTCGCGTCGATGAAGATGGCGACGGCGGCCTTGTTGTCCAGGTGCCGGGATTTGATGTACCCGCCGGGGGTCACGCGGGGGCGGGCGTCCAGGCTGACGAAGTCGCCCACGGACACCCCGAGGTCGCGGGTGTCGGCGGCGCAGGTGACGGGTTCGTCCAGGCGCACTTCCATGACGCCCTGCTCGCGTTTCAGGTCGCGCAGGGCGGGGCCGTGGACGTGCGTGGATTGCCGGACGTTGACGACCGTTCCGGTCACGATGCGCCCGGACTGGGTGTGGACTTTCACGTCCTCACCCTCGATGGTGGCCCAGTCGTACCCGCCCAGCATGAACAGCAGCAGGCGGCCATTCGGCTTGATGCCCTTGACCATCGCGCCCAGGGTGTCCACGTGCCCGCTGAAGGTCACGTGGCCCTGACCCGTGCCGGGGATTTCCCAGGTGAGTGCGCCTTTCTTGGTGCGTTCGGTTGGCACGCCGATCTGGCGCAGTTCCTCCTCGATGAGTTGCACGGCCTGTTCGGTCATGCCGGTGGGGCTGGGCGTGTCGAGCAGGCGCAGCAGGAAGTCGGTGGTGTCGGCGGGGTGGGTCATGCGTTCTCCAGTTCCTGAACGGGGTTCACGGCGTACCCGTGAGCGGCAGCCTGCTCCTGCATCACGGCGGTCTCGGGGGCGTCCGGCAGGCCCAGGAAACGGACGTGCTGCACCGCCCGCGCCCGCAGTTCACCGTCCAGGCCAGAGGTGGAGAAGGCGTCGGGCTTCACGGCGCGGATCAGCAGGTCGCCCGTCTCGGCGCGGAAGTCCGGGTGCAGAATCCAGCCCCGGCTGAAGGTCTCGTGGTCACTGCCCGCCTCGCCGTCCCACTGAATGATGACGATCAGTTCACCGTTCGTGCGGGCCTGGTCGACCTGGTGCGCCCAGGCGCGGGTCAGTTCGCGTTCGTCCGGGCGGTCTTCCAGGTGGTGACGCTGGACGTTCAGCAGCACCAGAGCTTGGGGCGTCAATGACATGCCAAGGATGATAGTTGATGAACGCGGCCCGTCCCCTGACAGGAGCCGGGTTAAGCGTGCGCCTGGTCTTCCTTGACGGTCATGATGCTGAGGCCCGCGTCCACGTAAATCGTCTGCCCGGTAATGCCGCTGCCCAGGTCGCACAGCAGGAACAGCGCCAGCTTGCCGACCTCCTGCGGGGTGGCGTTGCGCCCGAAGGCAGCGTTGCGTGCCCCCTTGTCGTACAGGCCGCCGAAGCCGGGGATGCTGCGGGCCGCGATGGTGCGCATCGGCCCGGCGCTGATGGTGTTGATGCGGATTTCACGGTCGCCGAAGTCGGCTGCGAGGTAACGGGTGGCGGCCTCCAGGGCCGCTTTGGCGACGCCCATGACGTTGTACTTGGGCACGACCTGCTGCGAGGCGTGGTACGTGAGGCTGACGATGCTGCTGCCTTCCCTGAGCAGCGGTTCGGCGTGGCGGCAGCAGGCCACCAGCGAGTATGCGCTGACGCTCAGGGCGGTGTTCCAGTCATCCGGCGTGGTCTCGATGAAGCGGTTGTCCATCGCGGCTTTCGGGGCGTAAGCGATGGCGTGAACGAGGTAATCCAGCCCGCCGAACTCCTGTTTCACGCGGGCGAACAGGGCGCTCAGGTCTTCCTCGCTGGTCACGTCGGCCTGTTGAATCCAGGTGTTCTCCTTGCCCTGCGTGAGTTTCTCCAGTTCGCTTTTCAGCCGTTCGCCCTGGTAAGAGAAGCCCACGCGGCACCCCGCCTGAAGAAGCTGATCCGCGATGGCCCAGCCGAGGCTGCGGGCGTTGGCGACCCCCATGACGAGGGCGGTCTTACCGGAGAGATCAATGGCGACACTCATGAAAGGCACTGTAACGCCATTCCACGCCGGAATGCTGGAACAGGTGCAAACGAGGTTCGTCAGGTTTTCCCGACGGTGTAAGTCACCTGGCGTTCCGCTGCGGTGCGGTAACCACTGCTGAGCGCCGCCACCGCATACCTGTAAGTTCCATTACCGGGAACCGTGTCGTCGAACGTGAAACTGAATGGGGCGCAACCGTGACTTTCTTCAGCAGTTGCGGGGCCTGGTGATCTCCGCCGGGGTTCTCGCGGGTCAGGGTCACCTCGCGCACGCCCTCCCCGGTGACCGTCACATTGATGGTCAGGACGTTCTGAACTTTCGAGTCCGTGACCACGTCCAGGCTGACTTCCGGTGGGGGCGCTGGCGTATTCGTCTTCGTCCCGCAGGCGGTCAGTGACACCAGCGCGAGGGCCGCCAGGGTGAACTTCTGCATTCGTCCAGCGTAAGCACCCGGCGCGGCAGGAACAAGGGCAAACAAAAGAGACCACCCCGCCGGGCAGTCCCTGTCACAGCCTGGAATCAGTTCGGGCCGCTCTGGTCGTTCTTGCCCTTCTCCTCGGCGCGGCGGCGCAGTTCGCTGGCCAGGTCGGTGAAGTCCTGGGCGCTGGGCAGCACGCGGCGCGACTGGGTTTTCGACTCCTGAATGATGCGTTTCTGCTCCTGACGCACCGTGGGCGGCAGCCCGGCATGCTTGCGCTCGAAGTAATTCTGTGCCAGGCGACCCAGCGCGAACGTCCACCCGTAAACGGCAGGCGCGGTGATCAGGCCGCCCACCAGGGGCAGCGCCATCTTCGCAATGCCGCGCATGACCTGCCGGGCCGCCAGGCCGTAAGCGACGGTCGCCCCGAGTTCCTGCGCGATTTCCGCCGCGCGTTCCGGCGTGATGTCAAACCCGTAAATCTTACCGATGTGCAGCACCATTTTGGCCTGCACAGGGGTGATCAGCAGGATGTCCGCGAACGGAATGGGTTCCACCGCAATCGCGCCGGACAGGATGGCGGCACTCTTGATGACCTGCTCCACGTTGTCCTCATCGGTCAATTGAGGGTCAACGTCGAAATTGAAGTTGTCGAGTACCTGTTTGATGAGCGGCAACATGACCGGAGTGTACCCGCCCGCCGCCCGCCTGCGTGAGTTCATGCTGATGAGTGGTTTACGTCCGTGAGGGTGGAGAGATCAGTTCTGCTGCTGGAACTCCCAGGTGACGTCGTGAGCCGTGAGGGTCAAGGTTCTCCCGCTGAACCGCACGCTGGGCTGCTCCTTCAGCAGATCGGTGAGGCTGGGCACCTTGTCGTCGTCCGGGCAGGCCATCAGGGTGGACACCAGGCGCTCCACCACCAGTTGCGAGCCGTTCCACACGGCCTCCCCGCCGAAGCTGTTGCAGCCGTCCGAACCCGCCACGCGCCTCTCACTGAATTCCAGGGTGACCGGTTTCAGGGTCTTGCCGAGCGGTTGTCCGTTCACGGTGTTCAGCGTAAAAGCGTGGCCTGCCAGATCCGCGGCATCGAAGACCGCCTTCGCTTTTGCGGCGCGGGTCAGGGTCAGTTCGCCCCGGCCATTTCGCAGGGTCAGGCTGTCCCCTTCCTGAGTCATAGCCAGCGGAACGCCAAAAATGTCGACCACGGCGTTTTCGGCCTGCATGTCCGGGCACATCATCCTGGTCATGCCCAGGTCGGACACGCTGAGGGTGCGGCCTTCCAGCTTGACCTTCCCGAACAACCGGTTACACCCGGCCTGACCGCGCACCTGCACGCCGTCGTCCGTCTCCCGGATGGACAGCGCGGAATCGGACGGGACGTTCACCGGCTGGCCCCTGTAAACCAGCCCGGTGAGTTGCCAGTCGGCTTTCAGGGATTCCAGTTCAGGCGGGTTTCCAGTCACAGTCTGTTCTCCTTTAACGGCTTTAAAAGTGACGTAATTGGTTCCAGCGCCGTGAATCGTGAGGTTCTGCCCGCTGATCTCGAAGCGCGTGGCGCTTTCCAGCAGTTTCACGAAGTCCGCTTCGAGGCTCAGGGCATGATCTGAGCAGCGACTGGTACCGGACAGTTTCAACGGCGTGACCTTCAAGTTATTTCCCGTCCCGGCGGCCCAGCCCGCGAAGCCGCGACAGCCCGTACTGCCCGTCAGCAGTCCGCCCAGCGTGACCTTCAACGTGGGTTTGCGCAGCAGTGCGCCCGGCGTCACCACCTCGCCTCGCGGAGCAAGCTGGGTCAATGTCCATACCGAGTCCGTCAGGGACGACGAACCCACCTGGGCCGCGTGTGCCGACACGCCCAGCAGGGCCGCCAGAGTCAACCATTTCATGCCCGACATGCTGCTGTTCCTGCCTGACGGGCACGTGACTGACTTCACATCAAGGCAACGGCCCGTAAAATAACGGCAAGCAGAAAGTCCATTCACCGTGACTTGCAAGGGAGTGACAGCATGGAAGACCGCCGAATCAGGGTGTTAATAGCGAAACCAGGCATGGACGGCCATGACCGGGGCGCGAAAGTCGTGGCCCGCGCCCTGCGTGACGCCGGCATGGAAGTCATTTACACCGGCCTGCGCCAGACCGCCGACATGATCGTGAACGCCGCCATTCAGGAGGACGTGGACGCCATCGGCCTCAGTGTCCTGTCCGGGGCGCACATGCACTACTTCCGCGAGGTGCGCCAACTCCTGCACGAGAAGGACGCCGATGACATCATCGTGTTCGGCGGCGGCATCATCCCCGACCAGGACTTACCGAAACTGGAGGAACTGGGCGTCGGCAAAGTCTTTACCCCAGGAGCCAGCACCGAGGACGCCGCCGCGTACCTGCGCGAAGCCGTGGCGAAACGCTGGGCCAGCCAGTAAGCGCCTGCGGCGCGTCAAAGCGTCTCAAGGTCTAAAAGCGTCTCAAGGTCTAAACGCAAAGGGCCAACCCTACTCGCTGGGGGAGGCCCTCTGCCCTCCACTCTCTGCGCTTTTACCCTGTACTTTTACCCTGTATTCCTGACGCCCGCCGCGATGCCTTGCAGGGTCAGCATCAGGGGCGTTTCCAGTTCGTCCAGGCCGCCTTCCTTGCTGCGGGAGCGGCGGAGCAACTCCACCTGAATGCGGTGGATGGGGTCGATGTAGGGGTTGCGGAGGGCGATGCTTTCGCGCAGGCGCGGTTCATTCGCCATGAGTTCCGCCCCGACGACTTCCTGCACGGCCTGCACGGTCTGCGCGAACTTGTCTTTAAGATGCTGGGTCAGGCGCTGATTCCCGGCGGAGTCGTCCACCAGGCCCAGGTACTCGGCGAAAATAAGCAGGTCGCTCTTGGCGAGGCTCATCTGGGCGTTGTCCAGCATGGAGCGGAAGAAGGGCCACTGGGCGTACATGTCGCGGGCGGTGTCCAGGCCGATGGTCTCCAGGCCCTCGGCCAGGCCGTACCAGCCGGGGAGGTTCAGGCGATCCTGCGTCCAGCTCATGACCCACGGAATGGCGCGGAGGTTTTGCAGGGTGGGCGCTCCGGGGCGGCGCACCGGGCGGCTGGCGATGTTCAGGCGCGAGATTTCGTGAATGGGCGTGACCTTCTCGTAGAAGGGCAGGAAGTCCGGATCCTGCACGAAAGCGCGGTAGGTTTGGGCGCTGACCTGCGCGGCGCGGGTCATGGCGTCCACCCACGCGGTGGGCGGGTCGGAGGCGGGGCGGGCGGCGGCCAGGATCATGCCGTACAGGGCCTGTTCCAGGTTGCGGCGGGCCATGACCGGGTGGCTGTACTTGTCGGCCAGGGCCTCGCCCTGCTCGGTGATGCGCAGGCCGGCGTCGATGGTTCCGGCGGGCTGGCCCAGGATGGCGCGTGAAGCGGGGCCGCCCCCGCGCCCGATGCTGGTGCCGCGCCCGTGGAAGAAGCGCCAGCGCACCCCGGCGCGGCGGCACACGCCACTGATCTGGCGCTGCGCCTCGTGCAAGGCCCAGTTGGCGGCGAGGAACCCGGCGTCCTTGTTGCTGTCGCTGTAGCCCAGCATGATCTCCTGCACGTCGGTGCCCAGCACGGCGCGGTACTCGGGAATGCTCAGGAGTTCCCACACGATCACGGGGGCGCGGGTCAGGTCGTCCAGCGTCTCGAACAGCGGCACGGGCAGCACCCGGAAGCCCACCTCGCGGGCCAGCAGCAGCGGTTCCAGCACGTCCGAGACGCTCTCGGCCATGGAAATGACGTAATGTCCGAAAGCGCGGGGGCCGACCAGTCGGGCCGCGGCCTGCACCTCGCGGATGGGGCCGAGCACCGTTTCCAGGTCGTCGGGCCACGCTTCCCCGGCGGGCCACAGGGGGCGGCGGGAGCGCAGTTCCTTCGTCAGGAGTTCCTGCCGGGCGTGCTCGGGCAGGTTCAGGTAATCATGCTCCACCCCGGCTGCCGACAGCAGTTGCGCTATGGCTTTCTCGGTCTGGCCGCTGTGCTCGCGGATGTCCAGGCTCACGAGGTGCTGCCCGAACGTCCGGGCGATGGTCAGCAGGGGCGTCAGGAGCTGATCGGCGGTGCGGTGCTGCCCTTCACGGCGCAGGCGGGCCTGAAGCGCTTCCAGGCGCGGCAGGAGTTCCACCGGCTCGCCGTCGCGCACGGCGTTGTGAAGCTGCCGCAGCTCCTGGCGGTACGATTCCTGCCCTTCCTCTTCCTGACTGAGGTTGGTGTAGGCCACGCTGATGCGTTCCAGCAGCAGTTGCCGCGCCCGTGCACGGTGCAGTTCCAGCGCCTGGCGGGTCGCTTCGGGCGTCACGAAGGGGTTGCCGTCGCGGTCACCACCCATCCAGGAACTGAAGCGCAGCGGCAGGCGGGCGGCGGTATCCTGCCCGTACACCTGGCGAAAAGCGCGGTTCAAGTCCTGTTGCAGCAGCGGCAGGGCGCGGGCGATGCTGCCCAGGTAGTGCAGGCCGCCTTTCACCTCGTCCAGCACGGTGGGTTTCAGGTGGCGCAGTTCGGGCGTGTGCCACAGCGCCTCCACGTGCGACGCGATGCGTTCCAGCGCCTCGTCGTTCATGTTCGGAATGTCGGTTGCCACGTCCAGCAGGTGGTGCCGCACCGTGCGGCGGCGCATCTCGGTGGGGTGGGCGGTGAAGGTCAACTCCAGTTCCAGGCGGCCAAGCAGCTCCCCGGCCTGCTCCGCCGTGAAGCCCTGCTCCTTCAGGTCGGTGAGCGCCTGCTCCAGGCTCTGCGCCCGCACGCCCCCCTGCCCGCGCAGGACGCGCACCCGTTCGTGCTCCTCGGCCAGGTTCACCAGTTGGAAGTACCACGTGAAGGCCCGCGCCAGGTTGGAGGCCTCCGCCTCGGAGAGTCCGGCGATCATGGCGCGTAACTCGGTGTCGTCGCCGCCCGCCCGCACCTCGCGCACCAGCGCCCGCGTGCGCTCTACCAGCTCGAAAAACGCCTCGCCTTCCTGCTCTTTCAGCACCTGGCCCAGCGTGCGGCCCAGCGCGTTCACATCTTCACGAATCCCCATGCGGTCACGTTACCGCCTGAAGGTCACCGCTCCGGCTCCCTCCATCTGGACATTCGGTTCAGATTTCCTCGATGAACCGGTAACGCTCGACCTCGACGGCGCGTCCACCCTCGATCCGCACGATCACGCCGTTCAGTTCGGCGCGGCCCTCGGCCACCGTGAAGCGCTGCGGCAGCTCGGTCAGGAACTTCTGAAGTGGCCCCTGGGGGTTGGAGCCGATCACGCTGTCGTGCGGCCCGGTGAAGCCGCTGTCGGACTGGTACGCCGTGCCGCCCGGCAGCAGGCGCGTGTCGGCGGTGGGCACGTGCGTGTGCGTGCCGATCACGGCGGCCACGCGGCCCGCCAGGTGCCAGCCCATCGCCATTTTCTCGCTGGTGGCCTCCGCGTGAAAATCCACGAAGACGCTGCCCAGGTCGTCCTGCTCCAGCAGCGTGTCCATGACCCGGAAAGGGTTCGCCACGTGATCCATGAACACCCGCCCCAGCAGGTTCACCACGGTCAGTTTCTCGCCGTTCACGTTGAAGGTGCGGTAGCCCACGCCCGGCGCACCCGGATCGCTGTAATTCAGCGGGCGCACGATGGGGAAGCGGCCCTCGTCCTGCATCATGCCGAACACGTCCCGGTGGTGCCAGGCGTGATTGCCCAGCGTCAGGCAGTTGGCCCCCGCCTGCAGGGCCGCCACGGCCCCCTCGCGGTGCAACCCGAAGCCCCCGGCGGCGTTCTCCACATTCACGATCACGAAATCAAACCGGGAACGGATGAGGGGCAGGTGCGCCTGCAACACCCGCCGCCCCGGCTGCCCGAACACATCCCCGACGAAAAGAACCCGCATGCCCGCAGCCTAGAGCATTTGGGGCCAGGACTCTCCAGCAGGTCGTCATTGGCAGCCCCGGCCACCCCGCTTGCCACCGCATAACCACCACAGTGAATAAACTCTGCATAAACGAGTTGTCGTGAAAACGCTTGAAGTTCAAGGCGCGGTCTGGTTAACTGACCCTATCTGGGGGAGTAGCCGCCCGCGTTCGGGAGTTATCGATCCGTCAATACGAAAGTCAATGACTTTCCGGTTCATAACAGTAAAGGCCAGACTTGGACAGAATCCATCCGCGCGAATGGAAAGTCCAAGGGCTGTCGTTCGCTCGTTTCTAACGTGGATTTGAAGGAAACGAAATGCTCTCGAAGATCATCAATTTACAGCTTGATCAGGACAGGACGCTCCCGACTTATCAGGTGAACGCATGATCGAAACGCTGTTCAGTTGGATGAGCCAGCCCGAGGCGTGGCTGGCCTTCGGCACACTGCTGCTGCTGGAGGTCGTGCTGGGCATCGACAACGTGATTTTCATCAGCATTCTGGCGGGGAAACTGCCGCCCGACCAGCGTGCCCGCGCCCGCACGATTGGTCTGATGGCGGCTGCCGTGACGCGCCTGATGCTGCTCGCCAGTATCGCCTGGGTGGTCAGCCTGAAAAACGAGCTCTTCACGCTGTTCGGCATGGGCTTTTCCGGCAAAGACCTGGTGCTGCTGGGCGGCGGCCTCTTCCTGATGTACAAGGCCGTGAAGGAAATGCACGAATTGCTGGAAGGCGGCGAGCACGGTGAGGCCTCGCCCACTCGCGCTGCCGCTGCCGGGTTCGCGGCGATCATCGCGCAGATCATGGTGCTGGACATCGTGTTCAGCCTCGACAGCGTGATCACCGCCGTGGGCATGGCCGACGACATCGGCGTGATGGTCAGTGCCGTGGTCGTCACGGTGGCCATCATGCTGTTCGCCGCCGGCCCCATCGGCGAGTTCGTGCAGCGTCACCCGACCGTGAAGATGCTGGCCCTGTCCTTCCTGCTGCTGATCGGCGTGAACCTGGTCGCCGAGGGCTTCGGGTTCAAGATTCCCAAGGGGTACACGTACTTCGCCATGGGCTTCTCGATGGCGGTGGAATTCCTGAACATGCGCATGCGCCGGGGCAAAACCGTGAAGCTCAACCAGCCGGACGAACTCAGCGAAATGCACTGACCGCGGCCAGTGGTCAGTGGTCAACAGGAAGTGGAGAAGGCCCGCCATTCGTGGTGGGTTTTTTCATTCTTCCAGCAGGAAAATGGCGGCGCTCGGGCACCACTGGCGCAAGACGCACTGGGCGCACAGGGGTTTGTGGCTTTTGCAGGTTTCCTGCCCGTGATCCACGCCGCTCAGGTGCAGGGCGTAACGGGTTTCCCAGTCGCGGGGAACCGCCTCGTCGTACCACTGCTCGACCCTGTTGGCACTCCACCTGGACGGGACGAGTTCCAGGCGTTTCGTCCAGCGTTCGATGTGGCTGTCCACGGGCATGGCGGGGCGCAGCAGGTCGAACAGCATGACCAGGCTGGTGGTTTTCATGCCCACGCCAGGCAGACTTTCCAGGGTGCGGCGAATCCCGGTGTCATCCAGGTCACGCAGGAAACGCAGGCTCAGTTCTCCCCGGCTTTCGGCCAGGGCATTCAGGACGCCGTAGATGTAATCGGCTTTCATCCGCGTCAGGCCGCCGCCCGCCTGCCGCAAGGTGGCCTCGATGCCGTCCGGCCCGTCGGCCAGCGCGGCCTCCCAGCGCGGGTAGACGGCGTTCAACGTTTCCCACTGCCTGGAGGCCACGCGGCGCGTGTTCTGCTGTGCCAGGATGACCCGAATAACCCCATCCAACGGTTCAGGAAATCGGCGTGGGGCGGGCAGTTCGGGGACGTACTGTTGACGCAGGCTTTCCAGGACGCCCGGCAGGAACTCCGGCGGGGGACTCTGCTGGGTCAGGGAACGCGGCGGCACAAGGCAGCGTAATGCGAAGTGGGAGGGCTGATGCTCGACATTCAAAACTTGACCAAGACCTACGGGAGTTTCACGGCGTTACGGAGCGTGAGTTTCAGCGCGCGGGACGGCGAGGTGTTCGGCCTGCTCGGCCCGAACGGCGCGGGAAAAACCACGCTGCTCCGGACACTGGCGACCCTGCTGAAACCCACCTCCGGCACAGCCACCGTGAACGGCTTCGACGTTCAGCAGCAACCCGAGGAAGTCCGCAAGATCATCGGCGTGGTGAACGGCGGCATGGGCCTCCCGGCCCGCCTGACCGGGCGCGAGGTGCTGCAATCGTTCGCGGGCCTGTACGGCATGACCGAAGGGCAGACCAAGGCGCGGATCGCCGAACTGGATCAGCGTCTCGACCTGGGCCGCACGCTGGACGTGAAAGCAGGCGAGTACAGCACCGGCATGAAGCAGAAGGTCGTGATCGCGCGCGCCGTCATTCAAGACCCCGCCGTGCTGATTCTGGACGAGGCGGCCAGCGGCCTGGACATCTTCGCCCGCCGGACGTTGCTGGATTTCGTGACGGAAAACCGCGCTCCGGGACGGCTCACGCTCTACTCGACTCACGTCATGTCCGAGGCCGAG
>ERZ501016.444-NODE-444-length-12013-cov-9.131962_pt1 | contig 12013 bp, 10 predicted proteins | sample MGYA00248889_ERZ501016 | MGnify/ENA primary metagenome ERZ501016 (study PRJEB25958, sample SAMN03398594) | human skin metagenome | study: EMG produced TPA metagenomics assembly of the Human Skin Microbiome Metagenome (human skin metagenome) data set. | reverse complement strand
CGGAGGGAGCCTGCTCGCGCTGCGCGGGCCGCTGCGCCGGGCGCTCCGGCGCTCTCGTCTTGGGAGCGGCATCCGCCTCGCGGGCCGCCGGCGCCGAGCTGTTGCGGGACGCCTCCTTCGGCGCCCCGGCGGGGGCGGAAGGCGCTGCACCAGCCGTGGGCATCGCCTCGCCGCGCAGCATGGCCTCGAGGTGGGCGATCTCGCGGCGCTGATCCTCAGCGGTCTTCCGAGCCATGGCCAGCACCTCGGGATCGCCGCCCTGTCGGATCAGCGTCTCCGACATGTCGATGGCGCCCTGGTGGTGGGCGATCATCTTCCGCGCCCAGGTCTCGGAGATGTTGGCGCCGCTCGCCGCCGTCATCCGCTGATGCATGCCCTGCTCGACCGGTCCGAACGGGTTCGCCTCGCCCGATCCGCCGCTAATGCCGCCCGCGAGCATCCGCTCGAGTTCGCCGATCTCGCGCTGCTGCTTCTCTGCTCCCATCCGCGCCATCTCGACGTAACGCGGCTCGCCGCCCTGCTCGATCAGGATCTGCGACATCGCCACGGCGCCGCGGTGATGCTCGATCATCTTCCTGGTCCAGGTCTCGGACGCGTTGGCTCCCGTGGCGGCCATCATCCGCTCGTTCATCTGCATCTCGGCCTGTGAGAAGGGGCTGGAGGGCATGCTGTGGGCGCTCCCGTTCACCGCCGGCTGCTGGTTGTTCGCCTGAGCCGTCTGGTTGTTGTCGCCGCCTCCGCCGCCGCAGGCGGCGAGAAGTGCCAGGAGCGACGTGCCCAGCAACGTGTGCTTCAGTCTTCGAGTCATTCCATTTTCCTTCGCTTCAGCCGCCCCGCTCGTCCCCCGGAGATGGATTTCAGAACATCATGTGCTCCATGCCGTGCGTCACCGACGCGCCGAGGAAGCCCTGGACGAGAAGCAGCGCGACCACGGCGCCCAGGGCGACGACCATTCCCCGGCCGTGCACCGAAGCCCGCCGCCGCCACGCCCACGTCGCGAGGATGCCGCCGATCACCCCGAGAGCGGTGCCGAGCCATCGGTGCAGCATCAGCACCTGGTCTGCGTCCTGGATGGTCAGTCCGCCGTTGAGCCACCCCAGCGCGGCGGCGATCACCGAGCCGATCCCCGCCACCACGATCAGGGATCGGATCAGCTCCACCGTCTCTCCCCGTCGGCGCGCGAGGACGAGGGCGACGAGGGCAACCGGGAACAGCGCGATCGGGAAGTGGACGGCGAACGGATGCATCCGGCCGAACCAGTCGAACAGCCGCTCGGGGAAGCTCTTGGGCTCCTGAGCCGCCATCTCCTCCATGTGCGCCTCCATCTGCTGCTGCATCTCGGAGGGCGGCAAGGCTCGGCCCGGGGAATGGGCCTGGACTTGGGCGGCCGCGGCCTTCGTCTTCTCGTGGTCCTTGTGCGCCGCTGCCGGCGAGAGGATGGCAAGCGTCGCCAGCGCGCCGAGGAGGATGAGGACGGACCGGATCAGAACCACAGCCTGATACCTGCCAGGAAGCGCACGCCGCCGGCGTCCTCGCCCGCTGCCACCCTGTAGCCCCGGGTTCCGCCCCAAGCCTGCTCATACTCAACCCCAACATAGGGGGCGATGACGGCCGGGCCGCCGTCGGGGAAGAACTCGTAGCGAAGGCGCGCACCGAGCTCCGTCGTGGTGAGGCCCGACCCGAGGCCGAGCTCCGGCACGTCCTGCAGCGAGAAGTTCACCTCCACCAGCGGCTGCAGGATCAGCTGCTGCGTCAGCCGAAGATCGTATTCCGCCTCGAAACGCGCAGTGACCTCGCCCTCGGTGGAAAGGAAGACCGCGCCGTCCACCTCGAACCAGTAGGGAGCGAGCCCCTGCACGCCGAGGACGAGGTGCGTGCGGTCCGGTCCGGCGTTCAGGTCCTGGCGGACGCCCGCCTGCAGGTCGAACCAAGGGTCGATCGCGTGGCTCCACAGCGCCTGGACCTCAGCGCCCTCGAGCTCCTCCCCGAACTCACCTTCCCCTTCGGTCTTCACCCACAACTTGTCGATGTCGCCGCCATACCAGAATTGGGCATCCCAGGCGTAAGCCTCCGGGCCCTCGCCAACCGTTACCTCGAGCTGATCGACGAGGAACTTGTAGGCCTCCATTCCCCCATGCTCTTCCGCAAGTTCGGCGCGCGATCGTGCCGCCTCGGCGGGATTGAAGAACAGGTCCTGGGCATGGGCCGGGCCGCTCAGCGCCTCGAGCGGGGGCGGTCCGACCGGCACCTCGACCGCCGTGGACGGCGTGCAGTGACCCATCGCTGCGTGCTCCGGCGCGCAGGCGGCCGCACTCTGGGGTGCAGCGTGTTGAGCCGACGTCGCGTGACCCGCATGAGGGTCGGCTCCGGACGGCGGAGACGTCGACTGTGCGGGCAAGGTGCAGTGGCCCATAGCGGCATGCTCCGGCGTGCATGTCGCCGCCCGGGTCGGCGAAGGCGCGACCGGCGGGGCGGGGCGCGCAGCCGGCATTTGGCAATGGCCCATCGCGGCGTGTTCGGGGGTGCAGGTCTGCGCTGGAGCCGGACCGGGCGACGGCGTTGGCGTCGCGGTAGCTGCGGGCATGGTGCAGTGGCCCAAGGCTGCGTGCTCGGGGGTGCACGTCGTCGCGGGTGCAGGTGCGGGCGCCGGACCTTGAGCCGGTATCGTGCAGTGACCCATGGCAGCGTGTTCCGGCGTGCAGGTCGCCGCGGGCGCGGGCGCAGGTGCGGGAGCTGCGGGTCGAGCCGGCATCGTGCAGTGCCCCATTGCCGCGTGCTCGGGCGTGCAGGTCGCCGCGGGCGCAGCGGGCGCCGTCGCCGTCGGCGCCGCGGCTGGTTGGCCATGGCCGCTATGCTGCGCGAGCGCGGGGGTAGCGGCGGTCGTCGCCAACAAGGCGAGGATCATCCGGTTCATGCTGCGTCTCCATCAAGCGGACGGACCGTGACGACGCGCATCATCCCCGCATGCATGTGGTAGAGAAGGTGGCAGTGGAACGCCCAGTCGCCGGGCGCGTCGGCGGTCAGGTCGAGATCAACGAAGCCGCCGGGCATCACCTTAACCGTATGCTTCATCGGCTGACTGGCGCCATGGCCATTGACGATCTCGAAGAAGTGGCCGTGCAGGTGCATCGGGTGGGTCATCATCGTGTCGTTGATCAGCCTGAGCCGAACCCGCTCGTTGCGCGCGAAGCGATAGGGCTCCGGGTTTTCGCTCAGCTGTTCGCCGTCCATCGACCACATGAACCGCTCCATGTTGCCGGTCAGGTGGATGTTGATCCGCCGCGTCGGCGTGCGCGTGTCGCGGTTGGGGGTCAGCTGGATCATGTCCCTATAGGTGAGCACGCGGTGCCCCACGTTCTCGAGGCCGATGCCCGGGTGCCCGGTGCGGTCGATCGGGTTGGGCGCGATCATGTCGACGCCCACGCCGACCGGGAAATTCACCTTGGACTCGTCGCGCATGTCCATGTTGGAGTGGTCCATGCCCGCCATGCCGCCGGCCGGAGCCCCCGACGGCGTCGACGGCCCGTGCCCCATTGCACTGTGGTCCATGCCAGCCATGCCGCCCGAGGCGGCTCCCGCCGCCGTTCCGGCGCCGGCTCCATGACCCATTGCGCCGTGATCCATGCCGCCCATGCCCATGTCGACCATGTTGAGAGTGGGGCGCTCGCGGAGAGGCGGAACGGCCGAGACCATGCCCATGCGCGGCGCCAGCGTCGCGCGCGCCATGGCCGAACGGTCGATGCTCTCGGCAACGATCGTGTAAGCCTGGTCGGCCGGCTGGACGATGAAGTCGTAGGTCTCGGCGTTTCCAATCTGGAACTCGTCCACCTCCACTGGCCGCATGTTGATCCCATCGGTGGCGACGAACGTCATCGGTAGGCCAGGAATGCGGAAGTTGAAGGTCGTCTGCGCGGCCGCGTTGATGATTCGAAGGCGCACCCGCTCGCCGGGTCGGAACAGGCCAGTCCAGTTCTCCCGGGGACTATGGCCGTTGATCAGCAGCGTGTAGGCCGCCTCGGTCACGTCCGAGATGTCGGTGGGGTCCATCCGCATCCGGGCGAACATCTGCCGGTCTTCCTGGCTCAGCTCCTCGCTGCGCTGGCCGAACAAGGTCTCTTTCTGCCGATTGAAGAAGCCGCCCTCCTGTTTCATCCGCATGAAGATCTGATGCGGGTGGAGGAAGCTCCAGTCGGAAAGCACGATCACATGCTCGCGGTCGTAGGCGACGGGATCGGCACCGGCCGGGTCGATGATCATCGGCCCATAATGGCCGAGCTGCTCCTGCAGCCCCGAGTGGCTGTGATACCAATAGGTGCCCGACTGCCTGAGCGGGAACTCGTAGGTGAAGGTCGAACGCGCGCGGATGCCGGGAAAACTGATACCCGGCACGCCGTCCATCTGAAAGGGCACGATCAGGCCATGCCAGTGGATGGACGTGTCCTCGTCGAGCGTGTTCTCAACAATGAGGCGCACGTTCTGACCTTCGCGCAAACGGATCAGCGGCGCGGGGATGGTCCCGTTGATGGCCAGCGCGTGGCCGTTACGACCGTCGATGTCGAACATGGTGTTCGCCACGCGCAGCCGGATTTCCTCGCCCGTGAGGGTGGCGCCGGCCTTGCTGGCGAGGCCGTGGCTGCCGTTCTGGGCCCAGGCCGGGAACAAGCCCGACAGTCCAACGCCCGCGGCGCCGAGTGCGCCCGCCTTGAGCAGGGAACGCCGGCCGATAATCTGGTTCATTGAGAATTCCTTCGGGCGGGGCACGCGCCACCGCCATCGTCTCGACAGGTCGGGAGACGGCGCTGCGCGCCGCCTCCCTCCCGGGTCAGTTCTGGTTTGGACCGTGTCCCGCATGAGCGCCGCCGCTCATGTCGTGGCCGGCATGCGGGTCGGCCGCCTGGCCTTGCTGACGCTGCCCGGCGCAGCAGCCGCGGCCGGTGCCGTTCGCCATGCCCTCGCAACAGGCCATGCGCCCGTTGGCGTCACGACGGCAGCAGTCCGCCATGGCGTGACCGGCGTGCGGATCGGCCTGACCGGGCTGTGCCGCCGGAGCGCTGTGCCCGGCGTGCTGGCCCTGGGCCTGCTGGGCCGAGTGTCCGGCATGGCTCGCGTGCGGATTGGCGGGGGCCGCGGTCTGCGCGACCGCGGGAGCAGCGGTCGCCATCGCGACCGCAATGAGAAACAGCTTCATCATTGATCTCCAGAAATCTCGAGTTCGCGTCAGATCTCTGGACGAATACGCGGCGGGGGCGTCTCTCCCTCAGGGTGAATGCCGGAAAGGAGCTGATCCCCGAGCAAGGCCGGCGGCAGGGCATCGTGCGGCAGCCGTTCCGCACTGAACGGCTCCGTTGCAGGAACGGCGGCGCAGGCGATGGCGCAGCCCATCTCCATTCCGGGCGCGCCTTTCTCTGGCTCCGTCGGTGAAGCCATCTCGGCGCAATGACTAGCCGCCGCCTGCGGGGCCGCGGCATGCGCCGGACCGGAGCCGCCAATCATCGCCAGCGGCGAAAGCAGCAGCGCGAAGACCAGAAACAGCGAGGACAGAAGCCGGGGCATGAAGCGCCACACATAGGACGGCCCGGATCGACCCGCAATGAAAGGCCTCGCGCCATCACGCATGGCTTGCGTCCTCCGCCGCGAGATCGGCCAAGATCGGGCAATCGGGCCGGCCGTCGCCGTGACAATCGCGGGCAAGGTCCTCGAGCGTCTTCCGCATCGCGCGGATCTCGTCCTCCTTGCGCCGCAGCTCCTCGGCGCGCGCCGTCGCGAGCGCCTTCACATCGGCGCTGGCGCGGCTCCGATCCTGCCATAGCGCCAGCAGACGCCCGATCTCTTCGATCGGGAATCCCAGGTCGCGCGCGCGGCGGATGAAGCGCAGCGTGTGGACGTCGCGGTCGTCGTAATCGCGATAGCCGGAGTCGCGCCGCGCCGCCTTCGGGATCAGCCCAATCGCCTCGTAGTGGCGGATCATCCGTTGGCTGACGCCGCTGCGCTTGGAGGCTTGGCCTATATTCATGGCTTCAGACTCACACTCGCAGCAGGGCGCCAGCGTCGCAAGGCGAGGGCATTGCCCACCACGCTGACACTGGAGAGCGCCATCGCGGCACCGGCTATGACCGGGCTGAGGTAGCCGAGCGCGGCGAGCGGGATGCCGATCACGTTGTAAATGAACGCCCAGAACAGCCCCTGGCGGATCTTGGAATAGGTCCGCCTGGAGATCTCCACGGCGTCCGCAACCAGACGCGGGTCTCCCCGCATCAGCGTGACGCCCGCAGCGTGCATCGCGACGTCCGTGCCGGTGGACATGGCGATGCCGACGTCCGCGGCCGCGAGCGCAGGCGCGTCGTTCACGCCGTCGCCGACCATCGCGACCGTGCCGCCCTCGTGCTTGAGGCGCGACACCGCCTCGGCCTTGTCCTCGGGCAGGACGTTGGCGATCGCCTCGTCGATGCCGAGGCGGCGGGCGACGGCGTTTGCGCTGCCTTCATTGTCGCCGGTCAGCATGACCGTGCGGATGCCACGGGCGTGTAGGGCCTTAACGGCGGCCTCAGCGGCCGGCTTGGGCTCGTCGCCGAAGCCCATCACTCCGAGAAGGCGCCTATCGTCGCCAGCCTGCGCGATCCAAGACACGGACCGGCCATCCTGCTCCAGTTCGAGAGCCCGGCCTTCAAGCGCCGTCAGCGCTATGCCGTTCTCCTCCATCAGCCGCGTGCTGCCGAGGATGAGGCTGCGGCCCTCGACGGTTGCGGTGATGCCGCGGCCCGGCAGGGCGCGAAGGTCGGCGGCGGGACGGGCGCGGACCGCCCGCTCCTCGGCGGCGGACACCACGGCGCGGGCCAGCGGATGCTCGCTTCCGCTCTGCAGGGCCGCCGCCAGCGCGAGCAGTTCATCATCCGCAACACCCTCGGTCGGCACGGACGCAACTAGCCTCGGCTTGCCCTCCGTCAGGGTTCCAGTCTTGTCGAACGCGACCGTGTCGATGCGGTGAGCGGTCTCGAGTGCCTCGGCGTCCTTGATCAGGACCCCGGCGCGGGCGGCCACTCCCGTGCCGGCCATGATGGCGGTCGGCGTCGCCAGGCCGAGGGCGCAGGGGCAGGCGATCACCATGACCGCGACCGAGTTCAGCACGGCGACCTCGAAACTGCCACCCACGGCCAGCCAGCCCACGAAGGTGAGCAGGGCAATCGCGAGCACGACGGGCACGAAGACGGCGCTCACCCGGTCGACGAGCCGCTGGATGGGGGCCTTGGCGCCCTGGGCGCTCTCCACCAGTCGCACGATGCGGGCGAGTGTGGTCTCCGCGCCAACCGCGCTCGTCTCGATGAGGATCAGGCCCTCACCGTTGATCGAACCGCCGGTCATCTTGTCGCCGAGCGCTTTCGCCACCGGCATGCTCTCGCCAGTGAGCATGGACTCGTCCACGCTGCTCGCGCCTTCGCGCAGCAGACCATCGACCGGAATGCGCTCGCCGGGCCGCACCCGCACGAGATCGCCCACCCGGACCTGATCCACCGCGACCTCGCGTTCGGAGCCGTTGGCATCAATCACTCGGGCGCGGTCAGGACGCAGCGCCATGAGCGCGCGGATGGCCGCGCCGGTCTGCCGCTTCGCGCGCCCCTCCAGCCACTTCCCGAGCAGGATCAGCGTGATCACCACCGCCGAGGCCTCGAAGTAGAAGTGGCCGGCCATGCCGTGGTCCATCCCCGGGACGACCAGCTGATACAGGCTGAGGCCGTAGGCGGCGGACGTGCCGAGCGCGACCAGCAGGTCCATGTTGCCGGTGCCTGAACGGGCGGCCTTCCAGCCGGCGCGGTAGAAGCGGGCGCCGAGCCAGAACTGGACGGGCGTGGCCAGCAGGAGCTGGACCCAGCCGGGCACGACGAAGTCGACTCCGAGCGGCGCCAGCAGCATGGGCAGGACGAGGGGGAGCGACAGCAGCGCCGCGATGATCACGTGCCGAAGCTCGCGTGCGGCGACGGCGGAACGCCTGGCTTCCTCCTCGTCCGCGGCGGTCGTGGCGGACGAGGCCTCCCGCAACGAGGCAGAATAGCCCGCCTTCTCCGCGGCCTTCACTAGCGCCTCGGGCGAGGTGGAGACCGTCTCGACGCTGGCGGTCTCGGTGGCGAGGTTGACGCTCGCCTTCACGACGCCCGGCACCTTCAGCAGCGCCTTCTCGACGCGGCCGACGCAGGAGGCGCAGGTCATGCCGGTGACGTTCAGCTCGACCGTGCGTTTTGCGGGCATGTAGCCCGCCTTGAAGATCGCGTCCGCGACGGCGGATGCGTCGCCCCGGCCGTTCTCGAACGAGACCTCCGCCCGCTCCGCGGCTAGGTTGACCGACACGTCGGCGACGCCGGGCACCTGCCGGATGGCGCGCTCGACGCGCCCGACGCAGGAGGCGCAGGTCATCCCCTCCACGGGTATGGCGATGGTCTCGCCCTGCTCTTCCGTCCGCTCCCGAACGGCGACTGCCGCATCCATTTTCCGTCTCCTCTCATGCCGAGTCGACGATGGATATGGTCCTTGACACAATGGCAGGGTCAAGCACGGAAAAATTCCATGCCAGGTCCTTGACCCTGACACGGCGTCAAACTCCACCTTGCCTCCACATCGAAGTGAAACCGAGGACAAGATGCTGGCTTATCAGGTGAACGGCATGACCTGCGGCGGATGCGCCCGCGCCGTCACGAACGCGGTCAAGACAGTCGACGAATCCGCCATCGTCCAGGTCGACCTCGCCTCCAGGCGGGTCACCGTTGAATCCTCGGCCGACGCCGCGAAGATCCAGTCGGCGATCGAGGAGGCCGGCTACGAGGTGGAGCGGCTGGCGGCCTGAACACGTGAATCGATGCGGCGCCTCCGGGCATCGCGAGAGGGAGGCGGAAGATGGATCACGACCACTCAGCTCATCACCACGTCCACGGCGCTGCCGCACGGGCCCAGGCTCATGGCGCCGGCACATCGCTGAACCGGCTGGCGTTCAGCGCCACGCTCCACTGCCTGTCGGGCTGTGCGGTCGGCGAGGTCCTCGGCCTTGCCATCGGCACGGCACTCGGCTGGGCCACCGTGCCCACGATCGCCCTCGCCGTCGGCCTGGCCTTCCTCTTCGGCTACGCGTTCACGATGTTCCCGCTGCTGCGCGCGGGGCTCGCCTTCGGCGCGGTGCTGAAGCTCGCGCTTGCCGCGGACACCATCTCCATCCTCATCATGGAGGTGGTCGACAACGCGATCATGCTCGCCATTCCCGGCGCCATGGACGCCGGGCTCGGAAGCCTGCTGTTCTGGGGCAGCCTGGCCGTCGCGCTGCTGATCGCCGGCGCATTCGCCTTTCCGGTGAACCGCTGGCTGATCGCCAGGGGCAGGGGCACGCGGTCGTGCACCAGCAGCACGCGCACTGACGCCGCGGGTCCGATCAGCGCGACCATAGCCCGCGGAAGTGGGCCGAGTGCTCCTCGATCGCATCGAGGACGAGCATGATGGCGGATCCAGGTGACTGCAGAATCTCCTCCGCCGTCATCGCCGGGATCAACGAGAGCAGCTCTGTCAATCCTGGATCAGGTGCAGCGAACGCCTGACCACCACCCGCGCGTTTGACGAACCAAGGGAGGAGCGTTGCCCGTCAGCCAAGTGTGGTACGTGAAGCCCGAGGCTTTCGACCAGCCGCGTTTCACAAGGGGCGTTGGTGCCACCCGTTATTACACAGTGGAACGTCGCCCAAACTCGGCCAGTCCCTCATAACAGTCGACAAAAGCGTCAATGCCCACCTATTGCCATGATTCTGATCCGGGCCGCGTAGTGTCTGACGGGGGGGTAGTACGATTGGAAAGCGGGGGCATCCTGCACTGAGGTGCGTCGATCTGTTTGCCGGTGCCGGTGGTTTCTCACTGGCTGCCCGGCAAGCAGGTTTCGAGGTGTCGCTCGCGATCGAACATGATGCCATGCTGCCGCTACCTATCGCCTAAACTTGGTGAGTGGCCAGCGCCCGACGCGGCTGATCGAGGCTGATATCCGTACTCTCGACCCCGGCCTCCTCGCCCGGCAGACCCTGAAGAGGCGTGGTCCTGTCCATGTGATGCTGGGCGGTCCGCCTTACCAGGGCTTCTCGAGCCATCGCGTGAACGGTGCTGGCGTAAGCGATCAGCGCAACGATCTGATCCACACCTAATTTTGACTTCGTCAGGGCCTTCGCGCCGTGCGCATTCCTTATGGAGAATGTACCGGGAATGTTGTGGCCACGGCACAGCGCGGCCCTCGCCCGCTTCTACAACGAGGGCATGGCCGCTGGATACCGGAAGCGGTCTGGCGGCTTTAAGACGTCGACGACCGCGAAGCAGACACCCAACGGCCGACCCTCTCGGTGTAAACGAGATGCTCTGCCATTCGGCCTAAGGACCCCGTGTGGAAGGACCGGGTTGCGGTGCACGCCGGTCGCGGCCGTTAAGGTGCCGTTCGGGCGGGCTCGGGCGATATGCGCTCATGTATAGGATTGCCCCTCTGCTGCTCGCTGCCGCTGCCTGCTCGTCCGCCTCGTCACCACCAGCGGAGCCAGAGCCGGCGCCGACCAGCATGCTGGGCCAGTGGCGGATTGTCGCGCTGGACGGGCGCCCGCCGATCGTGGGACGCGATGGCCGACCGCCTGTCCTGACCTTCGATGAGCATGGCTATGGCGGCTATGCCGGCTGTAACGGGTTCGGCGGGCAGGGGCTCGCGCACGAGGGCCGCTTCTACGGCGGCTTCGCAATGTCCACGGCCATGGCCTGCGGCGCGCCGTTCGACGGGCAGGAGACGGGCGTTCAGCGCCTGCTGGCCAGCGCCCCGCGGATTGAATGGCTTGGGGCCGACCGGATCGCTCTTGCCGCGCCTGGTCAGCGCCTGGAGCTTGAACGCACCGGGGCGCTGCCGGCCGACCGGCTCGTTGTCGCGCCCACTCCATTCATCGGCACCGCGTGGAGCTTCGGCGCGCTCGACGGCAAGGCAATCGAGATGCCGGGCGCACGCTCCGGGCCGACCTTGACGGTAGAAGGCGACCGCTTCACCTTGGAGACGCCTTGCCTCACCTTGGAAGGCAGTTGGACTCAGGCTGGGACGGGGGCGGTCACCCTGAGCCCCGGCAGCCGGACCGCGCGCACTTGCAACCCCGCGTCTCGCGGGCAGAGCGAGGCGTGGGCGCAGGCGATGCGCGGGGCCTTGCGCTACAGCAATGGTCCGAACGGCGAGATCCTGCTCGCCGGCGGCGGCCACTGGATGGTCGGCGATCTCGTGCGCCGGGGTAGCAGTGAGGGCGGAGCGATCGCGGGGCGCTACGCGGTCGAGGGCGGTCGTACTGCCGCCCAGCGTAACGGTGCCAAGCCTGCCGAGCTCATCCTCACGCGCAATGCTTATTATCTGTGGGACGGTTGCAACCACACCGAGGGGCTCGCCATTCCATTCGAGCGGCAGTTGTTCCTGCACGGTAGCGGGGTCACCACGCTCGCCAATTGCACGGCGGGCAGCGAGGATGCCCGCTTCAAGAACATCGTCCTTGCCGAGCCGCGGATCGGCCGCATCCCCGGTGGTCTTATCCTGTCATCCCAGTCAGGTGCGATCCGTCTGCGCTGCGCCGGCGTTGCACCGCCGGGTACGGGCGGCGTAACCACCAGCTTGGTGCCAGGCATGCGCTTCACCCTGCTCGGCGAGGGCGGCGGCACGCTAGCCATCCTGCCGGGGAGTCGCTTCCGGCTGACCCAGCCGTGCGGCGTCACCGAAGGGCGCTGGCGGGCAGCTCCCCGTGAGCTGGACGGTGCTGTTCGCTTCGCTCCGGAGAGGCCGGCCGAGGCCTGCGAGGGCGATCCGGAGGCGCGTCCGTTGCAGCGCATATTCCTCGGCAATGTCGATGTCGCAATTGGACCCAACCGGGATATCGCCTTGTTCGCTGGGCGTTTTGGCGCGGTACGCGCCCGGCTGGAGCGCTGAGGCAAAGACTGGGCCGCAAGCCGACTGTCCGATGTTAGCGGCGTGAGCGCACAAGGCTGCCATT
>ERZ501016.442-NODE-442-length-12027-cov-4.389242_pt1 | contig 12027 bp, 9 predicted proteins | sample MGYA00248889_ERZ501016 | MGnify/ENA primary metagenome ERZ501016 (study PRJEB25958, sample SAMN03398594) | human skin metagenome | study: EMG produced TPA metagenomics assembly of the Human Skin Microbiome Metagenome (human skin metagenome) data set. | reverse complement strand
TTGACGGGCTGGCCGCGGCCGTCGAGCGGCACGTCCAGACCCGGGCCGAGCTGGCCGAGGCCGCCGAGGCCCTCTCGGCGGCCCGCAAGCGTGCCGCAACAAAGGTGGCCAAGGCGGTCACCGCCGAACTGCGGCATTTGGCCATGGGCTCCGCGGCGCTGCACGTGGAGGTGAACTCCCGAGAGGATGCCGACGCGGCATACGGGGCGGCTGGGGTCGACGATGTGGAGTTCCTGTTGCGGTCCGGGTCCGGTATGCCGGCCCGTCCGCTCGCCAAGGCGGCGTCCGGGGGCGAGTTGTCCCGCGTGATGCTCGCCATCGAGGTCGTGCTCGGTGCGGGTGGGCAGAGTGTGCCGACCTATGTCTTCGACGAGGTCGACGCGGGGGTCGGGGGCCGGGCCGCCGTCGACCTCGGGGCCCGATTGGCCCGGCTGGCGCGCACCGCGCAGGTCATCGTGGTCACCCATCTGCCGCAGGTCGCCGCCTTCGCCAACCGGCACTTGGTGGTCACCAAGGCCGATGACGGTCGGGTCTCCCGCAGCCACGTTCGAGTGGTCGAGGGCCAGGACCGAGAGGCTGAGATCGCCCGGATGATGGCGGGGTGGGACTCGCATACCGCGCGAGGACACGCCCGCGAATTGCTGCAGAGCGCTCAGGCTCGGGCTCAAGAGTGGGACGATTGACCGCTATGGCCGCTTCGCTGATCCGTCGCTCCAAGGAGCCCGCTCCCAGCGGTGCCACCGGGGTCGCGCGCGTGGACCGGCGCACCAAGAACCTCACCAAGCGGTTGCAGCCCGGTGAGATCGCCGTCATCGACCATGAGGACATCGACCGGGTGTCCGCCGAAGCGCTCGTCGCCTGTCGTCCGGCCGCCGTAGTCAACGCCGCGCACTCGATCAGCGGCCGCTATCCGAACGCCGGACCCCAGATCATCGTGGCCGCGGGCATTCCGCTGATCGACGCGGCCGGCCCGCAGGCCATGACGGCTATCACGGAAGGGCAATGGCTGCGGCTGGATCAGGGGCGATTGCTGGCCGCGGACCGCGCGCCCGGTGGTGCGCACGCGATGGGATCCCAGCTAGGGGAGGCTCACTCGGGCGCGGCCGGGGCACGGGCCCACGTCGCGGAGCCGGAGGCGCTGGCGACGGGCAGCCCGCTGTCGGCGCAGGACATCGATGAGGCGATGGCCCGGGCCCGCGAAGGACTCTCCGCGCAATTGCAATCCTTCGCCGAGAACACGATGGAGTACCTGGTCCGGGAGAAGGACCTGCTCCTCGATGGCGTGGGCGTGCCCGTCATCACGACGCAGATCGAGGGGCGGCACGCGCTCATCGTGGTGCGGGGCTACCACTACCGCGAGGACCTGCAGGCGCTGCGGCACTACATCCGGGAGTTCAAGCCGGTGCTCATCGGGGTCGACGGTGGCGCCGATGCGCTGCTCGAGGCCAAGGCCACCCCGCACCTCATCGTCGGGGATATGGATTCGGTGTCCGATCGGGCGCTGACCTGCGGCGCCGAGATCGTTGTGCACGCCTACCGGGATGGGCGGGCGCCCGGGGCGGAGCGGGTGCGCTCCCTCGGTGTGGAGCCGGTGGTCTTCCCGGCCACCGGCACCAGTGAGGATGTGGCGATGCTGCTGGCCGACGACAAGGGGGCCAGCTTGATCGTCGCCGTGGGGACCCATGCCACTCTCGTCGAGTTCTTGGACAAGGGCCGGGCCGGGATGGCGAGCACCTTCCTGACCCGCCTGCGGATCGGTTCCAAACTCATCGACGCCAAGGGCGTCAGTCGGCTGTATCGCTCCCGGATCTCGGCCTGGACGATGCTCGCGATGCTCTTCGTCGGGCTCGCCGTGCTCGCGCTCGCGATGTGGGCCACGCCCGGGGGTGAGGTGATCCTGCAGCTGCTGGGCGCACGATGGGACGATCTGTGGGCCGCCATCGTTGGGATTTTTACGTGATCGATTTTCGCTACCACCTTGTCTCGCTCGCCTCCGTGCTCATCGCCCTAGCGATCGGCATCGTGCTGGGTGCCGGCCCCCTCAAGGAAGGCATCGGCGAGTCGCTCGGTCAGCAGGTGTCGTCGCTGCGGCAGGAGAAGGATCAACTCCGGACCGAGTTGGATGCGGCGACCGCCGAGAACAACGGCCACGCCGCCTTTGAGCGCGCGGCACTCGCCGACCTGGTCGCCGATCGGCTGAGCGGGAATTCGGTGGCCGTGGTCACGCTGCCCGGCGCGGCTTCCGGGCTGGTCTCCAACATCGAGGACACCCTCGGTGCGGCCGGTGCGGAACTCGCCGGGCCCGCGCAGATCGAACAGGCGTGGACGGACCCGGCGCCGGACGCGGTGCAGGAGCGTGCGGCTCTGGCCGGCGAGCTGGCCCCGAAGCTCGGGCTCACGCCCGCCGAGGATGGGTCGGTGTCCCTAGACGAGGTGCTCGCCGCCGTGCTGACCAATCGCCGCCCGGCCGCCGGCGAGCAGCCAGGGCAGCCGGCCCCCTCCGAGTCCGAACGGTCCGAAGCGTGGTCGCGGCTGCGGGAAGCCAAGCTCGTCGGTGGGAGCTTTCCCGACACTGCCGCCTCCCTGGTGGTAGTGGTAGGCGCGCCGCAGATCGCCGTCCCCGCGCAGACCGCCACCACCGACGCGGACCCGCTGGCGGGCCTGGCCCGGCTGGCCTTGGCCCTGGACCGCGGCAGTGACGGCGCGGTCATCGCCGCCGAAGTGGATCCCACCGTCGCCAACGCGGAGTCGGTGGTCTCCGCCGCGCGCAGCGAGTCGCAGGTGCGGCAGCGGGTGTCGTCCGTCGACAACGCCGGCAGCGCCATGGGGCAGGCAAGCATCGTGTTCGCGCTCGCCGAGCAGGACACGGGCGGAGCGGGGCAGTACGGCCGGCTCACCGGCGCCGGTGCCCTCTTCCCCGATGTCAGCTGAGATGTCCGCCGTGGCGCGCGAGCGTGTCGCCGGCCTAGTCGCCGTTGGGGTGTCCGCTCTCGTGGGCCGCGGGGCCACCGCAGCCCTGCGTCGTTGGCCGCCCGGGGGAGCGGGGCGCTGGACCCGAACCAACCACGCCGGCCGGCCTATCTCGTTGCTTGAGGGGCCCGGGTATGTCGCGGGTTCGCTCGCCGGGGCGGGCGCCTGGTCCGTCAGTGCTGCGACGGTGGCGCCCTCGCTCGTTGCCGCGGGAGGCGCGGGGTTGGCGGGCCTGATCGACGATCTGTTCGGGGATTCCGGGGACAAGGGCCTGCGCGGCCATCTGCGCGCTTTGCGCCGCGGCAAGGTGAGCACCGGGGTGGTCAAGATCGTGCTGCTCGCCGGGGCGGGCGTGGGCACGGCATACCTCATCGACCAGGGGAATGATCGCGCGCTGCCCGTGCCGACCACCCTCCTCGGCGCGGGCGTGGTCGCGGGTGCCGCGAATTTGTCCAATCTGCTCGACCTGCGCCCCGGACGCGCGCTGAAGGCCACCCTGCTCGCCGCTGCGCCCCTGACTATCGGGGCCTTGCCCGCCAATCCCGACGCGGTCCGGATCGCGGCGTCCGCGGCCGGGGCCGCGCTGGGGACGCTGCGCGCGGACTTGGCCGGGGAGACGATGCTCGGAGATACCGGGGCCAATGCCGCCGGTGCACTCCTGGGCGCCGCCCTGGTCGCGCGCACCGGCCTGTTGGGCCGGACGGGCGCGCTGGGTGTGCTCACCGCGCTGACCTTGCTGTCGGAGAAGCGCAGTTTCACCTCGATCATCGAGTCCACCCCCGTGTTGCGGGAGTTGGACGCCTGGGGCCGTGGGTGAGCGAGGCCGCACGCGTGGGTGAGGTGGCAGGCCCGGCTGAGGCGGCAGGGTTGGCTGAGGCGGCAACTGCGCATGCCGGACCGGCGGCCAGCGTGGGCGCCAACGCCCGGGTTATCGCCGGGCTCACCATGGCTGCCCGAGTGGCGGGCCTGGCGCGGATGCTGGTCTTCGCGGCGTGCGTCGGGGCGAGTGCGGTGGGGGCGGCATACCAAAGCGCCAATACCGTGCCCAATGTCATCTTCGAGATCGCGGCCGGGGGCGTCCTCGCGGCAATCGTGGTGCCGCTCTTGGCCGCCCGCGTCCAGGCCGGGGACCGCCCCGGCGTGGACGCGATCGCCTCAGCGCTGCTGACCTGGACCCTGCTGGTCCTGCTGCCACTGACCGTGCTCGTGGCGGTAGGCGCGCCGAAGCTGGCTGGGGCGCTCTTGCCCGAGCCCGACACCGCCCGGCTGGGCACGCACATGCTGTGGGTCTTCGCACCCCAGGTCGTGCTCTATGGCCTCGGCATCGTGGTCACCGGGATCCTGCATGCCCACCGGCGGTTCGTGGCCGCCGCGCTCGCGCCCCTGATCTCCAGCCTGGTGGTGATCGCGACCTACGGCTTGTATGCGGCTCTCGTGCGGGGCGGCATGGACCGGGACAGCGCGGTATGGGTGCTCGCCGGGGGGACTACCGCCGGGGTCGTCGCCCTGGTCGGCACGCTGGTGCCCTCGGCCCGGCATACCGGGCTGCACCTGCGGCCCACTCTGCGCTTCCCGGACGGGGTGGCGGCACGGGCTCGGCGCCTCGCCGGAGCCGGGCTGATCGCCCTACTCGCGCAACAGATCAGCGTGCTGGCCGTGCTCTGGCTGACCAATCACCGCGCGGCCACCGGAAGTATCAACGCGTATCAATACGTCCAAGCCATCTACCTGCTCCCGTATGCCGTGCTCGCCGTCCCGCTCGCCACCGCCGCCTATCCGGTCCTCGGAGCCAGCGATGGTCAGGGGGAAGCGGCCGAGCATCTGCTCGCGCAGACCGGGCGCCGGATCGTCATCCTGGCCGGGATGGCGGCCACCGTGCTCGCCGTCGCCGCGGCGGACCTGGGCACCTTCTTCACCGCGATCGACGCGGGGCGCACCGGCGGCGGGGCGAGTGCGCTCGCCGCGCTCCCGCAGACCATGCGTGCCTTCGCCCCGGGATTGATCGGGTTCGGGCTGTCGGCGCTGCTCACTCGGGCCCTGTATGTCCGTGGCTCGGCCACCCGCGGTTCGCTGGCCATGGCCGCCGGCTGGTTGCTGGCCGCACTGCTACCGCTCGCCGCCGCCGGTTCGGCACCTGCCACGCAGCGCACTCTGAGCTTGCTCGGGATCGGTTCCAGCATCGGGATGACCCTCGCCGCGCTGCTCCTGCTCTGGCTAGTCCGGGGCAGCTGGGGGAGCACCGCAGTGGCCGGCGTGACCCGGGCCACGCTCGCGGCCGGTGCGGCCGCTCTGGTCGCGAGCGCCGTGGCACCTGCGCTGCGCTCGGCCCTGCCCGCCGCCACCTCCGCCCCAGCCGCGGTCGCCTGGGGTGTGCTGCTGGGGATGGCGGCCGGGGCGGCATACCTGCTCTGGGTGGGGGTGACCGACCCGGGTTCGTTGCGGTTACTGATGCGCGGGCGTGGCCGGTCCGCCATACCCGATCGGCCGCGGAGGCGTTCATGACCCGGATCGTGCAACTCGTCGGCAAGGCGACCGGAGGCATCGGCACGCATGTGCGCGATCTCGCCGACGGATTGCGCGCGAGCGGGGCCGACGTCATCGTGGCCACCGACCCGCTCACCGCGCGGACCTTCGCCCTCACCGACGCCGTCCTCGCCTGGCCCGACCCGCGCCACCCCAACCCTCGGGCGCTGGCCGCGCTGCGCCGACTGCTCCTCTCTGCGGACGTGGTGCACGCGCATGGCCATCAGGCCGGCGCCTTGGCGGCCGCCCTGCTCGCGACCCGGCCCGAGTTCCGGCGTGGGACCCGGGCCGGGCGCCGCGCACCCGCGCTCGTCGCGAGCCTGCACAACGAACCCCCGCCGCTGTCCGGGGCGGCTGCCCGCCTCGCGGAGCGGCTGGAACGGCGCACCATGCGTGCCGCCGACCTGGTCACCGGCGCCAGTGCCGACCTGGTGGCGCGCGCCGCTGAATTCGGCGCCCGGCGTGCCCGGCTTGCCGAGGTCCCCTCGCCCCGGGTTCCGGAGTTGCTCGCCGCGCACGCCAATGCCGAAACCGGCGCCGATGCCAAGCGCCGAGCGCGGGAGGAGGTGGAGGCGGCATACGGGCTCGATCCGGGGCGCCCGCTGGTGCTCACCATTTCCCGCATCGCGCCGCAGAAGGAACTGTCGGTGTTGGTCGCCGCGCAGCGGCAGGTGCACCGCGAGCACGAATGGGTCGTGGTCGGATCCGGTATGCCGGATCTGCTCGCCCAGCTGCGCGCCGACGCTCTGGTGTCCCCGTCTGGGGATCGCAGGCTGCACTTCGTCGGGTCGGTGGCCGATCCCACGCCGCTGCTGCGGGCGGCGGATCTCTTCGTGCTCACCTCTCGATGGGAGGCGCGCGCCCTGGTGGTGCAGGAGGCGATGGCCGCGGGCCTGCCGGTGGTGGCCACCGAGGTGGGCGGCTTGCCCGACCTGGTCGATGAGCGCACCGGCATCCTCGTGTCGCCCGGCGCTCCGGCGGCCATCGCGGCCGCCGTCGACCTGCTACTGGCCGATCCGGAGCGCCGCGCCGACCTGGGCGCCGCCGGGCGGGAACGGGCGGCGAGTTGGTCACGGCATACGGACCTCGCCGACGAATGGCTGGGTGCCTATGCCGACCTCATGGGTGGGATACCCTAGAAACCCGTGGCGACCACGACGAAGCACATCTTTGTGACCGGAGGCGTGGCCTCCTCTCTCGGCAAGGGGCTCACCGCTTCCAGCCTCGGCAACCTACTGCGTGCGCGGGGCCTGCAGGTCACCATGCAGAAGCTCGATCCCTACCTCAATGTGGATCCGGGCACGATGAACCCCTTCCAGCATGGCGAAGTCTTCGTCACCGAGGACGGCGCCGAGACCGACCTCGACATCGGCCACTACGAGCGCTTCCTCGATGTCAGCCTAGCCGGCAACGCCAATGTGACCACCGGGCAGGTCTACAACGAGGTCATCGCCAAGGAGCGCCGCGGCGAATACCTTGGCGACACCGTGCAGGTGATCCCGCATATCACCAACGAGATCAAGGCGCGGATGCGCGCTCAGGCGCAGGGCCCGGATGCCCCGGACGTGATCATCACCGAGATCGGCGGCACCGTCGGCGACATCGAATCGCTGCCCTTCCTGGAGGCCGCCCGCCAGGTGCGTCACGACCTGGGCCGCGATGCCGCGATGTTCCTGCATGTCTCGCTGGTGCCCTATCTCGCGCCCAGCGGCGAACTCAAGACCAAGCCCACCCAGCACTCGGTCGCCGCGCTGCGCCAGGTCGGCATCCAGCCCGATGCCCTGGTGCTGCGTGCCGACCGGGAGATCCCCGAGGGCATCAAGAAGAAGATCTCGCTGATGTGCGACGTCGACCTGGATGCGGTGGCGGCCGCGGTCGACGCCCCGTCGATCTACGACATCCCCAAGGTGCTGCACCAGGAGGCTCTCGACGCCTACGTCATCCGACGCTTGGGCCTGAACTTCCGCGATGTCGGCTGGGAGGAATGGGACGAGCTGCTGCGCCGGGTGCACCGCCCCGCCCACGACGTCGAGGTCGCCCTGGTTGGCAAGTACATCGACCTGCCGGATGCCTATCTGTCGGTCACCGAGGCGCTGCGCGCCGGTGGCTTCGCGAATGACGCCCGGGTGCGCCTGCGCTGGGTGCCCTCGGACAGCTGCGAGAGCGAGTCCGGCGCGGCCAAGGCGCTCGCGGGGGTGGACGCGGTCCTGGTGCCGGGTGGTTTCGGCATCCGCGGGATCGAGGGCAAGCTCGGTGCGCTGCGCTGGGCCCGGGAGCGGCAGGTGCCGACGCTGGGCCTGTGCCTGGGCCTGCAGTGCATGGTCATCGAGTACGCCCGCAATGTCGCCGGGATCACCGGTGCCAGTTCCACCGAGTTCGACCCGGACAGCCCCGCTCCCGTCATCGCCACGATGGAAGAGCAGAAGGCGTATGTCGAGGGCGCTGGCGACCTCGGCGGCACCATGCGCCTGGGCACCTATCCGGCGCGGCTGGCCGAGGACTCGGTGGTGGCCACGGCATACGGGAGCGTGGACGTGCACGAGCGGCACCGACACCGGTATGAGGTCAACAACGCCTACCGTGAGCAGCTGACCGAGGCGGGGCTGCGCTTCAGCGGCACCTCGCCGGACGGCAGCCTGGTCGAATTCGTCGAGCTGCCTGCCGATGTGCATCCCTATTACGTTTCTACGCAGGCGCATCCGGAGTTCAAATCCCGCCCGCACCGGGCGCACCCGCTCTTCGCCGGGCTGATCGGCGCCGCGCTGGATCGCCAGCGCGCCGACCGCTTGGTCGAGGTGGAGGCGCAGCCGGCCGCCGCGGGTGCGGCCAAGACAGGCACGTCTGAGACGGTGGAGTCATGACCGAGGAATTGCACGCGGGCGGCACCGAGCCATTGGCGGACTGGGCCGACCCGGCGCCGGTACTCGGCCGAGAGATCGTCTTCGAAGGCATGGTCTGGGATGTGCGCCGCGATCACGTCGACCTGGGGCAGGAGCAGGTCAAGCGCGAGATCGTGCAGCACCCCGGGGCCGTCGCGGTGGTGGCGCTGGATGATGCGGGCCAGATCGCTTTGGTGCAGCAGTACCGCCACCCGGTCGGCACGCGCACCTGGGAGATCCCCGCGGGGCTGCTCGATGTCGACGGTGAAGAGCCGCAGTTGGCCGCCGCCCGCGAGCTGGCCGAGGAAGCCGATCTGCGCGCCGAGCAGTGGCATGTGCTGCTGGACTATTTCACCTCGCCCGGGTTCACGGACGAGACCATCCGGATCTTCTTGGCCCGGGGGATCACCCAGTTGCCCGAGGCCGAGCGCCATCAGCGCACCGGGGAGGAGCGGGACATGCTGCTGCGCTGGGTGTCCCTGGACGCCGCCGCCACGGCGGTACTCGAGGGGCGGCTGCACAACCCCCATACGGTGATCGGGGTCCTGGCGGCGCACGCCCGCCGGGACAACGACTGGGCCGACCTGGAGCCGGCGGACAGCCCGTGGCCGGAATGGGAGCGACTGCGCGCCGCGCGCGCCGATTCGTCATCCTGACGGCTGGTGTCCTGACCGGAGGCGGTTCAATTCGGTTGCCCTGTCGGTGGGGCTGCCTACGCTTGCGCAGCATGACGACTCCCACTGAGGTGTTGAAGAGCTATCTGCAGAGTCAGCGAGACGCACTGGTCTGGAAGCTCGACGGGCTCTCCGAACGCGACCTGCGCAGGCCGTTGACCCCGACCGGCACCAATCTGCTCGGCATCGTCAAACATGTGGCGAGCGTCGAGACCGGCTACCTGTGCGAATGTTTCGGCCGGCCGGCGCCTTTCGCCATGCCCTGGCTCGCCGACGACGCCGAGGACAATGCGGATATGTGGGCGACGGCCAAGGAGTCCCGCGAGCAGATCCTGGACATGTATGCCGCGGCCTGGGCCGCCGACGACGCCGCCATCGACGAGCTCGGCCTGGAGGCCGAGGGCCGGGTGCCGTGGTGGCCCGCGGAGCGCAACCCGGTGACCATGCAGACCCTGCTGATCCATATGATCGCCGAGACCGCCCGGCATGCCGGGCAGGCCGACATCCTGCGTGAGCAACTCGACGGAGCGGTGGGCTACCGACCGGTCAATGACAATATGCCGCCGGGGAGCGAGCAGTGGTGGCGCGACTATGTGGCCCGGCTGCAACAGGTCGCCGACGGGTTCGGCGAAGACGACGGGGCCGGCCCCGCCGCCGGTCCCGAGCCCACTCCGGACCCGACGCCGGGCTAGGGCCCGGCCCGCACGCACCAAAACCGGTGCGACGGGTGGACGGGGCCGTCCGTAGGATGGTCCCTCGGGGTGCCAGGCAAACGGCATACCTCCTGCCAACCCGACGACGCTTTGCACCCGACGACGCATTACACCCGACGACAAGGATTCCCCCGTGCTTCGCACCCACGAAGCCGGCACCCTGCGTGCCGAGCAGATCGACTCCACCATCACCCTGACCGGCTGGGTGGCCCGGCGGCGCGATCACGGTGGCGTGGCCTTCATCGATCTGCGCGACGCCAGCGGGGTGGTGCAGGTGGTGGCCCGCGACGAGGTCCTCGTCGGCGCTGCCCACGATCTGCGCAATGAGTACTGCGTCAAGGTGACCGGCACCGTCGTCGCGCGCAGCGAGCGGAATGTGAACCCCGACCTGCCCACCGGCGAGATCGAGGTCGTCGCCGACGCGATCGAGGTGCTCAGCCCCAGCGAGCCGCTGCCCTTCCAGATCGACGAACGGGTCAGCGTGGGTGAGGAAGCTCGCCTCAAGCACCGATACCTTGACTTGCGTCGCCCCGGCGCCCACTCGGCAGGTCACGGCCTGCGGCTGCGCTCCAAGGTCAGCGCCGCCGCTCGCCGGGTGCTGGAGGCCCGGGACTTCGTCGAGATCGAGACCCCGACGCTGACCCGCTCGACCCCCGAGGGGGCCCGGGACTTCCTCGTCCCCGCGCGCCTGGCCCCGGGCAGTTGGTATGCCCTGCCGCAGAGCCCGCAGCTGTTCAAGCAGCTGCTCATGGTGGCCGGGATGGAGCGCTATTACCAGATCGCGCGTTGCTACCGCGACGAGGACTTCCGCGCTGACCGGCAGCCGGAGTTCACCCAGCTCGACATCGAGATGAGCTTCGTCACCCAGGACGACGTCATCGAACTCGGGGAGGCGATCGCCAGGGAGCTGTGGCAGCTCATCGGCGTCGACCTGCCCACGCCCTTCCCGCGGATGCCCTATGCCGAGGCGATGGCCCGCTACGGCTCGGACAAGCCGGACCTGCGCTTCGGCCAGGAACTCGTGGAGTGCACGGAGTTCTTCTCCGACACCACTTTCCGGGTCTTCCAGGCTCCGTATGTCGGTGCGGTCGTCATGCCGGGCGGTGCGTCTCAGCCGCGCAAGACCCTGGACGCCTGGCAGGAGTTCGCCAAGCAGCGCGGGCACAAGGGGCTGGCATACGTCCTGGTCCAGGAGGATGGCTCGCTGACCGGACCGGTCGCCAAGAACCTCTCGGAGACCGAGACCGCCGGGTTGGCCGCACATGTCGGCGCCCAGCCGGGGGACTGCATCTTCTTCGCCGCCGGTGAGGCGCGGGGCGCCCGTGCGCTGCTCGGGGCGACCCGGTTGGAGATCGCCAAGCGCTGCGACTTGATCCCGGCGGATTCCTGGGCCTTCGTCTGGGTCGTCGACGCACCGCTCTTCGAGCCCGCCGCGGAAGCGGTCGCCGCCGGGGATGTGGCCGTCGGCGCCGGTGCCTGGACGGCGGTGCACCACGCCTTCACCTCCCCCCAGGAGCGTTTCCTTGACACTCTCGAGTCCGACCCGGGTTCGGTGCTCGCCTACGCCTACGACATGGTCTGCAATGGCAATGAACTCGGCGGCGGCTCGATCCGTATTCACCGGCGCGATGTCCAAGAGCGGGTCTTCACGGTCATGGGCTTGAGCCAGCAGGAGGCGCAGGAGAAGTTCGGCTTCCTCCTCGACGCCTTCAAGTATGGCGCGCCGCCGCACGGCGGGATCGCCTTCGGCTGGGACCGGATCGTCATGCTGCTGGGTGGCTACGACTCGATCCGCGATGTCATCGCCTTCCCCAAGTCCGGCGGTGGCTACGACCCGCTCACCGATGCGCCCGCCCCGATCACCCCGGAGCAGCGCAAGGAGGCCGGCATCGACGCCAAGCCGGCGGCCGCTGCCCCGGCGCCGCAGGGCGCCGAGGCGATCAACCCGAACCAGAGCTGAGTCGGCGACCTCGACTCAGCGCACCCCGGAGGTCCGCTCCACGGTGGTGGTCACTGTGGTCAGCGACGGGGTGCGCGGGGTCGAGGAGAAGCCGAACCGGCAGGGCGGGTCGACATCGCGGAGTTCCCCCACGGGCGTGTCCTCGAAGGAGCCCGTGATCGCGGTCACACGGTGCAGGTCGGTGGCGCCGTAGTACTCGCGGCGGCCCTCGCGCGCGATGCCCACGGTGCGGACGCCGCGGACCACCCGGCTGGCGACCGGCGCGATGAGCCGCGCCCAGGCGGGGGCGATGGCGATCGGGCGGGGGA
>ERZ501016.440-NODE-440-length-12067-cov-4.182900_pt1 | contig 12067 bp, 11 predicted proteins | sample MGYA00248889_ERZ501016 | MGnify/ENA primary metagenome ERZ501016 (study PRJEB25958, sample SAMN03398594) | human skin metagenome | study: EMG produced TPA metagenomics assembly of the Human Skin Microbiome Metagenome (human skin metagenome) data set. | reverse complement strand
GGTAATGGGGTCCAGGAAGCGGATGACCACGCCGGTGGTGCCGTTGGTGAAGGTGCCGTCGGTAGGGTTGAAGACGTAGGCGGGGTCAGGCGTACCGTCAGCCAGCGCGGGGAACAGCTGCACCTTGTCGGTGGCCCCACCGGTGTTGGTCAGGGTGTTGGTGAACACGACCGTGTCGGGGATGCTGTTGGTGTCGGCCTTGGGGTAGGCGATCTGCACGTCGCCACCCACGTTGGGCACGATGGGCGTGCCGCCGGGGGTGGGGTCGCCTGCCGGGGCAGTGGGGGTCACGTAACCGGGGGTGGCGACGACGGGGGTGTTGTCGCCAGTGGTGCCCACGGGCAGGGTGGGGACGTCCACCGACGTGACCGGGGGAATCTTAGTGGGGTCGGTAATGGGGTTGCCGGCGCTGTCCACGGGCGTGGTGGTGCTGCCGTTGGGGTTGTTGTCCAGCGCGGGGGCGTACACCGTGACCTTGGTGAACTGAAGGTCGGCGTTCTCGGCTTTGTTCTCTTCGTAGTTGGTGGTGCCGGTGGCGTAGCCGTTGCCGGGCTGGGTCAGGGGATCGGAGCCCTGGGTGCCGGTCACGCTGCCCTCAGGCGAGGCACCGAACACGCTGGTGGGGCTGATCTTGGTGGGGTCGGTGGGCAGGGTGATGACCTGCACGATGTTGACCAGGCCCTCGTCGGCGGTGGTGGCGGGGTTGTCCACGGCCAGGGTCACGGTGCTGCCGAGGGGGATTTCCGCGCCGCGCGAGCCGTCGGCGTTCAGGCGGAAGTACTGCACGGTCGCCCCGGCGGCGCTGCCGGTGGTGTCGGCGTTCAGCACCACGTCCAGAGCGACGTTGCCGGTGTTGACCAGGGAGTAGTTCGTGGGGATGCTCTGACCAGGGACCGCGCCGGTCGTGGTCTTCGCCGCGTTGTCCAGGGTGTTGCCGTCCGCCGTGCCGTCGGTGTACACGATGTCGAAGCTGGGCTTGGGCAGCACGGTGGTGCTGACGGTGTTCGAGGTGGCGGTCAGCGGGGTGGTGCTGCCGGGGTTGGTGGGGTCCGTGAACTCTGCCGAGGCGACGTTGGTGATGGTGGTGCCAGCGGTGGTCTGGGTGGTGGCCGCAGAAGCGACGCCAGCGGCGAGAGCGGTCATGAGGGCGAGGACTTTGGTGTTCAGTTTCATGGCTTCTCCTTAAGGGGCGGTCGGTTTACTTGACTTGAATGCGGTAGCCGAGCTTGAGGCTCTGGCCGGGGGCCAGTTCCGGGATCGTCCAGCGGACGGACTGGTACTCGTTGGGTCTGGCGGGGACTTCACGGGTCACGGATTTGCCGTTCTCGGTCACGGTGATTTTACGCTTGGGGTTGGCGCTGAAGGTCTTGCCACCGTCGATGGAGTATTCGGTGTGGGCAGCCGCCATGCCTTTTTCAGGCGCCAGGTACACGGTGCTGGCAGGCACCGGCAGGCGCACGACGCTGCCGCGCTGCACAATTTTACCCGTGTTGGTCACGGTCACGACCTGGCTCAGCACGTCACCGGGCAACACGCTTTTGGGCGCAGGGGTCAGCTGTTCCGTCACCTTGCCGTTCACGGTGACGTTCTTCACCAGCGACATCACCAGATTCAGGCTCAGGGGGGTGGCCGCCTGGGTCTGTGCCAGGGTGCTGCCGACGACGAGGGCCAGAATGAGGGGGGTAGAGCGCTTCACGATTCTCCTTGAACTGGGGCTTCACGGCACGCTACTTGGAGCCGTGGTCATTGACAGTTAGAGGTTAGACTGTGCAATCTTCCCCGCCACTTACACCCGCTCCAAATCGTGATGTGCAAAATCTCACATCCATGTTCTCTGCCTGAACGCCATTGGTGGAACCGCTTCACGGAAATGCTGTCCCAGAAACTCATACGATTTCAAATTGAGTCCCGGACATGTCCGGGCGCAATTTTGCGCGGAGCGCATGGAAAAAATACGGTTTTAAGGAGATGGTCGGGCATCCGGCGCCTTTCCGGATGTTCGGGAATCGGATCAAAACCGTATAAAAAGGCGGCAGGAATACAGCATGACCATCTGCAACGAGTCATGGCGGCCGACTCCAGGCACCGACAACCAAAAAAACACCCCCATTGAGGGGTGCTTTAAGCGAACGAAGTTCAGGAACTTCAGTCGGCGGCGCTGCCGTGGTTGCCAGCCTGAAGGTTGGCGCGTTCGGCTTTCGCCTCGGCGTCAATCTTGGCCTTGATCTTCTTCTGGGTGAAGCTGGCCTCGCGCTCGCGCTGGTCGAGCACCCCGCGAATGAAGCGGATGTCGTCCTGAATGCCGGGAATCACGACCTGCTCGAGCGCGTTCACGCGGCGGGAGGTCTTCTTGATCTCCTCGCCGATGCGGCGCAGCTTCGTTTCGGTCGCGGCGACTTTCACGATGGCTTCCAGCACGCTGCCGAAGTCGGTGGCGGCCTGGATGGTCCGCGCGCCCACGTTGATGGGGCTGAAGTTGGCCTGCTGCCCGCGCTCCGGAATGTTGATCCGGGGCACCTTCACGCCGTAGATACTCTCGATCTGCATGTCCACGGCGTAATCGCCGCTGCCTGCCAGGCTGAGGCTCTCCACCGCCTCGGGGCTGTCCCAGGCTTTTGCGCCGAACAGGCTGGTGTACGCGCCCTTGCTCACGCCTGAAAGCTGTTCCCGGGCAGCGAGCGCGTCTTTGACCAGCGCGAAGAACTCTCCGATCAGGGCGTCACGCTTGCGCTTGAGCAGGTCGGCGCCGCCGTTGGCGGTTTTCAGGCTGGCCTTGCTGGCGAGCAGTGCGGAGCGGGTGGGGCTGATTTGTCCTGCCATGATTCACCTCCTTCGTCAGTTGTGTTGATCGTCGATGGTTGATAGTTGATGGCTAAAATCTTTTTCTCTCAACCATCAACTATCGACCATTTACTGCATCGAGCGGCCGCCCCGCCACATCTCGTCCATCTTGGTGCCGTAGTACTTGTCGATGGAATCCTTGGAGATACGGGTCAGCTGGCTCTGGGGCAGTTTGCTCAGGATGCCCCAGGCGACGGTCAGGGAGTCCTCGATGCTGCGATCCTGGTCGCCCTGGCCGATGAAGTACTGCTCGAAGTCGTCGGCAAATTTCAGGTACAGCTTGTCGGTTTCGGTCAGCGCGTCTTCACCGGTAATGGCGACGAGTTTGCGCAGGTCGAGGCCGTTGGCGTAGGCGGCGAAGAGCTGGTCGCTGATGTTCTTGTGGTCGGCGCGGGTTTTGCCTTTGCCGATGCCGTTGCCTTGCAGACGGCTCAGGCTGGGCTGGGGGTTGATCGGGGGGAACACGCCCTTGGCGTTCAGGGTGCGGTCGACCACGATCTGCCCTTCGGTGATGTACCCGGTCAGGTCGGGGATGGGGTGGGTGATGTCGTCGTCGGGCATGGACAGAATCGGAATCTGGGTCACGCTGCCGGGTTTGCCGTTCACCACGCCCGCACGTTCGTACAGGTTCGCCAGGTCGGTGTACATGTAGCCGGGGAAGCCGCGGCGACCGGGAATCTCTTCGCGCGCACCGCCGATTTCACGGAGGGCTTCGCAGTAGTTGGTCAGGTCGGTCAGGATCACCAGCACGTGGTAACCGTGCTCGAAGGCCAGGTACTCGGCGGTGGTCAGCGCCATGCGCGGGGTCAGCAGACGTTCCACGGCGGGGTCGTCGGCCTTGTTCAGGAACAGAACCGAGCGGGCCAGTGCACCGGTGCGCTCGAATTCCTGGGTGAAGAAGCTCACTTCGCGCTGGGTCAGGCCCATCGCGGCGAACACCACCGCGAAGTCGCCTTCGTGGCCGGGCACCTTGGCCTGACGGGCGATCTGGGCGGCCAGTTCGTTGTGGGGCAGACCGGAGCCGGAGAAGATCGGCAGCTTCTGGCCGCGAATCAGGCTGGTCTGCACGTCGATGGTGGAAATACCAGTCTGAATGAACTCCTCGGGCTTGGCGCGGGCGGCGGGGTTCATGGCCTGACCGTTGATGCTCAGGCGCTTTTCCGCGATCACTTCGGGCAGGCCGTCAATGGGGCGGCCCAGGCCGTCGAAGCGGCGGCCGATCATTTCCTTGCTCACGCCCAGGCGGGCCACGTCTTCCACGAGGCTCACGCTGGCGGTCGCCAGGTCCAGGCCGCGCGTTTCCTCGAACACCTGAATCACGGCGTTCTGGTCGGTCACGCTGATGACCTGACCGCCGCGCACACGGCCACTGGCGTCCTTGATGTTCACGATGGCGTTGTACGCGAGGTCGCTGGCGGCGTTCACGAACAGCAGCGGGCCGGAGATGTACGCGACATCGTTGTATTCCTTCTGGAGAAGGGTCACGCTTTCACTCCTTTGAAGGTCTGGTCGAGTTCGTCCATCACGCCTTCGCCGTAAGCCATGAATTCGCTTTCAGGCGTGTAGCGGGCGCGGGCGAGCTTCTCGATGACGGGGTTCTGGATGATCTCGTCGATGGTCAGGCCGTTTTTCAGGCCCCCTTCGGCTTCGTCATAGAACTTGAGGAACATCTTCATCAGGCCGTAGTTCTTGGGCATGGAGGCCGAGGCGTCCACCGGGTCGAAGCCGTTCTGTTGCAGGAAGTCCTGCCTCAGCATGCGGCCCGTTTCGATGATCAGGCGCTCGTTGTCTTGCAGCGCGTCGGGGCCGACGAGTTGCACAACTTCCTGCAGCGCGGCCTCTTCCTGAAGGAGGGTGCTGATGCGCTGGCGCAGTTCGGGGAAGTCCTGGCCGACGTTTGCCCTATACCACGGGTCTAGGATGGGCGTGAACAGCGAGTACGAGCCGTTCCAGTTGATGGCCGGGAAGTGACGGCGGCGGGCCAGACCGGCGTCCAGACGCCAGAACGCGCCGGTGATACGCAGGGTGGCCTGCGTGACGGGTTCGGACATGTCCCCACCGGCGGGCGACACCGCGCCGATCACGGACACCGCGCCGTCCTCACCCGCGAGGGTCTTCACGGTTCCGGCACGCTCGTAGAAGGCAGCCAGTTTCGCGCCCAGGTAGGGCGGGTAGCCTTCTTCGGCGGGCATTTCTTCCAGGCGGGAGGAAATCTCGCGCAGCGCCTCGGCCCAGCGGGAGGTGCTGTCGGCCATCAGCGACACGGAGTAGCCCTGGTCGCGGAAGTATTCCGCCAGGGTAATCCCGGTGTACACGCTGGCTTCACGGGCCGCCACCGGCATGTTGGAGGTGTTGGCGATCAGGATGGTGCGGTGCATCAGCGGGCCGCCGGTCTTGGGGTCCACCAGTTCGGGGAACTCCACGAGCACGTCGGTCATCTCGTTGCCGCGTTCGCCGCAGCCCACGTACACCACGATGTCGGCGTTGCCGTACTTGGCGACGGACTGCTGGGTCACGGTCTTGCCGCTACCGAAGGGGCCGGGGATAGCAGCCGCGCCACCCATGACCAACGGGAACAGCACGTCCAGAATGCGCATGCCCGTAAGGAACGGCAAGCTGGGGTCGTTCTTCTTGGCGACCGGACGGGGCGCACGCACCGGCCAGTAGTGGGCCATGCGCAGTTTGGTGCCGTCTTCCAGTTCGGCGATGGTCTCGTCGATGGTGTACGAGCCAGCGGGCGCGATCCAGCGGATTTTGCCCTTCTTGTCGGGGGGCGTCAGGACTTTGTGCGTGAAGGAAAACTCCGGCACGGTGCCCAGGATGTTGCTCCCGCCCACCTCGTCGCCGACGTTCACGCTGGGCGTGAAATCCCACTTCTTGGTGCGGTCGAGGGAAGACACCTCGATCCCACGGGCGATGAAGTCACCGGAGGCCTTGCGGATTTCCTCCAGCGGACGCTGAATGCCGTCGTAAATGCCGTTCAGCATCCCCGGCCCCAGTTCCACGGACAGGGGCAGCCCGGTCGTCTCGACGGGTTCACCCACGGTCAGACCGGCGGTGTCCTCGTAAACCTGCACGAAGGCGGTGTCGCCGTCCAGTCGGATGATTTCGCCGACCAGGCGCTCCTTACCTACACGCACGATGTCGTACATTTTCGCTCCGTACATGCCCTTGGCAATCACTGCCGGGCCGGCGATGCTCTGCACGACGCCTTGCTTCTGTTGCGTCATTTAAGTCTCCTTCGGAGACGCTGATGGCGGATAGCGGATAGCGGATAGCTCAAAACGCAACTGCTTAAGCTGTGTTTTTGCCATCTGCCATCTGCCATCTGCCATCTGCATTCTCATAGTTTGATGTCGAACCCGATCGTGTCCCGTACCAGTTTGCCCATGTACGCTTTGGCGTCGACGGTGTCGGCGTTGAAGGCGTCGGCGAGGCTGGGGACGGGCAGCAGGATGGGCAGGTCGCGTCCGCGCATGGTGCGGGCGGTGGCGGTCAGGGGGTCGGGGATCAACCCGGTGTCCACGGCGATCAGGCCGTAGTTCCCGTTCACGATGGCCTGTTCCAGGTCATGCACGGCGTTTTCCGGGGTGGTCTCGATGACTTCCGCGCCCGCCAGGCGGTAGCCGGTGGCGGTTTCGGCGTCGCTGAGGACGGCCACGCGCTGCATGGTGCCGGTGGTGCTTTGGGTCACGCGCCCACCTCCTTGCGGATCTGGTCTGCGGGCAGGTTGTAGAACTTGCCGCGTCCGATCAGGCGCAGTTTGGCAATTTCCATTTCCTTGCGGCGCAGGAAGTCCAGGATGATGCCCACGCCGTCACTGTCCGCCACGCTGAGGTTACGGGCGGCCCTGTCCAGGGCGCTGCGGGCGCTCAGTTCGGCGTCCTCCAGGGTGGGGGCTTCCAGGATGGCGGCCACGTCAGCGTTGCCGCCCGAGTCACCGCCGCTGAGGCGGGCGTACCCGGCAGCGTCCAGGCGTCCCCCGGCCACGAACAGGTTGGGGTCAAGAGCTTGACCTTTGCTGTTGCGGGCAATCAGGGCGTTGGTGATGTCGATTTCACGCGCCAGGTACTGCTTCATGCTGGTGTCGCGCGAGACTTTCAGGGCGTGCTTGTAATACGCCTGATCGAGTGCGACTTCCAGGTCGAGCAGTTTGCCGGTGTTCGTGTAAGCTACCGCGCCTTCGCGCATGGCCTTGGCGAGCGGGTGGCCCGTCACCGCGAGGCTGGCGGCAGCACTGGCGAGGTCGGTGGCCTGCGCCGCCGTCTGAAGCGCGGCGGGACGGATGGTGCCGCCGGGAATCAGGCTTTCGCGGATGGCTTCCGCGCCGCGCCCGGACACGATGCCGCGGGCGATGCTTTTCAGGTTCACCAAGTCCCACTTCATCAGCAGGGTCTCGATTTCGCGGCGGGAATCCCCTTCCGCGAAGCCCAGGACTTTCTGCGTGGTGTCGAACAGGTTCTGCGACAGGGCGCGGTCGAGTTCGGGCAGTCCGGCGTTCTGTCCGGTGGTTTCGCGCATGTTGGCGGCGAAGTCCGTTTCGGTCAGGACGCGCAGAAATTCCTGGTAACTGCCTGCCGAGAGCGCACTGTCCAGGGCGCGTCCGTCGAGCAGTTTGGTGCGCATGACGCGCACGCGGGCGTTGATGTACGAGTAGTCGTCGGGCATGAATGCAAAACCCTCCTTTACTCGGCGAGAATGCGGTTGATCTGGGGGGCCAGGTCGGCCTTCACGCGCTCCAGGCGGCCCGCCAGGGTGTTGGTGATGCCGCTCTTGCCGCCACGCGCGATGACGCGCACGCCGCCCGTGATGTTGGCGTTTTCACGCACGGGGATGTCCTGCACCAGAATGCGGCCCAGGCCCACGTCCTGCGGGTTGACTTCCACCGCTTCGGCGTCCGGCACGGCCTGACGGGCTTCCTGCACCAGGCGGTGAAGGATGTCACGGTACTCGGGCGCACTGGAAATGCCGCCCAGGTACTGGTTGACCACGTCATACACCTGCGTCATGCCGCTTTCGCTGGCGCTGAGGCGCGCGGCGCTCATTTCCAGGTCTGCCGCCGAGCGGGCACGAACCAGTCCGGCCTGGCGCTGGCTTTCCAGGGCCCGCTGGCGGCTTTCCAGCATCGCCTGGGCGCGTTCGCGGGCGTCGGCAACGATCTTCTCGGCCCGGCCCCGCGCTTCGGCGCGAATGCGGTCTATTTCCGCCTGCGCTTCGTTTTCGAGGAGTTTATCCAGGGCCATGATCAGATGAGGAACAGCGCCAGGAAGCCGAAGATCACGAGGGTTTCAGGCAGCAGGAACACCAGCAGCAGTTGACCGAGTTTGCTGCTGTCCTCGGCGGCAGCGCCCACCAGGCTGCTACCAATGCGGGACTGCGCCCAGCCCGTACCCAGAGCGGCCAGACCCAGCGCCAGGCCCTTACCGATGGCGATCAGACCTTCGTTGTTGTTGGCATCGTTGGCAACGGTGGTGTCCTGGGCGAAACCAGTGGCGGCGAGGGCGAGGATGAGTGAAGCGACGACGATCTTGGTGGTCTTGGTCATGGTGTGTTCTCCTGAGAAAAGATTTATGAACGGAATCATTTAACCTGCTGTCCTGCCGACACGTTCACGGGTTGAACCGTGACGTTCTGCGCGGCGGGACTGAGGCGACGAAGGGGATTGTAACGCGGGCTGGTTTCGTTGTTGAACCCGGTGGGGTTCAGGAACTCGACCATGTGCAAACGGATGGGTTGCAGGATGTGACCGATCAGGGTCAGGGCCAGCACCAGGAAGTGCAGAATGGCACCGATGACCAGGCCGAGAATGGCACCGATAAAGCCCCAGTTCTGGTACATGCTCCAGCCCAGGTCGGTGACCAGGCGGGCCAGGATGGCGGACACCAGACCGACGGCAAAGATACGGGCGTAACTGACGACTGCGCCGCCCTGAGAGAGAAGTTCGACGATAAGGGTAGGGAGTTTAGTGATTACCATCAGGTAACCGACGATGAACATGAGGAAGCCCAGGGCCATCAGCAGGACGCGCCAGTCACCAAAGTTGGTCAGGCCACCGAAGTCCTTTGCACCGCGACTGATGAAGGCCATCAGCACCAGTGCGCCGACACCACCGACCATGGCGATCCCTTCCCACATGTGCAGGCGGTCACCGTGTTTAATGCCCTGTTGAACGCGGATACCCCAGCCCCACAGCACTTGCAGAATACCGAAGAGCAGCGCGAAGACCAGCGCGACATTACCGAACGTGGCGACATCCAGGCGGGGGAAGACGATGGGAATCAGGCCCGTGGCGTGCTCGCCCCCGAAGTGAACGCCGGTCCAGCCCCACAGGCGGTTGAGCAGGTCGTTGTTCATGTAGAACACGTGCATGTGCTCCAGCAGCGTGCCGAAGAACTCGCCGGTCAGGAACCCCCACAGGATCGTCCAGGCGGCCATCACGTTGGTGACGAAGCCCAGATCCTTGAGGGTGTCGGGTTTCAGGTACGCACCGAAGAGGCTCAAGTCCCAGCCCTCGCCGCGGCGGGCCTTGCCGAGCAGCCACATGCCGAAGGCCAGGAACAGCAGCCCGAAACCGATGTCGGCCATGATCATCCCGAAGAAGAACGGGAAGAACCACGCGACCACCCAGGTCGGGTCGAAGGTGCCGTACTTCGGGAGGCTCATCAGGCCCATGACCGTGTTCTGGAAGGGCCGGACGTAATTACTGTTCTTCAGTTCGACCGGTACGCCGTGGTCGTGGTGCTCGTCGACCGGGTGAACCTCGTAACTGACGGCGTCACCGAAACGGCCCAGGGCGTTTTGCAGCGCGGGCACACGGTCGGCGGGCAGGTAACCCATCATGGTGAGGCTGTACTTGCCGCGTGCGGATACAGAGCGGACATCGTGAACGGCCACGCGGTCTTTCAGGGCGTCACGCACGGCGTACAGCGCGGGGCCGTACTGCTGGGCGAGCTTCTCACGCTGGCCGTTCAGTTCGGCCTGGCGAGCTGCGCCGCTGCGCTGCACGTCTTCCATTGCGGCGGCGGCGTCGGTCAGGGGCATCCCGTCAAAGCGGCCCGGCAGACGCAACTCGCCCAGACGCACCTTGCTCAGGGCGGCGCGGGCCGCATCACGCTCGGCACGCAAGGTCGCAATGACGCCCACGCGATTCTGACCGACCTGCTCGGTGGCAATGGCGTAGCGTTCCGGCAGGGCCTCGCGCAGCGCCGCGTCCAGTTCCGCGATGTTGTCGGTGGGCTGCAAGAGGAACGGCACCAGGCCCAGACGGCGACTGCGATCCAGGCCGCCCACCATGCGCGACAGCGCCCGCACCGCGTCGCCATACGAGCGTTCCACATCCATGTCGGACTGCAATTCCTGACGCTGCTTCGCCAGCGCCGACACGGGTTGCGCCGCCCCCTCCACCACGCCATTCCACTCGCTCTGGGCGGGCAGGGGCGCGGGGGCGGGGCGGTAGGCGCCCAGCTCGGCAATGGTGCTTTCGGCGCGAGCCAGCATGCGCTCGTCATCCCGGCGGGACTGGGCGTCCTCTCCCACCAGCGAACCGGTGTTGAGGGGGCCGTCGGCAATGGGCTTCAGGTGCAGCACGCCAGCGTCTTGCAGGGCCGTGATGACCGCCTCGCTGTCACGCTTGCGCGTGGCGATCACCACCTGCTGCATGGGGTTGATCACGGCAGCACCGCCCTCAGAATCTGCTCGGCGGCCTGCTGTACACGGCCCGTGGCGCGGCTGCGAGTTTCCGCGGCTTGCGCCTCGGCCTGCGCCCGCGCTTCCTCACGGATGCGCTGCGTTTCGTCCGCGAGAAGCTGTTCATGCTGGGCTTGCAGTTGCTGCACCTGCGCCTCGGCGTCACGCAGAATCCGGGCCGCTTCCTGCTCGGCGGCTTCGACCTCCCGTTTCGCTTCCTCGCGGGCCGCTTCAATCTGCGCGTCCAGCGCCGCTTCGCGGCTGGCCAGTTCACTTAGGACTCGACTTGAAACGTCCAAATCACTCCTCCTTTCCCCTAACGTCCCCTCCTTCCAGTCCGCTCAAAAACCCCATCCGGGGATGAGGCAGGAATGAAAAGAGGTTCGGTGGCCCGACACTTGTAATAGTTAAGTCAGACTCCCGCTTATCGTAACACAGCCGTAATAAATGCATTTGGGGGCAAGCGTCCCTCTTAAGGTGCGTCCCCCAGGGGGTCACACTTCAGGGCGGCGCATGGCGGCCTACGCCACACGGCGCATGACGGCAGATGTCCAGCAATGCTGGAATAACCAGACCATGACTGAAGCCGATGCCATAGCCCACGCCGATGCGCCCCGCACCCGCCAGAGCCTCGCGGCTGACCTCCGCGCCCTGGGCGTGCAGGCAGGCGACACCCTGATCGTCCACGCCAGCCTGAGCAGTCTCGGCTGGGTGGCGGGCGGCCCGGTGGCCGTGATTCAGGCCCTACAGGACGCCGTGACCACTGAGGGAACGCTGGTGATGCCCACCTTCACCCTGCACCTGACCGATCCCGCCGGCTGGCGCAGGCCCGCCGTGCCGGAAGCGTGGCACGCCACCATCCGCGCCGAAATGCCCGCCTTCGACCCGCAGCTCACCCCCACACGCGGCATGGGACGCACCGCCGAACTGTTCCGTACTTTCCCCGGCGTGAAACGCAGCGACCACCCGCACAGCTCCTTCGCGGCGTGGGGCAAACACGCCGGGTTCGTCACCACCGACCACAGCCTGGAATACTCGCTGGGCGACGGCTCCCCGCTGGGCCGCGTGTACGACCTGAACGGCAAGGTGCTGCTGCTGGGCACCGAGGTCAATTCCAGCCTGCACCTCGCCGAAGTCCGCGCCGGAAAACAGCCCGTGGAGCCGTTCAGCGGCCCCATTCTCAGGGACGGACAGCGCGAGTGGGTGACTTTCAACGAGATCAACTACGACGAGGAGACCTTCCCACCCGTGAAAGCCGCCTTTGAAGCGACGGGCGCGGTCAAAGTGGGAACAGTTGGCTCGGCCACCGCGAAACTGATGAGTCAGCGGGAAGTGGTGGATTTCGCGGTGAGCTACTGGACTTGAAATCGATGAATCATACGGATCCGAACTCTATTCCGCCCATCCGGGGAAAGCGCCCGAATGCCCTCCACTTCCCCCGCCAGCCACTTACTCACTCTGTTCGGAAACATAGATTTGCGCAATCTATTTTTCGGAGTGGTATCAGTGCCGCAGAGACCTGACCTCGCGGCCTTGCCTG
>ERZ501016.438-NODE-438-length-12094-cov-4.941108_pt1 | contig 12094 bp, 13 predicted proteins | sample MGYA00248889_ERZ501016 | MGnify/ENA primary metagenome ERZ501016 (study PRJEB25958, sample SAMN03398594) | human skin metagenome | study: EMG produced TPA metagenomics assembly of the Human Skin Microbiome Metagenome (human skin metagenome) data set. | reverse complement strand
CTGAAAAACAGCGTGAGGTACAGATACTTGCCTTTATTGACCTCTTTTCTCCATCTCAGACGGGATTTTTGGAAACTGTCGGGTACTGAGGCTTAGCGTACAAAAATTTCCCAATCGTGTAGCCAGGCCTAAAGGGCTGCATTATTCCTGCCCCTTAAAAGTCACTCGTTCCACTCGGCATAAGAAGGCCGTGATTCTGCCCAAATAGACGGGCACAGCTCGCAGAGAGCGGGTGAACGGAGACGAGCAGGACGAACTGACACAGCCCCGAAGACGAGAATGGAGGATTCTGGAGTGCTTTTCGCCAGATGGCGTCATTCGGAGAACTGCTCTGGTGAAAGGCGGCCCCCGATCCCCTGAAGAGGCCAGGGAATAGTCAGGGGTTGGGGACGGGCTTGACCTCAACCCGCACGGGCCGCCGGTCCTTGTCACGGGGCGTAAACACGATGGTCACGTCATAGTCCAGCGCGTCGGCCTGCTGCGTAATCGTCGAAAGCTGGGGATTCAGGGCGGGGCGCTCCAGTTGCGAAAGCCGCCCCTTGCTCAGCCGTCGCCGCGCCAGCAATTCCGGGGTGCGCAGCCCCGACTCGACCCGCAGGGCGTGCAGCCCCTCGCCCACCGTCTCGGCGGTCAGGGCCTCCAGGTAGGTCACTTCCAGGTCTCCCTGGGCTTCGGCCAGGAGGCCCACCGGCAAACTCTGGGCGGCGGTCAAGCGGCCGTCTTCGTTCAGCAGGGCGGCCAGGCGGGCGGCGCGGGTTTTGGCACGGTCGGTCATGGGGTCAGCACTCCTTTCTTTACGGCTTCTGCGATGTCCACAAGTTCGTCGAGCAGATCTTCGTCGGCTTCTGCTCCCGGCGCCTTGTATTCGGCCCCGGTCAGCAGCGGGCGGCCATCCCCCAGCCACAGGAAGTAGACCCGCGCCCCGCCGCGTTGCCCGCCCCGCGTGGTGGGCTTGAGTTCCCACGCGCCCGGCAAATGGCGCAGGGGCTTGGCGTAGCGGCTGTGGTGCCCCTGTTGCCACAGGTCGCGGCACATGCGGATACACTCCGCCACCGCCTCCCGCTGTCCGGCCCGGTTCATCGCCAGCAAGGTTTCGATGATCCGGGGATGCCGCGCCGCCAGCCTGCGGGGGTGACGGGGGTAGACCAGGGCGGGCATGGGTTTAGTTTAGCCTAAACAGGAACCAGAGACCCACCAGTTTTCTGACAATCCAACTTTCCAACTTGTTTTCTGACTTTCCTGCTTGCCGGTCAGCTTGCCTGTACGCTGACCGCATGACCCCGGCCCGCCCAGTTCTAACGCTGGGTCGCTGGTGGTCACCTTTGAGGCTTGAGGCTGGCAAGGGCGGCGTGGGCCGGGGCTGAGCGGCTGCGCGACTTCCTGGCAAAGGCTGTAGAGGAGAACCCATAAACAAGTACCCCCTCGACGAACTCAAGCGAGTGGCCGTGCGCGACGTTTGGCCCACTGAAGCGCAGGATTTTACGCCGTGGCTTTCGCAGCAATTGCCGCTGCTGTCAGAGCGACCGCTCGAATGTTGAACTTCACCGTTCCAATTCCGACATTCGTGAGCAGGCCCGCTGGCCGGAGTATTTCGCCTGGCTGCTGGAGAACCTGCTGCGGCTCAAGGCGACCTTCGGCCCGGTCATTCCCACCTTGAAGGATGTGGTGAGCTCCGAAGACTTGCCAGGGCAACTGTAGGGTACGCCGCTAACGCGGCACACACTCGCCGCAGTGGGGCGGCTCGGTGTGGGCACGTTCCTGTGCGCCTGGCAAGTTTCCGGGGCTGTGCTGTCGTAGGAATCGGCGGGCGACGTGGCCGGGCACCTTGCGGCTTCCCTCACGCTCACCCAGGGTCACCCGCGCCTAAACGGCGGGCGCGTGCGGCCCTGGCCTCGGTTCGGGTCGGTCATTTCTCGCAACTGTCGCGCCGTGCGCTGATCAAAACCACGTCCAACACGGTCAAAATTTTTCCTTTTTTCTGTCGGTCGCCATTGTCCCTTCCGCTCGGCACTCGTCAGGCTTGGGGGAGGTCAGGCTTGCCCAGGCGAGTCCGTTCTGACCGATAGGCCCTGCGTCCTTCCTCGGCCTCGCTCATTGCTGGCGGGGTGCATCCCTGTTTTTCCAGTAAGTGCGGTTGGTTTTTGTCGTGCTGGCACAGTTAATTGTGCAGCGGCACACTTCTTTAGTGTATCCTATAGTGTACAGTAAATATATGCAGAACCTTACCCCCGCCCGCCTGTTTTCCGCTTCCGTCCTCGGCTCCCGCCCCGGTTCCGTGGCCGTGCGCGTGTCCGGCTGCCCTGGTGCGGCCTGGGTCTGGTGCAACCGCCACCGCACCGCGCCCGCCTCGCTGGCCCTGCGCGTGCCGCGCAACACGCCCAACCCGCTTGGCGTGGCCCAGTGCAGCGCCCGCACGCTCTCCCAGCGCTTCGGCCTGCGCATCAGTGTGCGCCGCGCCCCTTGTGGGGCGTACTGGTTCAAGTGCAGCGGCCCCCGTGCCGCTCAGCTTGCCGCCGCCCGCTGGTGGTCGGGCATTCTTGCTCAGGTGGCCCGCGCCCAGGTGCAGGCATGACCGCCGCGCCCGCCTTTCCCCTGGCGGGCGTGGTCGCCGTCGTTGGTTCCCGGCACGGCAGCCCCTACGGTGTGGCCCAGCTTGCCGCCGCTGTGGTCGCGGCTGGTGGGTCGGTGGTCACAGGTTGCGCCCGTGGCGTGGACCATGCCGCCGCTACCGCTGCCGCTGCCGCCGCTGGTGTGGCCCCGCTGCGCCTGCTGCCGCCCGCTTACCTGGCGCTGTCCACCATGCCCCGCGTGCTGGTGTGCCGCGCTGCTGGCCGCACGCCGCAAGCCTTCGCCACCCGTACCCGTTACGTCGTGGCCTTCGCTTCCGCCGTCGCCATTTTCCCGCCTGCTGGCGAACTTGGCCCCGGCTCGGTGCTGGCCTTATCGCTGGCGCTACGCCGCGCCTGGGCTGGCGTGCCAGTCTTTTATGCTGGCCCCGCTGCGCCGCCCACCGTGGCCTATCAGCCCCCCGGCTCCTGGCGACCCGCCGCCGTCGCTGGTGTTTGCGGCTGGTGCTGGTCACCGCCCATGCCCATGCTTTTCTAGTCTGGAATGTGTTTCCCTATTCCTTTAGTGTACCCTATTGTGTACTGTAATACTTTGTTAGTGTTCCTAATTGTGTACACTAAGCGCAGCAGTAAGGGGCGTTCCTCGTCAAAGTTCCGCCCCCGCTGACTTCCCCAGTTCAAGGAGTTGTCAATGTCCGACCTTATCACCTTCCGGCTTTCCGCCAACCACGCCCGCGCCCTGGTCGCGCTGGGCACTGACCACACTGCGCCCGCGCTGGCCCGCGCCGCCGCCGACCTGGTCTGGCAGCAGATCAGCGGCCCCGCGCCCGTCACCGACGCGCCCAAGCGCCGCCAACCCGCCCAAACCCTGCGGCCCTTACCAGGCAAGGACTACAGCGGCTACAGCGCCGACCCGCTGCCCACCGCCCGCGCCTGCGCTCTGCTGGGTGTGCTCAGCGCCGCCGGAGCCGCCGACCCCCTCGGCATGGCCCGCGCCCTGACTGGCCGCGACATCACGCAGGCCGAACAGCTCAGCGAACGCGAAGGCATGCAACTGCTGCACATCCTGCAAGCCCGCGCCGCGCAGGTGCAGGCCAGCGCCCCCGCCCCCACGCCCCAGGCCACGCCCGCCACCATCACCCGCCAGCGTGCCCGTGAACTTCACAAGGAACTGGCGAACATCTGGCACACAGACGAACGCTACGCCCAGGCCCGCCGCCTGACGGGTCGCCCGGTGGAATCACTCACCGCCCTCACGGAAGAAGAAGCCCGCGCCCTGCTGGACGCCGCCCACGCCGAACAGCAAGCCCGCGACAACGCCACCGACCCGCGCCACCTCGGCACGCCAGACGAGCAGGCCACCAACTGGCTCAGGTAAGGCACACGCCCCGGTTCAGTCCGGGGCAGGTTTCCCCCGTTCCAGTCGCGCTTTTTTTCACATGCCCTCAGCGAGGTTCCCAGCATGACGACCAACACCAGCAGCACCGCCCCCGCTTACACTTCCCCGCTTCTCACCCACCGCGACCCGGACGCGCCCGCGCTGTGGGTCGGCTGCCTGGCCGCTTACAACGCCGGAACCCTGCACGGCGAATGGATGCAGGTCAGCCGCGACCCCACCGAAATGTGGGAAGCCACCCTGGAAATTCTCGCCGCCAGCCCCGAACCGCACGCCGAAGAGTGGGCAATCATGGACACCGACAACATGCCCGCAGGTGTCGGTAGCCTTGACCGCGCCGCCGCGTATGTCACCGCCCTGGAGGAGCTGGGCCGCGCTGACGCCGCCGGCATCGTGGCCGCCTGGGTGGACTGGCGCGGCTGGGATGACTTGAGCGCCGAACACATCCAGGACGCCTATCTGGGCCAGTTTGACAGCGTGAAGGACTACGCCGAGCAGTACGCCGAGGACTGCGGCCTGCTGGACGGGCTGCCGGAGAATCTGCGCTCTTACTTCGACTTTGCCGCCTTCGCCCGTGACCTGGAACTGAGCGGCGACGTGTACGAAGGCCTGCACGGCCACCTGTTCAACGGCTACGCCTGAACGGAGGACAGGGAGGCCCCGGCGCAAGCTGGGGCCAACTGCGCGGCCCGCTGACTGCGCTGCGCTCAGTCAGGAAGCGCAGGACAGGCCGCAAGTGCTGCGCTTTGCGGCGAAAAACCAACTGGCACGCGCAAGCTGCGCCAGGAAAACATAAGGATTCACTTTAATGTTACCGACCGTGTACGCTAAAAACATGCCGAAGTTGCCGCCACAAGTTGCCGCCGAAGATGTGCCAACCGTTGAAAAACTCGTGTGGCTCTACATCTACAACAATCCCGGCGAACATAGCGCCCGCAGCCTCAGCGCCGATCTGGGCGTCAGGGTCAAAACCAGCATCAGCAGTCTTATAGAACGTGGCGCACTGGTTGAGGAAGTAGCGCCCATAGGCCCCAAACTGGGCAAGTACCGCGCTGTGACGAAAGTCCAAAAGCCCGCGCCCCGTCAGGAGGGTGTTCTAAGGAACGTGTCACCAAGCGCAAAGTGAAGCCATTTCACAAGCGACACGGTAGAAATGTACCGATTTCCGGCAGTGTCGGCACTTCTTGTTGCTTTTAAGGACTTTCGCGGCCAGAAAACAGGCAGAAATCTACCGTTTCACCCCAAAGTGCCAAGACCATTTCCATATTTCGGAACTTACTAACTCAAAGCCTCAAGCCCGCAATCTGCGTCTGAGTGGGCGAATTTGCTGCTTTGCGTTTCGTAGCAGCTTCCTTAAAACCACCCCCAGGTAGGCGTGACGGGCAACCACGCTGGCTGCTGGGACTCTCGTGTTCGCCGCTGGTTAACGTGGCACCGGGCAGAGAGTTGATGCGGCCTTCAGCTCTTCATGACCCAGATGGTATCGACACCCTGTCGGCGCAGTTTTGCCCTTTCCTTGTTCACGCGTTCACGCAGGGCTTCCAGTTTAGGAAGGAGCGAATCGACTTTGCCGCCCTTCTTCAGGATGACCTCCCACTCACGAGCTTTGGGGCCTCGCTGACCGATGAGAACCTGACTGACGGCGGCATAGCCGTAGTGCATGTTGACGACCCGCCGCACCAGCCTCTCCAGGCTTTCAACTTTTGTCACGTCCCCCACCTGCTGCAAATTAACAGTGATTGGTTGAAAGCCCTTAGGGGCTTTACTGGCACGGAAATCAATTTTTTCAATGCCTTTAAGGCGGTTGCAGGTGCTGCAAAGAGCCTGCAAATTTTCAGGATCGTGACTGCCGCCCAGGGAGCGGGGTTGGATGTGATCCACGTTGACGCGGTAAGTCGAGCCACAACATAGACACTTGTGGCCGTCACGTTCGAGCACCTGGGCCTTCGTTTCAGCGGGCGCTTCATCACCTTCGGTGATGGCCTGTGAAGTCGCCACATCCGACGGCTGAGGCGTTTCCTGGATAAGGCTGTCGGCGTAACGGGCTTGGCTCTGCTGAACCTGCGCCCTGAACAGTTCATAACGGGGATAGAGGAAACGCCAGAGTTTGTCCTGCTCGGCATATTCTGCACGGAGCTGCTCATCTAGCTTCAGGAAACCAAGCTCTGAGGATTCACGGGCCAGACTGTCCAGGTCGTATTCCTCGCGGGTTTCAAATGGGGTGAAGGCCGGAAATGACCCGCTTTGTCCCCAGTGTCGCAGCACTGCCAGCACGTCCTGTTCCACGCGCGTCAGGCGGTCGATTTTGGTGAAACAGTTCTCTGTCCAGAGGTGAGCCTGGTTCAAGGCCGCCTTGCTCAACGTCAGCTCATCAAAAGGGGTGTCGGGCGTGTGCTTGGGCAGTACCCGCTGCAATTTCTGGAAGCCCTCCACATCGTTATCGAACACCGGGACGAGTTGCTTGACCACTTCGGAAACAGCCTGCCCTTGGTCGTCCTGCCCGGCGCTGCTGAACTCGGTGGCGTACCAGCCCACCGGAACATATGACATGAATGGCAGCTCGCCCCCTTCCCCCCGATCAAGGGCCTGGGCCAGTTGCTCGATCAATTCGCTGCTGACCCAGGTTACCGGGAGCGGCTGGCGAACGGCGCGTTCCACTTCTTCCACCGGAATGTCTGCCAGCTCGTCCCAGCGCGCCCAGGCCACATGCTGCTTCCAGTCATCAATGAAGGCGACAATGTAAGCGTCTTTCGTTCCGCCAAATTTTGGCCCACGCAGCGCACGCCCGATCATCTGGGTGAGCAGGATGCGGCTGGTGGTCTGGCGGGTCAGGAAGACTGTCTGCACTTCCGGCACATCTGTACCTTCGGTGAGCATGCGGATATTGACCAGAACCTCCAGGTCACCCTGACGGAACTTTTCTAGGGCGGTGTGGTTTTCATCGCGGATACGGGCATTTCTTGCTTCAGTATTACCGGGATTGGCGTCCAGGTGAGAGTAAACAGCCGCTGCCTTGACCCCACGTTCTTTGAGCAGGCTGACCAGGGCGTCACACTGGTAGAAGCGGTCAGCGAAGATGATGGTCTTACCGTACTTTTCGCGCCCGCTGACGTACTTATCGGCAATAATGGCGTTTCGTTCGGCATTCCTGGCAAGCTGCTCGATGATTTTCTCAGGCAAGTCCCGGAAGGAGCCGATCCACTGGCGGAATTCACGTTCGTCGAATGTCGCCTCAATGTGCGTGGCCGCCTGCTCGATGTGCGGACGTGAAAGCACCCCTTGGGCCATCAGGCGTTGAGTGTCCACCTCATAAAGAATGCCCTGTGGAAAGAGTTTCTTCAGTGTTCCCTGGCGGCGCTCATCGGTGTAGGTAGGAGTAGCGGTCAGACCAAGCAGATGAAGGTCAGGCACCTGTGTCCGCAGCGCCTCAATTAAACGGCGGTACGTTGGAGCGGGGGCATGGTGGCACTCGTCGAACACCACGGTCAGTCCTGTTTTCTTCGCGGCCTTCAGAAAACCCGTCAGGCCAGGCAGCTTACCGTTGTTGACGGCCCGCGCCAGGGTTTGCAGGGTGATGATGACTACGTCGTCTTCCGCAGCGACATGCCAGGCCCGCCCGTGACCTTCCGTGCCGGAAACAGTCCGGAAGCGCAATTCCTTGCGATCTCCGCGAACATGCCCGACCTCATATCCCTTGCCGTCAGGTTGCCCGAAAGCGCGTAACGCTTGATCCAGGAGATGGTGGGTATGGGCCAGCCACAGCACCTTGTGGCCTCTGGTCAAGGGCCCGGTGGTCAAAAAGCGCGTTGCTGTGAATGTTTTGCCGCCACCCGTTGGCAGCACCAGAATTCCACCGTGGACGGCGTGGTCTGCCTCGGCCCACTGACGCAACTCCCTTAGCGCTTCTGCTTGGTGTGCTGCAGGTGATTTTTTGGCCGGTTGCAAACGGGCCTTCTCCAGCGAGAAAACAGGCGCAGAGTCGGTACGAGTAGCCATTTCCCGGATTGTACTACGGGTCACGGTTCATCCTGATTGTTCAGTGGCCTATGTAATCGACGTGCTGAGCGCGGCCCTAGGTGACCAGCCCCGGCCTTAAACTGACGCTGTACACAGTCACCCCACCCGCGCCCCCGCTTCCCAGGGAGGAAGGCCAGCGCCCGTGCAGGTGCAGGAGGTTTTATGAACCGTCCCGCCCTGTTTTTTCTGGCCTTCATTCTTGCTGCTTGTTCGTCCCCCGGCACGCCGACGCCCGCGCCCGTGTTGTGGCTGGAACGCCTGGACGCCGTGAACGTCAGCGCTGGCCTCACCCCGCCCCCGGTTTCCGGGTACTGGAGATTGCACCTGTCCGCCGAATGTGGCGCGAGTGACGGCCCCGCCACGGGTGGCAACTGGCCGGAAACAGGCGTGGTCACGGTCATGGCAGGCCGGGGAGATTTGTTCACCGCTGTGGTGCTCACCCGTGAAGGACGCCAGTTGACGGTTTCAGACTGTGTTCCTGAACGGGCCTGGAATCAGGCGGACTGACCATTTTCTGCGTCGATCACTCGTCCCACAGGGTCGCCCAGAAGTGCGCCAGGTTGTCCTGCACGTCCCCGCCACTCACCGTTCCCCAGTTCCCTTTCAGTTCCAGACGGCACCCGCCGCGCTGCCAGCCCCGACGGCGCAGGCTCACTCCCGCGCCGTACTCGTGCCTGACGTGGTCGGCCAGTCGTCTCAGGGCGCTCTGGCGCACTTCCAGGTGGGGGGGCAGCCACACCAGCAGCAGTGGGGCAGGAAAGGCAGGTGGCGGGGCTGTCCGCTGCTCTGTCCACTGGCCGGGGGCTTGAATGTCACGTGACATGGTGGCAGTATAGGCCCACTCTCTAATTCATATTCGACAGAATCCCGGAGAGGAAAGGAGAACGCCCATGCCCCCCCGCCTTACGCCGCTCCGCCGCGAGATACTGCAAACGCTGGCCCGCCTGACCCGCGAGCAGGGCCGCCCGCCCAGCGCCGCCGAACTGGCCGCCGCCTGCGGCGTCACGCCCGCCACCATGTCCTTTCACCTGAATTACCTGCTGGGCCACGCTTACGTCTCCCGGCCCACCCCACGCGGTGCCCTGCAACTCACGCCCAAGGCGCTGCAACTGGTGCAGGCAGGCATTCCGGTGTACGGCGAAATTGCCGCCGGGCCGCCCAGCCTGGCCGAGCAGTCCCCCGAGCACGTCACGCCCAGCCTCGACGCGCTGCTGGGCGTTCAGGAAGACGACTTCATGCTGCGGGTGCGCGGCAGCAGCATGGTGGGCATCGGCGTCATGGACGGCGATTACGTGGTGGTCAGGCCCACCCCCGAAGTCATGGACGGCGAGGTGGCGGTGGTGCTGCTGCCTTCCGAGAATGCGGCCACCTTGAAGCGCATCTATCACTTCGGGGATGAAGTGACCTTGATCGCCGAGAACCCCGATTTCCCGCGCCTGACCCTGCCCGCCGCCGACGTGCAAATTCAGGGCCGGATGATCGGCAAGGTGGGCCTGGGCGTGCCGCGCAGCAGTTACGCCGCTGGCTCCACGTCCGGCTGATCTTTTTCCCCACTCTTTTCTTCCCTTTCCCACAGTCCACAGCGGTCAGCGTGACCGCCCCCTGTGCGAAGCGAAACCCCGCCCCACTGGCGGGCCGCTGCGCGTCTCCCGTCTATTCCCAGGAGGAACCCATGTCCACCCACCCGCAAGTGCTGAAATTCCAACAGGTTTCGAGCAGCCTGCTCAGCGCCCTGAACGCCCAGCAGCAGGCCAGGGCCGCTTACGACCAGGCCCGCGACCAGTACGACGACCAGCGCCAGCACCTCATCCTGAAAGGCCTTCCCGCACTCAGGGAACGCTGTCCCGCCGAGGAACGCGAAGCCCACCTTGCCAGCGCCCTGAAATCCCACACGGCGGCCCTGCGGGAAGCGCGGGACGCCCTGCGCCGGGCCGATACCGCGCTGGAAGCCGCCCGCGTGCAGGAACGCGCCGAACGCGAAACCCTGCGCAGCCTTCAGCGCGACCTGGAAGTTCAGGCCGCTCACGCCCACCCGAAGGTGGTCTGACCCGTACCCCGTCCTGCCCGCCAACTGGACGGTTTTCCACTCGCCAGTATCAGAAATGGTGTAGAGTCACACAAAAGCGAAACCACCCCGAAGGGTGGATTCCACTTGACCGCGAAGTTATACGCAGAGCGTTTGGCGACCTCAAGCGTACAACTTAAATCCCGGCGGCTCAAGTCCTGGGAGTGTTGTGTATTCACTTCAACCTGATTCCGCCCTTGTTGCAAGGGTGCGGGGCCGCTCTTTTGGCCCGCTGTTCGGCGTGCTGGAAGGCATGGCCGGAGCCTTAACGGAATCTTTTCCTGGCGTCTGCCGGGCGTCCTGAGTTTCTTGTACGCCCGGCCAGCCACCGGGGCGTTTCTGGAGTCACATCATGCGAAATGGTGTAGAGTCACACAAAAGCGAAAACTCCCTTTCGGGAGTCTTCCACTTGAACGCGGGCGGGCACGCACTCGATTGGCCTCTAGAGCGTACCCGTTACTTCAGCGCGTTTCAAGTGCTGGAGGTTTTTTGTGCCTTCTGGAGAAAACTTTGCCGCCCGCTTCCTCCGGGATCAGCGGGCCAAGGGCCGTGATTTAGGCCCACTGTTCGGCGGTGTGCTGGAGCGCATCGCCACCGATGCACCACCCGCCGTGCTTCCGCCGTCCAGGTTCCCCGAACCTGAGACGCCCCCCGCCTGGCTGGTCACGCCAGAGGAGTTAGACGCCGTCCTGCCAGCGGTGGACTTCGCCGCTGTGCGGGCTGCTCCGACCAGGCCCGCGCCCGTGCCGCGGGTACAGGTGGATGTGGTGGACACCCTCACGGCCTGTCTGGACAGGTCAGAGAACCCGCCCCTGGCCCGCGCCGTGTTCCGGCTGCTCTTTGAACTCGGTCTAGAGGTCGTCAGGGTGAACGGCTGCCCCACCCGCCCGGATGTGGCGGTGTTCCACCTGCCCCAGGAAATGATTGCCGCTCACTTCCAGGTTCACCGCACCACCATTTACCGCGCTCTGTTCCCACTCCTGGAGTCCGGCGTACTGGCCGAGCGTGACCATTACGACACGCTCAGGGGCGCGACAGCGGTCAGCGGGAAGCTGTGGGCCGTGTCGCTCTACCCGGAAAGGGTCATGAGTGGACGGGCCGCCCCGGCGCGAATCACAAAACATGATCTGGCCTTCCACTGGCGCGACCTGGACAGAGACGCCCGCACGGGACGCACCGTGTACGACCTCACCCGCACCGAGGAGCAGAAGGCCGCTTACCGTGCCGAGCAGCAGGAAAAGGCAGAAGCGCAGAAGGGTGGGAAGAAAAAAGCCAGAAAACCCCGCGCCACACGCGGTAAGCCTGCCGTGCAACAGTCAGTTAAAAGCCTGAAGGCAGTGGACAGGGCAGAACTCGAAAAATGGGTGTTAACCCCGTTTTTAAGGGAAAAAGACCTCTCCAACAACGTTACCCTGACTGTTGCAGGCGGCGTTTTAAGCGGCAAGGACGCCATTTTTACCCTTCCGGCCCTCGCGGCCTTGCCGAAGGCCCAGCGCGGGGCAGCGGTGGAGGAAACCGCCCGCGCCCTGAGCAGCGCCTTCGAGGACACAGCAAACCTGCGTTTCTGGCTGTGGCTGGTGTGGCAGACCCTCCGGAGTTACGACCAGGGCGAGGACGTGAACGACGAGGTCATGTTTGTCCTTTCCCGCGTCCTGACCGACGTGAAGCACGATGAAAGCATGTCTTCACGTACCCTCGTTTCCCCCGGCGCGGCAGCCGTGAACCTGCTGCGAAAGTGTGGCCTGCTGGACAGGCTCAGGGCGGTGAAACCCTACCGGGTTGGCAGCAAGCCCAGCAAGCCCGCTATCGCCTGAACCCCCCAAACTGACAGCATTGCTACTGGCGGCCTGCGCTGTCCAGTTACTTCCTGCACCCCAAAACCGTATGTTGCAACACACGGTTATTTGTCGTGCCAGTGCGGGAAATGTCGTGTGTTGCAACATACGAAATGAGACACGAACACCGGCCAGTGGTAAGACAGGGCTTCCAGGGGATGTTTTAAGGAACGTGTCACCAGGCGCAAAGTGAATCGATTTTACCTCAGTACCC
>ERZ501016.437-NODE-437-length-12095-cov-10.179402_pt1 | contig 12095 bp, 13 predicted proteins | sample MGYA00248889_ERZ501016 | MGnify/ENA primary metagenome ERZ501016 (study PRJEB25958, sample SAMN03398594) | human skin metagenome | study: EMG produced TPA metagenomics assembly of the Human Skin Microbiome Metagenome (human skin metagenome) data set. | reverse complement strand
GCCCGCCCCCCGGCCCTCTCGACACCGAAGGAGCACCCGTGACCGTGTACGCCGTCGCCCTCTCCAAGGGCGGGAGCACCAAGACCACCACCGCCGCCGAGCTCGTCGCGGCGCTGGCGCGCCGCGGCCGCCGCGTGCTGGCGATCGACCTCGACCAGCAGGGCAACCTCTCCCGCCGGATGGGACTGACCGACAGCACCGAGGTCAGCGCCGTCGCCGCCGATGTGCTCACCGCCGAGGCCACCGCCATCGAGGCGGCCGTCCCGGCCGCCAGCGTCCCCGGCGCCGACGTCCTCGTCGGCACCCACGACCTGGCCGACCTCGACCAGCAACCCGAGGTCATCACGTCCCTGCGGGACCACCTGCCCGAGGTCGCGGGGGAGTGGGACGACGTCGTGATCGACACCCCGCCCGCGCTCGGGCTCGTCACCCTCGCCGCCCTCGCCGCCGCCGACGTCGTCGTCGCCGCGCTCGTCTGCCAGACCGAGGCATACGACCAGCTCGGCCGCCTGGTACAGGTCATCGACCGCCGCGTCACCCGGATGAAGCGGGACCAGCGCCTGCACTGGATCGTCCCGACCCGCCACGACCGGCGCCGCCTCCTCGACCGCGACGTCATCGAGACCCTCGAAAAGGAGTACCCCGGCCGCGTCACCACCCCCGTCCGCGAGGCCGTCGCCGCCGCCGACGCCTACACCGCCCGCATGCCCGTCAGCGTCTACGACCCCGAGTCGCCCGTAGCCCGCGACTACGCCGCCGCCATGACGCAGATCATCGGCACCCCCGAGCCCGACGCCGCCGACTGACGCGACCACATAGACCAACACGACCAGCCCCACCAAGGAGACCACGATGGCACGCCGCCCACGGACCACCCTCGCCGACCGGAACGACGCCGCGATCAGCGGCCCCGATATGCCGGAGCCCGCGCGCAGCGCGGCGCCGGCGCCGCGCCCGGTCCGGCGGAAGGTCGAGGAGCCTGCCCCGCCGGCGAACGCCGCCAGCTCGACCCAGCGCGTCGGGATCTACCTGACCCGCGAGGAGTTCGACGACGCCCGCGCCGCCTACCTCGCGGACTGGACCGCCGGGGGAGAGGCGGACACGTTCGCCCGGTGGGTCGCCCAGGTCCTCGAGGAGCACGCCGCGCGCAGCCCGCAGGAGCGGGCCCACGTCGCGCGGCCAACGGAGGAGGGTCGAGGAGGCTCGACCCGCTCCGTGGCCATCCCCACCGACACGATCGGACGCATGCGCGCCGCGATCGCAGAGGACCAGCGGCACGGCCGCTGGCCCACCGACAGCGGATGGTGCGGTGACGCCCTCGCCGCCGCCGCGGCCCGAGCGCGCGCCGCCAACGGCGGCACCCTCCCGGTGCCGCCCGCCCGTCTCCCGAACAGGCTCGTCCGATGACAGCCGGTCGTGCACCGGGCGCAACTGCCGTGAACCCGGCGCGGCCCGCTGGCCAGCTGTCGTGGGCTCTGGCGACACTGGCTGCGATCAGCCTCTGCGCGGTTCTGGGTGGCGCGGTGGCGCTGGGCCTCGACAGGCCAGACCGCTACTACGGTCTGGGTGCGATCACCTCTGGCCTGGGCACGGTGGTGTTCCTCTTCGGTTTGCGGTGGTGGCGACCGCACGACGACTACCTCGTTCGCCGAGGTCTCGAAGAGGTTGGCGCGCCGCTCTTGGCGTGCGCCACCACCTGCCTCGTCGCCGTCTACAGCCCTGCAGGGGTGCTCGGGGATGCCAAGGACATCATCGTCGGGCTGCTGGGCACGGTCGCTGGCGTAGGGGCCCTGAAGATCCTCTTCCACGGCTGGATCGGCCCGCCGGACGAGCTGCAGTCCGGGGCCGTCCAGACGGCTGGTGGTGATGGTGATGGTGCCCTCAGGAGTGTCGGAGCGAAGGTCGAAAACGACCGTTTCTGCGCACCCGGGGGTGACGGGTCGGGCACCTGTGGAGTTGATCGGTGGATGGCGTGCTTCTGGTGGGGGTGAGTGGCGTTAGCTGGTGATGAGGGTGCTGGCGGCTGCTTCGATGACGTCGTCGGTGATGGTGTCGAGTTGGTTGATCTTCAGGACGCGTCCGATTTGGGGGAAGAGGCGCTCGAGGAGGCGGAAGTTGCCTCGGGTGATGCGTTCGATCGCGGCGATGGCCTGGGCGTCGGTGAAGTCTTCGGGGTCGAGGGTGCGGCCGAGGCGCTTCCAGTGGCAGGTCAGGACGAACAGCAGTTCCTCGCGCGCGAGGGCGCGGTAGCGGTGGGAGAACCCGAGGCGGCTGTAGAGCTGGGGGTAGTGGCGGAACCGCTGGTCGATGCCGGGCATCCCGATGAACATGAGGGCGACGTGGTGGCGGTCGTGGAGGTCTCGGAGTAGCTCGAGTGAGGTCGGCGTGAGACGTTCGGCCTCGTCGATGATGATCAGCTCGGTGAAGTCGATGGTGCGGGGAACTTCGGTGGTCGTGATCTTCCCGATCGCGCAGAGATGCTCGTAGATCAGCACTCCGACCTTGCCGCGGTAGAACTCGATGTCGCGCATGAGATCGCGGTGCTTGGCGAGGACCTCTGGGGTGTAGAACACGGTGCGGGAGCGGTGGGCGGCGGCGTAGTGTTTCAGGTCGGCCTCGCTGCGTGGCCCCCAGGCTTGGATGAAGGGTTCGAGGGTGTCCCAGTGGGCGTACCGGCGGGCGGACTGCGTCTTACCAACCCCGGCCTCGCCGTGGCAGATGCCGATGGTGACGTCCTTGCGGATGGCGCCGGCGAACTCGGTGAAGCGGCGGTGTTCCTTGGTGACGATGAAGTCGCGGTTCATCTACTCGTCCTCTTCGTAGGTCTTCAGGCGCTTCCTGGGCCGTCGCGCCATCCTCGCTCCGTCCGTGATGCTCCCGCCGACGAGCGCGGGAGGACTCTGTGAACCTGTACGCTGTACATGTACATTAGTACAGGTACAGACCCAGGGTGGCGAAGGCCGTACGGAGGAGACCCCGATGAGTAATCCGGAGGAGCGGGCCAGCACGCAGAAGAGCCCACGTGACCCCGAAGCGCGCCGAGGCGCGATCGTCCAGGCCGCGGCGGACCTCCTCGTCGAGTCCGGCGACCTCACCCATCGACTGGTGGCGGCACGCGCTCAGATCCCTCTGGGGTCGACCACCTACTACTTCGCCTCCCTCGATGAGCTGCGCGCGGCGGCACTGGAGCACCTGGCCAACGAGCTCGTAACCGAGCTTGCGCAGATGCAGCAGGAGCTCGCCGCGGCAGACGGGGATCCCGCCGTGCTGGCCGGCTTGCTGCACGACTACCTCAGCGACGCCGACCAGGTCCGCGCGGACGCCGCCCTGTACAGCAACGCCGCGCACGATCCCGCGCTACGGCGCCTAGCCCTGCGCTGGTTCGACGGGTTCGTCGAGATGGTCTCGCAGTGGACCGACCCGGTGACCGCCCGCAACATCGCCGTCTTTGTCGACGGCGCGAGCTTGCACGCCTTGCTGACCGGCACCCCCCTGGACCGCTCGGCGCTGACCAGCGCCCTGACCGCCCTGCTGGGCATCCGGAACGAGGACGCATGACCACCAACGACCACGTCCGCGACCTTGCCGCGACCGTCGGGCCGTCGGAGCAGCGGGCGCCGTTGCGCGCCTGGCTCGGGCTCGGCGTCCTCGTCCTGGCCGTCACGCTGCTCGCGATCGACGGCACCGTGCTCGCACTGGCGATCCCGTCCCTGGCCGCCGACCTGGGGGCCACCTCCACCGAGCTGCTGTGGGTGGGGGACGTCTACTCGCTCGTGCTGGCCGGGCTGCTCATCACGATGGGCAACGTCGCGGACCGGTTCGGGCGGAAGAAGGTGCTGCTGATCGGCGCCACCGTGTTCGGGATCGCCTCGGCGGTCGGCGCGTTTGCCCCCACCGCCGGGGTCCTCATCGCGGCACGAGCCGCACTGGGCATCGCCGGCGCCACGATCATGCCCTCGACGCTGTCGTTGATCCGCTCGATGTTCACCCACCGCCAGCAGCGCACCCGCGCGATCGCGCTGTGGGCCGCCGGCGCCAGCGGCGGCGCGGCACTCGGCCCGCTCGTCGGTGGCGCGCTGCTCGAGCAGTTCTGGTGGGGCTCGGTTTTCCTGATCAACATCCCCGTCATGCTGATCCTGCTCGCGGTCGGTATCCCGCTGCTGCCCGAGTCCCGGCATCCCGCACCCGGACCGTTCGACCTGCCCAGCGCGGGACTGTCCATCGCCGGCGCGGTCGCGCTGGTCTTCGCGGTCAAGACCGTCGCGAAGGACGGGCTCACCGTGCCGTTCGCGCTGTCCTTCGTCCTCGGCGCCGTGGCGCTGTGGGTGTTCGTGCGCCGCCAGCGGACCTTGGCGTTCCCGCTGATCGACGTCTCGCTGTTCCGGTCCCGATCGTTCACCGGCGCCATCGTCGGGACGTTCGTGGCAGTGTTCGCGATGAGCGGCCTGCTGTTCTTCTTCTCCCAGTACCTGCAGCTCGTGGAGGGGCACAGCCCGCTCGCCGCGGGTCTGCGCGAGCTCCCGCTGGCCCTGGCGATGCTGTTCGTGCCGCTGTTCGCCGGCGTCGCCGCGCGCCGCCTGGGCGTCAACCGGTCGGTCGGGATCGGCCTGGTGCTCGGCGCCGCCGGGCTCGTCACGATCGCGTTCGCCGAGAGCTCCGGCAGCTACACCTGGATCGCTGTCGGGCTCGCCGTCATCGGTCTGGGCGCCGGCCTCGCGTACACCTTGACCACCGACGCCGTCGTCGGCGCCGTACCCGCCTCCCGAGCGGGATCCGCCTCGGCGGTCAGCGAGACCGCCTACGAGTTCGGCATCGCCGTGGGCATCGCCGTCATGGGCTCGATCCAGGCCGCCGCATACACCGCCAACGTGCGCGACCTCGACCTGCCGGCCGACGTTCTCGCGCAGGTCGAGGACTCCCTGGCGGGCGCGCTCGCCGTCGTCACCGACCCGTACCTCGTGGAATCCGTGCGCGAGGCGTTCGTCTCGGGCATGCAGGTCACGTTGTTCACCGGCGCCGGGCTCATGGTGGTCGCCGGCGTCCTGGGGTGGAAGCTCATCCGCCCGACGCAGTCCACCGCCGACCGTGAGCACTGAGGGAGGTGACGATGACCGTCAGTCAGACGGCCCTCCGACACGACCGGTGCACGACATGACCGAGAACCGTCGGGAGCGAGACGTGGGGGTCCGCCGCACGCCGTCGCTCGTTCAGCGGCTCGCACGGCTTCGCGAGACCGACCGCACCGCCTACTTCACCCTGCTCGGCGCGCTCGTGCGAGCACGCAGAGCCCGCAGGAGGTGAGCACCGATGACCCAGGCCCACGAGACCCACCCGACTCGACGCGTCCACCAGCAGGTCAGATCAGCGCTGCAGCGCCGCCTGCAGCGGGCGGTCGACACCGTGGCGCCGGCGACTGCCCGAGACCCGCGCGCCGGTGTCGCCTACCTCGCACTCGAGGGCTGCGCACTGGGCTGGTACGCCCAGGTGTACCCCGACACCGAGCGGTGGTGGGACCGCACGCTGGGCACGATCGCGCGGTACTGCGGTCTGCCGGCACCTCGCCGACGCCTCGGATCGTCCTCGCCACGATGGGAGCAGTTCCCTCTGCGCGACGAGCAGCCCCTGCTCGATGCCGTCTTCACCCTCATCCAGCACGGCGGGATCCAGTCCGTGACCCTCGCGCGGGTCGCGAAGGTCTCCGGACGCGACCTCGACTGGCTCGTCAGCATGTATGGCACGGTTGACGAGCTGCTCGTCGTCATCCTTGACCGGGTTGCCAGCGACGGGTTCGACGACCTGGCACCGCTGCACCTCGAACCGTCCATTGAGGGAGTGCGGTCGATGCTCGAGGTGTACAGCGACGACCGGCGCAGTGCGGCGTTGCTGCGCTCGGTCCTGCTCACCGGGTTCACCATCTCCAGCGGGGCGGCGCTGGCGGCCCAGAAGCTCTCGCCGATCACCCGGCCCGAGAGCGACGCCTTGAGCGACGAGGAATGGATCGCCGCGCTCGCCATCGACGGGTGGGCGCTATCGACGTCCGCGGCAGCGACATCCTGCTCTACAACTACGACCTCAGCCTTCCCCGAGAGTCCGTGTGCCAGCGCGAGACCACCCATACCTGCCCCCACACACGATGATCCTCATGCCGCAAGAGTATCAAGAGGTTGATTCTCCGCTCGATGGTTCTTGCATATCCGGCCGAATGACCAAGCATCTCGTGAAGGTACAGTTTTGTGAGACATCCGCTCGGGTGGCGGGCGGATCGTCTCGAGCTGGGCCGACAGTTGGCCGGAGTGTCTCGAGAAGTCGTCGCACCGTTCTTCGTCTCAGATCTTCCGACGGAGCGATTTTATGGGGCATCATGTGGCAATGAGGCTTCTGGGGTACACGCGAGTGTCGACGGCGGGGCAGGACCCGGCACTGCAGCTCGACGCTCTCCTTGCCGCCGGCGTGCAAAAGCGGGACGTGTTCTCGGACGTGACATCCGGGGCGAAAAGCGCAGCGGAGCGTCCGGGCATGAAGAAGCTCCTGGCCTACGCGGAGCCTGGGGACACGGTGGTGGTCTGGCGGATCGACCGACTGGGCCGGTCGCTGATCGACGTGCTCAACACCGTGAACCTGCTGCGGGACAGCGGCGTGAAGATCCAGTCGGTCTCCGACGGGATCGATCCCGAGACGTCGTCGGGCCGGCTAATGCTCGGGATGCTGGCAACACTGGCGGAGTACGAACGCGAGCTGATCACCGAGCGCGTCAACGCGGGAATCGCAGCAGCCCGGGCCCAGGGCACGAAATTCGGCCGGCCGCCCGTGAACCCGGAGGTCGTGGATCGCAAGCTCGCGATCGCTGCCGAAGAGAGAGCGAAGGGGCGCACCGCTGAGGAGGCGGCGCGCCTGGTGGGATGGTCACGGGCGACGCTCTACCGCCACCAGCGGGACGCCGCCGCTCGCGAGAGCATCGCGCAGGCGTGACATGGACGGGCCGCAGAAGTGGAAGATCCTGCGGCTCCACGTCGAAGACGGCATCCCACTGGCGAGCCTCGCTCGGGAGACCGGAGTGGGAGAGCGAACGCTCTCGCGTTGGCACAGCCTCTACCGGACAGGTGGCATCTCGGCTCTTGAGCGGGCGCAGCGCGCCGATGCCGGCGTGCGTCGGACCGCGCCTGAGCTGCTGGCGTTCGTGGAGCACCTGGCTCCGGTCAGCGGCCGGCCCTCCGCCGCGAGCAGGGGTACGAGCGGTGAGCGCCAACGTCGTCGGCTACGCGCGCGTCAGCACCCACGAGCAGGATCCCGGGGCGCAGGTGGAGGCGTTGCGCGCCGCGGGCGCGGCGCGGGTGTTCGTCGACCACGCGCAGTCCTCGCGCCGTGCCGACCGCCCGCAGTGGCTGGCGTGCCTGGACTACCTGCGCTCGGGGGACACCCTCGTGGTGTGGCGCCTGGACCGGTTGGCGGGCACGACGACGATGGCCGTGGAGGTCATCAACGACCTGCACGAGCGGGGCGTGCACATCAAGAGCGTGACGGAGCCGGACATCGACACCACGACCCCGATGGGCCGTGCCCTGTTCGGGATCGTCGCGGTGTTCGCGCAGCTGCGCGTCGACACGATCCGAGAGAACACGCGCGCCGGTCTGGCGCGCGCGCGGGCCGAGGGCCGCGTCGGCGGCCGGCCGACGGTGATGACCCCGGACCGGGTCCGGCAGGCGCAGCGGATGCACGCCGACGGGGAGAGCCTGTCGAAGATCGGGCAGACGCTCGGCGTCAGCCGATCCAGCGTGTCCCGCGCCCTCGATCGTGCCGCTTCCTCGAGCCCCTCCCACGCGGGTCTGCGCATCGACCAGGAGCCGACCACCTCGACCCGGTGAGCCGCGCGCCGGCGCGTACGGCACCCGACCCCACGAGCGTCTAACCCGGCCCCGTCCGCCCGGTCACCGCTGGGGCGTCACGCGCCCTCGCACCGAGAATCCCTCCGTTCTCCCCGGACGGGGTTTCCCCACGGCGCCTCCTCGTCCAGGAGGGCCGTCCCGGGTCGACGTTCGACGCCCGGAACGTTACCGCCGCAGGTGACGACGTCGACGGGGGGCGGGCTGGTCACGTCCGGGTCCCGGCGTGCACATGTGGGCGGGACGAGCCGCTGTTCCAGCTCGTGCCGTCCACATGGGTGCGCGGGGTACGACACCCCGCCCCACCGCGCCGTCAGACCGCCGGCGTCTGCTCCGGCTCGCCCGACGCCGGAGCAGACGGCGAGGGGGAGGAGGCCGCGCGCTTGCGCGGCCGGCCCGGCGTCCGCCGTCCCGGCTGGGTCAGACCGATCTTCCGCAGTTCCGCGTCGGTCCAGCCCGCGTCCGCCGCCTCCTTCCACGTCGCGGCGTACGTCCTCTCCGCCTCGTCGAGCGCGGCACGGGCGCGCTCGACGTCCTGACCGTGCGAGGCGAGACGCGAGACGACATCGAGACGCGCGTCGAGCAGCTGCGCTGCGAGGTCACGGGCGGAGAGTGCTTCGTTCGGCTGCGAGGTCATGCGACCACGCTATCGCCGACGGCCGTTCCCGGCTACCGGTAGAGCCCTCGAAACTCTTGCTCCGCTACAGCGGGAGCAAGATGGAAACTTATGTGCCATAAGGCGGAATCGGGGCTGGCCACCCGGCCGGCCCCTGGGGCACACTCGTCGTGTGAGTCCCCGCGCAGGGCGGGGTCGCTGCGCTGGCGAGAGGGGCCGTCGTGACCGACGAGGAGCAGAACGCTGGGCGCCGTTCGGCGCCCGGTCGACGGCGCGCGAACCGCGCCGGTGACGACGGCCGGCGCCACCGTGTTGTGCTCACGTGCACCGATGACGAGTACCGGTTCCTGTTCGCCCTGGCGGCCGCGCAGGGGGTCTCGATCCAGCGGGCGCTCATGGCGGCGGCGCAGTCCGGTGGTGTCGAGGCGGCCGCCCGGTACGCCGAGCTGGCCGAGGACGTCCGCGCGGTCGGTCGGCTGCACGCGCGGCTGACGTCGCTGCTGAACCAGCTGGCCAGGGTGGCGAACTCGACGGGCGAGGTTCCCGCGGAGATGGCCGCGGCGACCGCCGCGGTCGAGAAGGCCAACGGGCGCGTGCACGAGGTGCTGGCGCGCGTCGAGGAGCAGGTGGGGTCCCGATGATCGTGAAGGTCAGCGGGGGCGGTCGTGACTTCGGTGGGCTGGCGGCGTACTTGTGGGGTGGCGGGAAGGCCGAGGAGCACACGGAGCAGCGGATGATCGCGTCGACCGGCGCGGGCATGACGAGCATCGAGGGCGTGGAGTTCTTCCACCGTGGCGACCTGGCGGTCGAGCTCGGGGACGAGGCGCTGGACTCGCGCGACGCGCGGCGGGTCGGTGCACGGTTGGAGCGGCACTGGCGCCAGTTCGTCGGCGCGCCCGAGCGGGTCCCGGCGGGCGGGGGCGCCGGTGGCGCCGCCGTGGTCGAGCAGGACCGCGGCCTGACGGCCGATGTGCCGTGGGCGTCCCAGAGACGCGAGGGCCGCTCGCACGTCTTCCACGTGAGTTTCTCCCTCGCCGCCGACGAGGGCGAACTGACCGACGAGGCGTGGTCGAGGATCGCCGCCGAGTACGTCGAGGGGATGGGTTTCGCCGGCGGGGACGCCCCGGACTGCGAGTGGGCCGCGTGGCGGCACGGTCGCAGCAACGGCGGCAACGACCACATGCACCTCGCGGTCTGCCTGGTTCGGCCCGATGGCCGGTGGGCCAGCGAGCACCGCTCGTTCGCGCGGTCACGAACGATCGTCGACGGGATCGAGCAGCGACACGGGCTACGGCCGGTCAAGGAGCGCAGCGAGCAGCGCGGCATGCCCGGTTACTCGATGGCCGAGGCCGCCCGCTCGGGCGGCCGCGTCGCGCCCGGGATGAGCGAGCGGGACCGGCTGGCGACGATCGTGCGGAGCGCCGCCGCCCGCGCCGGGACCGAGCGGCAGTGGATGGCCGACGTCCTGCGCCAGGGCGTGCGGATCCGGCCGCGTTTCGCCAAGGGCGGACAGGACGAGGTCGTGGGGTATTCGGTCCGGCTCCGGGACGGTTCCGGCCCGTGGCTCGGCGGCCGTTCCCTCGCCGGCGACCTGTCCCTGCCCACGCTCCGCCGGGGGTGGGAGGACACCCCGGAGGCGCGCCGGTCGGCGCTAGAGGTGTGGCGCGGGCAGGCCACCGTCCCCGAGCACGTCCAGCGCCGCGAGGCGTCGTGGAACGCCGCCCAGCAGGCGATCGCCCGATGGGCTACCCGTGTGGCCGCCGAGGACCTCAGCGGGCAGGGCGCGATGGCCGGCGCGAGCCGAGACGCCGCGTCCCTGTGGGCGCAGCTGGCATCCAGCTCGCAGGGCCAGGTGCACGAGAAGTTCGCGGCGGCCGCGGCCACCGCGGCAGCCGCCGCGCAGTACGCCGACCGGTCCGCGCGCACCAGCGACGAGGTCCGCGTGGCATGCCGGCACCTGAGCCTGATGACCCGCGCGGGGTCACCCTCGGACGCCGCCGGGTGGCTGGCCGTCGTGCAGCAGATGGGCCGGGTCGCGGACTCGCTCGGCGCGGCCCACGCCGCACGCGGTGAGGCGCGCCGAGCCCACGCCATCGCGCAGCGGTGCCGGGCCGACCTCGCCGTCGTCGAGCGCACGTTCCAGCGACGGGCCACCGGCCCCCAGCAGCAGCGTCCGGTGACCGCCGTGACGTCGAGCACCACCCATGACACCGACAGGGGACGATGATGAGCGAGCACGGATTGGACGAGGCCGTCCGCGACAGCGGGCGGGCCGTCCGAGTCATGGTGATGATGGGCGCGCAGCTGGCCGAGCGCGCCGCCCGCACGGCGGCCGAGGCCCAGCGCCGCTCGGCCGAGCGCGCCCGCGAGGAGGCTCGAGAGGCCACCGCAGCGGCGAGGGACATCACCGCGCGCGAGCGGGAGGCGGTGACCGCCGCGCGCGAGGCGTACATGCCGGTCGCGGACCCGCGCGGCTTCCAGCAGGCCACGCCGGAGACGGCCGCCGCGGCGTGGACCAGCGCGCAGGCGTGGTCCGATCGGGACCCGCAGGCGCAGGCCGCGGCGGAGGCGATCTACGAGATGGGCCGGGAGCGGTGGGGCCAGGACTGGCCCGCGCGGGAGGAGACCGACCGCGCGACGGACCCGGCGACGGTCAGCGACCGCGACAGCGCGTTCCAGGACGCGATGGACCAGGACTGGCGATCGACCGCCGAGGACGTGCAGCTGCAGCAGGTGTGGTCGATGGCGATCGACGCTGGGAACGAGCCCGGCGCCCCGGAGGCCCGGGCCGCGGTCGAGGCCGAGATGGCCACCCGGCTCGGGGTCGACGTCGAGGACTACGTCAACCGTCTCGACCCCGACACCCGCGAGTTCGTCGACGGCGCGCTCGACGACGCCCAGGCGGCCGGAGACGACCAGCGGGCCGAGGCGGCGAACGAGCGGGCCGCCGCCGCAGCGTGGACCGCTCAGGCCGACGTCGAGGAGGCCCGAGAGGGCGGCGCGGACGACGCCGGCGACGTCGAGCAGGCGCACGAGCACTCCGCGCACGCGCTCGGGGACGAGGGCGTGGCCGCGGGCCACGCCGCCCGGGCGGCGGAGGCCGACGGGGAGGCCAGCCGCCTCGACAGGGCCGCGATCATAGACGCGCCCGCAGCGGCCCGTGAGGCCCGCGTGCGGACCGCTCCCGCGTTCGGCCGGACCACCGTCGTCGGCGTCACCGCGTCGAAGACCCCCCGCGCACGGAAGAACGTCGCCCGCGGCGCCGACCGCAGCCACGACGTCGAGCGTTGACCCTCATGCGCTTGGTTCGGCGGCGCTCCGGCGTCTGAGTCATAGACTCCGCGTGACTCATTGGGACCAAGCGGTGCGGGGGCAGATGGAGAACGTCGGAAGGCCGGTACCGCGCGTCTCCGTCTTCTCGCCGTCCTGGCAGGGCCGTCTCGCCGCTCAGTTCCGAATCGCTGACGTGATGCGGGCGTCGATGCCCCCGAGCGTGTTCCAGCAGTCGGTCGGGTTGTCGAAGATCGCTCAGGCGTCGATGTCGCCGAGCGTGTTCCAGCAGTCGGTCGGGTTGTCGAAGATCGCTCAGGCGTCGATGT
>ERZ501016.436-NODE-436-length-12108-cov-4.777151_pt1 | contig 12108 bp, 8 predicted proteins | sample MGYA00248889_ERZ501016 | MGnify/ENA primary metagenome ERZ501016 (study PRJEB25958, sample SAMN03398594) | human skin metagenome | study: EMG produced TPA metagenomics assembly of the Human Skin Microbiome Metagenome (human skin metagenome) data set. | reverse complement strand
TGGGCGGCATACCTCCTGATGAGGTATGCCGCCCGCTTACGTATGCGGTGTGAGCGTCAGCCCAGGTACTTCTGCAGCTGCGCCTCGACACCGGTCGAGACGCTGGCGGGGCCACCGACCACGACGATCTTGTTCGGCTTGAGCCGCTTGAGCTCGGTGTCGATGCTGGCCGGGATCGCGTCGCTGTCCACGAGCAGCACCGGGGCCGCGTCGCGGCCGGCCACCGGGGCGGCCGAGAGGGCGTCCGCGAAGACGCGGCCGGAGGCGACATAGACGGTGCCACCGGTGTTCGCGAAGGCGTTGGCGGAGATGGTGGCCGAGGTCGAGAAGCGGTCCGCGCCGGACCAGCGGGAGACCGAGCCCGTGGTGAACCGGGTCAGGAAGGAGTAGGTCTCCGCGTCGATGGTGTTCTCGCCGCCCAGCACCACGATGCGCTGCGGGGTGAGGCGGGTGAGCTCCTTCTTCACCACCCCGGGGACGCCGTCACCCTCGACCAGCAGCAGCGGGCCGGGGGTCTTGCCGGCCACGGGCGCACCGGAGAGGGCGTCGGGGAAGACCTCACCGGAGGCGACATACGCCGTGGTGGGGTTGGGCTCATAGTTCAGCGAGCTGATCTTCGCCGAGGTGCTGTACCGGGTCTGACCGGCCACCCGCTCGACCTCCGGGGCCAGCTTCTTCAGCGCATTGGTCACGGCGCCGGTGATCGTGGCGGTGCCGCCGAAGATCACGATCTTCTGCGGCTTCAGGCGCTCGAGTTCGGCGGAAACCGCGCTGGGCAGCTCGTCGGGACGGGTCAGCAGCACCGGGCCACCGAGCTTGCCGGCGACCGGAGCCCCGGAGAGGGCGTCGGTGAAGACCTGGCCGGAGGCGACATAGGCGACCGAGACGCCGGGGGCGTAGCTGGCGGCGGAGATATTCGCCGACGCCTCATACCGGTCCGCGCCGGCGATCCGGGTGACGCTACCGGCGTCGGGGGCGGCGGTGGCAGCCACGGGGGCTAGGGCGAAAGCCCCGGCGAGGGCGCCGGCGGCGAGCGCCACGCGACGGCTGGTGGTGAGGGTCATGCGGTACTCCTTGGTAGGGGGATCAGGGAACGACATAGGCGCCGAGCTGGTCCTCGACGTCGGTGCTCACGGAACGGGTGCCACCGAGGACGACGATCTTGCGCGGCTGCAGGCGGCTGAGTTCGGCGGCGATCTCTCCGGGGATCCGGGTGTCGTCGACCAGCAGCATCGGGCCCTTGCGGATACCGGCGACCGGGGCGCCGGCGAGGGCGTCGGAGAAGACCTGGCCGTAGGCGACATAGGCGACGGAGACGCCCGGCGCGAAGGAGCGCGCGGAGATGTCGGCGGACGCGTCATACCGGTCCCCGCCGTAATAACGCTCCACGAAGCCCTCGGTGTAGGTCGACAGCTTGGTGAGGACCTCATCGGAGACCGAGTTCGGGCCACCGAGCACCACGATGCGCTTGGGGTTGAGCCGGTCGAGCTCCTCGGCGATCACCGAGGGCAGGGTGTTGTCGTCGGTCAGCAGCATCGGCGAACCGGACATCCCGGCCACCGGACCACCGGACAACGCGTCGGGGAAGACGATGCCCGAGGCCACGTATGCTGTGCTCACCCCAGGGTTGAAGGACTCCTGGCTGATCTGGGCGGAGGCCTCGTAGCGGTCCGAACCCATCCACCGCTCGACACCGCCGGAGGTATAGGCGCGCAGCTGGGACTCCACGGAACTGGAGACGCTGGCCGGACCGCCGAGGACGACGATCTTGCGCGGGGCCAGGCGCCGCAGCTCGGTGGCCACGGCCGAGGGGATCTCGTCATCGCGAACCAGGAGCATTGGACCACCGAGCTTGGTGGCCACCGGCGCGCCGGAGAGGGCGTCGGTGAACACCGCGCCGGAGGCGACGAATGCCACCGGGACCCCCGCGTTGAAGCTCGCCGCCGAGACATTGGCGGCCGCCTCATAGCGGTCGGCGCCGTCGATGCGCTCCACCCCCGCGACCTTGTCGCCCGGTGCCCCCTGGGCCGTGGTCGCGACGACTGGCGCGATTGCGGTCACGGCGCTCACGGCTACCGCGAGCACCCCCCGGCGCCAAGCTGCATTGCTCATGGGTGAAGTCTCCTCGGATGTCTTGTCCGCAGACCGGTTACCGGTCGCCCCAGGGCAGGGTAACCAATCTCGCTGGCGACGGCACCTTCGTGCGTGGCACCGGCACGTATCAGCCCTCCTCGCCGCGGATATCGACGACCAGCACGGTGACATTGTCGTGGCCCCCGGCGGACAGGGCCGCCTGCACCAGCGCATCGGCCGCGCCCTGGGGATCCTGTGCGGTCTCCAGCACCCAAAAAATGTCGTCCGGCGGCACTTCGTCGGTCAGCCCGTCGGAACACACCAACAGCCGATCGCCGGGCACCAGATACACGCGCACCAGGTCGACATCGACCGCGGGGCGCGCCCCGAGCGAGCGCGTCACGATATGCCGCAACGGATGAATGGCCGCCTCTTCGGGGGCGATCATTCCGTAGTCCACCATCTGCTGAACCTCGGAGTGATCGGTGGTCACCTGCCGCAGCTCACCCTCGTGCACGAGCAGCACGCGGGAGTCCCCGACATTGAAGATCACCCAGCCGCCGTCGGTCAGTGCCGCGCAGCCGGTCACGGTTGTCCCCATTCCGCGCTGCTCGGGCAGGCGCCCGCCTTCCCAAATCCGGGCGTTGGCTTCCTGGATCGCCGCCGCAACGCGTCCGGGATCGGTCAGCTCTGCGCCGACCAGGGGGCGCAGGGCTTCGATGGCCAGAGCGCTGGCGATCTCGCCGGCCGCATGCCCGCCCATACCGTCGGCGACGGCATAGATGGGGTAGGCGGCGATCGAGCAGTCTTCGTTCTGCTCGCGCACCCGTCCCTGGTGCGTCGCCAATCCGACCTCGATCACGGTGGCTAATCTCCCACACCGCGTGTGGTGGCTGCCACTGCCCGTCGGGACGTGGACCCGGCCGGGTCAGCGCAGATAGGACCCCAGTTGTGCGCGCACGCTCTCGGAGACGGTCGCGGGTCCGCCGAGCACCACGATCCGGCGCGGCTGCAGACGCTCCACTTCGGTCGCGACGACATCCGGCAGCCTGTTGGTGTCGACGAGCAGTACCGGGCCCCGGTTGACCCCCGCCACCGGTGCGCCGGACAGCGCGTCGGGGAAGGTCCGACCGGAGGCGACAAAGACCACACCGACACCCGGGCCGTAGTTGTCCCGGGAGATCGCGGCCGAGGTCTCGAAGCGATCCGCCCCAGACCAGCGGGCCACCGTGCCTGAGGTGAAGGACTTGAGTTGCGCCTCGATCTGCGGGGAAACCGTGTTGGGGCCGCCGAAGACGACGATGCGCTGCGGCTGCAGTCGGCGCAGTTCGGCCTGAATGCTGTCCGGGATCGTGGCGGTGTCCACCAGCAGCACCGGGTTGCTGTTCTTGCCAGCCACTGGGGCGCCCGAGAGCGCGTCGGTGTAGATCCGGCCCGAGGCGATGTATGCGGTTTTCACCCCAGCCGGGAAGGAGTTCGCGGAGATCGCGGCGGAGGTGGAGAAGCGGTCCGCACCACTCCAGCGCGTCACCCCGCCCGCGGTGTAGGTCTGCAGCCGCGCGAGTACCCCGTCAGTCACCGTCGACGGCCCGCCCAGCACGACGATGCGCCCGGGCTGCAGCCGACGCAGTTCGGCCTGGATGGCGCCGGGAATCTCGTCCTGACGGGTCAGCAGGATCGGGCCTCGATCCTTGCCGGCCACCGGCGCCCCGGACAGGGCGTCGGCATAGACCTCACCGGAGGCGACATAGGCGACCGGGACGCCCGGGGAAAAGGTGCGCGCGGAGATCGCGGCGGACGCGCCATACCGGTCCGCACCGCTCCAGCGCTCAACCTTGGCGAGCGCCGGGAACTCGACCTTGACCGAGGCACCGGCGTCGGTTGCGGACAGGACGGTCAGGCGCATGACCTCACCGGGGGTAGCCCAGCTCTCCCCGGGCTCCAGGCCGGGGTGACGCTCGGTCGCCCCGACGATGCCATCGGCGTGGAAGTCCAGGACGACGCTACTGGCGGGGTCGCTGGAGGCCAGATCCTGCATCCGGACGATGACGCCGCCACCGGGGTCGGTGCGGCTTTCGCCGGCCGGGTCGACCCAGGTGGTGTCGTCGATCCACTCGTCCAGGCCGGTCGCGGTGCGGTACTCCACCGTGTAGCGGACGGTGCCCAGGGTCACCGCGAAGCCCCGCTGGCCGGAGCGCGCGGACAGGGGACGCACGAAGGGATAGGCGGCGGTGCCCGGGGTGATCTCCGGGAAGGCCTGGGCATCGAGCACACCGAGGCGGCGCAGATTGGCCGCGGAGAGGTTGCCGACGCGGTCATACGGCCACCGGCCGCTCATCAGATCCCATGGGTCCCCGCCGTCCAGGGTCTTGCAGTAGGCGGACAGGGCGACCGGGTTGGTGTGCGCGGCGTCGTCCCAGCAGTCCAGGGAGTCCGACATCCCGAGGCCGGCGTTGCTGCCGATGCCGAAGGCCAGGGTCGCGGCGTTGATCCGGGGCGCGCCATTGAAGAAGCTCACGCCGTCGCCCGCCGCGGTCAGGCCGCGGGAGGCGAGCGTGCTGAAGTCACAGGCGCTGCTCTCGGGCAGGACGATCTGCAGATGGCTGCGCGTCCCCGGGGCGTCCGGCGCCACCGCGCGAGCGGCCGCCTCGATCGCGTCCAGATCGCAACTGCTGGCCTGCTCCTCGGTGAGGGAGATCTTGGCCCACGGGCGGACCTGCACCAGGGTGGCCGAGATCGCCGAGCCGGTGGTGGCGCGCAGATAGGCGCTGGCCTCCTGGACGCTGGCCCCGATCGCGGCATTGTCCAGCGCCGCCGGAGCATCGCCCCAGTAGACCGGCTGGATCAGCAGACGGTGCTCACCGAGCACGCCCCGGCCTGCGGCCTCACTCGCACCGGCCCCGCCGGTCGGCCGGTACTGCCGCACGGTGGGGGCGCCATCGGCCGAGGCGCTCGGGGCGGCTGCGGCCGTCGTCGCACCCACTGTCGCACCCAGCCCGGTCAGGGCTGCCGCACCGAGGCAGAGGGCGCTGGCGGCCGCGGTACGACGCCGGCGGCGCAGGGGAGCAGCGGGCAACGAGGTGTGACGCATGGGACTCACGGTAGCGATGGGATCAATGTTGTGCGACCAGACGCGCCCAATACCCCCGGGCATGTATGCCGCACCTCACCCTTCGCGCTCGCCTCGCCGGCATCATCCGCACGACGTCCGCGGCGGCCTCGTGCGGCCGGGTTCGTTCGGCACGACTCACTCGGCCGACTGCGACTCCGGCTGCTGTGCCCACCACTCCCGCAGGCGGGCCGCAGCCGCGTCAACGCCGATCGGCCCCTCGTCGAGTCGAACCGACAAGAGATAGGAGTAGGCGCGCCCGAGGACCGGACCCGGGGCGATCCCCAGGACCTGCGCGATCTCATTGCCATTGAGTTCGGGCCGCACCCGGCCCAACTCCTCCTGCGCCAGCAGCCGCTCGATCCGCAGCTCCAATTGGTCATAGGTCTGCGAAAGCGCGCGCGCCTTGCGGACATTGCGGGTGGTGCAGTCAGCCCTGGTCAACAGGTGCAGGCGCGGCAACAGCGGCCCCGCGTCGGTGACATACCGGCGCACCGCCGAATCGGTCCAGGCCCCACCGCCATACCCGTGGAAACGCAGGTGCAATTCCACCAGCCTGGTGACCGCCTTGACTGTCTCCTTGTCATAGCGCAGCGCGCGCAACCGAGCACGGGCGAGCTTGGCACCGACGATCTCGTGGTGATGGAAGGAGACCCCGCCACCGGGCTCGAAGCGTCGCGTCGCCGGCTTGCCGATGTCGTGCAGCAGCGCGGCCAGGCGCAGGATTAGGTCCGGCCCGGGCACCGCTTCCGGCCCGGCGTCCGGCGGGCCTTCCAGGTCGATCGCCTGGTCCAGCACGGTGAGGCTGTGCTCGTAGACGTCCTTGTGCCGGTGGTGTTCATCGACTTCGAGTTGCAGCGCAGGCAGCTCCGGCAGCACATGCTCGGCCAGCCCGCCGTCGACGAGCAACACCAGCCCGCGACGGGGATCCGGCGCCAGCAGGAGCTTGGAGAGCTCATCGCGCACGCGCTCGGCAGACACGATCGCGATGGTGCTCGCCATCGCTTGCATCGCCTCGGCCGCGTCGGCGGCCAGGTCGAACCCGAGCTGCGCGCAGAACCGAGCCGCCCGCATCATCCGCAGCGGATCATCCCCGAAGGACACCTCCGGCTCCGCCGGCGTCCGCAACCGCTTGCGCGCCAAGGCCTCCAGGCCGTCATACGGGTCGACAAAGGTGAGGTCGGGCAATCGCAGCGCCATGGCGTTGACCGTGAAGTCCCGCCGCCGCAGATCGTCCTCGAGCCGGTCGCCGAAGGCGACCACCGGCTTGCGGGTCACCCCGTCATAGGCATCGGCGCGGTATGTGGTGACCTCCACCGTGAGCCCGCGGCGCGCCGCGCCGATGGTCCCGAACTCCCGGCCGATGTCCCAGGTCGTCTCGGCCCAGCCCGCCAGGATCTCCTCGATCACGTCCGGACGGGCGTCGGTGGTGAAATCTAGGTCGGGTGAAGGACGTCCCAGCAGGGCATCCCGAACCGGCCCGCCGACCAGCGCGAGCTCATGCCCACACTCGGCGAAGAGCTCGCCGAGTTCACGTAGCAGCGGGAGCAGCGGGCCCAGATGAGCGACCGCGCGGCGCAGCGCCGCAGCCGTGGCGGATTCCATGATGTCCCACCGTATGCCGATTCCTGCCCCCCGCCCTACCCGGCCCGGCTTGGCCGGCCCATTCGGACAGTCCGCCTAAAGTGACCCCATGAGTCAGCCTGGCCACGGACGCGCCGCCCGGCGCCTTCCGGCGGTCGAGGAGCGCTCCGCCGGCGGGGTCGTCGTGGACGTCCAGGCGGGGGTGGCGCATATCGCGGTCATCGCCCGGCGCAACCGCGCCGGCCGATTGGAATGGTGCCTGCCCAAGGGACATATCGAGGGCGCGGAAACGCTGTCCGAGACCGCGGCCCGGGAGGTCGCCGAGGAGACCGGCATCGAGGCCCGGGTGCTGGTCAAGCTGGGCACCATCGACTACTGGTTCGCCACCGGTGACCGGCGGGTCCACAAATTCGTGCACCACTACCTGCTCGAGGCGGTCGGTGGCTTCCTGACGATCGAGAACGACCCCGACCAGGAGGCCGTGGACGTTGCCTGGCTGCCCCTGCGCGAGGCGCACCGGCATCTGACCTTCCCCAACGAGCGCCGGATCGCCCGCGAGGCCTGGCAGCGCCTGGCCGGGGGCGAGTGAGGGCTCGTGCGCCGGATCCCGGGCGCGGTGATGCACGCCGCGCTACTCACCGTGCTGCTTGTGTTGTCGCTCTTGCCTGGGGCGCCTGCCCGGGCCGCCCGGGACAATGTCGGCTGGGCGATCACCCTGAGCGCGGTGACCCCGCAGGTGGCGACCGGTTCCACGGATGTGGTCATCACCGGACGCATCACCAACACCGGCGCCACCCCGGCCCCGGGACCCCAGGTCAGCCTGGCCGGTTCTTTCACGCCGATCACCGAGCGGGACGCGATCCGGGCCTATGCCGACGCCAGCGCACCCGCACCGAAGATGCAGCGGCTGGATCGCGTTGCGATCCGTCGCACGCTCGCTCCGGGGGCCAGCGCCACCTTTAGATTGACCATGGACCGCCCGGCGCGTACCGCGCAGGCGCCCTTCGGGGCGCTGCCGCTGCTGGTCAGCGCCGGTTCCACCCGCGTGCGCACCTTCGCCCCCTATGTCCGCAGCGCCGACTACGAACCCCTGCGCCTCGCGGTGCTGACGCCGCTGACGCTGGCGGCCGATGAGGCGCTGGTGGCGCCATATGGGCCGGAGCGGACGGCGGCCTGGGATGCGCAGACCGGCACCACCGGTCGGCTGCGGCGGCTGATGGCGGCGGTGGCGGCCACGCCCGATCATCCGGTCACCTGGGCAATCGATCCCACCCTGCTGGCGGCGCCGGAAGCCGTCGCCGATGCCCGGCCCACCGACCCGGAGGCGGGAGCCGCGTGGGATCGCGTCGGCCCCGAACAACGCGCGGAGACCCGCGTGCGCCGTGCCTTCGCCACGGACCTCGCCACCCGCTTGAGCACCCAGGACGCCACGCTGCTGCCGTATGCCGATCCCGACCCCACCGCGATGCTCCCGGTGGCCCGGATGGTCGAGCAGTATGCCGATCTGCTCGCGCGCGCCCGGGCCACCTCCGAGCGGGTGGCCGCCCGGCCATCGACCGATCTCGCCTGGCCCGCAGACGGGCGACTGTCCACCACCGGGATTACGCAGTTGCGCTCGCTCTATCCCGAGGGCGGGCTCGGGGTCGTTATCGGGGCGGCAAGTTCGTTGGGCGAGGCGCATACGCCGTCCGCGGTGCGCGCACCGGTGGCTGGCATCGAGGTGCTCGCCTATGACGACGGCCTGAGCAATGCGCTGCTAGGCCTGCCGGACGATCCCACCGGCGTGGTCACCGGCCAGCGCCTGCTGGCAGATTCCCTGGGGCTGCTCGGGGAATACCCGGGCACCCAGCGGGATGTGCTCCTCGCGCTGCCCCGCTCGGTGACCCCCGGTGATGGTGCGCTGCGCCAGGCACTGGACAGCCTGCGGTCCGCGCCCTGGCTGCGCAATGTCTCCCTCGACGAACTCCGGGCGTCCCGCGGCAGCGCGGCCCTGCCCGAGCAGCCCGCCGCCGACCTGAACCTGCCGACTGGTGTGCCGGTCGACCCCGCCACCGGCCCGGTCGCGCTCACCCCCGGCCGGGCCCAGGCTCTGCACGCGGCCTACGACACGCTGATGGCGATGGTCCCGGTCCGGGCCGATGGCGCCGAGACCGCCGCGTTGTGGAGCGAGACCCTGCGCCAGGCGTATGGCAGTCGCTGGCGCACCGACCGCGGGGCACTCACCCGGGTGATCACCGACATTCGCAGCACGGCCGACCGGTCCCGCAAGGCACTGGCGGTCGCCCCGGAAACGATCAACTTCTTCGCCGACTCCGGTCTATTGCAACTGACCGTCACCAACGATCTGGACGTCGCCGTGCGCGATGTGCGGGTCGAGGTGCAGCCGCTCGGCAACCGCCTGCGGATCACCTCCGATGCCGAGCCCCTGGACATCGGCCCGCACTCGCGGGCCACGGTGCGGCTGCGCGCCGACGTCCTGGCCGCGGGCGATATCCCGCTGCGGGTCACCCTGAGCACCCCGCAAGGCCGCCCCATCGGCACCTCCAATACCGTGATGATCCGGGCCTTCCCCACCGGATCGTGGATCTATTGGGTCATCGGTGGCATCGCCGCGGCCCTATTCGTCGCGGGTCTGCTGCGCAGCCGCCTCCGGAAGGGTCATCGTTGAGTTCCACCTCCCCGAGCCTCGGGCGCGCCAGCGCGCTGATGGCTTCCGGCACCCTTGTCTCGCGCATCCTCGGGCTGGTCCGCGCGGCCATGGTGGTGGCGGTATTCGGTCTGTCCGGCTTGGCCGCGGACGCCTTCTCCGTGGCCAACACCCTGCCCAACCAGATCAACCTGCTGCTGGCCGGTGGCATGCTCAGCGCCGTCCTGGTCCCCCAGATCGTCAAGGCCACCAATCGGGAGGACGGCGGCCAGGACTTCGTCGATCGGCTGCTCACCCTGGCCCTGCTGCTGATGGCCGCCACCACGCTGCTGGCCATCGCGGCAGCCCCGCTGCTGGTGCGGCTGTTCAGCGACACCACCGATCCGGCCGCGGTGAAACTCGCCGTCACCTTCGCCTACCTGTGCCTGCCGCAGGTCTTCTTCTATGGGCTGTACACCCTGCTCGGCAATGTCCTCAACGCCCGAGGCCACTTCACCGCCTTCATGTGGGCTCCGGTGCTGGCGAATGTGGTGGCGATCGCCGGTCTGGCGATCTTCCTCTTCGCCGGCTATCCCCAGGCCGCGCCACCGCGGCAGTGGACCCCGGAGATGACCTGGCTGGTCGGCGGCACCGCCACCGTGTCGATCGTGGTGCAGGGGCTCTTCCTGCTCATCCCGTTGCAGCGCAGCGGCTTCCGCTACCGGCCGCGGTTCGGTTTCCGCGGGGTGGGCCTGGGCTCGGCGTCCCGGGTGGCGCTGTGGTCCTTCGCCGCGGTCGCGGTCAGCCAGCTCGGCTTCATCGTCACCAGCCGAGTGCTCACCCGGGCCAGCGATATCGCCCACCGCGAGAGCATCGTGGTGGCCGGCAAAGCGGCATACGACAATGCCTTCCTGCTCTTCATGCTGCCGCACTCGCTGGTCACGGTCTCGCTGACCACGGCACTCTTCCTGCGCCTATCCAAAGCGGCGGATGCCGGGGACACCCGTGAGGTCAAGGCGGACCTGACCCGCGGTTTGCGATTGCCCGCGCCGATCCTGGTCCCCGCGAGCATCGCCGGCCTCCTGCTCGCCCCGCTGGTGGTGCAGGTCTTCTTTGGGCGCGGGCCCGCGGAGACCCGGGCGACGGCCGCGGTCCTCGCGGCGATGCTGCTCGGGGTGTTGCCCTTCGGCTGGCTCTATCTGGTCAACCGGGTCTTCTACGCCTTTGAGGATGCGCGGACCCCATTCTTCTTCCAGCTGGTGGTGACCGGGGTGGCCACGGTGATCAATCTGCTGGCCTTCCTGGTGCCGGTCAGCCAGACCGGGATCTGGGTGGGCGTGGGCCAAAGCGTGAGCAATGCCGCCGGCCTGGCGGTCGCCATCATCGCGCTGCGCAAACGACTGGGTCCGCTGGGACTGGGCCGGACCGTGCGCACCTATGTCCGCCTGGGCCTGGCCAGCCTGGTCGCCGGGCTCCTCGTCTGGTTGGTGCTGCATGTGCTGGTGGGCGATCTGTCCGGCTCTCGGGTGCTGGCCGCGGTGGTGCTCGCCCTCGCCGGTCCCGCCTTTTTGGCGCTCACCTGGGCCATCGCGCACCGGATGCGGGTACGCGAGGTGGGCGACCTGATCGCGCCGGTGGCGCGCCGCATCCGACGGTGATCGACGCGTGGCGAACCGGCGCTGCGGGCAGGCCCATCTAGGATGGGCGGGCCGCGCACCCGGGCAACCGGTCGCGACATCATGCCAGCGAAGGAGGGGAATGTGACGGGCCTGCATCCCGGAACCGTCATCGGCGACCAGCGGTATGTCACCGTGCGCCACCTCTCCGAGGGGGCGGATGCGGAGATTTGGGTCGCCCAGGACAACACCCTGGACCGCCTGGTGACCCTCCTGGTCATCGATCTGGACAGCCCGGAAGCACCCGCCGTCGCCGATGCGGCCCGCCGTACCGCCGGGGTGGACAACCCCCGCCTGGTGCAGGTGCTCGATGTCGGCCAGGAGTACGACTATGTGTATGTCGTCGAGGAGAACCTCGACGACGCCCAGACAATGACCTCGCTGATCGGCCGCCACGGAATGGCTGCCGAAGATGTGCGCCGCCTGACCGGTGAGATCGCGCTGGCGCTGGACGCCGGCGCCCGCCGTGGCTTGCACCACCTGGGCTTGACCCCGGACAGCGTCCTGGTCTTGGCCGATGGCCGCGTGAAGCTCGCGGGCCTGGCCACCCAGGCTGCCTTCGCGGGCCTCGACGATGTCGACGGCAAGACCGCCTTGCGCCGCGACACCAAGGGCCTGGTTGCCCTCGCGTATGCCGGTCTGACCGGCCGGTGGCCGTATGGCGGGGACGCCGGCCTCGACCCGGCCCCGCGGATCGTCGGCGGCGTCCCGCGGCCCTCGGAACTGGCCGTGGGAGTGCCCGCGGATCTGGACACCATCTGCCATCTGACCCTGAACCAGGATCTGGGCCCCATCAGCCCCGCCGACTATGCCGGGCAGATCGCCCCCTGGGCTGCGCTGCCCGGTGAGCAGCGGGCGGTGGTGCCGCACGCGGAATCCGGTGAGATGGGGGCAGCCCCCTCCCCGGAGGTCACCCAGGTGCTGCCGGTGTCGGCCGCACCGGTGGTAGCCGAGCGGAACGACCCGACGCCGCAGGTTTCGGCAGAAAGCGTTGCGGCCCAGGACGATTCGGTGCTGAGCGCATCCGAGCCCGGCGCGGC
>ERZ501016.435-NODE-435-length-12110-cov-4.191622_pt1 | contig 12110 bp, 8 predicted proteins | sample MGYA00248889_ERZ501016 | MGnify/ENA primary metagenome ERZ501016 (study PRJEB25958, sample SAMN03398594) | human skin metagenome | study: EMG produced TPA metagenomics assembly of the Human Skin Microbiome Metagenome (human skin metagenome) data set. | reverse complement strand
ATCAAAACCCTTGCTAGAAAAATAGTATACCGAAGCAACGTATATAATCCCAATTATGATAATGAATATTCTCTTATCGCCAAAATCTGTTCGTCTAACGTCATAGTCAAGCATCATTCGTGAAATTTCGTAAATTCTGAGTCCAGTTATTACTGCCAGAGCTAAGTAAAACTCAGGCGACTTTAAAAGTGGGGCGCAGATAAAACCAATAATTATCGGGATTAGATAGCCAGATAAGAAACCGGATACCGCCGCATTTAGCCTAATGGAGTTCTCCAGTTTCCTCAACTCTTCATCCGAAAAGTCCACAAATCCCTGCATTGTGTTTGTGCCATAAAATGCCGCAAATTTGGGATTTAATGATTCAAAAACAAACGGAAAGTATAGCGGTGAATAGTAAAATTTTCTTAGTCGCCTTAAATACTCTATAAAATAATACACAAATATAGGAAACAAAAAATATATAGGTCGTATGATTTGCTCGTCAAATAAAATGGATTTCATTTTCCTTTCTCCTATAAATTCCTCAAATTATAAAGTCCTCCACCAAAGATAACGCCTCACCCCCAGTCTCCCAGGCGGCGGGGCGCTTCCCTTTTCTTCTCTTACTCTGCGGCTTCCATTGGCGCGGTCGCCAGTTCTGGCGCTTGTCCGCCTCTAATGGCTTGCATGACTTTCTGGCGGATTTCTTCTTCCATGTCGGGGCGTTCGGCGATGTACGCAATGGCTTTTTCTTTGCCCTGGCCGATGCGTTCGTCACCGTAACTGTAGAAGCTGCCCGCTTTCTTGATGATGTCCATGTCACTGGCAAGCGTGACCAGGTCGCTGAGCTGGTCGAAGCCCTTGCCGTACACCAGGGTCAACTCGACTTCCTTGAAGGGCGCAGCGACCTTGTTTTTCACGGTCTTGACCTTCACGGTGTTGGCAATGGCGTCGTTGCCGGACTTGACGGGTTGCCCGATCTTGCGCACGTCCAACCTGACGCTGGCGTAGAACTTGAGGGCGCGGCCCCCGGTGGTGGTTTCCGGGTTGCCGTACATCACGCCGATCTTCTCGCGCACCTGGTTGATGAAGATGGCGGCGGTGCCCGTCTTGCTCAGGATGGCGGTGAGTTTACGCAGCGCCTGGCTCATCAGTCGGGCCTGGAGGCCGGGGAGGCTGTCGCCCATGTCGCCTTCGATTTCGGCGCGGGGGGTGAGGGCGGCCACGGAGTCCACGACCACGACATCGATTGCGCCGGAACGCACCAGCAGTTCCATGATTTCCAGGGCCTGCTCGCCGTTGTCGGGCTGCGAGACGAGGAGTTCGTCGGTGTTAACGCCCAGCGCGCGGGCGTACACGGGGTCGAGGGCGTGTTCGGCGTCGATGAAGGCGCAGGTGCCGCCTGCCTTCTGGGCCTGCGCGACGATAGCGAGGGCCAGGGTGGTCTTGCCGCCGGACTCGGGGCCGTAAATTTCGGTGATGCGTCCGCGGGGAATGCCGCCCACGCCGAGCGCCAGGTCAAGGCTGAGGCTGCCGGTACTGACGACCTGCACGTCCAGTTTGCTTTCCGCGCCGAGGCGCATGATCGAGCCTTTGCCGAACTGCTTCTCGATCTGGCTCATGGCCGTGTCGATGGCCTTGAGGCGTTCCTTGGCGTCGGAGGGGGCGGCGGTCACTTCTTTGGGGTTGTCTTTGCTCATGTGCTTTGCTCCTGTGGATCGGTTGCCGTGGGGGCGTCGGGGGCGGGCGGCGTGCCGCGCAGGCGGAAGGTGCTTTCGGTTTCGTAGATGGGTCCGGTCTTACGGAGGATGCTGCGCTGCAAGGTCACGGCGCTCGCCTGCCAGCCGAGGTCGAAGGTGAGGGGCGGCACGCGCGGCGCGGGCCCCTTCTTGCGCGCCAGTGTGATGTGCGCCTTGAAGGGCAGCTCCTCGGTGTCCAGGCCCAGCGCCTGAACGCCCGCACGCAGGTCGGCGGCGAGCCGGTCCAGGCCCTCGGCCTCCACCTTCACGAACCACACGCGGGGGCTGCCTTCGTTGGGGAAGTACCCGGTGCCGCGCAGTTTCACCCTCATGGGCGGCAGGTCTTGCATGAGGCGCGTGCCGAGGCGCTTGAGGTCTTCTATTTTCTCGGGCGGCACGGCGGGCAGGTACGTCAAGGTGATGTGCATCTGCCCGGGGTTCACGGCCCGCCAGTTGCCTTTCAGTTTCCGCTGCACTTCGGCCAGGCGGTTGGCAATTTCGGTGGGCACGCGCAAAGCGAAGAACAGGCGGTAGGTGGATGGCGTGTGCTCCTCGTCCGCGTGGGGCGGGCGGGTGTTCTCCCCTTTCGGTTTTGTCTTCACGCTCCGGTTGATGAACGCCATGATCTCGTCACGTGGCTTGCCAGCGGTTTTCTTCTTCTGGTAGGGGGATGCCGGGTGACTGGAACGCGCAGCGCGGGCTGCGGTTTTCTCGACTTCTCGACCCCTCGACCCCTCGACGTTCTTCTGGCCTTCTGCCTTCTGCCTTACGCCTTCTGCGGTTAGACGGTTAGACCGTTTGACCTTCACACCCTTCGTCATCCTTCCCACCCGCCGGGTCGTAAAACGCGGTACGCGAGGGCCAGGGCGGCGACGGCGGCGCGTTCCCTGATCTGGTCGGGGTGGCCGGGCCAGTTGATGGTGGTGGCGCGGTGCGTGTCGGGGGTGACGATGGCGGCGTGCGCGGTTCCGGCGTTGTCGCCCGTGGTGCTCACGACGACGCTCAGGCCGATGTCGGCGTCAAGGTGTTCGCGTGCCCCGGCGGCCAGTTCCAGCGCTGCCTGTTCGCTCACTAAGCCCTGGTCGCGCAGGGTCACGGGCGTGAGGCCCAGCGTGATCAGGCGGGCGTGGTTTTCGGTCACGGCGGCGTCATGCAGTATTGATTGAGTCTGGCCGGGTTGTCCGGCGAGAAGGGTGCAGAGGTGCCCGGCGCTGCCTGCCTCAATGACGCCCAGGGTTCTGCCGTTCAGGGTATGCTGCAATGCTCCGGCCAGGGTGTCGCTGTCCTCGCCCCACGTCCATTTGCTCAGCAGTTCGCGCACGCGGCTGAGGGCGGGATGCAGCAGCGCCTGCGCCTCGTCGTGGGTGGGGGCGCTGGCGGACACGCGCACGTCCACGCCGGTCTTGCGGGCGTAGGTGCCGAGGTACGGGTTGTGGCCCTTGGTGAGGTCGCCCAGCACTTCCACCAGGTTGCTCTCCCCGATGCCCTGCGTGTGAATGGTGGTGTGCAGAATGGCGTGGTCGGGCAGCGGCAGGCGCGGGAGCACCTGTTCGGCCCACATCTTCTTCATTTCGCGGGGCGGGCCGGGCAGCGCCACGATGATCTTGCCGTTCTTCTGCACGTACCAGCCGGGCGCGGTGCCCACCGGATTTGGCAGGGCTTCTGCGCTGGGAATCAGCCAGGTCTGCTTGCGGTTGCTGGCGGGCATCTGGCGTCCGCGTGCGGTGTAAAGCCCTTCCAGCCACGCCAGCAGGTCGGCGTTTTCAGTGGGCGTTTCGTCCATGACGGCGGCAATGGCCTCGCGGGTCAGGTCGTCGTCGGTGGGGCCAAGGCCGCCGCCCAGGATCACCAGGTCGGCATTCGTCAGGGCGTCTTGCAGGGCCAGAGTCAGGCGCGGGAGGTCGTCGCCGATCACGGTTTTGCGGTGCAGGGTGACGCCGCGGGCCACCAGTTCAGCGGCCAGGAATACAGCGTTGGTGTCGGTGATTTCACCGAACAGCAGTTCCGTTCCGACGCTGATGATTTCTGCTCTAAGCATAAAGACCTCTGGAAGTATAAGCGAAAACGAAACGAGATGCCAGCGGGACACGCCAGTCAGTCCGCCCAGTTTAAAGGGCCGGGTTGGATCGTGGAGCGTAGAACGTGGAGGGTGGAAAAACAGCAATGGGAGGTGATCTTGGCCCTCTGCTCTCGGCTCTCTGCGTCGGAAGTTACCGTGCAGATGACGGAAGGCAAGCGGCCCTTCACCGATGGGGGCAAAAAGCGCGAATTGACTGCCGGGGACGTGGTTTACATCGCACCGAACGGCAGGCACGCGCTGGTCATGGTGGACACGGCAGCGAACGCCTGAAACTGTGACGGGCTTCGCCGCGTACTCGGGATATGGCGGGCCTCATCGAGAAAGGGGACGTGTTCTCGCAGCGTCGGCAGGAAGTGCAGCACCTCATTCGCATGGCTATGGAGCATGCGCCGGAGCTTTTGCCGGAATTCAGGGCACTGCTTCAGGCGGAATGGATTGAACACAGAGATTTGCGCCGTTTGAGGCGGAGGTTGAGGCGAAGCCTCTTGTTCGCTGCTGGCCGTTTGGTGAGGTGAGTCCTAACCGTCCGGCAGGCGCACGGAGGCGGGCTTACCGTCAGAATTGAGACATGACTGTTCTCGTCCTTATTCATGGGTCTGGCGCTTGAGACCCGATCAGTTCCGCGCCCCGCGTGAGCGTAAGCCAGACCCGAACGTGAAAATGCGTCCGGGTGACCTGCTGGAAACGCTGCGGATCGTGTGGCAGGCCAGTCCGCGCCACACCCTGATGTACGCCGCTACCAGTCTGCTGTCCAGCGCCCTGCCCGCCGCCAACCTGTACGTGGGAAAACTGCTGCTGGACGAGGTCGCGCAGGCCGCGCAGGGAAACGTGACGTACCAGGCGCTGCTGACGCTGCTGTCCTTTCAGGTGGGCCTGACGGTGCTGGGGAGCCTGCTGAGCACCTTTCAGACCACGGCGCAGCAACTGCTAGGCGACAGTTTGCAGCACAGCGTGAGTCGCCGCATCCTGGACAAGGCCTCGGGCCTGAGCGTGGAGTCTTTCGAGAACGCCGACACTTACGACAAGTTGCAGCAGGCTTACCGCGAGGTGGGCACCCGCCCGCTGGGGGTCGCCATGCAACTGATCGGCCTGATCGGCGCGGTGGTCACGCTGGTGTCGGTAGGTGCCCTGATCGCGCGGCTGGGGTTCTGGGTGCTGCCGCTGGTGCTGCTGGCCAGCCTGCCGGGCGTGTGGGTCAGTAACCGCTTCGGCGTCGAGAACTACCGCATGCTCAGATGGCAGACGCACGACGCCCGCGTGCAGAACTACCTGGGCAGCCTGCTCACCTCGGACACGCTGGTGAAGGAAGTGCGGCTGTTCGGGTTCGAGCCGTACCTGCTGACGCGCTGGCGCGAGTACTACCTGGGCTTTCGCAAGCAACTGGAGGACATCGTGCGCCGCCGCGCCCTGTGGGGATTCGGGGCGTCGCTGCTGTCGGCGCTGCTGATCGGCCTGGCGAGTGCCTTGATCCTGCGCCGGGCGGCAGCGGGCCAGATCAGCGTGGGGGATTTCAGCGTGTTCATCCTGGGGATCGCGCAGGTGCAGGGCACCGTGTCGGGCTTCCTGAGCGGCATCAGTGGCATTTACCAGAACCTGCTGTACATGCGCAACCTGTTCGAGTTCCTGGAGCTTCCCGACCGCGACCTGGACGCCGGTGAAACGTGGAGTGGTCCCATCCACACCATCGAGTTTCAGGACGTGGGCTTCCGTTACCCGCTGACCGACCGGGATGTCCTGAAGGGCGTGAATTTCACGGTCACGCGCGGGCAGGCGCTGGCGCTGGTCGGCGAGAACGGCGCGGGCAAGACCACCATCGTCAAGCTGCTGACGCGCCTCTTCGAGCCGACCTCGGGCCGCATCCTGCTGAACGGCCTGGACGCCACGCGCTTCTCGCCGCGCAGCGTGCAGCGGGAAATGAGCATCATCTTCCAGGATTTCGGGCAATACCAGATGAGCGTGCGCGACAACGTCGCCATTGCCGAAGTTCAGCGCCTGGACGACGTGCCCGGCGTGGAAACCGCCATCGACCGGGCCGGGGCGGAGTACGTGGACACCCTGCCGGACAGGCTGAACACACCCCTGGGCCGACTGTTTCAGGGCGGGCGGCAACTGTCGGGCGGGCAGTGGCAACGCCTGGCGCTGGCCCGGCTGTACTTCCGGGACGCCTCGGTGCTGGTGTTCGATGAACCCACGGCGGCGCTGGATGCCCGCGCCGAATTTGAGACGATGGAGGCCCTGCGCGAACAGGCGCGGGAACGCATCACCTTCCTGATCTCGCACCGCTTCAGCACTGTGCGTCTGGCCGATTACATCATCGTGCTGGACGGCGGGGTGGTTACCGAGTCCGGCAGTCACGCGGAATTGCTGGCCCGGAATGGCAAGTACGCCGCGCTGTACAACTTGCAGGCCGCCGGGTACGCCAGCGAACCGCCCACGCCCGCCAGGGCACAACCCGTTTGAAAGTGAACCACCTGAGCGCGGGCGTTAAGCTGACGGGCATGACCCTCCGGCCCTTCCAGAACTGCCCCACCATTCCGCAGGCGTTCGGGCCTGACCCGGACTTGCTGCTGCGCCTCACGCGGGACTTGACGCCCAAACAGGCGCGGCACGTCGCCATACTCACCGGAAACGGCATCACGGCGAACAGCGCCCGCCTGGCCGGGGCACTGGAAGTTCACCGTTTCCACCCCATCACAGGCCGGGTTTTGATGGGTACTGGAGGCGGGCTGGACGGCCTGGTTTCCGGCGTGATCAGCGCCGTTTCACAGGCCACCGGGCAGGGCGTACAGGTGACCTGCAAGGATGAGCGCAGTGGCCCGTACCGCCGCGTTTACAGCAAACCCGGCTACGCCTACCAGCACAGCCGCATTTACCTGCCCAGCGACAACCACGGCGACCTGCACGAGGAGAAAAGTGCGGGCTGCGGCGACACCTGCTTCATCTACACAGGTGGCTGGGGCGCGAAAGGCGGCGCAGTCGATGCCGGATTTCAGCACGGACGCTACATGAACCAGGGTCAGGACGACTGGGCACCCTTCTTCCTGGTGCAGCAACCCGGCGGGCCGAGCGCCATTACGGTGTCCGACCAGCGCCAGAAGGGCGGCGACCCGTGGCGCTTGAAAGCCGGACAGGATGCCGAGTTGGCCTTCTGGGTGACGCAGGACGCCGACCTGACCGTCCTGAGCCTGTTCATCCGGGGCGTCACCAACCTCGACCGCACCGAGAGTACGCTGACGCTGCGTGCGCCCATCGACGCCCGCTTCGGCTGGGACGCGGGGGGCGGCCTGAACATCCTGAAACGCATGACCACCATCGGGCAGACCTACGGCAAGCAGAATTTAAGCACCGGAAGTTTCATGCAGGGCGTGAACTGGCAGCAAAGCCGCATCGGCACCAGCGAAGCCGACGCCCAGGACTGGCGGGCCGAACACACCGGCGGGTACTGCACCTTCCCCGACCCGAACACCCCCGAAGGCCAACGCCAGGACGGACAGGGCCCAAAATGGCACGTGGACTTCAGGGACGCCGGGAATGAAGTGGATAGCGTGCGGCTGGGGTGAGAGGGCATGCACTGGGGCGCTATGCTTAGCCGCAAGGTTTAACCGTACCACTGAGCAGTAACTCGCGTTCATGTTTGAAAATGACTTCGTGCCAATTGGGATTTGCCTTCAGTTCAACAGGCGCGGCAGTGTCGGTTTTCTTGAACTTAAAACCAGTGAGGGTGTCCTGTGGATAACAGGGAGTGTGTGGCGTAGCGCGGAGCGCGAAGTAGGCGGCCACGCTAGGAGCAGCAAATGAAGTTCCCTGATAGCCCAGTTCGGCGGGCATGATGTCGCCCCCTAAAACGCAGTTTTGACCCTGTGCAGGTTTGCAGAAATAATCGAGCTTATCCTGGGAGAATTTGAACCAGCCACCCACCGAGTAAACGTCAGCCCGGTCAGACCAGTACATTCGCACGTTCTTTTTCTTAGCCACGGTAAGAGGACTTTTGAGAGTTCCCCAGCTTACCGCACCTACGCTGATGACCTCCGGCATGTGGGCCGGGTAGGTATCTGTATCCATGCCGTAATTTCCGCTGGCGGCGACAGCTATCGCAGGTCTTTCTTGCCGCAGTTGAATGATGGAATTCTTCAGTTTGTTTATGAATTCGTTGGCAGGATCAACGGCAAGTATAGACTCGAGAACTTTTTCGTCCGACCAGCTTGACATGAAAGGATTTGCGCTTCTCAATTCCTTGAGAAATCCCTCAATGTACTTTTCCCCGTTATTTATATTATTGATATTATCCTTATAATTTTTGAATGCCAAAGCCGCCGCACAGGGCACCAGAGAAAAACTCATATTAATAACTACACTCTCGTCCTTTTTGTAGTCATATAAATGCATTTCGTTTGGGTTTGCAATAAATGCATTGACTTTATTCATAATAGATTCTAATCTCACCAGCCCATTCTGGCTATTATCCTTAAAGTAGCTGACATCAAATGTTCGGATGGTAATCTTTCTACCATAAGCCTCGTATATATACTCAGAAGAGAATGGTAGGAGCGCGTGGGCCGCTTTAAACTCCATCCCCTGACTTTCAAGCAGGGCACGTGTGTGGGCTAGAACCAGATCGCCGTGGGAAACGTCAAGGACTGGTACTTCTGGCCCTCGGCTTACCTTTGTCGGGCTGAAATAATCAATAATCAATAGACTCACTTCTCCCTGCCCAATCGGAATCTCGGACGGGAAATTGAAAATCTCCCTGAACGTTGGTGATCTGGCTTCTGAAGGAGGTTCACCTGTCAGTCCACCATCCACCCAACCAGGCCCCCACGCTTTCCCAAAAATCGTGTAGCTGTTACCTACACATCGGTCTTCAGGCTTATAGGTGTATGAATCTGTTCTCTTATCACCACGGGCTTGAAACAAAGGTGCTTGATAACTCACGGCTTCCCCGCCTCCCTGGGCTGCCAACAGTAACCCACCCAGAAAGAACCCACCAATCAGGTATTTCTGTACGTGCATACGTTCCCCCTTTCACTTTCAGCCTGCTTTGCCAGGCGTTAAAAAAGCGTTAAACCCTATCCTGCAAGGGGAATGGAGTGCAGAGCCTTACGTGCTGCCTCGCCCTGCCCTGTGGCCCCAATCCTTTGACTGATCTGGATGGCCTCTGTCAGCACGTCACGGGCTTCCGCTACTTTGTTGACCTTCAGGAGTAATTCACCAAGTTCTGTCAGACTGAGAGCCACCCACAACTCTTCCTGTGCCTGTCGCGCCAACTCCAGCGCTTCACGTTTCAGGGCCACGGCTTCCTCAAGCCGTTCCAGACGAAGGCAAGCGTGGCCTAGATTACCTACAGCGTTTCTGTACTGAAGCTGAATATCTGGAAAACGTGGATGATCCGGGTCATAATGTTGTTTCAGAAACAATTTTGCCTGTTGAATCAGCTCGTATGCCTTCTGATAATCCTGACGCATAGCATGGGCAATACCTTCCTGTTGAAGAACCTGTCCCAGACAAACGGCGTCCCGGCTCTGCTCGGCCAGTTGTCGAGCCAGTCGACGTGTTTTCTCTGCGCCAGGGAGACTGTGCAAAGTCTGAACGATGCCGGCAGCAGACATACAAAGTGCCTGCTGAACCAGATTGCCAGTTAATTTTGCTAGTTCCGCTGATTGCAGATATGATGCGACGGCTTCAGGATACTGACACAGTAAGACCTGCTGAATGTTCCCTAGCTTACTTCCCAGCATGCTGGCTCTGTCCCAATCCTGACGTGTCAGTGTGACATTTAAGGCTGTCTCGAGAAGTTCAATATACCCTCCAGGGTAGCCCCGAGCAGCCACATACCTTCCGCCCAGCCAGCCCACCATGATCTGCACCAGTTCGTCTGGTGCGTGTTTTTCGGCGTGTTGCGCACCTGCAATGAGGTTGGGGAGTTCGGCGTACAGGTTATCGGGGGTGCCCGTGTTGGCGTGAGCGTACTGCCGGACGGCCTGCACGACGGTTCTGGGTTGCAGGCTGGCGTGTGCTCTGGCGTCGTGCCAGGTGAGTTCGTGCATGCGGAAGGTCACGGTGTCGCGACCCTGCTGCGCCTCGCGGGTGGTCAGGCCGTGCTGGGTCAGGGTGTAGAGGGCGCGTTCCACGCTGTCCGGGTCGCGGCGCAGGGCCAGGGCCAGCAGTTCCGGAGTGGTCTGGGGGGTGAAGAGGCTGCCCAGGCCCAGGTACGCTTCGTAACTTTCGGCGTCCAGGGTGGCGGTGCTGTGCGCCAGCAGGGCCTTGATGCTGTGTTCAGCGCCCAGGGCGTGCGGGGCGTCGGTGAGGGTTTGCAGCAGTTCGCTGGGGGTGCGTGCGTTCTGTTGCAGGGTGATGGCGGCCAGCCGCAGCGCATAGGGGTGGTCGCCCAGCAGGGCGCACAGGGCGTTCAGGCTGTCCGGGTCAGTGGTCTGCCCTTCCAGGTGGTCGGTAATCAGGTTCAGAGCGTCCTGGCGCGGGAGGCGGTGCAGGGTCAGGGTGGGCAGGCGCGGCAGGCGCAGGCGCGAGGTGACCAGCACGGGCCGGTCGGGCGGCAGGTACTCCAGCAGGACGCTCAGGGCGTAACTGTTGGCGGCGTTGTCCAGCACGATTAGGCTGATTTGTTTGTCGTGCAGGGCGGCGTGCAGGGGTCGAGGCTGGGTACGCGGCGGCACTTGCTTTAAGCCCAGGGGTTCGCTCAGGGCCGAGAGGAGCACCTCGGGCGGGTCGCCGCCCAGTTCCAGCCACAGGACGTTCTGGCCCGCTTGCAGGTGGTGTTCGGCGACTGACCAGGCCAGGCGGGTTTTGCCCATGCCGGCCATGCCCTGCACCAGGGCGCGGCGTTTGTCCTGAAGGCGGGCCAGTACCTCCACCTGTTCTTCCTGGCGTCCATGCAGGGTGTCCAGTTCCAGTGTGCTCAGCCCTTCTGGCGTCAATAAGCGGGCGCGGTTCTGACCGCTGATGTCGTGGCCTTCCAGTTCGTGCAGCAGGGCCAGGGTCTCCGCTTCCGGTTCGCTTTGCAGTTCGGTGCGCAGGGTGCGGCGCAGCGTCTCGAACACGTCCAGCGCGGCGTCCGGGTTCCCGCTCTGCCCTTCCAGGCGCATCAGGTCACGGTACGTGTGCTCGTCCAGGGGGTCGAGGGTCAACAGGGTGTGCAGGTGCGTTCTGGCCTGCGCCCAGTTCTCCAGGCGGGCGTATCGGGCGGCCTCGCGGCGCAGGACAGCGCGGCGGGCCTCCAGCAACTCGCCCCGTCTGTCTTCCAGCCAGTCGCTGAATTCCACGCTGCCGGTCACACTCAGGTGGCCCAGCAGCGGCCCGGCACTGAGCAGGTCAAGCGCCCTTTCGTCCTGCCCGGCTTGCAGGGCCGTTTGCATCTCCTGCACGTCACTGTCAGCGTGCAGTGTCACCCGCTGGCCCTCCTGCCGCAGCCAGTGTTCCGCACCGGGCAGGCGGCGCAGGGTGTACAGGCCCTGCCGCACGGCGTTCGCGCCCTGACCGGGCCAGAACATCATCTCCAGTTCCGGGCGGGACGCCGCGCCCTGAAGGTGCAGGTACGCCAGCAGGCCCAGCATGCGTGGCGCAGAGACCGGAAGGGACTGCTCCTGCCAGAAGACCTCCACGCCGCCCAGCAGGTTCAGGTGCAACGCAGGAAGAACTTCAGCGGTGTTTAACGCCGAGCGTTTCGCCATGAAAATCGCCTCTGGAACAAGATTTCCGTGGTATTCGGATGTGATGGGCCAGGTGAGGGAACGCCGCGCCACTTCTGGGGAGCTGCCCTGATCTTAATGGGTGTTTGCACGGATGTCATACGCCAATTTGACGGTTGTTTAACGGCCCCACCCGTACCTTGAGCGCAGACGGGCCGGGGGCTGCTTTGGGGGGAGCACCCCAGGATTCCGTCGCGCAGGTTCCGCATGGCAGTTCGTTCACCTTGCTCTGGCATCCGATCTGGATGGCTTTGCTTCGATTTCACCGTTAAAGGAGGCCAAGCTCATGACCGAGTACATCCTGTCCAGTGAAGCCCTCACGCACCTGCTCGTGAGGCCGCACCCCGACTCCTGGCGTCAAAGCCCGGAGGCTGCGCTATGGCCCCCTGACGCACTGGCGCAGGCGATCCTGGCGCGAATCAGCCTGCTGGCCGACCTGAAAAATATCCTCCCCGCGGAGGTTCACAATGCACTGGACAGGCAGATCAGAGCGAACCTGACGCCTGATCCGGAAAAAGGGTTCCCTCCCCGACCGCCCGGCTACCCTGGGCCGTGGCCTCCACCCAACTGGAAGTTCGGGCCAGTGGAACAGATGGTCATCGCCGC
>ERZ501016.434-NODE-434-length-12135-cov-17.836921_pt1 | contig 12135 bp, 11 predicted proteins | sample MGYA00248889_ERZ501016 | MGnify/ENA primary metagenome ERZ501016 (study PRJEB25958, sample SAMN03398594) | human skin metagenome | study: EMG produced TPA metagenomics assembly of the Human Skin Microbiome Metagenome (human skin metagenome) data set. | reverse complement strand
GTCCCCGGCCCGAGCACGCCTCGGGCCGAGGCGGCGAGGTCGGACGCGGCCGGTCCGACGACCGGCGAGCGTCTCGACGCCTCCCCCTCGACGGTGGGGGAGGCGCCGACGGAGGCGGCGGTCATCGAGGCGGCGGCCACGGACGCGGCGGACAGCGCGACGAGGGCGGTAAGGAGGGGGCGGGCGATCGGCATACGGTCGAGGCTGGGGCGGGAGCAGGGCGGGGACAAGGCGCGGGGGAGCGCCTGTGGACGAGGGCGCGGATCGTCGCGTCCGCCGCCCGGCCTGTGGACGACGCGCTCGGGCCAAGGCCCCCGCCGGCCAGGCAGCAGCCAGGCCGCACGACCCGGCGCTAGCGACCGGCGAGGCGGCGGGCGGCCTCGCGCAGGACGTCCTCCTGCTTGCAGAAGGCGAAGCGCACGAGCGACCTGGCGGCCTCGGGGTCGTCGTGGAAAGCCGACACGGGCACACCTGCCACACCCAGCTCCGCCGGCATCCGGCGACAGAAGTCCGTGGCGTCGACCCCGCCCAACGGAGCGACGTCCGCCACGGCGAAGTAGGTGCCCGCGGGGACGCTCACCTCCAGACCGGCGCAGCGCAACCCGTCGACGAGCAGGTCCCGCCGGGACTGGAGGGTCGACGCAAGCTCGGCATACCGGTCGGTGGGGAGGGCCAGGGCGGTCGCGACACCGACCTGGAAGGGGCCGGAGTGCGCGAAGGTCGTGAACTGCTTGACCTGCCGCACCGCAGCGACGGCCTCCGCAGGGCCGGTGAGCCAGCCGACCTTCCACCCGGTGGCGGAGAAGGTCTTGCCCGCCGAGGAGATCGTGATGGTGCGGTCGCTCATCCCGGGCAGGGTGGCCAGGGGGACGTGCTCGACGCCGTCGAAGGTCAGGTGCTCGTAGACCTCGTCGCAGACGACCCACGCGTCGTGCTCCCGGGCGAGCTCGGCGACCAGCTCGAGGTCGGCGCGGGACAGGACCCGGCCGGTGGGGTTGTGCGGGCTGTTGAGCAGGACCACGCTGGTCCGCTCGGAGAAGGCGGCCCGCAGGGAGGCCTCGTCGACGGCGAAGTCGGGGAACCGCAGGACGCTGGTGCGCCGGACCCCTCCCGCCAGGGCGATGGTGGCGGCGTAGCTGTCGTAGTAGGGCTCCAGCACGACCACCTCGTCGCCGGGGCGGACGAGGGCCAGGATGGTCGACGCGATCGCCTCGGTGGCGCCGACGGTCACCTGCACCTCCGAGCCCGGGTCGACCCGCAGGCCGTAGAACCGCGACTGGTGCTCGGCGATCGCCTCGCGCAGCACGGGCAGACCGGGACCGGGAGGGTACTGGTTGACGCCGCCCCGGATGGCACGGCAGGCGGCCTCGAGCATCTCGGGCGGTCCGTCCGAGTCCGGGAAGCCCTGACCGAGGTTGACCGCGTCGTGCTGCTGGGCGAGCGCGGTCATCTCGGTGAAGACGGTGGTGCCGAAGGTCGTCAGCCCGGGGTGGCCAGGGGTGCGGGGCATGCGGCCGACGGTAGCCCAACGCCGGACGGGACCGGCGACGCGGGCACGGAGGGATTAGGTCGCGGTGGGCCCGCCACGTAGGATATGAGGACGGGTGACGTGGGCCTGGCGGCTGCCAGGAGCACCGATCCCGAATTCGCGCGCCTTCTCGCCGGACGAGTCGATCTCGATGCAGTCCGGGGCGCACCACGGCAGTCCGGTCCAGGCTCGTGCTCCTCACGCGGCGCGGGTGACCGGCGGGGTGCGTTCGCAGGCGCCAGGCACGGCCGCGGCATCCGCCGCGCGATCGTGGGTAACTGACAACGACAGAGAGAAGGACCTCGGCATGGCCGTCGTCACCATGCGCCAGCTCCTCGAGAGCGGCGTGCACTTCGGGCACCAGACCCGTCGCTGGAACCCCAAGATGAAGCGCTTCATCCTCACCGAGCGCAACGGCATCTACATCATCGACCTGCAGCAGTCGCTGACTTACATCAACGACGCCTTCGAGTTCGTCAAGGCCACCGTCGCCCACGGCGGCAGCGTGCTCTTCGTCGGCACCAAGAAGCAGGCGCAGGAGCCCGTCGCCGAGCAGGCGACCCGCGTGGGCATGCCCTACGTCAACCACCGCTGGCTCGGTGGGATGCTCACCAACTTCAACACCGTCTCCAAGCGCCTCTCGCGCCTCAAGGAGCTCGAGGAGATCGACTTCGACGACGTGGCCGGCTCCGGTCGCACCAAGAAGGAGCTCCTCGTCCTCAAGCGCGAGAAGGACAAGCTCGAAAAGACCCTCGGCGGCATCCGCAACATGGCCAAGGTCCCCTCGGCCGTGTGGATCGTCGACACCAAGAAGGAGCACCTCGCGGTGGACGAGGCCCGCAAGCTGGGCCTGCCCGTCATCGCCATCCTCGACACCAACTGCGACCCCGACGAGGTCGACTACAAGATCCCGGGCAACGACGACGCCATCCGCTCCGTCACCCTGCTGACCCGCGTGATCGCCGACGCCGTCGCCGAGGGCCTCGTGGCCCGCTCGTCCGGTCGCTCCTCCGAGGGCGCCACCGAGGCCGAGCCGCTCGCCGAGTGGGAGCGCGAGCTCTACGCCGAGGCCGCGAAGTCCGAGGCTCCCGCGGCGGACCAGGACCAGGCGCAGACCCCCGCTGCCGAGGGCACCCAGCCGGCCGACGTCACCGAGCAGGTCGCCTCGGCCCCCGAGGGTGTTGAGCAGGCCGCGCCCGCGACGGAGGGCGCTGCGCCCGCCGCCGAGCAGGCCTGAGCCGCGGCAGTCACCACCGCGTCAACCACCACTTCGAACACGCGTAGAAAGTAGCTACGACACATGGCTAACTACACCGCTGCCGACATCAAGGCGCTCCGCGAGAAGACCGGCGCCGGGATGCTCGACGTCAAGAAGGCCCTCGACGAGGCCGACGGCGACCAGGCCAAGGCCACCGAGATCCTGCGCGTCAAGGGTCTCAAGGGCGTCACCAAGCGTGAGGGCCGCGCCACCTCCAACGGTCTGGTCCGCGCCAAGGTCGACGGTGGCGTCGGCACCCTCGTCGAGGTCCTGTGCGAGACCGACTTCGTGGCCAAGGGCGACAAGTTCGGCCAGCTCGCCGACACCGTGCTCCAGGCGGCCGTCGACTCCCAGGCCGCCGACGCCGAGACGCTCCTCGCCCACCAGGTCGACGGCAAGTCCGTCAAGGAGCTGCTGGACGAGGCCAACGCCACGATCGGCGAGAAGATCGAGGTCAAGCGCGTGGCTCGCCTGCAGGGTGAGAAGGTCACGTCCTACCTGCACAAGACCAGCCCCGACCTGCCGGCGCAGATCGGTGTCCTGATCGCCACGGAGGGCGGTGACGACCAGGTCGCGCACGACGTCGCGCTGCACATCGCCGCGTTCGCACCGAGCGTCCTCACCCGGGACGAGATCGACGAGCAGACGGTCGCCAGCGAGCGCCGCATCGCCGAGGAGACGGCCAAGGAGGAGGGCAAGCCCGAGGCCGCCCTCCCCAAGATCGTCGAGGGTCGCGTCAACGGCTTCTTCAAGGAGCAGGTCCTGCTCGAGCAGCCGTTCGCCAAGGACGCCAAGAAGACCGTCGGCAAGGTGCTGGACGAGGGTGGCGCCAAGGCCACGGCTTTCGCCCGCTTCCGCGTCGGCAGCTGATCCCCGCCCGACTCCCGCGCCCCTGGGCGCACCCGCGACCGGGCCCGGTCCACCCCATGGGTGGGCCGGGCCCGGTCGCGTCCCAGGCACCGCACAGCCTCCCCGCCGGACGCCCGCCGGGGCGCCGTGAGGCCTCCGCCGTGTGACAGACTGTGCGGCGGTCGGCAGACCGATCACGCGTCCACCTGGCAAGGAGCTGCACGATGACCGAGACCCCCGACAACCGCGGCTACCAGCGCGTGCTGCTGAAGCTGTCCGGCGAGGTCTTCGGAGGGGGCAGGGTCGGTCTGGACCCGGAGGTCGTGCGCGGGATCGCGCGGCAGATCGCCGAGGCCGTCCAGAGCAAGGTCCAGGTGTGCGTGGTGATCGGCGGCGGCAACTTCTTTCGCGGGGCCCAGCTGCAGGACAAGGGCATGGACCGGGCTCGGGCCGACTACATCGGGATGCTGGGCACGGTCATGAACTGCCTGGCGCTGCAGGACTTCCTCGAGAAGGAAGGCGTCGAGACCCGGGTGCAGTCCGCCATCGAGATGACCCAGGTCGCGGAGCCCTACATCCCCCGCCGCGCGATGCGCCACATGGACAAGGGACGCGTCGTGATCTTCGGTGCCGGCGCGGGCATGCCGTACTTCTCCACCGACACCGTCAGCGCCCAGCGCGCCCTCGAGACCAAGTGCGACGCGGTCCTGATCGCCAAGAACGGCGTCGACGGGGTCTACGACGCCGACCCCAAGACCAACCCCGCTGCGCGGCGCTACGACACCCTCACCTACGCCGAGGCCCTCGCGCGGGGCCTCAAGGTGGTCGACGCCGCGGCGTTCAGCCTCTGCATGGACAACAAGCTCCCGATGATCGTCTTCGGCATGGAGGGCGAGGGCAACGTCGCCGCCGCCGTGCGTGGTGAGAGGATCGGGACGGTGGTCACCGCCTGAGCAGCCCGCCTGCCCGACCGTCGCGAGCCCCGGTCGTGCGGAGCAGCACCGGGCTCGTGGCACGGACCCCGACGTTTTTTCGCCATACGGACGATGGAGGCACCCCATGATCGACGACATCCTGCTCGAGGCCGAGGACAAGATGGACAAGGCCGTCGAGGTGGCCAAGGAGGACTTCGCGTCCATCCGCACCGGGCGCGCCAACCCCGCGCTGTTCCACAAGGTCATGGTCGACTACTACGGTGCCGCGACGCCGCTGCAGCAGCTCGCGTCCTTCCAGGTGCCCGAGGCGCGGATGATCCTGATCACGCCCTTCGACAAGGGCGCGACCCACGAGATCGAGAAGGCCCTGCGGGCCTCGAACCTCGGGGTGAACCCCAACAACGACGGCGGGGTGCTGCGCATCAACCTCCCGGAGCTGACGCAGGAGCGCCGCAAGGAGTACATCAAGCTGGCCCGCGAGAAGGGCGAGCACGGCAAGGTCTCCATCCGGAACGTCCGGCGCAGCGCCAAGGACCAGATCGACAAGCTCGTCAAGGACGGCGACGTCGGCGAGGACGAGGGCACCCGTGCGGAGAAGGAGCTGGACACCCTCACCAAGAAGTTCACCGACCAGATCGACACCCTGCTCAAGGGCAAGGAAGCCGAGCTGCTCGAGGTCTGAGCGACCGACGCGAAGCACACCGTGCCCACCCCTGACATGCCCCCGGCCCTCGAGGGCTCGCGGGTCCAGCGACGGATCCAGCGAGCCGTCGAGGTGGCCCGCCGGTCCAAGAGCCCCGGCAAGGCCGGCCGCGACCTGCCCGCAGCGATCGGGGTCGGCGTGGGGCTGGGTGCCCTGATCATCGGGTCGCTGGCGTGGCGCCCGGAGGCCTTCCTGGCGCTCGTGACCGTGGCCATCGTCATCGGGATGTGGGAGGTCGTGCAGGGGGTCCGGCACGGACGGGTGCGGGTGCCGCTCGTCCCCACGATGGCGGGCGGCGTCGCGATGCTCGCCAGCGCCTACTGGGGTGGTCCCCGTCCGCTGACCCTCGCCTTCACGCTGGCGGTGCTGGTCGTGCTCGTATGGCGCTCCCTGCAGGGCGTGGGCGACGCCATGCGGGATGTCTCCGGAGGCGTGCTCACCCTGGCCTACGTGCCGCTGCTCGCGAGCTTCTGCATCATGCTGCTCGCCCAGCCCGACGGGGAGCTGCGCGTGGTGACCTTCATCGCGGTGACGGTCTTCTCCGACATCGGCGGCTACGCCGTCGGCGTGCTCAAGGGCAAGCACCCGATGGCGCCCTCGATCTCGCCCAAGAAGTCCTGGGAGGGCTTCATCGGGTCGATGGCGACCTGCATGCTCGTGGGCGCGACCTGCACGTCCTGGCTGCTGCACGCGCCCTGGTGGACCGGTGTCCTGCTGGGGGTGGCGGCCTGCGTCACCGCGACGGTCGGTGACCTGTGCGAGTCCGTGATCAAGCGGGACCTCGGCATCAAGGACATGGGCCACATCCTCCCGGGGCACGGCGGCATCATGGACCGGCTGGACTCGCTGCTGCTGACCGCGCCGATGGCCTGGCTCGTCCTCACCTACCTGGTGCCGGCGGCGTCCTGACCCGCCGCGCCGACACGATCACCCCGCGTCGGGGCGGGCGGGGCGGCATACCTGAGACAATGGTGCGCGATGAGTGACTCCCAGCCGCAGGACCTGCCCACGCCGACGACCCGCCCGGCGCCGGGACAGCTGACCTTCACCGCGCCGCGGCGCGGCAAGCCCCCGGCCCACCTGGCCGACTTCGCGCTCGACGAGCGCAAGGCCTTCGTGACCGAGCTGGGGCACCAGGGCTTCCGGGCCAAGCAGCTGAGCGTGCACTACTTCGACCGGCTGGTGACCGACCCCGCGGACATGCCCGACCTGCCCAAGGCGCAGCGGGCCGAGCTCGTCGCCCAGGCCCTGCCACAGCTGTTGACCCCGATCACGACCCGCGTGGCCGACGGTGGCGCCACGCACAAGAAGGTCTGGCGGTTGCACGACGGCGCGCTCGTCGAGTCCGTCGTGATGCGCTACCCCGGCCGCGCCACGATCTGCATCTCGAGCCAGGCGGGGTGCGGCATGAACTGCCCGTTCTGCGCGACCGGGCAGGGCGGTCTGCAGCGCAACATGAGCACCGCCGAGATCGTCGAGCAGGTGGTCAGCGCCGCCCGGGCGCTGCGGGCGGGCGAGCTCGGGCCGATGCCCGAGGGCGACCAGGGTCCGCTGCGCGTGTCCAACGTCGTGTTCATGGGGATGGGCGAGGCCCTGGCCAACTACAAGGCTGCGATCGGCGCGATCCGTCGCCTGGTCGAGCCGGCCCCGGCCGGTCTCGGGATGAGCGCGCGCGGCGTCACGATGAGCACCGTCGGGCTGGTGCCGGGCATCGACAGGCTCGCCGCCGAGGGCATCCCGGTGACCCTGGCGCTGTCCCTGCACGCCCCCGACGACGAACTGCGCGACGAGCTGGTCCCCATCAACACCCGCTGGCGGGTCGACGAGGCGCTCGACGCGGCGCGCCGCTACTTCGACACCACGGGACGACGCGTCTCGATCGAGTACGCCCTGATCAGGGACATCAACGACCAGGCGTGGCGCGCCGAGCTGCTCGCGGACAAGCTCAACGCGCGGGGGAGCGGGTGGGTGCACGTCAACCCCATCCCGCTCAACCCCACGCCGGGCAGCCGGTGGACGGCGAGCCGCAAGGGCGTCGAGCAGCAGTTCGTGGAGCGGCTGCGGGGGCGCGGCATCTCGACGACGGTGCGGGACACCCGCGGCCAGGACATCGACGGGGCGTGCGGCCAGCTGGCGGCGGCCACGGCCTGACCGGGACGAGGGGTCTCAGGGGGTGCGGCGCCCCTTGAGCTTCTGCCGCACCCAGCGCGCGATCAGGACCACGAAGAACGCGATCACGGCGTACTGGAACCACCCGGCCCACTCCTCGATGCGCGCCCACTGCGATCCCAGGGCGTAGCCCCCGAGGATGAGGGCGGCGTTCCAGCCCAGCGAGCCGAGCGTCGTGAGGAGGCAGAAGACCGCGAGCGGCATGCGCTCGACGCCGGCCGGGATGGAGACCATGGACCGGACCATGGGGACCATGCGGCCGAAGAAGGTCACGGTGCGACCGTGCCGCTCGAACCACTCGAAGCCCTTGTCGATGTCGTGCACGTCGACCAGGGGGACCTTGCGAGCGATCGCGTTGACGCGCTCACGCCCCAGGGCGGCGCCGGCCCAGTAGAGGATGAGCGCGCCGATGAGCGACCCGAGGGTGCTCCAGATGATCGCCCCGGCCAGAGTCATGCCGCCGCGGTAGGCGGTGAAGCCCGCCAGCGGCAGGATGAGCTCGCTGGGGATCGGCGGGAAGACGCTGTCGAGGATGGTGGCCACCATGGCGCCCGGCCCGCCGAGCGTCTCCATGAGGCTGACGGCCCACCCGGTGATGCCACCGCTGTCGGGGCCGGCGGCGGGCAGCTGCGTGAGGAGGGCGAGGGAGGTCAGGGCAGGTCCTTCCGAGGGAATGTCCGGGTCCAGCGCGTCCAACGCGGTTCTTACCCCGTGAAGTTCCGTCTCAGCCGCGCAGGGGTGTGGTGCTGGAGCCCTGCAGCAGGTCGGGCACGTCGGCGATGTCGTCGACCAGGTGGAGACGGTCGGCCATCTCACGATCCCGGCCCAGGGCCTGCAGCAGCGGCCACACCGGCAATGTCTCGGTCCAGTGCTCCCGCCCGACGAGGACGAGCGGGACGGTCTCGCCCCGGGCCGCGTAGTAGAGGCGCGTCGTCAGCTGGAAGACCTCCTGCACCGTGCCGGCCGCCCCGGGGAGGACGACGACGCCGGCGGTGCAGCGGGCGAGCAGCAGGTCCTCGCGGAGTGCGTTGGAGAAGAACTTGGCGATGGCCTGGGCGAAGGGGTTGGGCGGCTCGTGGCCGTAGAACCAGGTCGGGATGCCGACGCTCGTCACCGGGTCGGGGCTGCCGAGCCCCTCCCGCACCTGCAGCGCGACGCGGGCCCAGGGGGTCACCTCCGGCCGGAAGGACGGCACGTCCGCCAGCCGCGGCAGCGCCTCGTCCAGCGCGGCGTCGTCGGGGCAGGCGGCCCCGAGGTTGGCGGCCTCCATGGCCCCCGGCCCTCCTCCCGTCGCGACGACCAGGCCGTATGCCGCCAGCGCCCGCCCCAGGCGCGCGGCCTCGGCATAGCGCGCGGTCCCGCGGTCGACGCCGTGGCCACCCATGACCCCCACCACGCGCCGGTCGGCGAGCAGGTCGTCGAGGGCGTCCTCCATCGAGTCGTCGTGCAGGGAGCGCAGCACCGCGACGTAGGGGTCGCCGACGAGGGTGGCGTCCTGGGACCAGGCGTAGGCCAGCGCGTCCGGGGTCTGGTCATAGCCCCGGGCGATCCCGGCATACAGCTCCTCGGGGGTGTAGAGCCGGGAGCGGTAGACGTCGACGGGGGAGTCGTGGACCGCCGGGAAGACGACCGCGCCGGCACCGACGAGGTGCTGCGCCAGCGCGGGCGAGGTCGCGCCGCCGAGGACCACGAGCCCGTGCAGGTCCGACCGTGCGAGGAGCCGGTCGGCGCACAGGTCGAGGTCGATGCCCTGGACGCGCACGCCGTGCAGGCTGCGGCCCTCGTCGAGCAGGGCGGTGAGCGTGGCCAGGTCCTCGATCTCCATGTCGTCATCATGCGTGACCCAACCGTGACGAGGGGATGGCGACGCGAGCCAACCAACCGCGCCGCTGCGGCGTCATCATGGTGATGTCGGCGCAGCGCGCCGCAACCGCACACTCGAGAAGGATCCCCGTCATGCTTCGCCGTTCACTGATCGCGACCTCCGCCACCGCCACCGCCACTCTCGCCCTCGCCCTCGGCCTGGGGACGTCCGCCCCCGCCGTGGCCGCTGCCCCCTCCGTCGCCACGGCCCGAGCGACCCAGCAGGTCACCGCGACCGCACCCGCCGCCTCGGGCGCCGTCACGGCTCGCACCCGCTCGACCCAGGTCACCCGGACGACCGTGCACCAGATCTACGTCGCCATCGCGGGCGACCGCTCCATGCGCGGCTGGAAGCGCGCCGACTGGCGCGTCCAGCGGATCAGCCTGGCCCCTGGTGCCCCCACCTGGGCGCGGGCGACCGTCCACCCGACCCGCGGCCAGACCGACGACGCCACCGTCGTCCTGCGCAAGGTGGACGGTCGCTGGCGCGTGGCCGACCTCGGCACCGCGCAGGTCGGCTGCGGCATCGCCCCGGTCAAGGTCGTGCGCGGCCTGGGCCTCGACGGCTGCTGACCCGGCCGCACGGCATACGACCCGAGTGGTCGGTCCCCGTCGCCAGGGCGACGGGGGCCGACCACTTGGCGTGTCGGACCGCTCGCCGCGCGGCAACGACCTGTCGTCCAGGACAAACCGTGTCCCTCTGGCCGTGGCCCCGCACGGCGGGTTGGATGGAGGCATGAGCAAGGGTGCTTACGCCAGGGCGTACGAGACGAGCAGGCAGGACCCCGAGGCCTTCTGGGCCGAGGCGGCCACGGACATCGACTGGATCACCAGGCCCACGCGTGTCCTCGATGACAGCCGGGCCCCGTTCTACACGTGGTTCCCCGACGGTCGGCTCAACGTCTGCTACAACGCGCTGGACCGCCACGTCGTCCACGGCCGCGCGGACCAGGCGGCCCTGCACTACGACAGCCCGGTCACGGGCTCCCGCGCGACCTACACCTACGCCGAGCTGCTTGAGCTCGTGTCCCGGTTCGCCGGGGTGCTGCGCGACCTCGGCGTCACCAAGGGCGACCGCGTCGTCATCTACATGCCGATGGTGCCCGAGGCCGTCATCGCGATGCTGGCCTGCGCCCGCATCGGCGCCATCCACTCGGTGGTGTTCGGTGGGTTCGCGCCGCAGGAGCTCGCGGCCCGCATCGACGACGCCGCCCCCAAGGTCATCGTCAGCGCCAGCTGCGGGGTCGAGCCCAAGCGGGTCGTCGCCTACAAGCCCTACCTCGACGAGGCGATCCGCCGGGCGGAGCACAAGCCGGACCGGTGCGTCATCCTCCAGCGCGAGCAGCAGCCCGCCGAGCTGGGCGAGCGGGACCTGGACTGGGCCGAGGTGATGAGGCCAGGCGTCGTGCAGCCCGCCGAGTGCGTGCCCGTCGAGGCCTCGCACCCGCTCTACATCCTCTACACCTCCGGGACGACAGGCAAGCCCAAGGGGATCGTGCGAGACAGCGGCGGCTACGCCGTGGCCCTGCGCTGGTCCATGCCCAACGTCTACGGCATCGAGCCGGGCGACACGATGTTCACCGCGTCCGACGTCGGCTGGGTGGTCGGGCACTCATACATCGTCTACGCCCCGCTGCTCGCCGGCGCCACCACGGTCGTCTACGAGGGCAAGCCGATCGGCACCCCCGACGCCGGCGCCTTCTGGCGGGTCGTGCAGGACTACGGCGTCTCCTCGCTGTTCACGGCGCCCACGGCCTTCCGCGCCATCAAGAAGGAGGACCCGGAGGCGAGGCTGCTCGCGGACTACGACATCTCGAGCCTGCGCACGATCTACCTCGCGGGCGAGCGGCTCGACCCCGACACCTACCACTGGGCGACCGAGCGCACCGGCAGGCCCGTCGTGGACAACTGGTGGCAGACCGAGACCGGCTGGCCGATCGCGTCCAACCCACGCGGGATCGAGGAGCTGTCGATCAAGCCCGGCTCGCCGTCGACCGCGGTCTGCGGGTATGACGTGCGCGTCCTCGACGACCAGGGCACCGAGGTCCCCGCCGGCACCGAGGGCGCCATCGTCATCAAGCTGCCCATGCCGCCCGGGACCCTCCCGACGCTCTGGCAGGACGACGACCGCTATGTCTCGAGCTACCTGTCGGCCTACGACGGCTACTACCTCACCGGGGACGGCGGCTACATCGACGAGGACGGCTACATCTATGTCATGGGCCGCACCGACGACGTCCTCAACGTCGCCGGCCACCGCCTGTCGACCGGGTCGATCGAGGCCGCGCTCGCCGGGCACCCCGCCGTCGCGGAGTGCGCGGTGATCGGGGTCGCCGACTCGTTCAAGGGCCAGGTGCCGCGCGCCCTGGTCATGCTCAAGTCCGGCGTCGACGCCTCCACCCCGGAGGCGCAGGACAGGCTGCGCAAGGAGCTGGTCCAGCGCGTCCGTGAGGAGGTCGGCGCGGTCGCCGCCCTCCACCAGGTCGACATCGTCGACGGCCTGCCCAAGACCCGCTCGGGCAAGATCCTGCGCAAGACGATGCGCCAGATCGCCGACGGCCAGGAGGCCCAGGTGCCGTCGACGATCGAGGACCGCAGCGTCCTGGACAGCCTGAACTCGGTGCTCCGGCCACAGGGCTGACACCAGGGCTGACACCAGGGGCGGGCCTCGGCATACCGCTGGTAGCGTTGCCCAGGTTTGTCTCCGCCCGCCTGGGCCGCTCCCGGAGGTCCATGCCTCATGCCCGACCGCACGCTGTCGCGCCGCAGCCTGCTCGGCTCGGCCACCGCCGCCGCGTTCCTCGCGGCCTGCGCCCCGCCCGAGCCGCCC
>ERZ501016.432-NODE-432-length-12164-cov-7.275580_pt1 | contig 12164 bp, 11 predicted proteins | sample MGYA00248889_ERZ501016 | MGnify/ENA primary metagenome ERZ501016 (study PRJEB25958, sample SAMN03398594) | human skin metagenome | study: EMG produced TPA metagenomics assembly of the Human Skin Microbiome Metagenome (human skin metagenome) data set. | reverse complement strand
GGGGTCGGTCACGGGGGGCAGGTCGGGGGAAAAGGCACTCATGCCGCCCAGGGTAACAGGCGGGCTTACTTCGTAAAACGCACACTCCGGAACACTTTCTGAAAGATGGGGCTGTAGCGGCCGCCAAGACTGCTGGGGGCCCCGCCCGTCAGCGTGTAGACCCGGTTGGCTTTGACCAGGACGAGTTGCTCGGCGTGAAGGCTCTGCCCCCGAGCGGCGCCGTCGTAGGACAGCAGGTAAGCGGTGGCTCCCGCGACCCGGACCTGCTTTTCCGAATAGTTGCGCATGTCGGGTATACCCGCACGGATGCCCGCGAGACCCTCCCGGATGACCTGCGCCGTGATGGGAGTCGGGGAGGTCGTGACGACCAGGTTCAGGTTGGGCGTGTGGCCTCCAATCTGTTCGGGCGCGAGGTAAGCCACCCTCGCTCCAGCAACGGCTCTCTTCTTCCAGCCGCTCGGGGGCTGAAAGCTGAAACCCAGCTCCGCGTCATGGAAAGGGGTGGCCCCGGCCTGAGCCGAGAGATTCAGGAGGACACAGGCCAGGAAAACGGACGCGCGGGTGGCATGAAGCGGCATGGCTCCACTGTATCCCGGGGCCGTGCGTCAGCCCGCGATGAACTTCAGCGTGCCTCCAGGCACGTCCTCGCCGCCGACCAGCGTGGGTACCAGCGTACTCGTGCTCAGTTGCGCGGCGTAGCGCACGTCCTCGCCCAGGCCCAGACTGTTCAGGCGCTCGCCGTGGCCGCTGCCGCCCAGCGCCTCGATGGGGTTGCCGGAGTTGCGCCGCAGCGTCAGGGCAATTCGCGCGCCGTCGTCGATACTGAATTCCCCCATGGCGAGCAGGTACTCCGCGATGACCCCGGCGGCGTACACGTCCTCCAGGCCGACATGTTCATCGGTTCCGGCACACACGATGGCGATTTCCTCAGTGGCGGTGGCGCGGGCGCGGCGGGCGGCGGCGTGCGCGTTGACCAGCGCGGCCAGAAAGACGTGCTTACCGGTCTGCGCGGCCGTGTGCGCGGCCCCGGTGCCGTTGGTGGTGTTCATGACGACCGTTTTTCCGGTGAAGTTCTGCGACTGCGCCTCCACGGGACTGTTCCCGAAATCGAAGCCGGGAATGGGCAGGCCGCCGCGCTCGCCGCCCAGCAGGAAACCGTCCCCTTTCAACCCCAGCGCCACTTCCGGCGTGCGGGTCAGCAGCAGGGCCTCTGCGCCGCGTTCCAGGTAGGTCACGGCGGTGGTGGTGGCCCGCAGCGTGTCGATGACCAGCACCACGTCCGGGTAATTTCCGTGTGGGAGAAGGTCGACGCGCAGCCTCACTGCGGCCCTCCATTTTGCAGCGCCTCCCGGATGCGCCGCAGTCCAGCTTCCGCGCCGTCCCTGCCGAACACGGCACTTCCGGCCACCAGCACGTTCGCGCCAGCTTCCACCACTGCGCGGGCATTCCCGGCGGTCACGCCGCCGTCCACCTCCAGGTCAGCCGCGCTGCCAATCTCATCCAGCCAGCCCCTGACCGTGCGAATGCGTTCCAGGCTCTCCGGGATGAACTTCTGCCCGCCGAAGCCCGGATTGACGCTCATCACGAGGATCAGGTCGAGGTCGCCGATCAGCCAGTCGACCGCCTCCACCGGTGTCGCGGGGTTGAGCACGATCCCGGCGCGCTTGCCCAGCGCCTTGATCGACTGAACGGTGCGGTGCGGATGCGGCCCCGCCTCCGGGTGAAAGCTGATGAGGTCCGCGCCCGCCTCGGCAAACGCCTCAAGCATCGGGTCGACCGGCGCGATCATCAGATGCACGTCGAAGGGTTTGACGCTGTGCGGGCGCAAGGCCTTCACCACCGCGGGACCGATGGTGATGTTGGGCACGAAATGCCCGTCCATCACGTCGATGTGAATCCAGTCCGCCCCCGCCGCATCGATGGCGCGCACCTCCTCACCCAAAGCGGCGAAATCGGCGCTGAGAATCGACGGCGCGATGAGGGGGGCGGTGGAGGTCATGGCTTGGCCGTGCCCCTAGCGTGACCGCGCCGTAGGGGCAACGCGCGAGGGGGCGGCGTGAAGCGCCCCGGTTACCGATGCAACATTTGACATCGCTCGCCCTGCCCCTACCTCGGTCGACGGGCCACGCGGTCCCAACGCCGCGCGGGCTCTCTGCAAGGAGAGTCGTTTGATGACTGACGTTTCCCCTAAGCCCGCCGTGCGTCCTGCGCGTCCGTGGTTCTCCTCCGGTCCCTGCGCCAAGCCGCCGGGCTGGGCTCCCGACAAACTCGCGACGCAATCGCTCGGTCGTTCGCATCGCAGCGCGATCGGGAAGGAGCGGCTCGGCTATTGCATCGACCTGATGCGCGAGCTGCTGAGGCTGCCCGACACCCACCGTATCGGGATCGTCCCGGCGAGCGACACCGGCGCGTTCGAGATGGCGATGTGGACCATGCTGGGCGCGCGCCCCGTCACCGCTCTCGCCTGGGAGAGCTTCGGCGAAGGCTGGGTGACCGACGCGGTCAAGCAGCTGAAGCTCGACCCCACCGTCATCCGCGCCGATTATGGCGAGCTCCCGGACCTCACCCAGGTCGACTGGTCGAGCGACGTGCTTTTCACCTGGAACGGCACCACCTCCGGCGTGCGCGTGCCCGATGGCGACTGGATCGCCGATGACCGGCAGGGGCTGGCCTTCGCCGACGCCACCAGCGCGGTGTTCGCCTACGACCTGCCGTGGGACAAGATCGACGTCGCCACCTTCAGCTGGCAGAAAGTGCTCGGCGGCGAAGGCGCGCATGGCGTGCTGATCCTCGGCCCCCGCGCGGTCGAGCGGCTGGAGAGCTACACCCCCGCATGGCCGCTGCCCAAGGTCTTTCGCTTGATGGCCAAGGGCGCGCTCAACGAGGGCGTGTTCAAAGGCGACACCATCAACACGCCGTCGATGCTGGCGGTGGAGGATGCGATCTTCGCGCTCGAATGGGCGCAGGGGCTGCGCGGGCTCGACGCGCTGATCGCGCGCAGCGAGGCCAATGCGGCTGCGCTCGACGCGCTGGTGCGCGAACGGGCATGGCTCGGCCACCTCGCGCGCGATCCGGCGATCCGGTCGACGACCAGCGTGTGCCTTACCGTCGAGGGCGCCGATGCGGCGAAGATCAAACGCCTCGCCGCGCTGCTCGAGGCGGAGGGTGTCGCCTACGACATCGCCGGCTACCGCGATGCGCCGCCGGGCCTGCGCATCTGGTGCGGGGCGACGGTCGACGCGGCGGACATCACCGCATTGGGACCGTGGCTAGACTGGGCGTGGGCGCAAACATAGCCCTCTCCCCCCGGGAGAGGGTTGGGTGAGGGCCTCTCACCAACCTCGACAACAACGGGCCGGGCGAGCGGCAGAGACCCTCACCCCGGCCCTCTCCCTGAAGGGAGAGGGAGTAAGACAATGACCCAACCTCGCGTGCTCATCAGCGACAAGATGGACCCCCGCGCCGCCGCGATTTTTCGCGAGCGGGGCGTGGCGGTCGACGAGAAGCCCGGCCTCTCCAAGGAGGAGCTGGCGGCGATCATCGGCGATTACGACGGCCTTGCCATCCGGTCGGCGACCAAAGTCACCGCCGATCTCCTCGCCCATGCGACCAACCTCAAGGTTGTCGGACGAGCGGGGATCGGGGTCGACAATGTCGATATCCCCGCCGCGTCGGCGAAGGGCGTGGTGGTGATGAACACCCCCTTCGGCAACTCCATCACCACCGCCGAACACGCCATCGCCATGATGTTCGCGCTGGCGCGTGAGGTGCCGGAGGCGGACGCGTCGACCAAGGCGGGCAAGTGGGAGAAGAACCGCTTCATGGGGGTCGAGCTCAGCGCCAAGACCCTGGGGCTGATCGGCGCGGGCAACATCGGCGGGATCGTCGCCGACCGCGCACAGGGCCTGAAAATGAAGGTCATCGCTTACGACCCCTTCCTCTCGCCCGACCGCGCGGTGGAGCTGGGGATCGAGAAGGTGGAGCTGGACGTGCTGCTGGCGCGGGCGGACATCATTTCGCTGCACACGCCGCTCACCGACCAGACTCGCGGCATCCTCTCGCGTGAGGCGCTGGCGAAAACCAAGCGCGGGGTGCGCATCGTCAATTGCGCGCGCGGCGGGCTCATCGACGAGGTCGCGCTGGCCGAAGCGCTGCACTCGGGCCACGTCGCGGGCGCGGCGCTCGACGTGTTCGAGAGCGAGCCCCCCGCCCCCGACAACCCGCTGTTTTCCGCGCCAAACTTCATCTGCACTCCGCACCTCGGCGCGTCGACCGACGAAGCGCAGGTCAATGTCGCGATCCAGGTAGCGGAGCAGATCAGCGACTATCTGCTGTCGGGCGGGATCACCAATGCCCTCAACGTGCCAAGCCTGAGCGCGGAGGAGGCGCCCAAGCTGCGGCCCTATATGGCGCTCGCGGAAAAGCTCGGTCGTCTGGTCGGCCAGCTGGAGGGCGAAGGCATTCACGGCGTCTCGATCGAGACCGAAGGCGCCGCCGCCAGCCTCAACCAAAAGCCGATCGTCGCAGGCGTGCTCGCGGGGTTGATGGGGGTGTGGTCGGCGAGCGTCAACATGGTCAACGCGCCGCATCTGGCGCGCGAACGTGGGCTCGACGTGCGCGAAGTGCGCCACGATCGTGAGGGCGATTACGCGACGTTGCTGCGCGTCAGCTCCTCTGGCGCGGGGGGCGAACGCTCGGTCGCGGGAACGGTGTTCGGCAAGGGCACGCCGCGGCTGGTCGAACTGCACGGCATCAAGGTCGAGGCGGAGCTCGCGGGCGAAATGCTGTTCGTGGTCAACGACGACGCGCCCGGCTTCATCGGCCGCATCGGCACCGCGCTGGGGGAGGCGGGGGTCAACATCGGCACCTTCCACCTCGGCCGCCGCGAGGCGGGGGGAGAGGCGGTGCTACTGCTCTCACTCGACGAGCGCGTGCCCGACACGGTGCTGGCGCAGATCCGCGCGCTCGAAGGGGTGCGGCGCGTCGCCGCGCTGCGGTTCTGATGGCCGCCCCCCGCCAGCGCGGCGCCGCCGACGCGGAGCGCGACCTCCTCCCCGAAGGGCTCGCCGATCGCCTCCCCGCCGCCGCCGCCGCGCAGCAGCATGTCATGCGCGCCGCGCTCGATGCCTGCGACGCCTATGGCTACGACCGCGTCGTGCCGCCTTCGATCGAGTATGAGGCGAACCTCACCGGGCGCATGGCGGGGGTGGCGCGGGCGCGGATGTTCCGCTTCGTCGATCCCGCGAGCCTCGCCACGCTGGCGCTCAGAAGCGACATCACCGTGCAGGTCGGGCGCATCGCCGCGACGGTGATGGCCGACGCGCCGCGCCCGCTCCGCCTGTGCTACGCAGGGCAGGTGGTGACGATGGTCGGCGACGGCCTCTCCCCGCAGCGCGAGCGGTTGCAGATCGGTGCCGAGCTGATCGGCAGCGACAGCGTCGAGGCGGCGGCGGAGACGATCGAGGTGGCAGTGGCCGCGCTCGACGCCGCAGGGGCGGGGGCGCTGAGCGTGGACCTCACGCTCCCTGACCTCATCGCGCTGCTGGGGGGCGACGATCTCGACCCCACGCGAGCGGGGGCTCTGCGCGACGCGCTCGATGCCAAGGACGTCGGCGCGCTGGTGGCTGCGGGGGGCGAGGCCTGGGCCCCGCTGATCGCCGCCGCGGGGCCGTTCGAGGACGCCATCGCGCGGCTCGAGGCATTCGACCGCGACGGTTCGCCACGGCCGGGCGCGCTCGCCCCGCGCATCGCGCAGCTGCGCGCGCTCAAGGAGCGGATCGGCAACCTCGCGACGCTCACGCTCGACCCCGCCGAACGGCACGGGTTCGAGTATCAGAGCTGGCTCGGCTTCACGCTCTACGCTGCGGGCGGGCGCGGGGCGATCGGGCGTGGCGGCACCTACCGCATCCTCTCCGACGCACGCGCGGGGGCGAGTTCGGGCGAGGCGGCGAGCGGTTTTTCGCTCTATCCCGACGCGCTGATCGACGCGCTGGCACAGGCGCCGCTGCGGCGCGACTGCCTGTTCCTGCCGCTCGCCCACGATCGCGCAGTCGCCGCTGCGCTGCGGGCCGAGGGGTGGCGCACACGCGCCGCGCTCGATGCGCGGGACAACGCCGCCGCGCTCGGCTGCACGCATCGGCTCGATCCGGAACGAGGCGCGGTGGCCGCTGATTGACCTCCCGCCCCGCCCGCGCCAAGGCTCCGCACCGATGGAATGCGCGCCCCACCCCGACCATTTTCGACGCCGCGGCATATTGTTCGTGGTCTCGTCACCTTCCGGCGCGGGCAAATCGACCATCTCCAGAAAGCTGCTGGCAGGCGATCCGCAGCTGACCATGTCGGTCAGCGCCACCACCCGCCCGCCGCGCCCGGGGGAGGTCGACGGGGTCGACTATCATTTCGTTACCCTTGCGCAGTTCAAGGACATGGTCGGCGACGGCGAATTCCTCGAATGGGCGCACGTCTTCGACCACCGCTACGGCACGCCGCGGGCACCGGTGGAAGCCGCGCTCAAGGCCGGGCGCGACGTGCTGTTCGACATCGACTGGCAGGGCGCGCAGCAGCTCTATCAGCAGGCCGGGGGCGATGTGGTGCGGGTGTTCATCTTCCCGCCGTCGATGGCCGAACTCGATCGCCGCCTGCGCGGCCGCGGCACCGATCCCGAGGACGTCATCGCCCGCCGCATGAGCCGCGCGGGGGCGGAAGTCTCTCACTGGGACGGCTACGACTATGTGCTGGTCAACGACGACGTCGAACGCTGCTACACCGACGTCGCCGCGATCCTCGCCGCCGAACGGCTGAAGCGCAGCCGCCAGCAGGGGCTGATCGGCTTCGTGCGCAAACTGCTGACCAAGGGCGAGCTGGGCTGACCGGCGTCGCCTGAGCCTCGCACCTTCCGAGACATTGCTTCGCTGAGGCCGTCACGGGAGTAAATCCCGTGACGTCGAAGGGGCAGGCGTAGCATGCCCCCCGGCCGGCCTTGGGCGTCGCCGTTGGCGACCGCGGCGCAGCTTTCGTTGCGCCGCTCGCCTCAGGCGTCCTTGCCGCCGGGGGTGTGGATGCCCGGGAGCGGCGGGACGGGCTGCGGGGGCACGTCCGGATCGCCTTCGTGCACTTCGACGTGGCCGAGCCCGACGTGGCTGCGCTTGCGGCTGTAGATGAAGTACACCACCAGCCCGATCGCGGCCCAGATCGCGAACAGCACCTTGCTCTTCTGGTCGAGGCTCCAGAACAGATAGACGCAGCCGGCGATCGACAGCGGCGCGACCAGCCCGACCAGCGGAGTGCGGAACGGACGGCGACGGTTGGGGTCGGTCCGGCGCAACAGCAGCACCGCAATCGACACCGCGGCGAACGCGAACAGCGTTCCCGAGTTCGAGATATTGGCGAGCTGTCCGACCGGGAAGAAGCCCGCGAACAGCGCCACCGCGATGCCGGTGAGGATGGTGATGAAGTGCGGCGTCCCGAACTTCGGGTGGATGCGGCTGAACGCGGCGGGCAGCAGGCCGTCGCGGCTCATCGTGAAGAAGATGCGCGTCTGGCCGAACATCATCATCAGCACCACCGACGGCAGCGCGAGGATCGCGGCGAGCCCGACGAGGTTGCCGATCTGCGGCCAGCCAATTTCACGCAGCGTCCAGGCGAGCGCTTCCTTGGAGCAGACCACCGCCTGGTCGCCCATCGCGCGGCAGGCGTCGGCGAGTTCGCGGCTGCCCGGTTCGAGCGCGTGGCCGTTGGCGATCCCGACCGGCTGTGCGCCGACGGTGCCGATCACGCCAGCCGCGACCAGCAGGTAGAAGATGGTGCAGATGGCGAGGCTGCCGATCAGGCCGATCGGCATATTGCGCTGCGGGTTCTTGGTCTCCTCCGCTGCGGTCGAGACCGCATCGAAGCCCACGTAAGCAAAGAAGATCGACGCCGCCGCCGCACTGATGCCGCCGAAGCCGAGCGGGCTGAACGGTTCGAAATTCTGCATGTTCATGACCGGCACCGCCAGCACGATGAACGCGGTCAGCGCGAGGATCTTCACCCCCACCAGCAGCGCGTTGATCGTCGCCGATTCCTTGGTGCCGCGGATCAGCAGCAGCGTGACGAGCAGCGCGATTGCCATGGCGGGGAGGTTGATCGCCCCGCCGTCGAACGGCCCGAGCGTCAACGCGTCGGATATGTCGGTACCGAGCAGATGTTCGAGATAGCCGATCATGTAGCCCGACCAGCCGACGCTCACCGCGCCAGCCGCGACCGCATATTCGAGGATCAGCGCCCAGCCGACCATCCACGCGATCAGCTCGCCCATCACCGCATAGCTGTATGTGTAAGCGGAGCCCGAAACCGGCACCATCGAGGCCATTTCGGCGTAGCATAGCGCCGCCACCGCGCAGACCACGCCGGCGATGACAAAGCTGATCATCATGCCCGGGCCCGCCTTTTGCGCGGCCTCCGCGGTCAGAACGAAGATGCCGGTACCGATCACCGCGCCGATGCCGAGCATGGTCAGCTGGAACGCACCCAGCGATCGGTGGAGCGATTTCTTCTCCGCCGTCGCAAGGATCGCGTCGAGCGGCTTCACCCGATCGAAAATCATGTTTCTCTCCCCCGGCGCGCGGCGATGCGTCGTGTCCGCCGCGCCTGCACCCGCAACGTTTGGCGGCGGACCCTAGCCATGTTCGCGCGCGACGCAATCGGCTTTGTCACAAGCGCAAACTCGCATGAAGGGCGAAATGCGCTGGCCCATGTCCTCCGGCGCCGCTGTACCGGGGGGGCGGGACGCCACCCCCGCCCTTCCGCACCGTCCCTCGCTGCGCTAGCGAACGCGCATGACAGATCCCCACCACTCCCCCCGCAGCGGCGGACGCATCCTCGTCGATCAGCTGATCGCGCAAGGATGCGAACGTATCTTCACCGTGCCAGGCGAAAGCTTCCTCGCGGTGCTCGATGCGCTGCACGATACGCCGGCGATCGACACCATCGTCTGCCGGCAGGAGGGGGGCGCGGCGTTCATGGCGTGCGCCGACGGGGCGATGACCGGGCGGCCGGGGGTCGCCTTTGTCACGCGCGGGCCGGGGGCGACCAACGCCAGCATCGGCGTCCACGTCGCGTTTCAGGATTCGCAGCCGATGATCCTGTTCGTCGGCGACGTCGACCGCTCGATGCGCGACCGCGAAGGGTTTCAGGAGGTCGATTTTCAGGCGATGTTCGGCCCCCTCGCCAAATGGGCGGGGCGGATCGACGATGCGCGGCGCATCCCCGAATATGTCGCGCGCGCCTATGCCACCGCCATGTCGGGGCGCCCCGGCCCGGTGGTGCTCGCGCTTCCCGAAGACATGCTGACCGATGAGGTCGTCGCGCGCGACCGCCCCTATATCGCCCCGCCGGAGCAGGACCCCGACGTGCAGGCGATGGGCCTCGTCATGGACATGCTCGGCCAAGCGGCGAGCCCGCTGGCGATCGTCGGCGGCGCCGGCTGGGACGCGGGCGCGGCGCATTACTTCGCGGAGTTCGCGACCAGGCTCGGCATCCCCGTCGCCACCGCCTTTCGCCGCCAGGACGCGATCCGCAACGATTGCGCGGTGTTTGCGGGCAATCTCGGCTACGGGCCCAACCCGAAACTGATCGAGCGGGTCAAGGCGGCGGACCTGCTGCTGGTCGTCGGCGCGCGCCTGGGGGAGGCGACCACCGACGGTTACACGCTGATCGACCCCGACCACCCCGACCAGACGCTTATCCACGTCCACCCCGACCCCACCGAGCTCAACCGCGTCTACCGCACCGACCTCCCCATCTGCGCCTATCCGCACGAATTCGCGGAGGCCGCGGCGCTGTGGGATACCAGCGACCTCATCAGCTTCGACTGCGGACGCGAGGCGCATGGCGAGTGGCGCGAATGGCGCAGCGCCAAGCCCAACGGCAGCGCGCTCGACCTCGGCCGGTGCGTGGAGGCGATGCAGGCGGCGCTGCCTGAGGACACCATCATCTGCAACGGTGCAGGCAATTTCGCGGGCTGGTGGCACCGCCACTGGATCTACGGCGGGCCGACGAGCCAGCTCGCTCCCACCTGCGGCGCGATGGGCTATGGCGTCCCCGCCGCGATCGCCGCCGCGCGCCGCTTTCCGGGGCGGAGCGTCGTCGCGGTGGCGGGCGACGGCGACTTCCTGATGAACGGTCAGGAGCTCGCGACCGCCATGCAATATGGCCTCGACCTCCTCGTGGTGGTGGTCGACAACGGCGCCTACGGCACCATCCGCATGCATCAGGAGCGCGAATATCCCGCGCGCGTGTCGGCGACGACCCTCACCAACCCCGACTTCGCGATGCTCGCGCAGGCCTATGGCGGCTGGGCGGCGCGGGTCGAGCGGACCGAGGATTTCGCCCTCGCGCTCGAGCAGGCGAAGGCGCGCAAGGGGCTGCGGCTGCTCCACCTCGTCACCGAACTCGAACGGATCAGCCCAGCGACCACCATCAGCGCGCTGCGCGAACGGGCGCGCGGCTGATGTTCGCGTTCGAATTCGCCGCCGACGCGCCTGCGGGCGAACGCTGGGCAACGCTGACCGAAGCCGCGAAAGCGGTGTGCGCGGGCGAACGCGACGCCATCGCCAACATGGCCAACGTCGCCGCGTTGGTGTGGCAGGCGATTCCCGACCTCAATTGGGCGGGCTTCTACCGCTTCGATGGGGAAGAGCTGGTGCTGGGGCCGTTTCAGGGCCGCTCCGCCTGCGTGCGCATCGCGCTCGACCGCGGGGTGTGCGGCGCCGCGGCGCGGCTTCGCGAGACGCAGCGGGTGGCGGATGTCCACGCCTTTCCCGGCCACATCGCCTGCGACGCCGCCAGCCGGTCGGAGCTGGTGGTGCCGATCGTCCACGCCGGCGCGCTGATCGGCGTGCTCGACCTCGACAGCCCGACGCCTGGGCGCTTTGCCGCAGAGGATGCGGCGGGGGCGGAGGCGCTGGTCGCCGCCATCGCAGCCGCGCTCGCAGGATAGTCTCACGCACTCCTGCCCCGAAGCGGGACAGGCTTAACCCTGTTGGCGGAGTCGCGTGGGCGGCGCCGAAATGCTAACAGCACGTTAACTGTCCGAGATTGGTGTGGGGAGATGTAGGCGTGAAAGGGATCCTGTTCCTCGTCGGCGTGGCGAGCCTGGCGGCGATTGCCAGCGACGCGCAGGCGCAGGCAGCGCCGACGCGCTCTCCGCCCGTCATCGTCCTGCGCCCGGCCGACCGCACCCCTCCGCCGAGCTCGATGGTCATCCCCGCTGACGGGATCAGCCATGAAGTTCGCCCCGACGGCACTCGCATCGAACGCCGTGTGCGGGTGATTCGCGAAGGCGCCGGCGCGCCTCCCCCGCCGCCGATGGCCGAGGGCGGTTGGCGCGGTGGGGAATGGCGCGGCGACAGCGCGCCCTCCCGCAGCGGCCGCTGGGTCGACGGTCGCTGGGTCGAAGGCCAGTGGGACGGTGGTTGGGACCGCGACCGCCGCGTCTACGAGGGCGAGTATCGCGGCACTTACGTCCGTGACGGGCGCGTGCATGACGGCGGTCGCTACTCAGCTCCGCACGGCTCACGGGTTTATCGCGACGGCTACGGCTATGGCTACGAGGGTGCGCCGGTCGGCTATGGCTATGGGTATCCCGACGGCTACGCGGTCGAGGGCTACACCGAAGTCGTCACGCAAGGCGCGCCGGTGGTCGTCGAGGAAACCGAGACCACATACGAAACCGTCCGCCAGCCGGTCGTCCGCCGTGCCCGCGTCGCTCCCCGCGCCACGGTCCGGGTCCACCGCCCCGCCCCGGCCCGCCGAGCACCGACCCGCCCCCGCTGCATCTGCCGCTGAGAGGTTTCGTCCAGACTGGCCGTCACCGCAGCGCGCGGGCTAGCCAGATGACCTTGCCGACGATCGCCAGTTCGGCGAGCGGGACGGCGGGCTCCTCCGGATAGGCGGCGGCGTTGTCGGATACGACGGCGAGCGTTCCCTCCACCGCGCCAGCCCCGCGCAAACGCTTGACCGACAGCGCTTCGCCCCGGCGGATGACGTAGATCCCCTCACGCCGGGGCGGCGCCGTCGCTCCGCGGTCGACAAGGATGCGGTCGCCGTCGAGCAGCGTCGGCCACATCGAATAGATCGGAAGAGCACACGTCTGAACTCCAGTCACACTTGAATCTCGTATGCCG
>ERZ501016.428-NODE-428-length-12201-cov-3.609254_pt1 | contig 12201 bp, 9 predicted proteins | sample MGYA00248889_ERZ501016 | MGnify/ENA primary metagenome ERZ501016 (study PRJEB25958, sample SAMN03398594) | human skin metagenome | study: EMG produced TPA metagenomics assembly of the Human Skin Microbiome Metagenome (human skin metagenome) data set. | reverse complement strand
TGGCTTCTCCCTCCGGTCGGGGTTTGAACAGGGCATACCCTGTTCTTCACCCGCCGGCTACTTAGCTTAGTTGGCGGCGATTTTGCCCAGGTTGGTAGGAAACACCGAAATCGTGTACTCATCGGTGGCATTGGGAAGCCGCAGCAGCTTGCCCGCGATTTGCCGTGTCACGCCCAGGTTAAGGGTAACGCTATTGACCGGATTGGTCAGAGAGGACGCCGATCCATTGGCAGTCCCATACCCGAACATGGTGTAAGTGTTACTACTTGTGGTGAAGCCTGTCGTCAAGGTAGTGGGAGCTACGTAGTCAGTCAACAGGTTACTGGTATTCCCAGTAGGAGCGGCAGGCAACGTAGACGGTGGAAAAGACGTAGGACTAGAGGATATCAGACCACGATACTCGGCCAGTACCCAGGTGTCGTCATTCTGGGCGTCCGGGCCTGGATTCCGCCAGCTGTCGGTACCTGTGCCGGCCACCCAGACACTTCTTTTCACAGGAAAGTAGGCCAGAAAACGGTAGCAGCCGTTCTGACTTGGGCCTGTTGCCGCCGTGCTGGTCGCTGTGGTGTTACAGGTGTTGGTACTGCTACGCGGAGGCAATAGCATGGCGAGGATAGGATCAGTTCCAACTGTCCAAGTGTTACCCCCAGCAGGACGTTGTGTTAATGCCGTATCCGTCATTTTGATGGTCTGGCCCTGAGGGTAGATATACCAGGCTTCCTTCAGCTTACCGGCGATCAATTGCTGGGCGTTCAGCGTTTCCTGTTGCAAGTCAGCGCGCGCAGACGACTGCATGGACGCCTTCGAGGACTGCATGAAAAAAGAGACGAGAGCAGTCAGGATGATGCCCATCAGGGCCATGCCGACCAGCAATTCGACCAAAGTTAAGCCCTTTCTATTGCCTTTCATTCTCGGGGCCTCAGGACATCTAATTCGAGTGATGCCCCCTGCGCTCCTGAACCAGAGGAAACCTGAATTCGGCGCATAACCACAGGAGTAGAAGGCGTTACCGTTGTCGTTGGACAGGTATTGGTAATTGTATTCGTAGCAGGCGTTGTAATTGGATTAGCTCGACTATCCAAATTCATATATTTAGCCGTATATCCTGACGGGAGACTCAACCCCAGCACACAGACCGCATCATAATTTGCTTGAACAGACCAAGCATTCCTGATCTTCTCGATCACGTCCTGCACACCACTGGTCGTGCTCAGTTGCTGTTGAGACTGCTGGTTCAATTTAAGCGAACCGGACAGCGTGGAAGATAGTACAACCATTAAAATGCCGAAAATCAGAATGGCCACCAGAATTTCAATGATAGTAAACCCGCTGCGATTGCCGTTCATGATCCTCCCGCCACAATGACCTTGCCAGTCACACCCACAATGCGCACCTCGATGGAAGGCAGGCTGGTCATGGGACTCCTTAAAGTGAACACATTCCCGGTTGCGCCCAGTTCACCATAAGGCGCAGTGTAGGTCACCTTATTAGTGATACTGCTGCCACTTCCGCAGCCGGTGGTGCAGGACATACTCACTCTATTGACCACCGGACGCGACTGACCCGCCACGCTGTAACTGCTGATCTTACCGCCTGCATCTAAAGTCCAGTCCACCACCACATCCGCACTGCCGCGTTGCGCCTGCGAACGCGCCCGGCGAAAGTCCGAGGCGACCTGATTGGCGGCTTCTCGCAGTTCAGCTTTGCGGATACTGGAAAGAAGGCTCCAGCCAAAAACGCCAGCAAGAATACCGATAATAGCCAGAACGACGAGCACTTCAATGAGGGTAAAGCCGTCATTGTCCATTACTTGACCCCTTGCTTCCAGGTGAGGTTATCCAAACGCAGTTGCGAAGAATCACTGTCACTGCTATTCCAAGTGGGCGAGACAGGAAAACCTCGGGGCGTAATGCCTTCGTTAAAACGCGGATCCCAGCGGAAGTCTCTCTGGTAGCCTGAAGTTGCTGTATCTCCACTAAACGTTCCGAAGGGGCCGTAGAAGTTTTCAAGCACACTCCCTATTACTTTTGCCACTCCACGAGAACTACCCGAATTATAATTTGTGACCTCGATACTACCAGAGGAAGTCAGCATAGCGGAGTGAATGTTAATGTTCTTTGGAGCAGTAGTATCAATAGCAATATCGCCCGAGGGTGAAAAAAGCCCTAGAACGTTTTGGGGCTTATCCTTTGTGCATTTGTTATTAATAACATCAGTATTGCCGCAGGGGGTGTCAGACATAGTTAGATCTGTTTGAATTTTCATACCGTTTACTGATGTCACCGTCATATTCGAGAAAGAAGCTAAAGCCGGCGGGGCGTATTTGAGATCACCGCCAGTATCTACGACACTATTGTTCTTCAAACGAGAGGGGCCTTGGATTGCAATAGCCGAACTCGCCTCACTATATACCATGCCATTAAATTTCTTAGATAAACCCATTGTTGGCCATTTATTGTTTACAGCATCATATTTGAAAATTGTTCCTGTATTGTCAATTCTATACCAATTATTTTTTACAAGAGTTCCGCTTTTCATAGCACCAATGTATTGATAAGTAGGATCGGGTTCTACCCATCTACTATCACTATACATTGTAAGGGCATTACCACTACTATCTCCAGCGAAAATTTGCAGCCCTGTTGCATCTGTTGGTAAGGTAATTCCACCATTAGTCTCTAGACCCGCCTCCTTCTGATTTATCGAGTTTGTCGGGAGGCCTTTATATTGTGCAACGAAATTTGGAGAATTAGAGACTCCGTTAAAATTTACTTTATTACCAGTATGAGAATTTACTTTACTGAGTAAGTCTTTATTGGCTTTTTCGATGACACCTAAATCCAGTGTGGCATCTTTGTTCCAAGATCCACCCGATGAGGTTATTCCATTATTTGTATAAACACCCGCCTGATGATTACAATCTTTATTCGTACTGGTCGGTTCACCCACCTTCGGCAAATCTGTACAGCCAGCACTATTTACTGAATCCATGAATTGTGCTTTTGATGAAGAGTCAAATAGAAATTTCTCGTTGGTAAATACAGGCCCATCAAAGGTCTGGGCATTGGCAAAATAGATTGAAGGTACACCTGTAGAGGAGTATGTGGTGGTTTCGCTCCTGTGGTGGTTAGTCATCAGCACATGCTTAAGCAGGTTCGGTAATTCAAGTTGGAACCACCAAACTCCAGATTGAGAAGCCGCACCCGCAAGAATTCGGCTTGTTCCAGCATCTACCCCTCTAGCAGAAAACTGACTTACCTTTACGTAATATCTGAAAGTGTTCCCATCCAGCTTTACAGCTTTAATCGGAGAGATTTTATAATTTCCCTGACCTATAGCTAGAGTCGTATCCAACTTATTTTTCCACCAGGTTGTTCGCGCAGAGACACCCGCTGCGGGCCTTTCATTTACAGGCGTTGCAGGCAAAATACCGAATGCCGCGTCAGGCACAATTATACCCAGAACATTAAATTGATTAGCATCAGCACTTTTGGTATAGAAGCATTGTTGAGCGTTGGGATAAAGCGTGTTATCGGCTTTATCTCTGGCAACTTTATAATCATCAGTTGGTGTCCAAGAGGCACTGTTACCACAGAACGTAAGCGCCCAGGCTTCCGCAGTTGCAGGAAGTGTACCGGCAGGAACAACTATTGAATTAGTGCTAAGGAGAGTTTGAAAGTCCTTTATCTGGCTGCGCATCAGCGCTAGGTTCGACTCTGCAGCATACTGCACCCTTAGGATTGCTTTCTGATCTCCGGTGTTCTGTCGGCTGGCCAGCCCCAGGCGCATGGTAGCCGCCAGGACGACCGCCATGAGGAGCAACGTGAGCAAGACGACAAGAATGAGGGTCGCCCCGGAGGTCGCATGTCTGATCTTCATGCTGTCTATTGTGCGTGGTGCGGTCTTTCACGACCATCACCCGAATGGGGCTAGCCCGTCCGGGGTGCGCTTAGACTGGGGCATGACTGCTATTCCCGACCTGATTCAGAAGAAACGCTCTGGTGGCGAACACTCCCTGGAGGAACTGCGCCTGCTGGTTCAGGGTTTCACTGACGGTGGCGTCCCGGATTACCAGGTGAGCGCCTGGCTGATGGCGGTCTTTTTCAGGGGCATGACGGCGCGTGAAACGGCTGACCTGACGCGGGTCATGGCGGAGAGCGGTGACCAGATGGACTTGACGGGCCTGGAACGCACGGTGGACAAGCACAGTACCGGGGGCGTGGGGGACAAGACCAGCTTGATCCTGACGCCCATGCTGGCGGCGCTGGGCCTCACGGTGGCGAAAATGAGCGGGCGTGGCCTGGCGCACACGGGCGGCACCATCGACAAGCTGGAGAGCATTCCGGGATGGACGCCGGAACTGAGCGAGGACGCTTTTCTGAAGCAGGCCCGCGAGATCGGGCTGGCGCTGGTGGGGCAGAGTAGAGACCTCGCGCCCGCCGACGGGAAACTGTATGCCCTGCGGGACGTGACCGCCACCGTGGACTGCCTGCCGCTCATTGCCAGCAGCATCATGAGCAAGAAACTGGCGTCCGGGGCGCACACGATTGTGCTGGACGTGAAGGTGGGCGCGGGGGCATTCATGAAAACCCTGGAGGATGGCCGCGCCCTTGCCAGGGCGATGGTGGACATCGGCACGCACCAGGGGCGGCAGGTTCGCGCGGTGCTGACCGACATGGAAACGCCGCTGGGTCACCTGGCCGGGAATGCCCTGGAGGTGCTGGAAGCCCTGGAGACCCTGCGCGGGAAAGGCCCGGAGGACTTGACGGAGCTGTGCGTGACCCTGGCGGTGGAAGCCCTGGCGGCCTACGGTGAGAATGCCGGGCAGGCGGAAGCTCGTGCCCGGCAGACCTTGAAGGACGGCAGCGCCCTGGCGAAGTTCCGCGCTTTTATCGAGGCGCAGGGGGGCGACCCGGCGTATGTGGATGACCCTGGCCAGTTCGACATTGCCTCAGGCCGCGCCGAGATCACCTCCCGCACCGCTGGTTTCGTGGAGCGCATCGACGCCCTGAGCGTGGGCCGCGCTGTGCTGGCGCTGGGGGGCGGGCGCGAGAAGAAAGGTGAGGCCATCGACCATGGCGTGGGCGTGGAACTCCTGAAGAAACCCGGCGAGCCGGTGCAGGTGGGCGAGGCGGTCATGAGGGTGTACCACCGTGAAGGGCGCGGCCTGGAGCACGCGCAGGAACTCCTGGACGGCGGGTTTACCATCAGTGCCCAGCGGGTGGAGACGCCAGCGCTCATTCTTGACCGCGTGAATTGATGACGGCCCCGGTCAACGTTCTTTTCGTCACGGACGCCCCGGCCATCGGGGGCAGCGAAGTGTACATGCGGGAACTGATTCCGCCCATGCGTGAGCACGGGGTGTTCGGAACGGTCGCCATGCCGGACGTGCCGGGCACGGCGGAGTTTCGCAGGCAACTGCATGACCGGGGCATTCCCGTTCAGGCTTACCGGGAACTGGGTGAAGTGGCGGAGTTGCAACGCCGCTCGGACTTCCGTTTGACGCTGCTGAGTAGCTGGAATCCGCGCGGTTACCGGAAGTATTACGCGGCCCTGCGTGGGCCTTTCGTTTCGCTGATTCACGATCAGTTGATGCTGCACATTCCGGGCTTACCGCAGGGCGTCTACCGCGCTTTTTACGAGGTGCTGGCCGCGCAGGACATCCGGGGCGCGGATCACATCGTGACGGTGTCGCGGTGGGCGGCCCGGTACCTGGAACGCTGGCACGGCATGCAGGAGGTTCACGCGGTGCCGAACGGCGTGGACACGCAGAAATTCCGTCCAGCCAGCGAGGCCGAGCGGGCTGAACTGCGCGAGAAATTTGATTTCGTTGCGTTCACGGTGCTGACGGTGGCCCGCTTCAGCATCGAGAAGAACCACCCGACGGTCATCGAGGTGGCCAGGCGCGCCCCGGAGTTGCAGTTCGTGCTGGCGGGAACGGGTTACCTGGAGGAACCGCTGAGGCGCATGGCCACGCCGAACGTGCGTTTTCTGGGTAAACGCAACGACGTACCGGAGTTGTACCGCGCGGCAGACGTGGCCTTTCAGCCGACCATTGCCGAGAACCAGTCACTGGCGACGCTGGAAGCCATGAGCAGCGGCACGCCCATTCTCACCAACGACATCCCGGCCCAGCGTGAACTGGTGGAGTTTGGCCGGGAGGGACTGCTGGTGAACGGTGGCGCGGCAGGCGGCATCGACGGTTACGTGAAGGCCTTACGAAGCCTGGCCGCGAATCCTGAACGCACCCGTGACATGGGCCGGGCGGCCCGCGCAAAGGTGCTGCATGGTCACACCCTGGAGGAGAACGCTGCCGCGCTGGCTGGCCTACTGAGACAACTGGCGCATCCCTGAACCCGTAAAAGTAAACAGCCCCCCACGCCCCGAGCGCGTGCAGGGCGTACCCTTTCATTCATGACAGATTCCCTCAACGACAGCGCCCCTGAACGCTGGGCTTTCGAAACCACGGCGGTGCAGACGGGCATCGAGCGCGGCCTGGGCGCAAGCATCGGTTTTCCCATTCACGCCGCCGCCGCCTTCCAATTCGAGACGCTGGAACAGGCGCAACAGGAATTCATCGACAGCGCGGGCCTCAGTTACGCCCGCATTCAGAACCCTACCGTGAAACTGCTTGAGCAGCGCGTGAATGCCCTGGAAGGCGGCATGCACACCCTGGCGCTGTGTACCGGGCAGGCCGCCACCCTCACCGCCATCATGAGCGTGTGCCGGGCCGGGGATCACGTGGTCGCCACCTCCAGCCTGTTCGGGGGCAGCACGGGCCTGCTGAATAACATTCTGCCGCTGATGGGCATCCAGGCCACGCTGGTGCCGAACAACCCGGACGCCGTGCGCGGGGCCATGCAGGACAACACGCGCCTGGTGTGGGCCGAGATGATCAGCAATCCCGCCGGGGACATCGCCGACATCGAGGCGTTCGCGCAGATCGCGCATGAAAAAGGCGCACTGCTGGGCATCGACAACACCTGCGGCGGCGTGGGCTTCCTGTGCCGTCCGCTGGCCTTCGGGGCAGACATCGTGGCGCAGTCGCTGACCAAGTGGGCCGGAGGGCACGGGAACGTCATGGGCGGCAGCGTCACCATCGGGAATAAGCACGACCTGACGCGCAACCCCATCTACACCGACGGCGGCGACCAGAGCCTGCTCAGCGTGCGCAGCGAGGACGCCCTGGCGTGGCGGCAGCGCTGGTTCGGGGCCAGTCAACTGGGTATGACGCTCGCCCCGCACAGCGCCTTCCTGCTGGCGCACGGCCTGGAAACCCTCAGCCTGCGCCTGGCCCGCGAATGCCAGACCGCGCTGGCGCTGGCACAGTGGCTCCAGACCCACCCGCAAGTCGGCAAGGTCAGCTACTCCGGCCTGCCCGACCACCCGCACCACCACCTGGCGCAGAAGTACCTGCGGCACGGCAGCGGCGCAGTCCTGACCTTCGAGGTCGAGAACCCCAGCGACTTCATCCGGCGCGTTCAGGTGCTGCGCGTCGCCCCCAACCTGGGTGATGTCCGCACCTTGATCGTTCACCCCTGGACGACCACGCACGGACGCATCCCGGAACCCGCCCGCCTGGCCGCCGGAGTGACCCCCCACACCATCCGCATGAGTGTGGGCGTCGAGGCCCTGGAAGACCTGCAACGGGACATTGAACAGGCGCTCTGAGCGGGGGCTGGGGGCCAGCCAGGGGAAGCTCCCAGCCTTCCGCCTCCCCCTTAAATCACGAATTCCCCGTTTCGCATCACCGCTTCGCGGCTGCCGTCCTTGGTGATGCCGTCGACGTTCATGTCGGCGCTGCCGATCATCCAGTCGACGTGGGTGAGGCTGTCGTTGCCCCCGGCGGCCTGGAACTGTTCGGGGGCCATGTCCACGCCGCCTTTCACGTTGAAGCGGTACGCCGCGCCGATGGCGATGTGCGAAGCGGCGTTCTCGTCGTACAGGGTGTTGTAGAAGAACAGCCCGCTGCGCGAAATGGGGCTGCTGTGCGGCACCAGGGCCACTTCACCGAGGCGGTGGCTGCCCTCGTCCGTTTCAATCATTCTCTGAAGCGTTTCCTGGCCTTTGCTGGCGGTAGCGCTGGTAATGCGTCCGTCCTTGAACTCGATGCGAATGCCGTCGATCAGCACGCCCTGGTACGAGAGGGGCTTGGTGCTGACCACCACGCCGTCCACCCGTTCGCGGTGCGGGGCCGTCCAGACTTCCTCGGTGGGAATGTTGGCGGTGAAGGTGATGCCGCCGGGCGTGTCGGCGCTGCCCCCGCCCCAGACGTGATCGTCGGCGAGGCCCACGGTCAGGTCGGTTTCGCCGCCTTTGAAGTGCAGCGCGGTGTACTGCTTCCCGGTCAAGACCTCGCGGCGGTGCTTCAGGTTCGCCAGGTGCTCCTGCCAGGCGGCCACCGGGTCGGGCTGGTCGGCGCGGGTCGCGGCGAAAATGGCGTCCCACTGCTTCTGCACCGCTTCGCTCTCGGTGGCCTCAGGAAACATCAGGGTGGCCCAGCCGGGAATGGGGGCGCTGATCAGGTTCCAGTTGAGGCGGTTGGTCATCACCTGCGCGGAGTAAGGCTTGCGGTAGGTGGCCCAGGCCCGCTGGTGCGTCGCCACGCGGTTCTGATCCACGTTGCCCAGCAGGTTCGGGTTGGTGGCGCGGATGGCAATGACCGCGCCGCCCGCCTCGGCGGTTTCGATCTCGGCATCCACGCGCCACTTGCTGATGGTGTCGAAGGCCTGCCCCCGCCGCGTAAGCCTCGCGCACCACCGCGCGGGCCAGCGGGGCCGTGTCCACGGGGGCCTGCACCAGCACGCGCTGCCCCGACTTCACGCCCAGGCCCACCCGCACCGCCAGCTTCGCGTAGTTCCGCAGTTTTTCATCGAATGAAAGGGTCACGGTCGCCAGGATAACGCGCCCAGCAGCGCGAGTACCCTTGACGCCGGTGGCTTCCCGGTGACCTGGACACCTGCCGCTGTTCCCGCCCCCACCCTTGACGGAGGGCCAGACACCACGTATATTCCTGTGGCTGGCTTGACGAGGCGTAGCGCAGCCTGGTAGCGCACTACCTTGGGGTGGTAGGGGTCGTGAGTTCAAATCTCGCCGCCTCGACCAGCAGAAACAGGAACGGAGAATGCTCTCTGTTCCTGTTTTTCTTGATTCCCGGGATGGCTGGCGCTGTCCAGCTACACCATCGGCAGTTCCTCCACCGCCCTGAAGCGGGCGGCAAAGTATTCCGCGTCGCCGGGCACTTTGCCTTCCTTGATCAGTTTCTGCCAGTGCGGCGGGATGTAGGCGCAGAACGGTTCGGCCTCCTGGTAATCGCCGGTCATGGCATAGGCGCGGGCGCGGCTGCCGCCGCAGTTGGGGCGGTAATTGCAGGAGTGGCACTTGCCTTTCAGGTTGTTCCGGTCGCGCAATGCCCTGAACAGGTCACTGTGACGGTACACGTCCACCAGGTCGTCGCTGCGGACGTTTCCGGCCTTCACGGGCAGGAAGCCGCTGGGGTAGATGTCGCCCACGTGCGAGATGAACATGAACCCGTCGCCGTCGGTGACGTTGCGGGCGCGTCCGATGCCGTCTTTCAGGCTGTGGTGGGTGCCGCCGGTAAGCACGTCCACTTCCTGCTGCTCGGCGGCGCGGCGCTGCATGACCACCCGCCCGTACTGCGGCGCGGCGGTGGCCTTGATGTCGAAGGTGGCGGTCTTGCTGAGGTCGTACAGCTTGTTGAACACGTTCTCGAAGCCCTGGGCGCTGGCCACGTCCTCGGGCTTGGCGCGGCCCATCGGCACCAGGAAGAACACCTCCCAGAACACGATGCCCAGTTCGGTCATGAGCTGGCACATGGCGTCCATGTCGCCTAAGTTGTTCTTTCTGACCACCGTGTTGACCTGGGTGGTCAGGCCGATCTCCTGTGCCTCTTTCAGGATTCGCAGGCCGTGGTCGAAGGAACCGCACACCTGCCGGAACTCGTCGTGGATGCCGGAGTTGGAACCGTCCAGGCTGACCGCCAGGCGCGACAGGCCCGCGTCCTTCAGCTCCTGCATGATTTCGCGGGTCGCCAGCGGCGTGGTGGCGGGCGTGATCGCTATGCGCAGGCCCAGGTCAGCGCCGTACTTCACGAGTTCCACGATGTCCGGGCGCTTGAAGGCGTCCCCGCCGGAAAAGACGAAGATGATCCGCCCGAACTCGCGGATGCGCTCGAGCATCCCCTTGGCCTCGGCGGTGGTCAGTTCGTCGGGGTGGCGGTTGGGCTGGGCCTTCGCGCGGCAGTGCTTGCAGGCCAGGTCGCAGGCCTGGGTGGTTTCCCAGATCACCAGGAAGGGAGCCTGGTCGAAGTCCAGCGGGGGCATTGCGCCGCCCCTGCCAGGAGTGCTGCCGGGAGCGCCGTGAGGGTGGCCGCCGGGGTGGCCGTGGTTCATGGGGTAGGGCATCTTGAGGACAACGTAGTCCTCTATTACGGGGACAAAAGGCCAGTGACTGACCGGACGGAAACAGCGTGCGGCCCGCATGGCGGAACAGACGGGGGCGAGGTCAGGGCAGGGCCGCGTCCAGTTCCGCCTGCTCGCCCTGCTGCCGGCGGAATTGCAGTTCGTACAGGTCACGGTACAGGCCACCCTGGGCCAGCAGTGCGGCGTGGGGGCCGTCCTGCACGACCCTGCCGGCGTCCATGACCAGGATGCGGTCGGCGTTGCGGATGGTGCTGAGGCGGTGCGCGATCACGAAGGTAGTGCGGCCCTGCATCAGGCGTTCCAGGGCGGCCTGCACCAATGCTTCAGATTCATTGTCCAGGGCGCTGGTGGCCTCGTCCAGAATGAGGATGCGCGGGTCTTTCAGGACAGCGCGGGCAATGGCGATGCGCTGGCGCTGCCCGCCCGAGAGCTTCACGCCGCGCTCGCCCACCACCGTGTCGTACCCGGCCTCGAAGGCCGTGATGAAGCTGTGGGCATTGGCGGCGCGGGCGGCGTCCTCCACCTCCTGCGGGGAGGCGTCGGGGCGGCCATACAGGATATTCTCGCGCACCGTGCCGGAAAAAAGCAGCGTTTCCTGCGGCACCAGGCCCACCTGGGCACGCAGGTCGGGCAGGGCGTAGTCGCGCACGTCGCGGCCATCGACCTGAAGCTGCCCGCCGGTCACGTCCCAGAAACGCGGAATCAGGTTGACGAGGGTGGTCTTGCCCGCGCCGCTGGGGCCGACCAGGGCCACCACCTGCCCGGCGGGCACGTCCACGTTCAGGTCATGCAGCACCGCGTCTCTTGCCTGCTCGCCCTGATAGGCAAACGACACGTTCTGGAAGGTGACGCGGCCCGCCGCGCGGGACAGGGGCACGGGCCGGGCCGGGGCGGGCAGGTCGCTGCGCTCATCCAGCAGTTCGAAAATGCGGCTGGACGCCCCCAGCGCCTCCTGAAACTGGTTGAAGATGCCGGTCAGGCTGGCGACGGTGCCGCCCACCTGCGCGGCGTAGAAGAGGAAGGTGACCAGGTTGCCGGGCGTCAGGTGGCCCGCCATCACCAGCCGCCCGCCGTACCACAGCACCAGGGCCAGGGCGCTGAAGGTCAGGAAGCTCATGCTGCCGGACATCAGGGCTTGCAGGCGGGCACGCTTCAGGGCCGCCACGAAGCTCTGCTGCACGCCCGCGCCGTAACGCTGGCGCTCCAGGGGTTCGGCGGTGAAGCTCTGCACCACCCGCACGCCGCTGATGGCCTCCTCGGCGCTGGCGTTGGCCCCGGCCACGGCGTCCTGCACCTGACGGCTGACCACCCGGATCTGCCGCCCGATGGTCACGGCAGTCCCGATGACCAGCGGAATCACGGCCAGGGTGAGCAGGCTCAGGCGGGGGCTGGTGCTCACCAGCAGCAGCACCGCCCCGACCAGGCTGACCGTCTGCGCGGCCAGTTGCGCCAGCGCGGTGCTCGTGACCGCCTGCACGGTTCCCACATCTGCCGTGAGCCGGCTGGTGAGGTCCCCGGTGCGGTGCTCCCCGAAAAAGCGCGGCGAGAGCGACAGCAGGTGCCCGAACAGTGCGCCGCGCAGGTCGGCCACCACCCCCGCCCCGACCCGCGCCAGCAGGTAGGACTGCGCCGCCCCGAACAGCGACGACAGCGCGAAGATGCCCAGCAGAAACAGCACCGTGCGGTCCAGCGGCCCGGTGTCCGCGCTGCCGACCCGAAGGAAGGAGGCGTCCACCAGCCGCCCGAACAGCAGCGGAAA